>Ga0181526_10000706_pt1 | contig 34122 bp, 31 predicted proteins | sample PEATcosm2014_Bin_35_FD_119750 | JGI IMG/M metagenome (GOLD analysis project Ga0181526, IMG submission 119750) | Peatland microbial communities from MTU Mesocosm Facility, Houghton, MI, USA - PEATcosm2014_Bin06_30_metaG | ecosystem: Environmental > Terrestrial > Soil > Wetlands > Peat | place...
GCACCGTCGAAGCAACATGGAAACGCATCGGCGCCTTACTCTCAGCCTTCAGTCCCGCCGAATGCGCCAACTACCTCGCCAACGCCGGATATGCTTCTAAATAAAACGGCCGTGCTCTAGCGCACGGCGGATCGCGCTTATCAGTTTACCGAGTTCGTCATCCGCGATGGTGAAGGCCGGCGCCAGATAGACGATCGAACCGAAGGGCCGGATAAAAACTCCTTCGGTAATGAAGCGTTGGCGGAGGCTGTTGAGATTCTCGATGCGGTCGAGTTCGACTACGCCGATGGCGCCTTTGACCCGAACGTCCTTGACACCGGGTAGCATGCGGCACGGCTCGAGGCCGTGGCGGAGCGCAGCGGCGATCTTTGCCACCTCTTCGCGCCGCGGCTCGCGCTCAAACAGATCGAGTGAGGCATTGGCCGCGGCGCAGGCGAGCGGATTGGCCATGAAGGTGGGCCCGTGCATCAGGGCTTTGGCGGGATCGTCGGACCAGAACGCCTCGAATACTTTTCCGCTGGCCACCGTCGCCGCGAGCGGCAGTGTGCCACCCGTCAAAGCCTTGGACAGCGTCACGATGTCCGGCGCAACGCCTGCGTCCTCAAACGCAAACATCGCGCCGGTGCGCAGAAAGCCGGTAAAGATTTCATCGAAGATCAATAAAAGCCCATAACGATCGGCCAACGCTCGCAAAGTCTGGAGGGTACGGGGGCTATGGAAGCGCATGCCGCCGGCGCCCTGGACCAGTGGTTCGACGATGATGGCCGCGATCTCATGCCCGCGTTGGGCGAGCACGGTTTCAAGCGCCGCGGTGCTTTCCTCGTCGAGCGGCAATTCGGCCACGATCTGTTGCGGCAACACGCCGCGAAATGCCGCATGCATGCTCCCTTCCGGGTCGGAGACCGCCATCGCGCCGGTGGTATCGCCGTGATAGCCACCCCGGAATGCAACAATCTTGCAGCGGTCGCGCGCCCCTTTGTTGATCCAGTATTGGGCCGCCATTTTCAGCGCGACTTCGACGGCGACCGACCCTGAATCGCTGAAGAACACGCGATCGAGGCCGCTTGGCGCCAAAAGTGCTGTGAGCCGCTGTGCGAGCCGCAATGCCGGTTCGTGCACCATGCCGCCGAACATCACATGCGGCATTTGCGCGAGCTGCCGTTCGACCGCGGCGCGGATATGCGGATGATTGTAGCCGTGGCAGGCGGTCCACCATGACGCGATGCCGTCGATCAATTCGCGGCCGTCCGCGAGCACGATGCGGCATCCATCCGTGGCGGCGACCGCAAGCGGCGGCGGCGCCGTCTTCATCTGCGCATAGGGCAGCCAGATCCGTTCGATGCCGGCCGCGTACCAATCCGGACTGGTCCCTATTCCCTTGTTTTTGCTGGTATTGTCCGGCATTCGGGGCTTTCATGGCTGCGACGGGCCGCTATTCTGCCCCCCGTCTCCGCCGCGGTCACGTTTTTTGGAACAGCCGATGCGCTCGCTCGACGACTTTGCCGGCGAAAAGCTCACGGGTCTCGAGCGCGCGCAGCTGCGCCGCAAGGCCGTGGTGACGGCGCGCAGCGGCATTTGGTCCGAGCGCGACGGCCGCCGCTTATTGTCGTTCTCCTGCAACGATTACCTCAATCTCAGCCAGCATCCGGAAGTGATCGCGGCTGCCGTCACGGCAACCCGGCGCTTTGGCGTCGGTGCCGGTGCCTCGCGGCTCGTGACCGGCAACCATCCGCTTTATGCCGACCTCGAAAGCCGCCTGGCGCGGATCAAGGGTACGGCGGCGGCGTGTGTCTTTGGTTCGGGCTACCTCGCCAATACCGGGATCATTCCGGCGTTGGCCGGGCCCGACGATCTGATCGTCGTCGATGAGCTGTCGCATGCCTGCATCCATGCCGGGGCGAAACTGTCGGGCGCGACCGTAAAACCCTATCGGCACGCCGATGCCGAAGCTGCCGAAGCCGTGCTGGCGGCCTATCACGGCGGCAAGAAGCACGCCCTGATCGCGACCGACGGCGTATTTTCGATGGACGGCGACCTCGCGCCGCTTGCGGCTTTGGTCGAACTCGCGCAGCGCTTCGACGCGTGGCTGTTGTGCGACGATGCCCACGGCTTTGGCGTCGTTGGTGGCGGTCGCGGCTCGGCTTTTGCGAACGGCGCAGCCGAGGTGCCGCTGCAAATGGGCACGCTGTCGAAGGCCGTCGGCGCTTACGGCGGTTATTTGTGCGCCTCGCAGGCCGTCATCGATCTCATGCACACCCGGGCGCGCACGGTCATCTATTCGACCGGTCTGCCGCCGCCGGTCGTTGCCGCCGCCATCGCCGCCATCGACCTGATCGAGCGCGAACCCGCCTACGCCGCCGAACCCTTGCGCAAGGCCAGGCTTTTTGCACGCGCGCTCAATCTGCCGGAAGCGCAAAGCGCGATCGTTCCAGTCATCATTGGGGATACAGACGCCGCGCTCGCGGCCTCGGAACTGTTGCGTGACGACGGGTATCTCGTCGTTGCAATCCGGCCGCCGACGGTGCCGGCGGGCACGGCGCGGCTGCGATTTGCCTTCACGGCGCAACATCCCGACGCCGAGATCGAACGGCTCGCCGCCATCGTCCGGGCGCGGGTCTTGAGGAATTGAGCGTGAGCGCGATCTTCATCACCGCGACCGGTACGGATGTCGGCAAGACCTTCGTTGCCGCCTCCCTGATCCGGCATTTGCGCCAGATGGGCCGGCAGGTCGACGCCATCAAGCCGGTGGTGAGCGGATTCGATCCGGCGCTGGCGGCAAGGAGCGATCCGGGTGTGCTGCTGCACGCGCTCGGCCTGCCGGTGACGGCGCAAGAACTCGACCGGATTTCACCGTGGCGTTTTCGCGACGCGGTGTCGCCCGATCTCGCCGCCGCGCGCGAGGGCAGCCTTATCGACGTCGACGGCGTCATCAGCTTTTGTCAAACGGCCATCGATCAGCGCCGCGAGATTTTGCTGATCGAAGGCGTGGGCGGCATCATGGTGCCGCTCGATGCCGAGCGCACTATCCTCGACGTCATGATGGCACTTAAATTGCCGCTGATCCTGGTCGCCGGCAGTTATCTCGGCACCATCAGCCATACATTGACCGCGCTTGATGCGCTCTACGGCCGGGGCTTGCGGGTCATGGCGACCATCGTCAGCGAAACGCCAGGATCGACGGTGCCGCTCGACGACACGGTCGCGACGCTGGCGCGTTTCGCCGAACCGGTGATCGGCCTACCGCGTCAAAACGGCAGGCAAAAAAGCGGGCCCGGCGGCGGCACTTCCGCGCTCGACCGCATCTTTGGTCCGTAGAGCATGATCCCGAAAAGCCGGTATCGGCCTTCGGGAAGGATCATGCTCGAAAAATAACTCCGCCGCTATTTGGCGAGCCAATGCACCTGCACCAATGTTTCGAAAGTGCCTTCGAGGTTAAACAGGGCGTGCAGCAAGAAAGTCAGCAGCATTGAACCGGAACGCCAGCGCAGCCAGCCCAGAAACAGGCCAATGACAAAAATCTGCAGGATACCGGTCCAGTCATATTGGATATGAAGCCCGCCCCACAGCAGCGAGATCACGACGATCGCGGGCCATGCCGAACGATCGGAACGCGCCCAGCCGCGGAATAGAAAGCCGCGGAACATGATTTCCTCGCCGGCCGGCGCGACGATGATCGCGGCGAGCGCCATCGGCAAAAGCCAGCCCTCGGCCGCCGCCGTTGTGTAGGACTGCAACTGGAACGATGTCACCACGGCGTGGCCGCTAAAGAAAAGCGAGGCGTCGAAGACGGCGATCAACCCGACCAGACCTACAATTCCAACCGTCACGTAGTGCCGCTGCGGCCAATGGAGAGCAAAATATTCGGCCGGATTGGCCTTGGTGAGCCGCGCGGCCAGCGCGAGCACGGCGATGGTGACCGGGTTTGAGATCACGATAAAGAGTGTCACCAGAATGCCGTCGTATGGCGTTTCCAGGATTGTGTTCCACACGCCAGCGCGTAGCCAAACGATGGCGCCGAAGCCGATGAATTGGCCCGCCAAGAAGGCGAAGACGGCCCAGCCCAGCGTGCCCCAATAACCCCAGGTCTTCGCGTCGGTCATCGGGTTTCGCCGTAAGCCAAAACGGACATCGCCATTGCCGGATGCGGGCGACCGCCCCGGGACCCGCAATAGATAGGTCGTATCGCTTAAGAAAGAATGCGCCGGCGCTGACCGGCGCCGGCTGTGGGTAAGCGGTCCCTGGAATCGCCGGTCGATACGGCGATCCGCAGCGCCGGTTCAGGGTATGAGAATGGACGAGCCGGTGGTGGCGCGACTTTCAAGGTCGCGGTGCGATTGTGCCGCCTCGCGCAGCGGGTATTTCTTGCCGATCCCGACCTTGACCGCACCCTTGCCGACGACGTCGAACAGATCGTTGGCGATGGCGAGGAGGTCTTCCCGTTTGGCCGCATAGGTATTGAGCGTCGGGCGGGTCGCGAACAGCGAGCCTTTGGTCTGCAGGATGTTGATGTTGAAGGCATCGATCTGGCCCGACGCGCTGCCGAAGCTGACGAAATAGCCGAGCGGCTTGAGGCAATCGAGCGATGCCGGAAACGTCGTCTTGCCGATGCCGTCATAGACCACCTCGCACATTTTGCCGCCGGTGATTTCCTTGACGCGGGCAACGAAATCCTCGTCGCGATAAAGAATGGTGTGGTGGCAGCCATTGGCTTTAGCGAGTTCCGCCTTGTCCTTCGATCCCACCGTGCCGATGACATTGGCGCCGAGATAATTGGCCCACTGGCAAAGAATGAGGCCGACGCCGCCCGCCGCGGCATGCATCAGGACGTTCATGCCCTTCTCGACCTTGAAGGTCCGGCGCACGAGATATTGCGTCGTCATGCCCTTCAGCATCATCGCGGCGGCCTGCTCGTAGCTGATATTGGCCGGCAGCTTCACGGCGCGGTCGGCCGGCACTATGCGTTCCGCGGCGTAGCAGCCCAGTCCCACCACATAAGCGACGCGGTCGCCGACCTTGAGGTCGGTGACGCCGGGGCCGACTTCGACGACTTCGCCGGCGGCTTCATTGCCGGCGACGAATGGCATGCCGGCCGGAGACGGATACAGGCCCATGCGGAAATAACAGTCGACGAAATTTACCCCGCAAGCATGCTGCTTGACCCGAACTTGGCCCTGCCCGGGTTTGCCGATTTCAATGTCTTCGAAGGTCAAAACCTCGGGACCGCCTGCCTTATGCACGCGTACTGCCGCAACCATTTTCCTCTCCTGTGAGTAAGTTCGTATTATGTACGAAAAGGTGCGCGATCATAGGCAGCCGATTGCCGAACACAAGCGGTCCCGGTGGGCCGAGCAGCCGTCGCACTGGCATTGTCCCAAGCGTCGGTAAATCTTATTTCGGACAGCTATTTTGCGTGATGTGACCGCAATCGGCCAAATGTGGCGTACGGTGTATAACGCTCATCCGGTCCAGAATACGAAACAATGACGCAACCGCCAGTTTCCGACATTGCAACGACGCCGGACATGTCAGCACTCATTGGTGCGAAGGACTGGGCAAACACCGTGCTCGGGCCGGCCGACAAATGGACGGCCAATCTCAAGCTGGTTGTCAGCACGATACTGGCCTCGGGCTTTCCGATGGCGGTACGTTGGGGCCCGGATTTTGCGATGATCTATAACGACAGCTATCGCCCAATCCTCGGCGACAAGCATCCGTGGGCGCTCGGCTTGCCGTTTCGCGAAGTGTGGCCCGAAGTTCAGAAAACACTCGCGCCTTTGCACGAAGCCATTCTCAGCGGCACACGCGGCGCCTTTTTTGCCGAAGATCTGCTGTTGAGAATTCAGCGGCATGGTGACCGATGGGAAGATGCGCGGTTCACCATCAGCTACAGCCCGGTTCCCGACGCCTCTACGCCGACCGGCGTCGGTGGCGTTATGATCACCGCGGTTGAAACCACAAACCGAGTGCGGACGGAGGAAGCGCTTCGTGCCAGTGAGGAACGCTACCGATCGGCGATGATGCTTGGCCGCATGGGAAGCTGGGAAGTCGATTTTGTCAAAGGCACCAGGGCCTGGACGCCCGAAGGGATGGCGCTGTTCGGCATCGACTTGCCGGATGGTCTGGGGCAGGTCGGCGGCCACAGTGACGAACTTCGTCAGGCCATGCACCCGGAAGATCGGCATCTGCTCGATCGATACCATGGCCTGGCGACAGACCAAGACTCGTTTCCGGCCGAGTACCGCATTGTCAGGCCGGACGGCCGGATGTGTTGGTTGTCAGGATACGGCCGGGTTCTCGACCGGCAAGCGGACGGAAAGGCGCATCGTCTGATCAACGTCGCCACCGACATCACCGAACGCAAGGCGGCGGAAGCGCATCAGCGTTTTCTTTTGCAGGAGCTTTCCCACCGATCCAAGAACCTCTTGAGTATAACGCAAGCCATAGCGGACCAAACTCTGCGCCATTGCACTGACCTCAAGGAATTCCAAAACCGCTTCAATGGCCGCCTGCGCGGGCTTGCGGCTTCGAATACGCTTCTCGCAAGCGGCAACTGGCGGGGGAGTTCGCTGCTCGCGCTGGTCGAGCTTCAACTCGCCCCGTTCGTCGACCTGCGGAGTCCGCAGATAGAGATCGGCGGCCCGAACATCGATTTAACAGCCGAGGCCGCGCAAGCTATCGGGCTCGCGCTCCACGAACTCGCCACCAACGCCGTCAAGCATGGCGCGCTGTCGGTGGCGCCCGGACGGCTGTCGGTGTCGTGGCAGGTCGATCATACCCAGAACCCTGAGGCCCTGAAGCTCGATTGGCGCGAGCGCGCCGGGCCGGCGGTGACGGCTCCGAAACGCACGGGTTTCGGCCATGTGGTGATGAAAACGATGATCGAACAGGCAGTTCAGGGGACGGTCGAAATCGAGTTCGCCGCGGAAGGGTTGCACTGGTCGCTGCAGGCGCCCGCCACCGTCATTCTCCTATAGTGTCGGACGCATCTGCATTCTCGTTGTCGCGCGCCGAGCTGGGTTTCAGCTTCCGCAATCATTTTGCGGAACCGGAGTTCCCAATTTACGTTGAGTCGGCGGCCCCCCATTGTGTGGAGTACCGCCGTGGCCCCGCGTGCGTATTGGAAAGGCTACCTGAAGCTTTCGCTGGTCTCGTGTCCTATCGCGCTATTTCCGGCGACGTCCGATCGCGAGAAAATAAGCTTTCATCAGCTCAACAAAGAGACCGGTAATCGCGTCCGCTACCGCAAAGTGGATGCCGAGACCGGCGATGAGGTCGAGCCGGCCGCCATCGTCAAAGGCTATGAAGTCAGCAAGGGCGAATATATCGAGCTTGAGCCCGAAGAGCTGGAAGCCGTCGCGCGCGACAGCAAACGAACAATCGAGATCGACGAATTCGTTCCGAAACAAGATATCGACGAGCTCTATATGCGCGATCCCTATTACATCGTCCCGGACGGCGATGTCGGGCAGCAAGCCTTCGCGGTGATCCGCGAAGCGATCCGCAAGGAGGGCATGGTCGCGATCGGGAAGATCGTGTTCACGTCGCGCGAGCACATCATTGCGCTGGAGGCGCGCGGTAAGGGTCTGATGGGAATTACCCTGCGCTATCCCTACGAGGTCCGGAGGGAAGGCGAGTATTTCGACGTGATCGAGGACGAGAAGGTGCCGAAAGACATGCTCGAACTGGCGACCCACATCGTCGCGACCAAGCGCGGTAAATTCGAGCCCGCGAAATTCGAGGACCACTACGAGGATGCGCTCAAATCGCTACTGATGAAAAAACGGAAGGGCGAGAAGATCGAGCGGCCGAAAGCGGACAAGCCCTCGAATGTGATCAACCTCATGGATGCGCTGCGTGGGAGCCTCAAGTCGGGGGGCAACCGCGGACCGCGACGGGGGCACGGCAAAGCAGTCACTCGGCCGGCGAAGAAAGCTCGGCCGAACACGCGACACAAAAAGGCCAGCTGATGGCGAGCAGGCCATTTACCGCCGGGGGACGCGGATCGATCAGCCGTGGAGTGACGCCGCAGCCAAGCTCTTCGCGATTGCCGGAATTTATCGCTCCGCAATTGTGCCGGTCCGTGCAGAGCCCTCCAGCAGGGCGCGGCTGGGGCCATGAGATCAAGTTCGACGGTTATCGCATGCAGATGCGGGTGGAGGACGGCGTGGCACGTTTGCGTACGCGCAGAGGATTGGATTGGACGACAAGATTTTCGACGATCGCCGAGGTGGGCGTCAATCTTCCGGATTGCATCATCGACGGCGAGATCGTTGCGCTCGACCGGCGTGGAATGCCTTGCTTCGCGGCGCTGCAGGCGGCGCTCTCCGACGGCAAAGCGAACGAGCTCGTTTTCTTCGCGTTCGATTTGCTGTTCGAGGGAACCGAGGATTTGCGCGGCCTGACGCTTGTCGTGCGCAAGCGGCGTCTTGAGCGATTGCTGTCCGGCGCTCTGCACGGTACCGCCTCAATCCGCGTCGTGGAACATTTTGCGACCGCGGGTGACGCTGCCTTGCGTTCGGCCTGCCGCCTGTCCCTGGAAGGAATTGTCTCAAAAAAATTGAGCGCACCTTACCGTTCGGGCCGTGGCGAAGACTGGACCAAGGCAAAATGCCGAGCCGGACAAGAGGTCGTCATCGGCGGTTGGAGCGAGGACAATGGGCGCTTTCGCTCGTTGTTGGTTGGCGTTCACAAGGGAACTCGCCTGGTCTATGTCGGGCGCGCCGGCACCGGCTACGGCAAGGGCACGGTGGCGCGAATCTTTCCCCGGATCAAAGCACTAACTGTCGACAACAGCCCGTTTGGCGGCGCCAACGCTCCACCAAAGGCGCGCGGGATCCGCTGGGTCAAGCCGGAACTGGTCGCTGAGATCGAATTCGCCGGATGGACCGGCGACGGCATGGTGCGTCAGGCTTCGTTTAAGGGTTTGCGCGAGGACAAAGCCGCGGAGGAAGTTGAGGCTGAAAGGCCGGCGCCTGAAGTGACGCCAGCCGCAAAGTCACGCCGAGAAGCCGCTGCATGCCGGAGCCATCGAGAAAGGTGATCTCCTCCCACCAGCATCGCATCGCGTCATCCGCGCGTTTTTTTGGTTTTCGCTTTGGCGCGAGGAGTATCGCGAGCTTTATGGGGTTGAATGCGAAGTCCGTCGACGAAAACGTCGACAAGACGCAGAACGCCGGCCTGCCAGCCGGGCTGATCGTGTAGGTAGCACATGCCCACAAGGGCCCGAATGATGTCCTCGGGTCCGATATCGTCGCGGATTTCGCCCGTTGCGATGGCGCGATCCAAAAGACCGCCGACGGCCTGCGCGAGCCGATGCAGCGAATACGAAAACAACTCGGGGTTTTTGTAAGCGGCGAGAGCCAGCGCCGCCGACATGCCTTTTTTTGTGGCCACGAATTTCACATTCGATCGCATCCATTGCCGCAGCGCGTCGACCGGCGCTGCATTTTTTTTCAATTGCTCGGCGAGATCCGCAAGATGCTGCACCTCGCGCCGATAGACCGCCTCGAACAGGGCTTCGCGGGTTGGAAAATGCCGGTAGAGGGTGCCGATGCCGACTCCCGCGGCGCTCGCCACGGCTTCGAGGCTCGCTTCCGCGCCCCCGGCACTGAAAACCGTTCTTGCCGCCTCGAGAACCCGCTCGCGGTTGCGCACCGCGTCGACGCGCGGCTTTCGCGGGTGTTGTTCCGGCTGCCTCATGTCAAACGTCCGATCTCGATGGCGTCTCTTGTAAAACGGAGGAGCCCTCCGTATATCCCGTAACGACGCGCTGTCATAATTGATGACACGCCGTCGCATAATACACGTGTCAAGCAAATGGCGGCGAAATCGAGTTCCGCCGTGGCGCCACCCCGAGCTTTGTCGGAGCACCGCATGAACCCCTCGATGACTTTGACCGTTAACGGCGTAAAGCGGACGATCGAGATCGGTGACCCTCGATTGACGCTGCTCGACCTCCTGCGCGAACACCTTGATTTGACCGGAACCAAGAAAGGCTGCGACCGCGGCCAGTGCGGCGCCTGCACTGTCATCGTCGACGGACGGCGGATCAATTCCTGCCTTGCGCTCGCGATCAGCCACGACGGGGCCGATGTCTTGACGATCGAAGGTTTGGCACAGGGCGATCGGCTGCATGCGGTGCAAGAGGCGTTTATCACCCATGACGGCTTACAGTGCGGATTCTGTACGCCCGGCCAAATCATGAGCGCGATCGGCTTGATCCAAGAGGGCGACGCCGGTGACGACCCCGAGCGGGTACGTGAAGGCATGAGCGGAAATCTCTGCCGCTGCGCCGCCTATCAAGGCATCACCGCGGCCGTGCTCGATGCGCAAAAGGCCCTGGCGCCGGCAAGCCGGAGGAAGGTCGCATGAAAACGTTCGATTATGTGAGGCCCTTGACGATACGAGACGCCATCGCCGCGGCGTCGGAACCGGGTGCGGCCTATTTGGCCGCCGGCACCAATCTGCTCGATCTGATGAAGGGCGGCGTCAGCCGTCCGGACCGGCTGGTCGATATCACGCGGCTGCCCGATCTCGATCGGATCGAAGATCTTGGCAATGACGGTATGCGGATCGGAGCGCTGGTCCGCAACGCCGACCTGGCTCGCAATCAGGCCTTCGCCCGGCACTATCCGGCGGTCGCCGAGGCGCTTCTGTCGGGCGCGTCGGCGCAGCTTCGCAACGCCGCGACCGTCGGTGGCAATCTCCTGCAGCGGACGCGCTGCGCTTACTTCTATGACGTGGCAAGCGCCTGCAATAAACGCGACTCCGGTTCAGGCTGCGACGCCCGCGGCGGCGACAACAGGCTCCATGCAATTCTCGGGTGGAGCGAGAACTGCATCGCGACGCATCCGTCCGACTTTTGCGTGCCTCTGGTCGCGCTCGACGGGGTCGTCGAGATTGAAGGCAAAACCGGCCGGCGCGAAATCCCGCTCGACAGCTTTCATCGCTTACCGGGCGATACGCCACAGCGCGAGAGCGTCCTCGAGCCCGGAGAGATGATCATTGCTGTCCGCCTGCCCGCCGAGGCGGCGCATTTTGCGGCCCACGCGCGATATCTGAAAGTCCGAGAGCGCACGTCTTACGCTTTCGCGGTTGTATCGGCCGCGGCTGCGCTCCGCTTCGAGGGCGGTATGATCGCGGAAGCACGGCTTGCACTTGGCGGTGTGGCGCCAAAACCTTGGCGCGCCCGTGAAGCGGAACAGATCCTGGCTGGCAAGCCTGCCGGCGAACCGTTCTTTCACCGCGCCGCCGAGGTTGCGCTCGCCGCGGCGAAACCCTCCGGCGACAACGGCTTCAAGATTGAGCTGGCGCGCCGGATCGTGGTGCGGGCGCTGTCGCTCGCCGCGGCGGGCACGCCGCAGCGTCTGCCGGCGCTTCCCGCCTCCCCCTTTGCCGCCATTTCCGGAGATGCCGTCCATGCCTGAGATCGCACTTACCCAGGCGCCCGCTCACGTTCGGCACGGTTCGAACATTGGTCAGCCGCTGACCCGCCGCGACGGGGTCCTTAAAGTCACGGGTGTCGCCCGCTACGCCGCCGATAACCATCCGCCTGGAATGCTCTATGCGGTTTTGGCGGTGAGTAGCATCGCCCGCGGCCGCGTCGCATTTCTCGACGTCGCCGCCGCGAAAGCTCATCCGGGCGTCGTTGCGGTCATGACGCCCGACAATAAGCCTAAGCTGGCTCAGGATCCGGACGAAAAATCCAATCCCTTCATGTTCCGGCTCGATCTCTTGCAGAACGACCGGGTGCGTTACGCCAACCAGCCGATCGCCGTCGTCATCGCCGAAACTCTTGAAGCGGCGACCGAAGGCGCGGTCTTGCTCGCGCCATGCTACGACACCGAGCCGGCGCGGGTCGGGCTCGATGCCACCAAATCATTCATCCCGCCGGCCGTCGGCGTCGGCAATCCGACAGCGGTGCATCGGGGCGACGTCGAACGCGGTCTCGCCTCGGCGCCAAAGCACATCGAGGCCACTTACGAGACATCACCGCAATATCACAACGCGATGGAGCCGCATGCGGTCGTGGCCGCATGGGACGGCGATACGCTATCGCTCGACACCCCGAGCCAAGGCCTCGCCATGGCGCAAGGACGTCTCGCCGGACTGTTCGGGATCCCGCCAGACCATATCCACATCCGCAGTCCGTTCCTGGGCGGTGGCTTCGGCTCCAAGGGCTTTATCTCCGGACCCCAGGTGCTCGGCATCATGGCGGCCCGCATGGTGGGAAAGCCGGTCAAGCTTGTGCTCCGTCGCGAGCAGATGTTCGGCCCGGTCGGACACCGCGCGCCGACACGCCAGACCCTGCGGCTCGGTGCCGACAGCGACGGCAAACTGACTGCGATCGAGCATCGAACCAAGACCGCGTCGAGCAGTTTCGAAGACTTTTTCGAGCCGGCCTCGGACGTGTCACATACGGTTTATGCGAGCCCGGCCATTGCCACCGCGCACGAAGCCGTTCGCGTCGATACCGGAACGCCGCTCTTCATGCGCGCGCCCGGCGAGGCCACGGGTTCGATCGCGCTCGAAAGCGCGATCGACGAAATGGCGCAGGCCTGCGGCATGGATCCTCTGGCATTCCGGCTGAACAACTATGCGGAGGTCGAGCCGATCTCGGGTAAGCCGTTCTCATCGAAGGCGCTGCGCGAGTGCTACGCGCAAGCCGCCGAGAGGTTCGGCTGGCAGCGCCGCGTGCTGCAACCTCGCCAGATGCGCGATCAAGACGGGCTGCTGGTCGGCTGGGGTGTCGGCACGGCGACGTTTCCGGCGCTGATGTTTCAGGCCGAAGCCAAAGCCTCGCTGCGTCAAGACGGCAGCGGCGTCATGGAAATCGGGGCGCACGACATGGGCCAGGGCGCCTGGACCGCGCTGGCGCAGATCGCGGCGGACGGCCTCGGGCTCGGCATCGAACAGGTCGATTTCAGATCCGGTACTTCCGACCTCCCCGATGCCGGCATCGCCGGCGGCTCGGCGCATACCGCGACCGCCGGTATGGCCGTTTATAATGCCGGCGCCGATGTGGTCGCCAAGCTTGCCGATCTCGCGACCAACGACAATCGCTCGCCGCTATTCGGGGCCGGTAATGCCGGCGTCATCGCGCGTGGCGGCCGTTTGGTCCGTCGCGACGACGAGAGCCGCGGAGAGAGTTACGCCGACATCCTCGGCCGCGCCGGTCTCGCGGCGATCGAGGGTCGCGGACAGAGCGCCGCCGATCCCTCGGAACAAGCGAATTACGCCATGCACGCGCACGGCGCGGTGTTCGCCGAGGTGAAGGTCGATCCCGATCTCGGACAGATGCGCGTTACCCGCGTGGTCGGCGCCTTCGCGGCCGGGCGGATCATCAATCCGCGCATGGTGCGTAGCCAACTCTGTGGCGGGATGATCTGGGGCGTCTCGTTCGCACTCCACGAGCACGCCGTGATGGATACTCGCTCCGGCCGTCCGATGAACGCCAATTTGGGCGAGTACCACATTCCGGTGAACGCCGATGTGCCGTCGGTCGAAGCGATCCTGGTCGACGAAAGCGACCCGCACGTCAATGCGCTCGGCATCAAAGGCGTGGGTGAAATCGGGATTACCGGCACTGCTGGGGCGGTGGCCAATGCCGTCTGGCATGCGACCGGAATCCGCGTGCGTCATTTCCCGATCACGCTCGATCGTTTGATCGAGCCCCGATCGTGAGTGCGATCAGCGGCCGCCGGATACGTTGAGCACTGCGCCGGTGATGTAAGACGCGGCGTCAGACAGCAGAAACAGCACGGCTTCGGCAATCTCGTCCGGCTGGCCCGGGCGCGCCATCGGCAGAAGCGGCGTGATGCGTGCCAGACGCCCGGGCTCGTGGATCTCCGTATCGGTCGGGCCCGGACGAATTGCGTTGACGCGGACGCCTTCCTTGGCCACTTCGCGCGCCAACCCATTGGTGAGCGCATCGACCCCGCCTTTGGCGGCCGCGTAAAACACATATTCGCCGGCGCCGCCGGTGACCGAAGCGATCGAAGACAACAGCACGATCGACCCGCCTTTGCCGCCGAGTGCCGTCGACATCCGTCGCACCGCTTCGCGGGCGCAGATCAGGGCGCCGAACAGATTGACGTCGATCACATCGCGAATGGTGGCGGCAGCGGCAGCATCGAGCCGGGAATTCTTCCCCGGAATGCCCGACGAGTGGACGAAATGGGTGATCGGACCGAGCGCGCGTGTGGTTTCGTCGAACACCCGCACGATGTCGTTCTCCTGCGCCATATCACCCTGAAGCGTGACGGCTTTGCCGCCGGCTTTCGTGACTGCGTCGGCCGCCTTTGCCGCCGCCCCGGCGTTTTGGACATAATTGATCGCTACATCGTAACCGCGTTCGGCGGCGAGCCGCGCCGTCGCCGCGCCGATGCCACGGCTGCCGCCGGCAATGAGCAGAACGGGTCGAGACATGGTGGGCTCCGGCAAATTCGGTCAGGGATGATGGCGGCGCAAGAAGCCGACACCGACGAAATAGACAGCGAGAAGGCATAGAGCGGTCACCGTCCAAAATCCAGGATCGAGATTTTTTATGACCGCATAGCCGGCGAGCAGCGCCCAACCGATCATCGCGGTCGTGGTGAGCGCGCGCAGATGCGCGATACGGACGGGATGCACGACGTGAAACGGCACGAAGGTGAGCACCGCAAGTGCCGCTACCGCGAGCGCGCCGAGCCAAGGCGCGGGCTTGAGCAGGAACAGATAAAACGCCGCCACGTTCCACAGTGCCGGAAAGCCGCGAAAATAGTAATCCGATGTCTTCATCAGCCGGTCGGCGAAATACAGCGAGCCGCTGACGACGATGGCTATACCGAGCGGGATTTCGGCGGCGTCGGGCAACAGCCCGCTCGACACCAGCGCATAGGCCGGCACGAATACATAATTGAGGATGTCGACTACCAGATCGAGGACGTCGCCCGACCAACGCGGCAGCACATCGGCGACATGGAGGCGGCGGGCAAAACCGCCGTCGACGCCGTCGATGAAGAGCGCGATCCCAAGCCACACGAACATTTCGAGCCAGTCGGCTTGTACGGCCGAGATCAGCGCGATAAGCGCGCAGGCGGCTCCGCTTGCGGTAAAGAGGTGGACCGCGAAAGCTGCCGCGGCGACGGGCCGCGTTGGCTTTTCTCGTGTCGTGACAGGTTCCAAGATAGGGTCCATCAGCTAAGCTTACACATGAAATTCAAGGTCGTACGCAATAGACCTGTAAGTAATAAGGTTTAGCCGGTTGATGATGACCATTGCAGGCAGGTGCTCAGATAATGGTTGAAGCCCCGAACGGCGTGCCTGAAGTTCCCGTGGCGGACGTTGCGGTGGTCGGTGGCGGCCCGGCAGGCCTCATCGCCGCGATTGCGCTTGCGGCGGCGGGCGCCGACACGTTGCTGGTCGCGCCGCGGGCAGTTCCGGACAACCGCACGACGGCGCTCCTGTCGAGCTCGGTCACGGCGCTCGAAGCTCTGGGCGTCTGGCAGGCCTGTCTGCCGCACGCCGCGCCGCTTGAAAAAATGCGCATCGTCGACGATACGCGGCGGCTCGTGCGGGCGCCGGAAGTCTGCTTCGCCGCCGCCGAAATCGGCCTCGATGCCTTCGGATGCAATATCGAGAACCGGCATCTGGTTGCAGCGCTCGAGGCGCGCGCCACGGCGCTAAAGCTCAAACGGATTTCAACACCGGCAATTGCCGTGACCAGCGACGACTCCGGGGTCGCGATCCGTTACGCGTCCGGCGAAGCGCGAGTGCTGCTCGCCATCGGGGCGGACGGAAGGAACTCGCTGTGTCGAACGGCCGCCGGCATCGGAACGACCCGGCGGAGCTATCCGCAGACCGCCCTGACGCTCAATCTCGGCCATGCCCGGCCGCACGGCGGGATCACGACTGAATTCCATACCGAAAGCGGCCCCTTCACGCTTGTTCCCCTGCCCGGCTTCCGCTCGAGCCTCGTTTGCGTGCTTGCGCCGGAGCGCGCCGCCGAGCTTGCGGCCATGCCGGATACCGATCTTGCCGCCGAGATCGAGCGCCGCGCCCATTCGTTGCTCGGCAAAATGACCGTCGAGCCGGGCCGTGGCGTTTTTCCCCTCGGCGTCGAAACCGCGGATGCCTTTGCGCGAGCACGGATCGCGCTTGTCGGCGAAGCGGCGCATGTGGTGCCGCCGATCGGCGCCCAGGGACTCAATCTCGGCCTGCGCGACGGCGCGACCATTGCCGAAATCGTCGCTGATGCGCGCCGCGACAATCTCGATATCGGCGCGCCGGAAATCTTGGCGCGCTACGATAGGGAGCGCCGCGCCGACGTGACAAGCCGCACTATCGCCATCGATCTTCTCAACCGCAGCCTGCTCACGGGCTTCGTGCCGGCCCATGGCGTGCGCGGGTTGTCGCTCTATCTTGTCGACCGCATCGGCCCCTTGCGCCGCGCCTTGATGCGCGAAGGCGTTTCGCCCGTGGCGTCACAGCCCAGGCTGATGCGCGGCGAACCGGTCTAGACGACCCAATTCCTAGGCACGACTGGCGCTAAAAGCGGCTTGGCGGGGGCCGGGCTTTCGGGAAAGATCATGCTCAATTATTGGGCTGCGGGGGTCGAGCGATGAAACTGCCGCGCAATTTTTTCAAGCCACTCGCCATCGGCGCACCAGCGCCGATGCGCGAACTGCCATTGCGGCTCGAACGGATGATCCATTTCGTACCGCCGCATATCGAGAAAGTGCGCGCCAAGGTGCCCGAACTGGTGAGCCAGGTCGACGTCGTCCTCGGCAATCTCGAAGATGCCATCCCGGCCGACGCCAAGGAGGCGGCGCGCTCGGGCTTCATCGCCATGGCGAAAGCCTGCGACTTCGGCGAAACCGGATTGTGGACCCGTATCAACGCGCTCAATTCGCCCTGGGTGCTCGACGATATTACGGAGATCGTTGCCTCGATCGGCCAAAAGCTCGACGTCATCATGCTGCCCAAGGTCGAGGGTGCGTGGGACATCCATTATCTCGATCAACTGCTTGCCCAGCTCGAGGCCAAGCATGGCGTCAAGAAGCCGATCATGATCCACGCCATCCTCGAGACGGCGGAGGGCGTAGACAATGTCGCTGCGATCGCGGTGGCGTCGCCGCGCATGCACGGGATCAGTCTCGGGCCGGCCGATCTCGCCGCCTCTCGGGCGATGAAGACGACACGGGTTGGCGGCGGTCATCCGGATTACAAAGTGCTCGCGGACGCCGGTGCGCTGGACGCGCCGCGGGCGTCCTACCAACAGGATCTGTGGCACTACACGATCGCCAAAATGGTCGATGCCTGCGCGTCGGCCGGCATCAAAGCGTTCTACGGCCCCTTCGGCGATTTTTCCGACGGCGCGGCCTGTGAGGCGCAATTCCGCAACGCCTTCCTGATGGGCTGCGCCGGCGCCTGGACGCTGCATCCAAGTCAGGTGCCTATTGCCAAGCGGGTGTTTTCGCCCGATCCCGGCGAGGTGGCCTTCGCCAAAAAGATCATTGCGGCCATGCCGGACGGGAGCGGAGCCGTGATGATCGACGGCAAAATGCAGGACGATGCGACGTGGAAACAGGCCAAAGTTTTGGTCGATTTGGCTGGACGGGTCGCCGAAAAGGATCCCGAAATGGGCATGCGGTACGGCCTATGAACAGTTGTTCACGATGCCGTCCGCGCCCTGCCACAATCCGGGCGTTGCATTGGCCGGTCACACCGGCTGTAACCTACGGTCTCAAATGACCAAGATTCGGATTGCCAAGTACCAGATCGGCCAGATCGTCCGGCACCGCCTCTATCCGTTTCGCGGCGTGGTGTTCGATATCGATCCGACGTTCGACAATACCGAGGAATGGTACCAGGCGATCCCCGCCGAAATTCGGCCGCACAAAGATCAACCATTTTATCATCTGTTCGCCGAAAACGACGAAACGGAATATGTCGCCTACGTTTCGGAGCAAAACCTGCTGCCCGACGACAGCGGTGAGCCGGTTCGTCACCCGCAGGTTGCGGAAGTCTTTATCAAAGACGGCAAGGGCGGCTATCGCCCGCGTGCGGCGACCACGCACTGACTAAACACAGGCAAGATTAGGACTTCCCAGGCCCGGCACGTCACACCGCGCCCGGGAATTGGATCGCCTATTGCGGCGGCGCCGGCGGCGTGGCCGAGGACTGCGGCTGGCCCTGCTGGCTTTCCAGCTTCTTGCGCGCTTCATCGGCCCGGCGCTGCAATTCGTCCTGCAGTTTCTTCTGCTGCTCTTCAAAGACCTTCGGATCGGTGGGCGGTCCGTCATAGGCTTTGGCGAAATCGGCGAGCGGCATGACGAGGCTGATCGGCTGGCCGGTCGAATTGATCGCCTGCACGACGAGCCCCTGCCCCTTCTTCATCTTGCCGATCAAGTCGGCTGTGGCTTCATAATCGGCCATGCAGCCGTTGGTGAAGCAGATCACGTAAGGCGCGGTCATCGGCTGGTTCTGATCGACGATGACGCGCGTGCCGTGGATGAGCTGCATGCCGAGCGGCAAGGTGACGCGCAGGATTTTCTTCGGCTCGCCTTCCGGTTCGATCAGCACGGCGGCGACCACCGGCATTCCCGACTCGATACGGGCGTCCTTGCCGGTGAAACACACCTGCTTGGCGGCGGGATCGTTATTGTTCTTGAGACAGAATTTGGTCCACGGCGAGTAGATCAGCTGCGGTTGCTGCTGCTGCTCGGCCTGAGCTTGCGGCGGCGCCGCTGGCTGCTGTGCCTCGGGCGCGGCCGGGGCCGGCGCGACGGGCTTCTTGGCGGCAGCTGGAGCCCCAGGCTTCGGTTTTGCGGTGGCAGCGGGAGCCGCTTGTTGCGCAACGGCAAACGAGCCATTGGCGAGCGTTAGCGTGATAGCGAGAACCGAGGCCTGCCCGAGGGCCTTGGCGATGGCAGCAAGCGTGCGGCTTACCGGCCGGACCGGCGCCGACGCGTTCCGATAGTTCATCAATGTAGTCCCTCTTTCGTGCTGCCACCGGCAAACCGATCTCGATCGATTTGCCCGGTCAGACTGGCGTGATCCGATGTCGGGCACACTCGACATCCGTCACCGCCCTGCGCGGGCCCCCACTTTGAGGCTCAATCAACGCAGATTACGGCAACAGCGTGGCCCCAAGACTGTAGCGACCCGACTGTAACGACCCGACGTAACAGCCCGGCCCAATAGCCCAATTGTGCGCCCAGATAAAGGGCGGAGCCGCAGAAAGCGGTTCCACCGGTGGCGAGGGGGCTGCCGTGGTACATTGCTCGCGTTCGACCGAATCGCGTTCAACCGTTTCCCGCCGATGAGAACTGTGGCTGCCGGGCAAGCCGGACTTGGAATGCGCATTGCGCGGTGCGGTGCCGGCCTGCTCGGCATGCTCGTCGTCGGCTCGGCGCCGGCAGCTTGGGCCGAAGCGGCCCATGCGATTGCGATGCAGGGCGCGCCGGCGCTCCCCGATGATTTTGCGGCTCTGCCCTATGTCAATCCTGACGCGCCGAAGGGCGGCCGCCTGGTCGAGGGCGTGCTTGGGACATTCGACAGTCTCAATCCCTTCATCGTGCAGGGGCTGCCGCTACAGCCGATCCGCGGTTACGTCATCGAGAGCCTTCTGGCGCGCAATTACGACGAGCCGTTCACGCTCTACGGACTCTTGGCGCGGACGGTTGAAACCGATGACGCGCGCAGCTACGTGACGTTCACGCTCGATCCCGCGGCGCATTTCTCCGACGGGGTGCCCGTGACCGCGCGGGACGTTTTGTTCTCGTGGCAATTGTTGCGCGACCACGGCCGGCCCAATCACCGGACCTATTATTCCAAGGTCGCCAAAGCCGAAATACTCGATGCGCGCACGGTGCGTTTCGATTTCGCCGATTCGAACGATCGTGAATTGCCGCTGATTCTCGGCCTGATGCCGATCTTGCCGGAGCACGCGGTCGATACCGCGACATTCGAGAATACGACTTTGGCGAAACCGGTCGGCAGCGGACCTTATGTCGTCGAGAGCGTCGACGCCGGCCAAAGCATCAGCTTCAAACGCGATCCGAATTACTGGGGCCGAACGCTGCCGATCAATCGCGGCTTATGGAATTTCGACGAATTGCGTTTCGATTTCTACCGCGACGGCAACGCCTATTTCGAAGCCTTCAAGGCCGGTCTCTACGATGTGCGCAGCGAGACCGATCCGACCCGCTGGCAGACCGGCTATAACTTTCCGGCGGTGCGCGACGGTCGCATCGTCAAGGAGACGTTCCGGAACGGGCTGCCGAAATTTTCCTCCGACTTCGTCTTCAATACGCGGCGTCCGGCCTTCGCCGATATCCGCGTCCGCCAGGCGATTGCGCTGTTGTTCGATTTCGAATGGATCAACCGTAATTTTTTCTACAATCTGTATCGCCGCAGCGCGAGCTTCTTCGACGATTCCGAATTGTCGGCCTATCACCGCGCGGCCGATGACAAAGAGCGCGCGCTGCTGGCGCCCTATCCGGACGCGGTGCGCGCCGACGTGCTCGACGGCACTTGGTCGCCGCCGGTCAGCGACGGTTCCGGCCGCGACCGTGATACGCTGCGTCAGGCGCTAGGTCTGCTGGAGGCCGCGGGTTACGAGCTTAAAAATACCAAGCTGCGCAACCGCGCGGCCGGTAAGCCGCTTGGTTTCGAAATCATGGTGACCGACCGCGACGACGAACGGCTCGCGCTTGCGTTTTCGACAAGCCTCGCGCGGGCCGGGATCAATGCCCAGGTGCGGCTTGTCGATGACGTGCAATATCAGCAGCGCTTGTCGACGTTCGATTTCGATATGATCGAATATCGCTGGGAGGAATCGCTGTCGCCGGGCAATGAGCAAAGCATTTATTGGGGCGCTGCCGCCGCCGACCAGCAGGGCTCGCGCAATTATATGGGCGTCAAAAGCGCGGCGGTCGACGCGATGATCGCCGCGATGCTGCGAGCGCGCCGGCGCGACGATTTCGTCGCCGCGATACGCGCGCTCGACCGCGTGCTGATTTCCGGCTGTTACGTGGTTCCGCTGTTTTATCTCCCCGACCAATGGGTGGCGCGCCGGGCCGGTTTGCAGCACCCGGCGCGCACTTCGCTATCGGGATACCTTCCGGAGACTTGGTGGCGCCAAGCCGCAAAGGCGCTGCAGTGATAGGCTGCGTGAGACGCTTGAAAACAGGGCCATGATTCTCGGCGAGACCAATGCCACGGCCGTTCATGCTCTCGGCCACATAACGCTCGACGAATTGTTTCGCCGGGCGGCGGCGCGTCGGCCGGATGCGGCCGCGCTGATCGATGCGCCGAACCGTGCACTTCTCACGGACGGCTCGCCGTGGCGGCTGAGCTATGCCGAAGCCGACCGCATCGTTTCCGCCATTGCCGGGCGGTTGCGCGGCATGCTCCCGACCGACGCGATCGTCGGCATCCAATTGCCGCATACGGTGGAAAATATTCTGACTATTCTCGGCGTGCTACGCGCCGGATTGATCGCCGCGCCGCTGCCGATGTTGTGGCGGCGTGACGATGTGGCGGCGGCCCTCGGCCGGGCCGGCGCCAAAGCTTTCGTCACCTGCCGTCGCGCCGGCAATTGTGACTACGCTTCCTTTGCGACCCGTGTCGCCGCGGAGGTATTTTCGATCCGCTATGTATGTGGCTTCGGCGGCAATCTGCCCGACGGCGTGGTGTCGCTCGACGACTTGTTGGCGGCGGCAAGCCAGGAGTCGGTACGGCCGCTCGATCGTGACGGTAATGCCGCGGCGCATCTTGCCGTTCTCACATTCGAAGTCGGAAGCGACGGTCCGGTGCCGGTCGCACGCCGTCATCTGGAATTGCTGGCGGGTGGTCTCGGCATCCTGCTCGAAGGTCGTATCGCCCAGGACGCAACCATCCTGTCGGCCATGGCACCGGCTTCATTTGCGGGGCTCTGTCTCACGCTGGTGCCGTGGCTATTGAGCGGCGGAACGCTCGTACTGCATCAGCCGTTCGACGCCGAGCTTTTGGCGCGCCAACGCCTGGAGGATCGCTGCAGCACGCTCGTGCTCCCGGCGCCGCTCGTCTTTGAACTCAGGGAGGCCGGCCTGTTCGCGCAAGGAATCCCGGCTACCGTGCTTGCGGCATGGCATGCACCCGAACAGCTTGCCAGCAGCGCGGAGTGGGCGGATCGCAATGCCGCTCTGGTCGATATTCCGATCTTCGGCGAAGCCGGGTGGGTTGCAGCGCGACGCGGGCCCGGAGGCAAGCCTGTGTCGCTGCCATTGGGTCAGGTCGTCGCGCCGCGCAATAGCGTCGGCGCTGGCGGTGCCGTAACGGTGGCCGAACTCAGCGTCACGGACCGGAACACGATGGCGGTGAGTGGTCCTATAGTGCCGCGGCATGCCTTCCCGCCGGGCATCGAGAACGCCGGCCAACCGCATTTTGCGATCGGCCGCGATGGCGCCGTCGATACCGGGTATCCATGCCGAGCCGACAGGGCGAGCCATTCGCTCGCGGTCACGGCGCCCCCATCCGGCATCGTTGCGATCGGCGCCTACCGTTTTGCGCTTGCCGGCCTCATGGAAAAAATTGCGCGGATCGATCCGACCGCGACGCTGACGGCGGTACCCGATCACGTGACCGGCCAACGTCTCATCGGCACCGCTTCCGATCCCGAGGCCATGCGTTTGGCGCTCGCCGGCCTCGGCCTCAGCCCCCTTATTGCCGGTGCCTTCGCCCTTCCCGACGCTGCGCCGCGGAAGGCGGTGGCGTGATTGGCGCCTCGTTCCGGGCCGTGTTGACGGGGTATTAACAGCACTTTGCCATGGTAACGGGCTGTACCATTCAGAATTCGTGTTCTCCGCCATGGCGTTGCAAGGCCCGTTCGCCGTCATTGCCGATAGTTCGGCGCCGGATGTCGTCGATGCCTTGCGGGCGGGCGGCGCGTTTCCAATCATTGAAACGAGTTTCGCCGACGCGCCGGGCGCACTCGCCGCGGTCGAGCCCGAAGCGGTCATCCTCGCCGAGGCGTGCCCAGATCGCGCCCGCACCGAGGCGCTTGCGCGCAGTTTGGACGATCTGCGCCAGAAATCCGGCGGCCTCTATATGCCGGTTGTCGCGCGGATGCGCGACGACGGCCCCTCGGCCTTGCCCGATGTATTGGCGATCGCCGCAAACGCATCCCCGGCACGATTGGTCCACCGGCTCTCCACCGCACTGCGGGTACGGACGCTTCACGGCACTGTGTTGCGCCGCATGGGCACGCTGGCCTCGCGGGGTCAGAAACTGCCGGCGTTGTCGGAACGCGACCCACTCGAGGAGGCGAGCGTATTAGTCTCCGGCCGCGGCCGCTCCTACCCGGCATTATCAGTTGCGGTCGGCGAACGCGTCGGGGTGGTCGGCGCACTCAGCGTTGAGAACGCAGCGCGCGCGCTCAATGTGCGTGAACTCGACGGTATGGTGATTGGCGACGGTTTTGGTCCGCGCGTGGTCGAGGCCTTATTGACGGTGTTGGCCGACGATGTGCGTTTTCGCGATCTGCCGGTGATCGTGCTCGGCGGTCACCCCGGCGTCGTCGAACCCTATGCGATGGAACTCGCCAATCTTGAACGTGTCACGGACGGGCCGGAGCGGGCAGTCGAGCGCCTCCTGCCCTATGTCCGGCTGCACGCATTCGGGCAACGCCTCAAACGCATGCTCAAATCACTCGATGCTCAGGGCATGCTCGATCCCGATACCGGGCTGTTGGCACACGATGCGTTTTGGCGTGATCTCAATCGCGCCGTCAACGACGCCGAGAAGCGCGGCACCGGTCTCTCGATCGCGAGGTTCTCGTTCGACGGCACCGACCGTCGCACCGGCCTCGACGCGGCTCGTCTCGTCGGCCGGCTGATGCGGCAGGTCGATTTTGCCTGCCGCGAAGCCGACAACTCGATTTTCGCCGTCTTTACCGAGACCGATCTGCGCGCCGCCCATGTGGTCGCTCGCCGCATCGCCAGCGTGCTGAAAAACACCATGCTGGCGCCGGATCGCAAAAGAAGCGGCGTCGAGGCGGCGGTGACGCTCGCGACGCTGAAACCGACCGACAATATCGATTCCTTGATTTCACGGGTCGTCGGTGAGGTTGCCGCAAATTAGGGCAGTCACCATGTAATGCGAAGGGCCGTCTTAAGACCAATTCCCAGGCTCGCTGCAGATACGCTAGCCTGAACAGCCCCGACTCATAGGTTCTGCCAAAGGTTCTGCTATGGACGACATCACCGAGGCGCCTGCGACCGTGCATGTCGACGTCGTGTCCGATGTCGTTTGCCCGTGGTGCTATATCGGCAAACGCCGGCTGGAAGGCGCCATATCGCTGACGCCGGACGTGAAGGTCGAAGTCAATTGGCGGCCTTATTTCCTCAATCCTTGGATCCCGCGCGAAGGCATCGACCGGCAGACTTATCTCGAAACCAAATTCGGTTCGCCCGAGCGTTACGCGGTGATCGCCGAGCGCATTGTGGCGGCTGCCGCCATGGAGGGGTTGGTCTACAACCCCGACACGATCGGCCGCCAGCCCAATACGCTCGACTGCCACCGCCTCATTCTCTGGTCGCGCAGCGCCACCGATCCGGCGCGTATGAAGCAGCGTCTGATGGAGCTCTATTTCGCCGAGGGCGCCGACCTGAGTGACCCCAAAGTCTTGATCCAGGCGGCGGTCGAGGTCGGTATGGACGGCGATCTGGTGCGCCGGCTTCTCGCAAGCGATGCCGATATCGACCGTGTCGAGGGCGAAGCCAATGCCGCCAAGGAGGCCGGTATCGATGGCGTGCCCTGTTTCGTGTTCGGCGGCAGCGTCATTGTCACCGGCGCCCAGTCGCCGGAATATCTCGCCAGCGCCATCGAGCGGACCGCGGGGCGGCACACGAGGCTGCGGGCCTAGCGACGCAGGATGTCTCCGGCCACGTCGCCGAACCGCCGCCGGCCATGCAGTGACCGCCGGCCGTCAGCTCAATTCCAAACGTGCCGTGGAAATCTCGACGCGTCCGCGAATCATGATGTTGAAAGCAAGGACGATGCGGTCCTGGGATCCGTCCGCTGTTCCCTCCTCGACGGCGTGCGGCACGTGGCTCGGCCAGATCAGCATGCGGCCCTTCTCCGGCGCGAACACGAAGACGTCGGCATTGAACTCGTTCTTTTCCAGATAGGTTGGTTCGAGATTTTTTGCGAGCTGGCGCGGCGAGGCGAAGACGATCGGCCCGCAATTCTTCGGTGTCTTGATATAGACCACGCCGCTCAGCAGGCAATTCGGATGCATGTGCATCGAATGGCGGCGATTGGGATGAGCGATATTCGCCCACATGTTCGTGATGTAATGCGAGTCGCGCTTGACCGCGTAGATGTCGAGGACCTGATCGGCTTCCCGCATGATGACGTCGACGAGGTCTTGCATCTCCGGCAGCGTCTGCAAGTCGTCCGGCGACATGTAGGCGCGTAACGCCTCCCTCGCCGCGAACGTGCCCTGCCCCGATCGCTGCAAGTCCCGCAGTTTTTTCTCGACCCGATCGCACAGGCTGAGGTCCGACAATACCCCGGCAAACAGCGGCGTCGGGAACAGCCTGAGCATCTGTTTGGCGGTCAACTCGGCCGGCTGGGGCGCGAGCTTTGGCGCGACAGGGGTGTAAAGCATTGGGGCAAACCCGATTTGGCCGAATATGGGAGCGCAACATGGATCGCCAGGCGCGGGTGACCAACCCCCGAAACTGGGCATGGCGACGAATAGCGCATAGCGGCTCCCCAAAACTGGGGATGCGCGAGTGCTTGCGGCCTGCCCCACAACATGCATTTCAGGTGAACGCGCAGCCGTGAGCCCCGCTCTTGGCACCGTGCGCTGCAGATATGGTTGAACGAGACTTGGACGACCGTTTGTCGCGTATTGTTCCGCGCTCATTCCCGCGATTCCTGTTCGGCCCATTCGCGCGGGCGCCGATCGTGCTGTGTGCCGGCTTCTCCGCCTTCGTATTGATGCTGTGCGCGCTCGCCGGCAGCCATTTCAAACACGCGCTCGAACAGCAGTTTTACGGCGAGACCCAAAACATCGCCCAGATCCTGATGGCCGGGTTCGACGACGACGCGGCCGCAGCCGACGGCATTCTGAAACGGCTCGCAGGAGAAATCAGCCCGAGCGACGTTGCGCCGGACCATGAAGCGGAGCTGCATCGGCTATTGGCGAGCTATGCGCTGCTGCCTTCGATGCTCGGCCCGGCGATCCTCGACCGAAACGGCACTTTGATCGCCAGCGCCGAGCTCGATCGCGTACCCGAATTATCGTTCAAGGACCGCAATATCTTTCGTGTTCACGCCGAGGCGATGGGCAAGTCCACGCTCTATATCGGCGCGCCGACGCGAACTCAGATCGGCAGCGAATGGGCGATCCAATTCTCGCGGCCTTTGCGCGATGCTTCGGGCGAACTGTTTGGCGTGGTGCTCTTGTCGTACCGGCTGGAGCATTTCGTCAGCCTTTATGAGAAACTAAAACTGAGCGATCGCGGGCTCGCGGGTTTGGTCGGTAAAGACGGCATCGTGCGTATCCGCTCGCTGAACGGTGTGATCGGCCACGCCTCGACAGTGCCGCGGATCCCGCTGGTCTTCGACCGCGTGCTTGCCGGACAGATGAGCGGCACGATCTACAATCAACCCGGCGGACCCGACGACGTCATGCGCATCGGCTCGTTCGTCGCTTCGTCAACCACGCCGTTCTACGTCACCGTTGCCTACGATACCGCCTATCTGCGCACGCAATATTCCGGGTTCTTCTATACGCTCGGGCTGAGCTGGTTCGCGCTCACCGTCGCAATGGCGGCGGCCGCGGCCTTCATCCATCGACTGGCGACGCTCAGTCGGCAGACCGAGCTGCAGATCGTCGCTTCCGCGACGGCTGAACGGCAAAAGATCTCCGCCGATATGCACGACAGCATTGGCGCGAGCCTCGCGGCGCTGCTCGCCTGTCTGACCACCGAAAACATCAACGTCGCCGACGTCAAACGCCGGATCGGCGAAATCCTGATGGAGTTGCGCTTTCTGGTCGACAGCGCCGAGACCGACGACCGCGATCTCAATCTGCTGCTCAGCAGCGTCCGGCACCGTATGGGCACGGGCATAGAATTGGCCGGAATCGATCTGCATTGGCAGGCCGGCGCGCTGCCGCCGGTCGAGGGGCTGTCTGCGCGGGACGCGCTGTCGATCAAACTCATTCTGATGGAAGCGCTGAGCAATGTGCTGCATCACTCGAAGGCCGAGACCGCGGCGCTGGCGGCCGGTTTTGTCCCGCAAGCGTCCGAAATTTTCATGTCCGTCAGCGACGACGGCTGCGGCTTCTATCCCGCCGATGCCGCAGGAGGACGCGGCCTCGCCAATATGCGCCGGCGGACTGCGAGTATCTCGACCGGCGCTGAGATTTTCATCGAGTCGGCGCCGGGACGCGGCACCACGGTTCGGATTGTATTGGAGACGCGGCCCGACGCCTGATCCCGAATGGGGCTCGGCGTCGTCGCTGTTGCGCTAATGGATCAGCTTGCGGCGGCGTGCTTCATAGACTGCCTCGGTCTTGGAATGTACTTCGAGCTTGCGGTAGACGCTCTTGAGGTGGCTGTGCACCGTCGCCGGGCTGATGCCGCAGATTTTCGACGTCTCGGCGTAGGAAAATCCCTTGGCGATCATGTCGAGGATTTCGTGCTCGCGCGGCGTCAAACTGGTCTCGGCGGCGGATTCGGCTTTGTCGTCGGCGGCTCGTTTCTGCAGCCTGTTCAAAAGCTTGCGCGCGATCATCGGTGACAAAGGCGAGCCGCCGTCGCGCAGCGCGCGGATATCGCGCTTGAGTTCTTCCAACGCCGTTCCCTTGAGCAGGTAACCGTCGGCGCCGGCTTCGAGCGCCGACGTGACCGTCTTCTCGTCGCCGAAGGTGGTGATGACGAGCACGTTGCATTCCGGATTGAGCGCCTTCAAGTTCCGGATGACGTCGATGCCCGAAATGTTCGGCAGGCCGATATCGACCAGCACGATATCGAGCGCAAGATGCGACAGCGCGGCAATCGCCGCCCGGCCCTCGGCGAGTTCCGCGACCACGACATAATCCGGGTCGGCCTGCAGCAGCGCGACAATCATTTTGCGCGACGCCGGGTCGTCTTCGACAATCGCGGTGCGGATCGGTCTATTCGTCTTGACGGCTGCCACTCACAGGGCCTCGTGCGCTTTGCAGCGTCAGTCTAGCACGTTCGCCGGTGAGACAATGCGGCGGCGTCACGCGCCGTTACGCGGCTTGCACAAACGCCACGCCAACATTGGTCAGGTTGCGCCAAGCGAGACGGCATCGCCGCGGCTTTTGGCCGGTATTGAACGCAAGGTCGAATTCGGCCGGCAGGTCGGCCGCGCTGGCAAGCTGCAAGCCGGCGCCATGCGTTGAGAGGTCGCGCACGATGCAGCTGACCGCCGCGCGGCCCGGCACGACGAGTTTCGCGCCCTTGAACACCTTGGTCCTGGGAAAGCACCGCCGCTCCGGCATGTGATCCTCCGCAATTTGACGAAAATGACTCTAGTTATAATCTGTTTCCTGAAAGCGAACGCGATCGCGCGCAAAATCCTAATTTGCGGAAACCCTAGCCGCCACAAGGCGCGCGGCCCCACAATCGCCAAACGAGGAAACGCCGCGTGCTCACAGCCGAAAAGAACGAACTTCTGACCCGCGTCGGACCGGGAACGCCGATGGGCGAGCTGTTGCGCCGCTACTGGATGCCGATCGGCGGCGCCGCCGAATTCGACAACATCTCGCTCAAGCCGATCCGGCTCCTGGGCGAAGACCTCGTCCTCTACAAGGATCTCGGCGGAACATTCGGGCTCGTCGATCGCCACTGCCCGCATCGGCGCGCCGATCTGAGCTATGGCTGGGTCGAGCCGCGCGGCATTCGCTGCAGCTATCATGGCTGGCTGATGGACGAGAGCGGGCAATGTCTCGAACAGCCCTACGAAGACACTGCGAGCCCGAAACCGTCGAAGGCCAATTGCGGCATCCGCGCCTATCCGGTGCGGGAAGTCGCCGGTCTGTTGTTCGCCTATATGGGACCGCAGCCGGTGCCGGAACTGCCGGTATGGGAGCCGTTCACCTGGGACAACGGTTTTCGCGAAGTGGTGCTGGCGGACGTGCCCTGCAACTGGTTTCAGTGCCAGGAGAACTCCTGCGACCCGGTGCATTTCGAATGGATGCACGACAATTGGAGCAACCGGCTGCACGGCGCCGACGGCAATACCGCGCCAAAACATCTGAAGGTTCAGTTCGAGGAATTCGAGCACGGCTTTGTTTATAAGCGCGTGCGCGAAGGCCAGCCTGCGGACAGCCGCTATTGGACGGTCGGCCGCCTGGCGCTGTGGCCGAACGGGTTTTATCTCGGCAGCCATTTCGAATGGCGCGTGCCGGTCGACGACGAGAACACGTTGAGCGTCGCGTGGTTTTTCATGCGGGTGCCGAAGGGCCGCGAGCCCTATGTGCAAGGCAGCGTGCCGACCTGGACGAGTCCGATCAAAGACGCGGGCGGGCGCTGGATTTCGAGCCATGTCATCAACCAGGACATCGTCGCCTGGGTTGGCCAAGGCCGCATTGCCGATCGCACGCGGGAAAATCTGCGCTCGAGCGATATCGGCATTTCGATGATGCGGCAGCGCTTCTTTGCCGAGATCGACGCGGTGGCAGAAGGCCGCGACCCGATGGGCGTGATCCGCGATCCGGCGGCGGCGAAGAACGTGCCGCTGCCGAACATGATGCGCGAGATCAACACCGAAGGCCTGCCGCTCGAGGAGTTGCGCAAGCACCCGCTGTTCGGACCGCGGTTTAAGGAGTTTCAGTTCCACATCGGCCAGCCCGCCGAAGTGCGGCGGGAGTTTGAGCGGGCGATGGGGATCGGCTGAGGCGACCTCATCGCTGACGCGCGGCACTCAGCTTCTCCCGCTTCCGCAATGTCTCGGCCGATTCCCGCACCACCTCGGATATCTGCAAAAGCTGTCCGGCGAGCGGACTGGTCTTGCGCCAGATCATGCCGATGGTGCGCGACGGCTGCGGCTCCTTGAAGCGCGCGACCGCGACCGACGCCGAGCGGGTCTCGACCGCGACGGCCATTTCGGGGATCAAAGTGACGCCCATGCCGGCGCCGACCATTTGCACCAGCGTCGACAGCGAACTTGCATCCAGCATCTCGCGCGGCGGCGAGGATTGCCTGTTGCAGAACGACAAAGCCTGTTCGCGGAAGCAGTGCCCCTCTTCCAGCAAGAGCAGCCGCATTTCGCGCAGCGTTTCGCCATTGGGCACCGGCGTTGCCGCGTCGGCCTCGGGCCGCACCAGCAAAAAACTTTCCGCAAACAGCGCGACCTCGGTCAGCGACGGCTCGGATACCGGCAGCGCCACGATCGCGGTGTCGAGCCGGCCTTCGGCGAGTTCTTGCAGAAGTTTTGAGGTCAGCGCCTCACGAACGTGGATGTCGAGCTCGGGATGAATGCGCGTCAGGTTTTCGATCACGGTCGGCAACAGATATGGCGCGATGGTCGGGATCATGCCGATGCGCAGCCGGCCGGCGAGCCGGTCGCGCGAGGCGCGCGCGAAGTCGCCGAGCTCGTCGACCGCACGCAATATGTCGCGGACGCGCAGCGCCGCTTCCTCGCCGAATTTGGTCAGCCGGACCTGCCGCGCGCCGCGCTCGATGAGGATCGAGCCGAGCGCCTGTTCGAGTTCCTTGATCTGCATCGACAGCGCCGGCTGCGAGATCGCGCAGGCTGCTGCCGCATGGCCGAAATGGCTGTGGCGGGCCAACGCATCGAAATAGCGCAGCTGCCGCAAGGACATTGGGATCATAAGCATACCTTATCGCTGTAATCATTAAAGTCAATTTTACCTGATAGGTGGCGTTGCGTAAGACATAAGAATGATGCAGTGCGCCCGATAAGAAGGTGGCGCATAGAACCGTTCGGAAACACCCACATCCTCGGAGAGAAAAAATGGACGCAAAAACCGACGACAAGAGCGCAGGCCAATGCCCGGTGATGCATGCGGGCGCCCACACCAACCGCGACTGGTGGCCGAACACGCTGAATATCGGGGTGCTCCATGCCAATTCGCCGAAATCCGATCCGATGGGGGCGGCCTTCAACTATGCCAAGGAATTCGACAGCCTCGACCTCGATGCGGTGATCAAGGATCTGCGCGCGCTGATGACGGATTCGCAGGACTGGTGGCCGGCCGACTTCGGTCACTACGGTGGACTGTTCGTCCGCATGGCCTGGCACTCGGCCGGGACCTATCGCATCGCCGACGGCCGTGGCGGCGCGGGCGCCGGGCAGCAGCGCTTCGCGCCGCTCAACTCGTGGCCCGACAACGCCAACCTCGACAAGGCGCGCCGGCTGTTGTGGCCGATCAAACAGAAATACGGCGCCAAGATTTCCTGGGCCGACCTGATGATCCTCGCCGGCAATGTCGCGCTGGAGTCGATGGATTTCAAAACTTTCGGTTTCGGCGGCGGCCGCGCCGATGTGTGGGAGCCTGAAGAACTGTACTGGGGCCCCGAAGGCACCTGGCTCGGCGACGAGCGCTATAGCGGCGAGCGCGAGCTGGCGAACCCGCTCGGCGCGGTGCAAATGGGCCTGATCTACGTCAATCCGGAAGGACCGAACGGCAATCCCGATCCGGTCGCCGCCGCGAAAGACATCCGCGAGACCTTCTTCCGCATGGCGATGAACGACGAAGAGACCGTGGCGCTGATTGCCGGCGGCCACACCTTCGGCAAGACCCATGGCGCCGGCGATCCGTCGCTGATCGGGCCGGAGCCGGAAGGCTCTTCGATCGAGGATCAGGGGCTGGGCTGGAAGAGCAAGCACGGCACCGGCATCGGGCCCGACGCCATCACCGGCGGCCCGGAAGTCACCTGGACGCAGACGCCGACGAAGTGGAGCAACCACTTCTTCGACAATCTGTTCAACAACGAATGGGAATTGACCAAGAGCCCGGCCGGCGCCAAGCAGTGGAAAGCGAAAACCGCCGCCGCCACCATCCCGGACGCGTTCGACAAAACGAAGAAGCATGTGCCGACCATGCTGACCACCGACCTGTCGCTCCGCTTCGATCCGGCCTACGAAAAAATCTCGCGGCGCTTCTACGAGCATCCGGATCAGTTCGCCGACGCCTTTGCGCGGGCCTGGTACAAGCTCACGCATCGCGACATGGGTCCGATCGTGCGCTACCACGGCAAGCTCGTGCCGAAGGAAATCCTGCCGTGGCAGGATCCGATTCCGGCGGTCAATCATCCGCTGATCGGCGAGGCGGAGATCGCGGCGCTGAAGGCAAAAATCCTCGGCGCAAGCCTCACGGTGTCGCAACTGGTTTCGACCGCCTGGGCCTCGGCCTCGACCTTCCGCGGCTCCGACAAGCGCGGCGGCGCGAACGGCGCGCGCATCCGCCTTGCCCCGCAGAAGGACTGGGCCGTCAATCAGCCGGCGCAACTCGCGTCGGTGCTCGGCAAGCTCGAAGCGATCCAGAAGGAGTTCAATGCTGCGGCCGCGGGAGGCAAGAAAGTCTCGCTTGCCGACCTGATCGTTCTCGGCGGCAATGCGGCGATCGAGAAGGCCGCCAAGGCTGCCGGACACGACGTCAAGGTGCCGTTTACGCCGGGCCGCATGGACGCGTCGCAGGAACAGACCGACGCGCCTTCCTTCGCGCCGCTCGAGCCTGCCGCCGACGGTTTCCGCAATTATCTCAGCGGCACACAGTTGATGGCGCCCGAGGAAGCCTTGGTCGACAAGGCGCAATTGCTGACGCTGACGGGCCCCGAAATGACGGTCCTGGTCGGCGGCTTGCGCGTCCTTGGCGCCAATGCCGGCGGCTCGAAGCACGGCGTCTTCACCAAACAGCCGGAGACGCTCACCAACGACTTCTTCGTGAACCTCCTCGACATGAGCACCGAGTGGCAGCCGGCAGGCTCCGCCGGCGTCTACGAGGGCCGCGACAGGAAGACCAAGGCGGTGAAGTGGACCGGCACCCGCGTCGACCTGATCTTCGGCTCGCACTCGCAACTGCGCGCCTTCGCCGAAGTCTATGCCTGCGCGGACGCCAAGGCGAAATTCGCCAAGGATTTTGTGGCGGCCTGGACCAAAGTGATGAACGCCGACCGTTTCGACCTGCATTAATCTGAAAGACAACAAGCCAGGGCGGCTTCGGCCGCCTTGGCGCTGTTCTGGCCGCGCTTGCCTAATCGCCTCCACCCCAGAGCTTCAACGCGCAATGGCCGGCGATGCGATTGAAGTCATGGTCCGTCGACAGCATCGTCAGACGGTGACGGACGCAGAGCTGCGCCAAGAGGGCATCTATCGTTCCAACCTGGACGCCGGCACGGCGGCAAACGTTGCGCAACCCCGCAGCGGCGACGTGATCCTCGCGATCGGGGACGAGCAGTGGCACCGCGGAAAAACGATCCAGAATCTGCGCTCGCGCTTTCGGTCCCGAAAAGCCCTGCAGCAACTCTTGCAGCACAAGACCTGTCGTCAAAAGGGTCTCGCCAGCCTCGATCGCGTGCATCAAGGCACGCACCGGGGCGGCTTCGGGCGGGCTGTCCCGCCGCAGCGCCAGCGACCAGACGCTGGTATCGACGAACAGGCTCAATCGCGCGCCCGCTCAGACTTATAGTCGTACGAGGTGTCCCATTCGAGCTTGCCCATCAGATCGAGCAGCCGTTTCTGCCGTCGGCGAGCGATAAATTCCTGCAGCGCCTTGGTAACCGCGGCTTTCTTGGTGCGCTCGCCGCTCACTTCCAACGCGTGGTCGATGAGCTCCGGATCGATCGAAAGGTTCGTAGCCATGTGTGCATCTCCACACATCAGTTAACACAAAGTGTGACGCCGCACAATGACGCAGCACATCTCGTTCTCGCGGCGCATGCGCACCCGAGTTGTGCAGTCTCCAGCCACGTGAAGCGCGAATTCTGGGTTTGCGAACCAAAACAGAGCGGTGGGTCTCCGTCTTTCCGTTCGCCTCACCCCATTCGCCAAATCAATCAAGGAAGCGGAACGCCGACAAACGCTGATCCGTATCCTCCGCACCATCGGGTGCGGCTCTGCCCTTGTGGGGCAGCTCGCCTGTCGGCGTCC
>Ga0181526_10000708_pt1 | contig 34102 bp, 21 predicted proteins | sample PEATcosm2014_Bin_35_FD_119750 | JGI IMG/M metagenome (GOLD analysis project Ga0181526, IMG submission 119750) | Peatland microbial communities from MTU Mesocosm Facility, Houghton, MI, USA - PEATcosm2014_Bin06_30_metaG | ecosystem: Environmental > Terrestrial > Soil > Wetlands > Peat | place...
AGATATCCATCCACCCGTCGTTGTCGTAGTCGAAGAAGGCGCAACCGCCCCCCATTTCTTCGACGATGTAAGTCACGGTCTCTGGAATCCCATAGAACATCGGGTGGGTGAGGCCCGCGCTCTGGGCCACATCGGTAAACGTGGAGAAAGGCTTGGGCGGAGCCGAGGGCTGTTCCGGAGGGGCGGCAGACAAGATGCGGGGGAAAAGTGACGAAGCGCAAAGAGCGGTAGACGCCTTCAACAGGTTACGCCGAGTCCATTGAGAGGTGTGCTCCGCCATTGCTTTCCTTCAAGTTTCTCATCTTCGCCATGGCACAAGCAAACCTCTGCGCGCCTTCATTTTGCGCGCAGAGGTGGAGGGGTCGCCAAAGCACTTCACGGGTGAGGCTGCTGGGCGGCTGGATCGCGCGCCAGTTGATCGCTCAGTTCGCGGGCCTCGTCGTTGGTGGGTTCCAGGCGAAGAGCCGTCGCCACAGCCTCGCGAGCTTCAGGGAAGTGCATGTCTTCAGCCAGCTGGCCGGCCAGATTGATCCATGCCTGGACCCAGGTGGGAGCGGCTTGAACCGCCAGGCGGAAATGCAGGATAGCCGCGTCGGCATCGCCGCTGCGCGAAAGCAGATAGCCGAGTTGTTCCTGGGCGGCGGCCAGGTCCGGCTTGAGCTTGATTGCTTCTTCCAGTTGGGCGCGCTCGCCTGCCGTGTCGCCGGCCTGATGGAGCGCGACGGCCAGCTTGAACTTGTAGCCGGCAACCTCCGGCTGCCCATCCGCGGCTTCGCGGTAGTGCGCGATCGCCTCCTGCACTTTGCCCGCGGCCAGATCCGTATCGCCCTGGGCCGCACTTGTGGCCGCCTCCAGGGTGGCCTCCTCGGTCTTCTTGAGCTGCTGATACTGCTTCATCTCCTCCAGCGCGCGGTCGTTTTCGCCCAGGCCGCGCAGAGCCTTGGCCAGCTCGAAGTGCACTTGCGGCTCCGTGGCGCCCAGGGCAATGGCCTTTTCCAACTGCTCCTTGGCCTCCTGCCATTCGCGCAGGAAGACCAGCACCATGCCCAGGTTGTAACGGGAGTTGAAGAAGTTGGGATCGAGAGCAACCGCGGCTTCCAGGTGCTCCTTGGCCTGGGCGTAATCGCCCACGGTGCGCTCTACAATCCCGTTCAAATAGAGAACTTCGGGGTCGTGGGGACGCTCAGCCAGCAGCTTGGGGCCCATGGGGCGTGCGGCGGTTACATGGTTGGTGAGCACCAGAACGCGAAACAGTTCCACCTCCGCCTCCTGGTTGCCGGGATTCTTCTCCACCGTCTGCTGCAGAAGATCGATAGCCTCCTGGTAATGAAGCTGCTTGACGAGGACGACGGTCATGGCGCTGGCCAGCGGCACGGAACCGGGAGACGCCTGCAAGGCCTCGGTGAGCACCTTCTTGGCATCGTCGAGGTAATTAAGCATTCCCATGGCCTGAGCAAGGTCGATGGCCAGCTTCTCGGTTCGGGGAGCGTTCTGCAAGAGCGCGACCACATCCATGTAATCCTGGCGCGCAAGCAGGTCCGCAGTCAGCCCTTCCAGCGCGGGAACCGATTTGGGATCGATTGCGACCGCCTGTTTCCACTGTTCCTCCCCCTTGTCGCGCTGCGCTGCCTGATCGTAGAGGTGGGCCAGCATGAGATGCGGCTTGATGACATCCGATTCCAGGCGGATCGACTCCTGCAGGGCGGCGATGGCTTCGGGTTCATGCCCCCACCCGACCAGCGCCAGCCCCTCGAGATAATAGAGTTGAGCCGATCCGGGATCGGCTGTCATCGCGCCATGGAAGGTCTGGACCGCGCATTCGAATTGCTGGTGGCTGGCAAACCAGCTGCCCAGCAGAATGGCATTCTCTGTTGTGGGCTGGGCGCGCAACTTGGCCATGATGGCCGGTGGGGCGTTGCATGGGACGGCATGAGCCATCCCGGTGAAACTCATACAGGCAGCCAGCAGAATCCACTGTGCCCTTCGTGCGCGCTGGAAGCCCATGGCAGTATCTCCCGGCTGCCAGAATACAACAGCCAGGCCTGGCCAGTCGCGCGCTCATACCGGGGGTAATCGCAGCAGTTGGATATTGAGTCAGACTGTTGGCTACTGGGGCTTGGCCGCCGCCGCATCGCTCCGGTAGCCATCGAGATTGTCGCGCAGCTGCTTTTCCTGTTGGCCGTCGTGCTGCTGGACGGCCAGATCGAGCGCCTGTTGCGCGGCCTGGACAGCCTCGGCCGGACGGCCGGTCTTGTCGTAGGCCCTGGCCAGTTCGCCCAGGAAGCGCGCATTCCTGCCTTTACTCAGCTCCACGGCCTTCTCAAGTGGCGCGAGGGCGGCCGCAAAATCCCCTTTCGTCACCAATACGTATCCGAGGTTGAATTGGGCCTCTGGAGATGTGGGAGTGAGCAAAACGGCTTTTTGCAGCTTCTCTGCCGCCCCGTTCAGATCGCCGTTGAGCGCCAGCGAGACCGCCAGGTGCTCGAGATAGAGCGTGTTGCCAGGCTCCAGGTCGCTAGCCTTCCGAAACTCCTCCAACGCCTCGCGCTCCTGGTCGATTCCAGAAAGCACAGTAGCCAAATCGTAATGGGCCAGGGGATCGTCAGGATCCATTTGGATGGCTTTGCGCAAGATCTCAATGGCTTCTGTCATCCGCTTGTTTATTACCATGGCATAGGCTTCATCGAACATGCGATAGAACTCTGTGGCCTGGGGGTCAATCTTATCGATACCGTCGAGCGGCATGTTCACAAACTCGGGGATGTTCACAGCGCGGTTGGCGGCGGTGGTGTTGTCCACGATGATCGCGGGCGTGTCATTGCCGTTCGCGTCGATGTGCGTAAGCATGAGACGCGTATAAGGTCCGCGCGCCTTGGACGAAAAAGCAAGCCAGCGGCCATTCGGCGAAAAGGTATGCCACGAGTTCATCAGGGGCGTATTGCAGTTCATCAGCCGCGCCTTGCCGCCCGCGAAGGGCACCATGAAGAGCCTGCTGTCAGGGCGCATGAGCAATCCGTTCTTGTTCTGCACGAACACAATCCAGCGGCCGTCTGGCGAGACCTTGGGAAAGTCGTTGCTCATCCCATTTCCCGATGCGCCCTCGACCGGCACGGCCTTGCCTCCACGCCCCTCGTTGAATGGAATTTTGTAAAGGTCGTATTGAATTTGCGTCTCATTCGGGTCGTTGGCATGAAGGGCCTTCGGAACTCCGGGCGGATAGGGGTCGCGGGCCTGGGCGCGGCTGAAGATCAGGTACTTTCCATCCGGCGACCAAAATGCGCTGGTCTGCACGAATTGCGGATCGTCGGCGCCGGGCAGCGGCCGCATCTCCTTCTTCTGGCGGTCATACCAGACCCCGACCCCCCGGGTGGGGAAGAAGACCTGGCTGAACTGAATGTCCCTGTAATTCGTGCTGTAAAGGCGATCCAGTATCCCAGGGGCGAAACCGGGGACTTCGTTTTGATGGGTGTTGGCGTTCTTCGGCGGTCCGATCGAGGTCACCACGTACCGGCCGTCCGGCGAGATCTGGGACATGAAGCCGAAGCGCTTGACGGCCGGCGCATCGCTTCTCTCCTCGGGGTCCACCTGGAAAGAACTCCAGCGGATTTGATCCTTGGTGGCTATGGTGATGTTCCTGGTCACCGGCACCAGCGCGTACAGGCCCTTGTCGTTGCGCGGGCCATCCATATCCAACCCCAGCGTCTTGCCATCTCTTGAGAACGAGTGGCAATTGGCACAGGTGGGCAGATTCTCCATCACCGTGTGGCTCTGGGGCTTGGAGATATCCCGCATCTCCCATTTGATGAGGGGAATAGCGGATTGCGGCAGGGGCGCGATCGGGCCTTTCTCATCCGGGGACGGGAGCAGCAGGGGAACATCGCGGTAAAAAAGGGGAGCGCCGACCGGGTCCACCGAAGTAGAAATCGTCACGCTGGCGGCCGATACCGGAGCGGTTGAATTGCCCTCCGCAAAGCCTGTGATGGTGATCCTTGCTGGCGATTTCACGCTCAGCCGCTTGATCTTCTCCCAGGTGGCATCATCCGGCTTCCAGGTTCTCGTGGCCGCCTGCTCCGGCGTCAACTCTCTGCCTGGTCCCGCGGCCGGATCGATGGGGCCCATCTGCAGGTGCTCGCCGGGCGTCTCAACGCGTATGGCGTCGGAGCGCTTGGCGAAGGAGACCTCAACCACCCAGTGTGCGGCGCTCTCCTCGGGGTCGTGCCAAAGAAATGTGGGAGGCGTGATCTCGGGGGGGAATACGGAGCCCTCGATTGGGTAGTCGATCGCAATCTTCGCCGGCTGGCTTGCGGAGGGTGCAGCTCCCACTCTGGAAGAGGAGGACAGCGCGGCTCCGCAAATCAGCAAGATCGAAGCAGCTCCGACTACCCCCGCGAAGAAAAGATTGGCTGAACTAGACCTCATTTGGCTCCCGAAGCGGCCCGGGCGGATGGTATTGGCGGGCGGCGAAAGATGGTGCTGTCCACCGAACGGTCTATCGATGGCTCAGTGATGGCCCTCACAGGAAAAAGCATACAACAGGCGGCGCGAAACAGGATGGCTCGACCCATGCGCGGTCGGCCGCAAAGGGGGCGCCGCAGGGCGGGGAAGAGCGTTCCGGAAGGGCCGGAAGAGGCAATGGCTCCGGCCAGTTGTCCCGCCGCAACAACAAGAATCCAAAGCCTTTTTCCGAGCAGCGGAGGGCCGTTAAGGGCGCGGAAGAGCGGCTCACGCTATAGCAAAACCAGAGTGGCTGTACCCAGGAAGCACCACGCCAAGCGGCTTTTTCCTCAAGAAGTGGCCACCTCGCACACCCCTTGCTGGGGCACGTTCACTCTGGTTTTGCTCCAAACCGGCCCCACTCAGCGCGGCGCCTTCGGCGAACTGGCGATCACGGAGGATTCCGGGATCCGGCGCCCGCCGCTCCTGGCGCTCCTTCGATCGCATCCTGTCGCAGGCCACCGCTTGTTGCGATGCGGAGGGGTTAGAATTCCCAGTGGTGGTTTTGCGCCGGAGTCTCCGGTTGCCTTTTGGAGCCGGCCCGAGGGGGAGATCGAATGCGTTTTTCCAGTCTTTTGTGTCATGGAGCGATGCTGCTGGGGGCAGCGGTTCCTCTTGCTGCTCATGGACAATTCCAGGCTCCGACGGCCGAGGAGTTGCATATGACCTCCGACCCCAAGGCTCCCGGAGCGGCAGCCGTCTATCTTTACCGGGAAGAAACGGAAGACGAACAGCATCACTTCCGCACCGTGTACGCGCGCATCAAGGTGCTCAAGGAGCAAGGCAAGGAACTGGGTACCGTTCATGTCGTCTACCATCGGAACTTTGTCTTTTTCGCGGCTGGAGACAACTCGAGCAGAAGCAGCGCGAGTCAGGAGAACCACTTCGACGCGCCAGACTTGAACCATACCGGCGAGGATCCCTGGCTGGACCCGGATGCCTTCGTTGGGCGTGTCGAAGTTACTCCCATTGTGGGTAGGACCATTCATCCGGACGGGACAGTAATCCCTCTGACCGGCTCTCCCGCCGATCTGCTGAAGGTCAAGCGCGGCGCCGAACAGTTCAACGACATGGTCTTCAATCTGCCCAGCGTAGAGGTGGGCAGCATCCTGGAATACCGTTACCAGGTGCGTTACGACCGCTTCCAACAGGCACCGCAATGGCAGATACAGCAGCCCTATTTTGTGCACAAGGCGCATTATATGTTCACCCCGGCCGATCAGTTTCTTCCCGCCCAGAGCTCAGGGCCCGGAGTTTCAAACAGCGCATTACTGGGACCGGGCGGCGAGATCCTCACCGATCTCCGGTCAACGTATCTTCTTCCGGAGGGAAAGACGGTAATCAAGGATCCCACGGGCCGCTATTCTGTCGACCTTACCGACATCCCCCCCATCTCACAGGAAGTCTTTGCGCCGCCCCCGAATAGCTACCGGGTCAACTTCTTTTACACCAGCACGCCGGACCAGAAGGAGTTCTGGCAGAAGCGGATGCAGAACTGGACCAAGTTTGTGAACCTGTACGCCGCGCCGACAGGGACGATCAAGAGCGCCGCTGCTGGGGCGATTTCCGCATCCGATAGTCAGTTGGACAAGGCCAGGAAGCTCTACGCGCTGGTGCAGACGCTGAATAACACAGACATCTCCAGGGGGCTGCGTCCGATCGCCTCCGACTGGGTTCCGCAGGATAGCGTCGAGAAGGCTCTGATTCGCAAGAGCGGTCACGGCGAAGAGATCGCGCTCCTTTACCTTTCGCTGGCGCGGGCCGCCGGACTGGACGCCAGGCCGCTGCGGGTTGTCAGCCGGGATCGCAACTTCTTCGATCCCAACTTTATGGATACCAGCCAGCTTGACGCCGTGCTGATCGGGATTGCTGTCAACGGCAAAGAGATCGTCCTCGATCCGGCTGAGAAGATGGCCCCCTTCCAAACTCTTCATTGGTCGCACGCCGGCGCCAACGGAATTGCGATCGGAGCGGATGGCAAGGTCGAATACTTCATGACGCCCGTGGAGGACAATGGGGACAACACGGTTGTCAGGGTAGGCAGCCTGACCATCGGCCCGGAGGGATCCGTCGCCGGTACGCTGAAGGTGGGGTTCACCGGGCAGGAGGCCTTGCAATTGCGCCAGTTGGCCCTTTCCACCGACGCCGATTCGGTGAAACAGCAGACGGAAAGGATGATCACCGCGCAGGTTCCTGACGGAATTCAAGCCCATGTGGACCACATTTCGGGCCTGGGCGATCCCAGCAAGCAGTTGGTGGCCGTCGTTTCATTTACCGGCTCGCTTGCCGGCCGCACCGGCAGCCACATCGTCCTTCCCCGGCTCTTCTTCGAGACCAAAGAAACGAATCCGTTTCCCGCGGACGACTCCCGGACGCTGGCCATCGACATGCATTATCCCGCTCAGGAGAAGGAGCAAATCACCTATGTATTTCCCAGCGGCTTTACCCTTGAAGGCAAGCCCCTGGACGCCAGTTTGAAATGGGAAGAGAATGCTGCGTACAAGCTGATTTCAAAAGTCGACGCAACTTCGATTACCACGGGCCGCTTTCTGACGCGCGGCTTTACGCTGCTCAATGCATCCGAGTATGACAAGCTGCGCGACTTCTACGACAAAGTGGCGGTGGCCGACCGCCAGCAGATCGCGCTCACGGCGGCCGGCAAATAACAACCGGGGGCCCTGCGCTTGCGGGTTTCTTGGGGGTAATGGGGAACGCGAATGCCTGCGTTCCTCATGGAACGGGCAATGTTGCGAGCCACCGCTTGCTCAGGGTTGGCGAGGTTAGAATTCCAGTGACGGTTTTTGCGCCGGATTCCCTGGCTGCTAATCGGAACCGGCTTGAAGGAGAGATCGAATGCGTTTTCATAAGCTTCTGTGTCATGGAGCGATGCTGCTTGGGGCAGCGGCTCCTCTTGCTGCATTTGGACAATTCCAGGCTCCGACGGCCGACGAGTTGAAGATGACCTCCGACCCCAAGGCTCCTGGCGCGGACGCTGTTTTTCTCAACCGCGAAGAGACCGAGAACGATCCACAGCATTACAAGTCCTATTACGCTCGCATCAAAGTGCTGACGGAGAAGGGCAAGGAACTGGCCACCGTCCGGATCGGCTACGAGAAGAATTTTGCCGTCTCTGACGCCGACGACAAGGGGGCCAACCGCGACAAGGAAAGCCCGACCCGTGACATCGATCTCTACAACGGCCACTTTGAGGTGGCGGCAATTTCGGCAAGAACCATCCACCCGGACGGAACCGTAATTCCGCTTCCCGAGGGGCAGGCTGCCGATCTCCTGAGTGTCAAGAGCGGGAACACTCAGGTCAACACGGTGACCCTCAACCTGCCCAGCGTCGAGGTCGGCAGCATCCTGGAATACCGCTATCAGTTGCGCTACGACCGCTTCTATGCTTCTCCGCAGTGGCAGGTCCAGATTCCCTATTTTGTGCATAAGGAGCACTATCTTTTCCGGCCCTCGGAGGTCTATCTGCCTAACCACGCGGTCGGAGGCAGCATCGGAGGGGGGTACTTCGTGGATTCGCACGGCGATGTTCTGACCGACCTTCGGGCGGCTAGCGTTCTTCCTTTGGGGAAGACCGTTCAGGAGGATGCCCAGGGCCAGTGGGTTCTCGATGTCACCGATGTGCCTCCCATTCCGCGGGAAGCCTTTTCGCCTGCGCTCGAAGGCCAAATCTACCAGGTGGCCTTCTACTATACCTTCGCCGCTGTGTCGAAGGATTTCTGGCAAAAGGGGATGCAGTTCTGGATCAAGAATGTGGATCAGTACACAGCGCCAACCGACGCCATCCGCCAGGCGGTCGCGGCAACGGTATCCTCCTCCGATAACCAGATCGACAAGGCCAGGAAGCTCTATGATCTGGTGCAGAAGTTCGAGAATACGGACTACTCCGGCAACTCCGCGAAGGTGTTCAGCAATGACCTGGTTCCGGCCGGCAACGCGGAGGCGGTCTTGCAGCGCAAGAGCGGCAACAGCAAGGAGATCGCGCTACTCTACCTGGCGCTGGCGCGGGCCGCGGGCCTGGACGCCAGGCCGGAGCGGATTGCCAGCCGGAATCACCGCATCTTCGATGTCAATTTCCAGAATACCGAGCAACTGGATGCCGTAGTGATCGGAGTTACCGTCAACGCCAAGGAGGTGCTTGTAGATCCCGCTTGCAAAATGGCTCCCTTCCAGACTCTGCACTGGTCGCATACCGGCGCCGCAGGTGTGGCGCTGGGGGCCGATGGCAAGATCGAGAGCATCATCACGCCCTTGCAGGACAATCAGGAGAACACGACCATTCGTGTCGGCAGTCTCACCATCGGTCCGGAGGGTTCGGTTTCCGGATCGCTAAAAGTTGGATTCGTCGGCCAGGAGGCGCTGAAATGGAGGCAACGGACGCTCCGCGCTACCCCGGATGCAGTGAAGACGGAACTGGAGCGGGAACTCCAGAGACAGGTTCCTGAAGGAACCCAGATTCATATCGACCACATTTCGGGTTTGGACGATCCCGGCAGGCAACTGGTGGCCGTTCTCAGCGTGACCGGCATGCTCGGAACTCGAACCGGCAGCCACCTCGCTCTTCCCCGCCTCTTCTTCGATAGCAAGGCGGAGGATCCATTTCCCCCCGAGGATTCGCGGACGCTTCCCGTCGATGCGCATTTTGCCGCACAGGAACAGGAGCAGATCGCGTATATCTTCCCCAGCGGCTTCACGCTGGAAGGAACGCCGCAGGACTCCAGCATGAGATGGGAAGAGAATGCGGCATACAAGCTGATTGGCAAGGCTGACGCCAACTCCCTGACCAGCGCCCGCATTCTGGCGCGCGGTTTTACCATTCTTCCCGCAACCGAATATGGCAAACTGCGCGACTTCTACGATAAGGTAGCGCTGGCCGACCGGCAGCAGATCGCGCTCAAGGCGGCCGGCAAGTAACCATTCTGGATTTGCTTTTCCCGTTCTTGACAGTTCATCGATCCGCGGCAAAGCCTCCGGTTGCACCGGAGGCTTTGCTGTATTGGGAGCGCGCTGGACCATCCGCCAGCGGCCATTCTGCCCGGCGCGAAGGCGCGGGCGGCGCCGTCCGAGCAAGCCGATGCGCCAGAGATCGACTGCACGACCGCTCCGCCCCCAAAATGCAATAATCGCCATAACCGCGAGGGCGTCGGCCTTGTCCAATTGGTCAAATATGTCAAATAACCGATGCATCCCAGTATGGCAAGCTGCGCGGCTTCTGCTGGTATTCTGCCTTCGCTGGCCCGCAACGGCCTGTGTTTGGCCCTGCGCGGAGGACCGGCAAAAGAAAATTCGGAATTCGCTTCGCCGGTTCTTGCCGGTCTTTGGAGTGATCGGAATGCGAAGGTTTGCACCTCTGCCGCTGCTGGCCGCGCTTTTATTGCCGGCGCTCGCAGTCGGCCAGGTTACGGTGGCGGGATTGGAGCAGGCGGTTGCCGCGGTCCACGGCAAGCCGGAGAATGCAGCAGCGCAGCGGCTGGGCGCGCTGGAGCTGAGCCAGCGGCTGAGCACGCAGCGACTTGAGCGCCTGAAGACCCGTTTGCCGGGCGAGAAGGCCAAGCTAGCGCTGATCGCCGTGGCCGATTCCTCCGCGTTTCTTGACCTTCCCGCAGAGGAAATTCCCGCCATGGCCCCCCTGGACCGCGCAGCGCAGGACGAATTGCTGGCGAAGACCGTGGATTATGTAGGGAAGACGATCTCCAGGTTGCCGGATATCTACGCGAACCGGCAGACGATCTCCTTTGTGAACGGTCCGGCGAACGCTTCGCGTTCCACCGATAAGGATTTCTTCGATCCAATCTTGCATCTGCTTGGCAAGTCCAGCGCCACGGTGCGCTTTCTTGCCGGCAAGGAAGAGACAGTGGATGAGCGGACGGAAAACGGGACGCGGGAGGCGCCCGGAAGGCAGTTGGCTACCGAGGGAGATTTCGCTACCATTTTTGCGGTTCTTACCAAAGATGTTCTAAGCAATAGCCCGACCTGGAGCCATTGGGAGCAGGGAAGAAGCGGGCCGATGGCGGTCTTCCGCTACGATGTGCCCGAGGAGAAGTCGCATTACAGCGCGCGGGTTCCGGGCGACCCTGGATTCCTGCAATCCATTACCGCCTACCACGGAGAGATCGCGCTCGATCCGGCCGACGGCTCGATCCTTCGCCTGACGCTGGTGGCGGTCCCGCGCGCGAACAGTCCGGTCGCCAAGGCGGAGATCCTGGTTGAGTATGGGCCAGTGGATCTTGGCGGCAAGAGCTACATCTGCCCGCTCAGGAGCGTCGCCATCTCTCTGGCGCGCAGATTCAATCTTTGGCAGGATGTTTACGGGATGAAGCCGAAGGATGGATCGCCGCTCCAGTTGCAACTGAACGACGTTGCCTATACGCAATATCACCTGTTCCGCTCGGAGATTCGCCTGCTGCCTTGAGAGAGCGCCCGCAGGGCGCCGATGCGCCAGCACCCATGCGGCGACGCCGGAGAAAAGAGCTCCTGCGCAAGAATCGCCATAACCGCAAAGGCGCTGGCGCCGTCGAATCCTCAGATGCTCGATCGCGCCCACGGATTGCCCGCGACCCTCCATTGCAATGCGCATGGCGTCGCCGCAGGGGTACGCAGGGGTATTCGAGGATGTGGTAGGATTGCCCGATAGAGGAGAGCCGTATGCCGCGTAGTCGTTCCTTGCTGTCGCTCCTTGCTGTTGTTACCTTCCTTTCTGGCTCCATGCCGGCGCAGAGCGCGGCGACCCCGGAGACCGAGACCCCAGCCGCAACCTTCAGGCTGAACGTTCGCACCGTCCTGGTGGATGTTGTGGTAACGGACAAGGACAATAAGGCGGTTCCAGGCCTACAGAAGGAAGACTTTCAGGTCTTTGAAGATGGAAAGCCGCAGACCATTTCGTTCTTTGAGCCGAGCTTTGCAGCGGATTCAAGCGCGGCCAGCGCGGCGCCGGCTCCGCCTTTGCCGCCCAATACCTTTACCAATGTTCCGGCTGTCGCTCCAAACGAAGCGGTGAATGTGCTGCTGATGGATGGACTGAACACTGCCCTGGAGGACCAGGCGTACACGCACAAACAGATGGTGCGGTATCTGGCTTCGATTCCTCCGGGCATTCGCATCGGCGTCTTTCTGCTCAGCGAGAAGCTGCGCATCGTGCAGGGATTCACTGAGGATTCGACGGTTTTGCGCGCGTCCATTGACCGCCTCGCGGCCAATCCCAGATCCTCGCCGCTGCTGGCCACCCCTGCCGGTACTTCCGCGCAGGGAGCGGCCGTAAATATGATCATGCAGCAGGCCAATGAGACCGGGAGCGCGCAGCTCGCCGCGATGGCGCAAGCCCTGGCGCAGTTCCAGGAACAGCAGGCCAGCTTCGAGACCAATGAGAGAACAAGCCTGACCCTGGACGCTCTTCAGCAGCTTTCGCGCTACCTGGCCGGCATTCCCGGCCGCAAGAACCTGATCTGGTTTGTCGGCGCCATTCCTCAATGCTTGTCTGCCATTCTTACCGGCACGACCTCAGGCAACAGCTCACTTGCCAATGGCGGCTGCTCTTACGACGAGAAGTACGCAAAGACCCTGGCCATGATGTCTGACGCGCGAATTTCGATCTATCCCATCTCCGCCGGCGGCCTGCTGACCGACTCGCTCTACGAAGCGGGCGCGCCTCCGCCCTCCGCCTCGGTTGGCGCGGCGGGGACCTCTTCCGTCAACACCAACCCCAACGCACCATCCACTCCGTCCGTTGCTCAGTTTCAAGCATTGAACGCCGCTCAAACGAGTTCCCTGAACTCCGATGCTTCACAACGCGCCTTTGCCCAGCAGCAGATGGATGCAGTGGCGGAAGCAACCGGCGGCAAGGCAATCTATGAACGAAACGACATCAAAGACGCGATTATGGAAGACGTTAATAACGGATCGCGCTATTACACGCTGGCATATACGCCCACGCGGCAGAGCGAGGTGGGCAAGGAGCGGAAGATCGAGGTAAAGACCACCTCGGGGAATTACAAGCTTTCCTATCGCCGCAGTTATTTCGAGGAGACTCCCAAGGAGCTGAAGGCGGCCGAATCGGCGCCGGCCAAGGATCCGCTGCGCCCGCTGATGGATCGCGGCATGCCGAACTTTACCCAGTTGCACTATCGCATGCGGGTGATTCCCGCCGCGACGCAGCCAGCCGCGGACGCTCCTCACGCCGGCGACAATCCCGCGCTGGCAGCTCCGCTCACCCGCTACACTGTGGCTTTTGCACTGTCCACGGACGGCCTCAACCTGATTCCAGGCCCGGATGGGATTAGCCGCGGGAGCATCGAGGTGGCGCTGATTGCCTACAGCCAGATTGGCAAGCCGCTCAACTGGCAGGTGCGCAATATCAGCCTCGCGATCCGGCCCGAGCAGATGCAATTCGCCAAGACTTCGGGGATTCCCTTCCACTTCGACTTCGATGCGCCTCCGGGCGATGTCTATTTGCGAACGGGTGTCTACGACGCTTCGTCCAGCCGCGCCGGTACGCTGGAGGTTCCCCTCAGCTCCATCACCGTCGCCAGCAAGTGAACCGCTAAATCGCACGCCCCCCACAAGAGCCGGAAGGTTGCCGATCGATGCAAGCAACCCCGGCTCTGAACGAAGTGGTTTTCACACCTCACCACGTACGCAGGGAAGCCGGAAGGCTTCCGCTTTTTTTCCTGAACTTCGGTTTCATGGAGCGTAATATGGCCGGTTTTCGTTGCATCGTTCTTGCCTCTGTGTTCGTTGCATTCACCGCTGGAGCAGCCATTGCCCAGGACGCAGGATCGTCTGGCGCTGAGGTTCCAGCCGCAACCTTCAAATTGAATGTTCGCACCGTTCTGGTGGATGTAGTGGTGACGGACAAGAGCAATAAAGCGGTTCCGGGCCTGAAGAAAGAAGACTTTCAGGTCTTTGAAGATGGAAAGCCGCAGACCATTTCGTTCTTTGAGCCGAGATTTGCTTCGCCGGCCGGCGAGGCGAGCGTGACGCCTGCTCCGGCTCTTCCGCCCAACACGTTTACAAATGTCCCCGCTGTGACCCCGAACGACTCGGTCAACGTGCTGCTGATGGATGCGCTGAACACCGCCGAGGGGGACCAGATGTATGTTCACAAGGAGATGGTCCGGTATCTGGCCACCATTCCCCAGGGCACTCGCATCGCTATCTTCGTGCTCGGCGAAAAGCTGCGCATTATTCAAGGATTCACTCAGGATTCGACGGTGCTGCGCGCTTCCATTGCCCGGCTTGCCGCTAATCCTTCCTCCTCGGCGCTTTTGCCCACGACGGCCGGAGCCAACGCCAATAATGCCGCGGCGAATATGATCCTGGAAGCTGCGGTTGAAGAGGGGTACGGCGGCGTGCCGAACGCGACCCTCGAGGCTATGGCTTCGGCTTTACAGCAGTTTCAAGACCAGGAGACTACGTTCGAGGCCAATGAACGGGCCCGGCTGACCTTGGAAGCGCTGCAACAAATTGCGCGCTATCTCTCCGGCATCCCTGGGCGCAAGAACCTGATCTGGTTTGTCGGTTCTTTCCCGGCTTGCGTACCCGGCATGACCAGCGAATCGGAACTCATCAATGGCGGCTGCCCTTACGACGATCTGGCCAGGAAGACAGTGGTTGCTCTTGCCGACGCGCGCGTCTCGGTTTACCCCGTCGATGCCAGGGGCCTGACTACCCAGACCATTTATGCCGCGGAGAACGCGAAGTCGCCGGGAGTGCCGACAAGTTTTCAAACCGTGATCGCAGGCCAGACAAACTCGCTGAACTCCGATCTGGGGGCAGAGGCTCTCAACCAGGGAAACATGGATCTGCTGGCCAGGGACACAGGCGGCAAGGCGACCTATGGGAGCAACGATTTCAAGGGGGCGCTGGCGGCGGACATCGAAAACGGATCGCGCTATTACACCCTGGCGTATACTCCCACCGACCGGAAGGAGGTGGGCAGAGAGCGGAAGATCGAGATCAAGACCGCCGGGAGCTACAAACTCTCTTACCGCCGCAGTTACTACGAAGAAACTCCCAAGGAGATAAAGGCGGCCGAAGCGGTCCCCGCCAAAGACCCGCTGCGCCCGCTCATGGATCGCGGCATGCCCAACTTCACCGAACTCCACTATCGCATGCGCGTTGCGCCGGCCGCCTCGCAACCGGCCGCGGATGCGCCCCGCTCCGGCGACAACGCTAAGCTGATGGCTCCATTCACTCGCTACACTGTCAACTTCTCGCTGGCAACGGACGGTCTCAACCTGGTTCTAGGACCGGATGGGGTTCGCCGCGAGACGATTGAAGTGGCGCTGGTTGCTTATAGCCAGCTGGGTAAGCCGCTGAACTGGGAGACGCGGTCCATTGGGCTCGCCATCCGGCCTGAGCAGATGCAGTTCGCCCAGACCTCCGGCATTCCCTTCCACTTTGATATCGACGCGCCGCAAGGCGACGTCTACTTGCGCGCCGGAATCTACGCCAATTCGTCAGGCCGCGCGGGAACGCTGGAGATCCCGCTCAGCTCCATCATCGTCGCCAGCAGATAACCCCTGTCGGATGCCCCCAAGAGCCGCAGGTTTCCTGATCCTCTCCAGCAGCCCCGGCTCAGGGGGAAATTCCTCATCTCTCGCCGTCGAAGCGTGAGATGGGGAGAGCCTACGCGTTTTTTCATGAACTTCGCAATCAAGGAGTCTCGTATGTTTAGCTTCCGCAATCTCCTTCGCGGCTCCGTTTTCTTCGCATTCTCCGCCGGCGCAATCATCGCTCAGGACGCGGTATCGCCCGGCGCGGGAGTGCCCGCCGCCACTCTCAAACTGAACGCCCGCACCGTCGTGGTGGATGTCGTGGTGACGGACAAGGATGGTCGTGCGGTTCCCGGCTTGAGGAAGGACGATTTTCAAGTCACCGAAAACGGCAAGCCGCAAACCATCGACTACTTCGAGCCGCACTTTGCCGCGGCGTCCGCTGCGCCCCCGGCCGCTCCGCCTCTGCCGCCCAACACCTTTACCAACGTCCCAGCCACGGCCCCCAACGAAGCGGTCAATGTACTGCTCATGGATGCGCTGAATACGCAAATCGCTGACCAGATGTACGTTCGCAAGGAGATGTTCAGCTATCTCGCTTCCATCCCTCCGGGCATCCGGGTGGGCGTTTTCGTGCTCGGCGAGAAGCTGCGCATCATTCAGGGATTCACCCAGGATTCTGCGATTCTTCGGGCCTCTATCGCCCGCCTGGCGGCCAATCCCAACTCTTCCGCGCTCCTCAGTTCGCCTTCTGAAAGCGATGCGCAGGCAAACCTGGTGAATATCATTGCGGACCAACCGCAGGGATCGGGCTTGCAAAGCGCGATGGCGCTTCAGGACTTCTTAGGTCAGGAGGCCAGCTTCGAATACAACCAGCGGATACTCACGACATTGGACTCCCTGCAACAGATTGCCCGTTATCTCGCCGGTGTTCCGGGAAGAAAGAACCTGATCTGGTTTGCCGGTTCCATCCCCATTTGCTTACCTGTAGGGCCCGCGCCCTGTCCATATGAAGAGAAAGTGGAGGAGACCTTCCATATGCTTGCCGACGCGCGAGTCGCGGTTTATCCCATCGGGGCAACGGGATTGGAAACCAATGCGCTTTACGACGCGGGTGTTCCGCAACTCCAGGTCACCAACTATCAGTCGTTGATCGCTTCTCAAAAAGGTTCTCTGAAGAATGAGTTTGAGTCGCGGAGCAACCTCAAGTACATGAGGGATTGGTTTGCCGAGGAAACCGGAGGCAAGGCCATCCCCGACACGAACGATCTGAAGGGAGCGCTGGCCGACGACATCGAGGACGGATCGCGCTACTACACGCTCGCGTATACACCCAAGAATCGCAAGGAGGTGGGCAAAGAGCGGAAGATCGAGATAAAGACCGCCTCCGGGAGCTACAAACTCTCTTACCGCCGCGGTTACCTTGAGGAAACTCCCAAGCAGATAAGAGCGGCCGAAGCAACACCCGCCAAAGACCCTCTGCGGCCTCTGATGGACCGCGGAATGCCCAACTTCACCGAGCTTCGCTACCGCGTGAAGGTTGAGCCGGCCGCGATCCAGCCGCCCGCGGGTGCGCCCCGCGCCGGCGATAACACAGCGCTGACGGCTCCATGCACCCGCTATTCCGTCAACTTCTCGCTGGCGGCAGACGGTCTTACCCTGGTCCCAGGGCCGGATGGGGTTCGCCGCCAGATCATCGAAGTAGCGCTGGTTGTCTATAGCCAGGAGGGCAAGCCGCTGAACTGGGAGACGCGGCCCGTTCGACTCACAAGCCGGCCCGAGCCGACGCAGTTTGGCCAGACCTCCGGCATTCCCTTCCAATTCCACTTCGACTTCGATGCGCCGCCGGGCGACGTTTACCTGCGCACTGGCATCTACGCTACTTCGTCCAACCGTGCGGGTACGCTGGAGATTCCGCTCAGCTCCATCACGGTAGCCAGCAAGTGAGCCAGGCTGCTTCCTCATGCCTCGCCCGGCGCGCATGAGGAAGCCCCGCCGGGCCGGCTTGACAGCCGGTTTCAGTTCTTGAAAGCATTCTCCTGAGGTTGCAGGCCTCGATTCCCCACCTCCGCCGGGGCCTACAATTGAGAACGAACGCCCGCAATTCGCCTGGTCCGCTTCGCCACGCTGGATTGGCAGCGCTGGTGGAGCGCGCCCGGCGCGAGACGGCGGGCCGTCTGCGAGATCGTCGAGGCGTGGATTGCGACCCGATGGAGGAAGAGTGTTTCCAAATTCCCGGCTATGGCAAAGGCAAAACCTGAAGGCGCTTGCGCTTCTGGCCGTCTTTCCACTGGCGTTCTTCTCCATCGGCTATCTGTCATTGCGCACGCACCCCTTTGGCGTCGCAGCGTCTTCCGCGCTGGTCTATGCGGCGCAGGATGCTCCGCGGAGTCTGCTCCGCATCTCCATCGACTACCCCGAGGACGGCTCCATCTTTCCGCCCGGCATCACTCCGCCCACCTTCCTTTGGCGGGATGCGGCAGGAACTTCCTGGAGCATCGATGTCACCTTTGCCGGCAAGGCGCCAGCAATCCATGCTTTCTCCAAGGGAGAACGGATGCATCTTGGAGCCATCGATCCAGATTGCGTCGCCGATTCCAATGAGCCGCCGAAGCTGACTTTGCAGCAGGCCGCGGCCTGGACCTGGACGCCCGATGCAGCCACCTGGGCGGCAATCCAGGCGAATTCTGTCGAGCAGCCGGCCACGGTTGTCATTACCGGCTATCGCGATGACCACGTCGCCTTTTCGCAGGCACGCATGCAATTCACAACGTCGCGGGATCCGGTGGGCGCGCCGATCTTTTACCGCGATGTTCCGCTGATGCCCGCGGCGGGCGTCAACGGCGTGGTCTCCCCGCTGGCACCCACGGCGATCCATCTCATTCATTGGCGCCTGCGCGATATTCGCCAGCCGGAGAGCCACACCGTTCTGAAAGACATGCCCACCTGCGCCAACTGCCACTCCTTCTCCGCCGACGGCAAGACCTTCGGCATGGATATCGACGGACCGGCCAACGACAAAGGCCTCTATGCCATCGTTCCCGTGCAGAAGCACATGACCATCGAGGGCAAGGATATGGTGCACTGGAATACCGACGGCCGGGTCGGCCTGACCAGGGTCGGATTCATGTCGCAGGTTTCGCCGGATGGCCGCTACGTGGTGAGCACCTTTGCCGGCCCATTTTTGAAACTTCCGGACAGTTACTATGTAACTAACTTCCTGGATTATCGCTTTCTGCAGGTGTTCTTTCCCACGCGCGGGATTCTGGAGTGGTACAGCCGCTCGACCGGCCTGCGCAATCCCCTGCCCGGAGCCGACGATCCCCGTTATGTGCAGACCGATGGAGTCTGGAGTCCCGATGGCAAGTACATTGTGTTTGCCCGTGCCGAGGCCCGTCCTCCGCGCGTTCCAGGGCAGGCCCGGGCGCAGCGCGCCAACGATCCCAGCGAAACGCAGATCCAGTACGACCTCTACCGCATTCCCTTCAACGATGGCAAAGGCGGCGTGGCGGAGCGGATCGTGGGCGCCTCGGAGAATGGGATGAGCAATAACTTCCCCAAGGTCTCGCCCGACGGCCGCTGGATCGTCTTTGTGCAGTGCCGCAACGGCCAGCTCATGCGCCCTGACAGCCAGCTATACATGGTTCCATTCGCCGGCGGGGTGGCGCGCCGCATGAGGGCCAACACCCGGCTGATGAACTCCTGGCATAGCTTCTCGCCCAACGGGCGCTGGCTGGTTTTTTCCTCCAAAGCCCGATCGCCTTACACGCAGATGTATCTCACCCACATCGACTCCAACGGCAATGACAGCCCCGCCATCCTCATCGACAACACCACGGCCGCCAACCGCGCCGTCAACATTCCCGAATTCGTCAACATCGATGGCGACGGAATCGAGGAGATCGATGTTCACGTTGCCGATGCGCCCAAGTAGAATTTGCAGAGGATGACAATCCGGTCCCCATTGTTCGAGTTATTTGCTTTGATGCGCTCGAGAATCCTGCCCATCGCGTTCCTGCTTTTGAGCGCCCCATCGATTCCCGGCCAGGCGCAGTGCGCGCCTCCGCAGTCGATGAAGGGGCGGCTTCAGGACAGGCCCAGCGCCGCCGCGTTGAACGATCTGGGCGTTTGGTTCGCCAGCCAGCAGCAGTATGCCTGCGCCGCCGATGCGTTTGCCACTTCTCTGCAAATGGAGCCCAATCAGCCGGATATGGCCCATGTCGCGTTCATGTTCGGGGCCAGCCTTTACTTTTCAGGCGACACCAAGGAAGCGATCGACGCGCTCCAGCAGGCCGAGCAGCTCGGCTACCGCGACATCAAGCTTCATACCATTCTGGCCACGGCCCTGGATGCATCGCGCTCGACCAAGGACGCCGAGGCGGAGTGGCGCGCGGCATTGACGCTTGACCCGGAGTCTTCAACTGCTCTGGATTCCCTCTCCAACGACCTTCTCCTGGATCAGGATTTCAACGGAGTGCTTGCGTTGCTGGAGAATCCGCGGCTTCTGGGCCAGCGAACCTCGCAACAGAGCCTCAACCTGGGTGAGGCTTATGCCAGGACGGCAAGGCTCGATGAGGCAGCCAATGTACTGCGCGACGGTCTCAATACTTCGCCCGATTCCCTGGCGCTTGCCAACCGGCTCGCGGTTGTGCTCGTCCAGCTAGGCCGCCAGGATGAGGCAGTCACGGTTCTCGACCTGGCAATTGCACAGCATCCCGAGGACTCCGACACCGCGGTCCATTTCGTTGAATTGCTCATCGCTGCCCACCCCGATAAGGCTCAGGAGGCTGCGCGCAGGCTGTTGCTTGCCTTTCCGCAAAGCTCAAAGATGCTCTACCTGAATGGCATCGTCGATATGAAGGCGGGCAATCCGGAGCAGGCGCGCGCTCACCTTGAAGAATCGTTGGCCATCCAAGAGGACAGCGCACAGGCCCATGAGGCGCTGGGCGTTGTGCTGGCTCAATTGAAAGAGATGACTGGCGCGAAGGAACATTTGCAAAGGGCAATCGCCCTGGGAGACAACGATCCCGAAGTCAAAGAAAACCTGGCCAGGATTCAGCGGGCGCTTGACGCTGGGAAGTAAGCTCGCCGGGAACGCTCTCGCGCCTATCCTTCCGCTTCCCTGGCCAGAAACCGCTCCATGAACTTGGTATCGAATTCGCCGGCGCGAAAGCCGGGATCCTGAAAGATCGCCTGATGCAGGGGAATCGAGGTCTCGATGCCCTGCACAACAAACTGGCTGAGCGCCCGCTCCATCTTGGCGATGGCCTCGGCGCGATCGACTCCATGCACGATGAGCTTGGCGATCAGTGAATCGTAGTAGGGCGGCACGACGCCCTCGGCATACTGCGCCGTATCCACGCGCACGCCGTTGCCGCCGGGCACATTGAAGGCCGTGATCCTGCCCGCCGAAGGAGTGAACCTCGTGGGATGTTCGGCGTTGATGCGGCACTCGATGGCGTGGCCGCGGATTTCGAGCCTTGCGGGTAGAATGGCGTCCAGCCGCTCCCCGGCGGCGATGCGCAACTGCGCCTTGACCAGATCGACGCCGGTGATGGCCTCGGTAATCGGGTGCTCCACCTGGATGCGAGTGTTCATCTCGATAAAGTAAAGTTGCTTTTCCTCATCCATCAGGAACTCGACAGTGCCCGCGTTCTGGTAGCCGATGTCGGCCAGGCAGCGGCACAGGGTGCGGCTCAGCTCTTCGCGCAGGCTGGGCGTCATCTGTAGCGAGGGGGCCTCTTCGATGAGCTTCTGATGGCGGCGCTGGATGGAACACTCGCGCTCAAAGAGCGTGGCCACATGGCCGTGTTCGTCGGCCAGTACCTGGAACTCGATGTGGCGGGGCTGCTCGATGAACTTTTCCATGTACAGCTCGCCGTTGCCAAAGGCATTGGCCGCCTCGCTGCTTGCCGCGTGGAAGAGGTTGGGCAGTTCCTCGGCGTTGCGCACAATTCTCATGCCGCGCCCGCCACCGCCGGCCTTGGCCTTGAGAATCACCGGGTAACCCACCGTCCTGGCGCATATCTCAGCCTCGGCTGCCGATGCAATCACGCCATCTGAGCCGGGCAAGATGGGCACCTTGGCCTTCTTCATCGCCTGGCGGGCCTTTTCCTTCTCGCCCATCAGCCGGGTCACCTCGGGCGGCGGGCCGATGAACTTGATGTTCGAGGCGCGGCAAACCTCGGCGAAGTTGGCGTTCTCGCTCAACAGGCCGTACCCAGGATGAATCGCGTCCACATCGGCAATTTCAGCAGCGGCGATGACCGCGGGCACGTTCAGATAGCTTTCGGCCAGCCGCGGCGGGCCGATGCAGATTGCCTCGTCGGCAAAGCGGACGTGCAGCGAGTTGCGATCGGCCTCGCTGTAGACGGCGACCGTGCGAATGCCGAGTTCCCGGCAGGCGTTCAGAACGCGCAACGCGATTTCACCGCGATTGGCAACCAGTACTTTACGAAACATTCATGACCCTTTTGAACCTGTCCAACAACTTGGTTTTGAGCGAAGGGTACGGGCTTTAGCCCGTACATCAACGGCAAGAAAAGAACAGGGCTTCAGCGCCTGAGGGAAGCCTTCCACGTCTTTCTTATTCCCTCAGCGGGTAAAGCCGAAAGCAGATTCGGTTCCAAACGGACGGGCCAAAGGCCGCCCCTTCGGCAAACAGTTTCTGGGCAGCTTCCACCAGCTCCGCTCGTCCTTCCCTACCCCACCCGGACGGAAAACAGAGGCTGCCCATACTCGATGGGCTGGCCGTTGGAAACAAAGCACTTGACGATCTCGCCGGCGGCGTCGGATTCGATCTCATTCATCAACTTCATGGCTTCGACGATGCAGATCACCTGGCCCTTGTCCACGTGGTCGCCCGCAGAGACAAAGGCCGATGCGCCGGGCGAAGGCGAGCCGTAGAAGGTGCCGACAATGGGCGACTTGACGATATGCAGCCCGGCATTGGGATCGGCGGCGGGCGCTTCGGCCAAAGGCGGAGCGGCGGTTGCCGGCCCAGCCGGGGTTGTGTGTGCCCCGGCCAGCAGACTTGCCAGCTCGGGCAATCCGGCCGGTCCGGCCTGGGGCCGATCGAACTTGAGCCGCACGCGCAGTTCTCCGCGGTCCAGCTCGAACTCGGCAACCTGATTCTCTTTCAGGAATTCGATCAGTTGTTTCAGGTCGTCGATATCTTCAGGGTTCAGTGGATTCATTCGTTCCTTAACTCTCCCGTGCGCGGGCGGGGCTGGGTTTCAAAGTTCGATCAGGGCCTTGGGAGCGGGCGTCAGCACCTGGCCTCCGGTTCGGGTTACAACCACCATATCCTCGATGCGAATGCCGAACTGCCCGGCCAGATAAACTCCTGGCTCAATGGTAACAACCATGCCGGCGAGCAACCTGGCCGTCTGACCTGCGCCGATGCGCGGCGACTCGTGAATCTCAAGGCCCACGCCATGGCCGGTGGAGTGGGTAAATGCCTCTGCCAATCCCGCCCTGCGCAAGACGCTTCGGGCGGCCTCATCCACATCTCCGCAGCATGCGCCCGCGGTTACGGCAGCCACCCCGGCTTGCTGGGCGTCGAGCACCGCCTGGTAAGCATTCCGCTCTTTGGCTCTCGGCTTCCCCAGGAAGACGGTGCGGGTCATATCGGAGCAGTAACCCTTGAGAATAACACCGAAGTCGAGGGTCAGGAATCCCCGGCGGGGCAGGCGGGCGCTGGTGGCCCGTCCATGGGGCAGGGCCGATCGCGCACCGGAGGCGGCGATGGTATCAAACGACATGCCCTCTGCGCCCAGCAGCCGGGCGCGGTGTTCAAGCTCCGCGGCCACCTCGATCTCCCTGAGGCCGGAACGGATGAAGCCCAGAATGTGCTCGAAGAGCTTGCAACCCACCAGCGCCGCCTCCGCCATCAGCGCCAGCTCGTCTTCGTCCTTTACCCAGCGCAAGGGCTCAACCAGCGAATCGGCCAAGGCGGAGAGAAAACCGCGCCGGAGCCGCGCCGGCAGAGCTGCCTTCCAGCGCGCCAGCTCGGCCACCGTGGTGCGGGCAGGGTCGAAGCCGGCTATCTTCACTCCGCGCTGCGCTGCCAGCCACTCCACGGCGGCCACGGCAGGCGAGCTTGCTGCGATCTGGACCTGAGCCGCGGAAACCTCTTCGGCGGCCTGCGCCGTATAGCGGCCATCGGTAAACAGCCGCGCTGCGCGGCGGGTGACGGCGAGCGCGGCGCTGGAGCCTGTGAATCCGGAGAGGTAGCGAATGTCGGGCAGATGCGTGACTACGAGGCCCGGCAGCCCGGCTTTGGTCAAACGGCGGCGCAGTTGGCCGATGCGGCGGAAGTGGTCCACTTGTCGAGGATAAATCACGGAGAGGGCGAGCCAGACCGATGGGCGATAGGTGCCCGCTGCATCCTCGAGTTTCGCTTGGCCACTGGAGCTGAGAGGGTCGCTAAATAAGAGTAAAGGGGACAGTAATCGTGGTGCTGATTTGCACCGATTCTCCGTTCCAAAACATGGGCTTGAAGGTCCACTTCCTTACGCCGTCAAGGGCCGCCTGCTGGAGCATTGCAGGGCCACTGATCACGTGCACGGAAACAACGCGGCCATCTGTTCCGACAGTCACCTGCAACACAACGGCCCCGCTCACCCTGGCGGCCTGCGCAATCGGAGGATAGACCGGTTTTGAGCTTTGAATCAGCAGCTTTCTCGCTTCGCTTTCCGAAACAGTAACTACTTGTGGCGGAAGCCGGGCATCCTTTGGCGGCGCAATATCCGCCTCATCGTTCGCCGGGAGCAAGTCGACCTGCTCCAAATGAGCCGTCAAGACTCGCTTCGAGCCCTGCTTGACCTCCAGATCTCCAGGCAAGTAGTGGCCCTGGAATTGAACAGTGTTATTCCGAAGATCTTCGGGGGACCGCGACCAAGGCTCCCCAACAAAGCGCAGCGCGACTGAATCGTTCTCGAGACAGTAGGTAGGACCCATGAACTCCAGATGCGGAGGCTCCGGTCTATGGCCTCTTTCGGTCAGGCAAACGAGTTTCACCTTGTCAATCTCGCGCTTCTGCCTATCGATGGTCGAATTCTCAATGGTTCCCGGATCGAGGAAAATGGGGCTGATGAATCTCCTGGCCATCCCCGCGAGAGGCTCTTGAACCGGATCGCGCGCCCCTGTCAGTAGAACGCCGTCTCCGGTCGCATATGCGGATTGCGTGTATCCAGCACTCGTGTAGGAAATCTTGTACTTGTTCTTACCCAACCAATATTCTTCAAAGGTTCCTTGCTCAGGTTTCTTGCCGCTTTCGTCGAAGACGGTGAAGCTGATTCTCATGTGCCAGGGCATTACATCTTCCCCAGATAGCCCGTTCAGTTTTGCTGCGAGAATGAGAAGAGATTTTGGATCGCTAGGCAGCGCGGCGACCCCAGCCGGAGTTTGACCTTGCGTGTAGGCTTCCGGGGTGATCCACAATGTCACGGCAAGAGCAACGGCGAATTTGGCTGGCCAGCAAAGGCATTTGGATCGCGAGCGAATCATAGCAATCCTCTTTCGAATGAACGTGAGGATTGTAATGACTCAGACCTCTGAGTGTCATCAAGCCCTTTGAAATATCAGTCTCGGGCGGGCTCGACAATAAGGAAGACTCGCGATGATTTCGCGAAATCACATAGGAGAGAAGGCGGTCTTCGGGTCCCTGATCCCCTGATCTCCTGACCCCTGCCCTTAGAACGCCGGCCGCACCGGCTTCTTCTGGTGCGGATCGATCTCGGCTTCGGCGGCCTGGAGGTCGGACTGGCGGTCCATCCACTCATCAAGCCGGGAGCGCTTGAAGCGCCAGCGGTTGCCCAGCTTGAAGGCGGGCACAAAGCCCTCGGAGGCATATTTGTAGAGCGTGTCGGGAGAAATGGCCAGGTAATCCGAGGCCTGGCGAATGTCCATGACCTCGCGCACCTCGGGGACGAGGAGGTTGGAGCGGGCGGCGGCGTTGCGCATGATTGCCTCCTGGAAGCAGAGATGCCTCCGGGCGAATTCCGGTTGTCTGCCGGTAGTCTTGTATTTAACGCGGTTTCGCCCCGTAGTTCAAGGGTTTTCAGGGAGTTGGAGGAGATTCATGGGCTTTCCGGCCGCGAATCGGACGCGATAGAGGGGCCGATTCCGCCCCTAATCCCAGCCGGTTGGGTCTCGGCGGACTCCGAACACAAGCCGTTGGGCTGTTGAAGCGGATGGTGCATTCGGGTTGGATTCGGCCGCGCCGCTCGCCACGCAATCCGCTTTCAGAAAAAGGCAACTCGCCAGCGCCGGTTGCTGGATGGTCATCTGCCGCCGCGTCTTGCCAACAAACCGCCGCTCAACATGCCGGAGCCGATTTCGATCCGCTAGGGCTTGGGTTGCGCGGCGATCCACTGCTTGAGGTTGGGCTCCTGAAGTGTGCGTAGTTCGATGCAGCCGTCGATGCGTTCGATGGCATGCTTGAGGGCACGATCGGCTGCGGGCACTTGGTGGGCGGCAAAGAACTGATTGACGCCGTCACGGCCGGCGACCGAGCAGAAGCCGCCTGTGGACCGCACCAGCAGGCCACCCATCTCGGTGGTCAGTTGGGACTGAACCTTCTCCCAGTTGGCCTGGATGTACTTCCAGGCCAGGTCGCGGGTTCCGTCGATCAGGAGGGCGATGGCAAACTGGAACGCGGCATCCTGGTTCCGGACCTTGCCTGAGACGGCGTAGTCCAGGGAGCGTTGGACGAGGGCGGGATCCTCAAACTGGGCGAGCAGGCGCAGGGCGTTCTCATGGAACTCGGGATTGGTTGAGGTTTCAGCGGCCTTCTGTAGCTTATCAAAGAGAGCGGCGTCGCCGTTGCGGGCGGCGATGGCCAGAGCGGTCTCGCCCAACGTGGCATCCACTGAGGCGGGATCGGCGAGGTACTTCTCAACGATCCGATTGGCCTGGGCAAGAACCGCGGGATCTTTGCCGTAGTAGCCAAGGACAGCGAAGAGCTGGGCGCGCAACTCCCGGGTATCGGCCGAATCGGCGTCGGAAGGGGGACCAAGTTTGGCGAGCTCCGGAGCGAAGGTCGCGCGAATCCAGGCTGAAATGGCTGCCTTTTCTTCCGGTGTGGCCGCAACCCGGTCGTAGACGGCGCCAACGCCTCCGGGGGCAATGCCGAGAACGCTGGAGCTTTGATCGGCTCTGGCGGCGCCGACGAGGGCAATGCCGAGAACGTCGGCGTTCGAGTCGCTCTTCACGGCGGCGACGAGGTTCATATAGTCGCCGACGGTGGCCTTGTTGGCCTGAACTTGCGCCCACTCATCGCCGATCAGGCTGATGCGTTCCGCCGGTTCCAGCCCGGTCTCGATGTTGGATACGAGTGCAGCGTAGAGGCTGGGCGCATAGGCGCTGCGATACTACCCCTTGCCCCCGGCGTTGGCAAAAAAGAGGCCCGTTTTTGGAGCGGGCAAGGTGTCGTCAGCGGGTGTGAGCACCGGGCACTTCTGGCCATTGTCAGTTTTGAAGCACACCGGCAAGGTCCATTTCTGGGCGGGATCGGGCTGGATGCCGGGGCTGAGGAAGAAGCGCCTCTGCGCCACCGCAACTCGCCGCGGCGAGCCTTTGGCCGGCTCGCTGAAGGTGAGCAGCGGCTCGCCCGGCTGGGCCACCAGGCTCTCCATGATCTTGTCCACCGGCTTGTGGCTGACTTCCGTCTGGGCGTTCCAGAAGTCTTCCGCGGTTGCGTTGGCGTACTGGTGGGCAGTGAGATAGGCATGCACACCTTTACGGAAGGTCTCCGGGCCGAGGTAGTTCTCCACGGTGAGCAGCACGTCGCCGGCCTTGCCATAGGCGATGCCGTCGAACATCTGGTTGATTTCTTCCGGAGTCTCGGCCTTGGCGCGGATAGAGCGCGTGGTGGGTTGAGCGTCCAAATCCAGCGTGTGGTCCTCGTCGTTGGCCACGGTTTGATCGATCTTCCACTCTGGATGCATCGCGGCCACGGACTTGTTCTCCATCCAGGTGGCAAATCCCTCGTTGAGCCAGAGATTGTCCCACCATTGCATGGTCACCAGATCGCCGAACCACTGATGGGCCATCTCATGGGCGATGACAATGGCCACCTCCTTCCTTGCGCCGGTCGAGGCAGTTTTGGGGTCGATGAGCAGCAGGGTCTCGCGGTAGGTAATGGCGCCGAAGTTCTCCATAGCGCCGGCCTCGAAGTCGGGCAGGGCGATCAAGTCGAGTTTCTTGAGGGGGTAGTGGATGCGGAAGTAGTTGTCGTAGTAATGCAGCACCCACTTGGCCACATCGACGCCGTAGGCCGTGAGGGCGACCTTGTCTGGAGTGGAGCAAACGCGGATGGCTACGCCGTCGGATTCGCCCGCGGTGCACTGGAAGTCGCCAACCAGGAAGGCCACCAGGTAGGTGGACATCTTTGGGGTGGTCGAGAACTTCAGCGTGTGCTTGTCTGCGGCGGGGCCGGGCGTGTCGGCTTCAATGGGGGTGTTGGAGATGGCGGTGTCGGCGCTGTCGACGACCAGGGAGACATCGTAGGTGGCCTTGAAGGCCGGCTCGTCGAAGGAGGGGAAGGCGCGGCGCGCGTCGGTAGGCTCAAACTGGGTGACTGCGTAGCTGCGGCGGGCGGTCTTGGAGAGGTAGAAGCCGCGCAGCTCATTGTTCAGGATGCCGGTGTAAGCGATGGCCAGGGTCGCCTTGCCGGCGGGCAGCGCTTCCTTGAAGGTGAAGGTGGCTTGCTCCTTGCTGTTGTCGAGAGTGACGGCAGCTGTCTGCTGCTTGCCGTTCTCAGTGACGGAGACGCTCTGGAAGGCGATCTCTGCGGCGTTCAGGGTGATTGCGCTCACCGGCGCAGCGATAGTGACGTCGATCGACTCGACGCCGGAGAAGGTTGCGGCCTTCAGGTCGGGCGTGAGGGTGAGCGTATAGTGCTCGGGGCGGACAGTATCCGGCAGGCGCTGGGCAAACACCGGCCGGGCTGGGGTCAGGATGATGCAAGCAAGCGTGGCCGCGGATGCCAGAGCGGCGAGCAGCGAAGAAGCAAAAGAGCGAAGATTCATTTCATCCTCTTGGGGTTGAGCGAAGCGGTCGAAGACAGAACTCACGCCGGGCATTTCAGCCAATGGCTGAGCTTGCCGCCCAGTTTCCTGCCGATCGTTCAGGCGGCCGCGCCGGCTTTTGATATTGTAGGCCTCTCATCGGGCGGGATGGGCTACGCGGCTTTTCTTCCGGCCTGGCCTGGGCTTGGCCATGGAGTGAGTTACACTGTCGGAGCAGTGTAGTCAGTGAACTTCCACAGCCAAAGGAGAACTCCCCGATGCGATGCGCCCGCTCTGCTTCCGTTCTTTGCCTGACAGCCTGCCTGAGTGCAGCCGCCTTCATGCACGCTCAACTGGCCAAGCCGCCGGTGGCGCCTGTCCAAACTGTGGTCGATACCTACTTTGGCCAGAAGGTCGAAGACCCCTACCGGTACATGGAAAACCAGAAAGATCCGGCTGTGGTTGCCTGGATGAAGGCCCAGGCCGACTACACGCGCGCGGTGCTGGACTCCATGCCGGGGCGCAAGGCGTTTGCCGGCAAGATGCAAACCTATATGAACGCAGCGGAGTTCACCGTCTCCGATGTGCAACTGGCGGGAAAATTCACCTTCTACCGCAAGCGCAAGCAGGGGCAGAATCTGGCCGCTCTCTACGTTCGCGAGGGAACCGACCCCCACGAGCGCCTGCTCTTCGATCCGAACAAGTTCGACACAGGCGATCATCATATCTCGCTCGATCAATACACCCCTTCCTGGGAGGGCAAGTATGTTCTGATCGCCACCTCTCCGGGCGGTTCCGAGGATCAGACCGCGCGCGTCTTTGAAACCGCAACCGGGCGGGAACTGACGGAAAGCATCGAGCGTTTCGAGGGCGGAGTCTTTTCGCTCGACGGAGAAACGGTCTACTACATGCAGCGCCAGAAGCTGGCGCCGGGAGCGCCTCCCACAGACAAGTACAAGAAAGCCAGATTCTACGCGCATAAGTTGGGGACCGATGTCGGTACCGATCAAGCGATCTTTGGCTATGACGTTTGCCCCGGTGTGCGAGTTGCCGACGATGAATTCGCCTTCGCTTTCCCGACGCCGAATTCATCCTATGCAATTGGGGTCGTGAGTAACGGCGCCGATCCGGCCCAGGAGGTTTATGTTGCGCCCCTGAGCGACATCGGGAGCAAGACAAGCTGGAAGAAGGTGGCCGACTACGGCAACAAAATCTCAGACCTGGCTCTGGTCGGCAGCGATCTTTACCTGGTGACCCTCAAGGACGCTCCCAATGGCAAGATTCTGCGCACGAGCGCCACCGCCCCTGACTTGTCCAAAGCGGAGGTCGTGCTTCCTGCCAGCTCCGCGGTGTTGACGGGCAGTTACGTTGGGCAAAATGTCCTTCGACCGGCAAAGGACGCGCTTTACATCCAGCAGGCCGAAGCCGGCATTGGCAAGGTTCTGCGCATGTCGTACCAGCCGGGATCGAAGCCCCAGCCGGTTGCGCTCCCCTTTGACGGCAGCGTAGGCGATGTAGTCACGGATCCGACCGTGCCGGGGGCGCTGATCGACGTGACTTCGTGGACAAAGCCTGGAGATTATTACCGCTTCGATCCGGTCACGGCTACTTCGTTTGCAATGGGCCTGGAGCCGGAGAGCGCTATCGACCCGAAGGACTTTGTTTCAGAGGAACGAATGGCACCGGCTCCCGATGGCACGCCGGTTCCGCTTTCGATCGTTTACAGGAAGGGAATGAAGCTGGACGGCAGCAACCCTACTGCTTTGATCGGCTACGGGTCCTACGGCGATGTGTGGAAGCCGGGCTTCGGGCGTCGCTACTCCGAGTGGATTGAGCGCGGCGGCATTCTGGCTGTGGCGCACGTGCGCGGCGGCGGCGAGTATGGAGAAGCCTGGCACCTGGCGGGGCAGAAACTGACCAAGCCGAATACCTGGCGCGACTTTATCGCCTCGGCGCAGTATCTGATCGACCACAAGTACACCTCCACGCCCAAGCTGGGAATCTGGAGCCAGAGCGCCGGCGGGATTCTGATCGGAAGATCGGTGACCGAACGCCCCGATCTCTTCGCCGCCGCCGTGGACGGCGTGCCCTGTTCCGACATGTTGCGCGAGGAAACGGGCGCAAACGGGCCGCCCAACATTCCCGAGTTCGGGACGGTGACGACTGAGGATGGCTTCAAGGGGCTCTATGAGATGAGCGCCTACGATCACGTGAAGGCGGGAACTAAGTATCCGGCGATTCTGGTGACCGCCGGGGCCAACGACCCCAGGGTCGATCCATGGGAGGGCGCAAAGATGGCGGCCCGCCTGCAGGCCGCGAATGCCAGCGACAAGCCGATCCTGCTGCGGGTGAACTACGACGCCGGGCATGGAATCACCGACACTGTTTCCCAGCAGGTCTCCGACTGGACCGACATCTTCACTTTTTTCCTGTGGCAGTTTGGCGAGAAGGACTTCCAGCCGTCGGCGCTCAAGCCGTAAAGATGCTTCCGGATGTACGCGCCGGGGCGAGCGCGTGGGCACGATTGCAGACAGGGGCTCGTGGAATCCCGCCCTTGTCACTTCGCGACACCCGCGCGTGCGCCTCGGAACCCCGATGCACTTCCGGCGCATGCTCTGGCGGAATGGGAAACTATATGCTACCATTAGGCAGATGATCGAGATCCGGGAATATCTCGGGCGGGACGGGCGCAACCTCTTCGGCGACGGGTTTGACCGGCTCAACTCCGAGGCGGCCCGCAAGGTGACCACGGCCCTCTACCGGTTGGGGATGGGGAACTTTTCGAATGCGAAGGGCGTGGGCGGCGGAGTCTTTGAGTGCCGCATCGACTTCGGGCCCGGATACCGGGTCTACTTCGGGAAAGACAGCGAACGAATCGTAATTCTGCTCTGCGGTGGAACAAAGCAGCGCCAGCAGGATGACATTGCAATGGCTGGAGAATGCTGGCAGGAGTACAAGCGGCAAAAGAGGAGCGAACCATGGCATTGACGCGTGATTTTCGACAGACGGTGCAGGCGCGGGTGCGGAGCGATCGGGAGTTTCGGCGCGGGCTGTTGAGCGACGCCGTCGAGGCCCTGCTGGCGGGTGAAACGCTACTGGGCCGGGAGATTCTGCGCGACTTCATCAATGCGACCTTGGGCTTTCCCGCGCTGGCTGAGAAGACCGGCATTCATGTAAAGACGCTGCATCAGATGTTCGGCCCCAGGGGCAATCCGACCGCAGCAAACCTGTTCAATATCATCGCCTGCTTGCAGGAGCATGAAGGGGTGCGGTTACAGGTGGTGGCGTAGGTTCCCTGCTCACCCACGCTTCGCAACAGGCGCGAGGGATGGGGCACCTGCTTACGATTTTCTTGATTTTCCGACGAAAGAGCAGAGCGCAAAGACTAACACCAGTAGTGCAATGGCCGACATACTTGTGATTATCAGGAGGTGGTGTGAGTGAATGAATCTTGCCGCTTTACTTGAAATGGATTTTCCGGATAAGGCAGCGGATGAGGTAGTTCCCGATCTAGATTCATATGCACCGGCGTTCAGAGCAGCCAATACTCTCTGATCCGACGGCGTCAGCCATTTTGCGATTGGCTTGGCTTCGTCAGGGGTAAGCTGGACAAATACCGCTACAGTACCCAACCTCGCCAAGGCATAGACATTTGCCTTGCCAAGGCCGTCAATAGCGATTGTTTTCGAGGCCTTGTCGAAGGGGCTGGAAACCTTCCATAGAGCAGGAGCTGTCATGGAATTCGACGTGATCTTGAGTGACTGAAACCCGCCATCTAAGAATTCCGCGACGGAATAATCAATCGGCTTTCCGGCAGAGTCAACGAAGTCAATGTCACTTTTGCGAACGGCGGAATACCAAAGGTTCCCTACCTTGCATTCAATCTGCGACAAGAGCAAGGGCTTTCCGGTCTTTTCATTCTTGACAAGGATTACGCACCCTGCTTCAGACAGGTTTGCGTGAGCATCCCCGAGGAATATCCCGGCCCCTTCGGGACCGACCCATCCTTGATTGTCAACGTTGACAATCCCTCCCTTTGCGGTATTCGCAAAAAGGCCCTGAGCTACGTTGGAATCCGGATCGACTACGAGCGGAATATGTTTCTGTGGAGACAGTTTCGCAAAATTAAATGTGGTATTCTTATATGTCCTTTCAATCTGAGCGAACAACGCAGTTATGGGAAAGAAAACAGCGGCAATAGCAAAGACGATTGAGTATCTCACACGATTACCGGTGGCCATGAAACCCTCCGAAGGTAGGAGAATTCGAGTAAGAGATTATCCGAAGTGCATCACTCTTCCGCCATATTGTCAAGGAAAAACTACTGTTGGAATTCATGCGACTCGATGCTAATCACTTCTTCAGCGGCTTGCGCGCGAAGTAGTAGAGCGAAAACGCCAGCGCGGCGAAGGCTGCTACCGAAACGTAGTTGTTATCCAAAAACGTGTGCGGGAAGTTGAGCAGGTCGCGGTTGTCGAAGTAGGTGGCTTCGATGGCCTTGAGGGCCACGCCGAGCAGGCCTACGATGCCGCCGGCGGCGATGAGGCCGGAGGCGAAGAGGGAGCCGGGTGAGATGTCGCCTTCCGGTTCCGCCGCTTCGCCGGCCTTTTTGACGGCCTGATCGACCAGCCAGCGAATGACTCCGCCGCAAAAAATCGGCAGGGTGGTGCCGATGGGCAGGTAAGCGCCGACGGCGAAGGTCAGAGAGCGGACGCCGAGCAGCTCGACGGCAATGACCAGAGAGACGCCGAGCAGCACCAGACCCCAGGGGAGCTTGCGGCTCAGGATTCCGTTGATGACGGTGGCCATCAGCTTGGCCTGCGGCGCGGGGGCATTGGCGCTGCCAATTCCCTGAATCCAATGCACCTCGATGCGGCCCGTGGCCGGCGAGTAGAGGTACTTGCCGTCCTGCAATTCGGAAGAGCCAATAGCGTTGAGGACGAGGTACTCCGAGCGCTGGTGGAGGGTTGTCGTGTTATCGGCGGCCGCAACGCGAATCTGCGCAGGAAGGCCCCTGGCATCGGATTGGATGGCCACGCCGGGATGGGAGGCGTCGATTTGCCAGGGCTGCGCGACTGCGTGGAACTCCTGCAAGCCGGTGTTCATCAGGTTGAGGGTCCAACCAATGACGATGGTGGAGACGACGACGCCGATCATGAGGGCGATCTGCTGGTAGCGGGGCGTTGCGCCAATGATGTAGCCGGTTTTGAGATCCTGCGAGGTGTCGCCGGAGTTGGATGCGGCGATGCAGACGACTCCGCCGATGGTGATGGCGAGAGCGCCGTAGGCAGGGAGGGTCCACCCCATGACCAGGAAGACGGCGCAGGTGGCCATGAGGGTGGCGATGGTCATGCCGGAGACCGGGCTGGCCGAGGAACCGACCAGGCCCACGATGCGCGAACTGACGGTGACAAAAAGAAACCCAAAGACAACCACCAGCAGCGATGCGGCCAGATTGGCGGCCCAGCCCACGAACGCGCCGGGCACTGGCTTGAACTCAAGAAAGACGAACATGAGAGCAACGATAAGCAGCGAGCCGATGAGCACGACCCGCATGGACAGATCGTCTTCCGTGCGGATGGGTTTGGCCTGCGCCGCCGCCGCGCCGGGGCGCATGGTCTTGAAGCCGGCGGTGAGCGCACCGACGATGGTGGGCAGCGTCTTGAGCAGGGTGATCAATCCGGCGGCAGCCACCGCGCCCGCGCCCATGGGCTTAATGTAGGTGGCCCAAAGGTCGCTGGGAGCCATCTGCGCGATGGGAACCTGGCCGGGGTAGACCGGATGGCCGAGCTCCTTGCCGAAGAAGTAGATCAAGGGCATCACCACAAGCCAGGAAACGACGCCCCCGGCAAAGATGACGCCAGCAACCTTGGGGCCGATGATGTAACCCACACCGAGGTATTCCGACGTGGCGTCGGCGTAGATGGATGCGCCTTTAAGCACGTGCTGGGGGCCGAAGTCGGGCTGGAACTCCGGAGCATGTGGCCAGGCCTTGAAGAGGTTGCTGTTCTGGAAGAGCGTGTAGAGGCTGCCCAGGCCGAGGCCGAGAAAGACGCGGCTGGCAAAGGAGCCTCCGCGCTCGCCGGCGAT
>Ga0181526_10000711_pt1 | contig 34040 bp, 24 predicted proteins | sample PEATcosm2014_Bin_35_FD_119750 | JGI IMG/M metagenome (GOLD analysis project Ga0181526, IMG submission 119750) | Peatland microbial communities from MTU Mesocosm Facility, Houghton, MI, USA - PEATcosm2014_Bin06_30_metaG | ecosystem: Environmental > Terrestrial > Soil > Wetlands > Peat | place...
AAGCGGTTCTTGTCGTCCATCTCCATGCGCCGCACATCGGACGGAATGTGCACGAAGTCGGCAACAAAAAGAACCAGCGCCTGCGGGTTGGGTGAGCGGAAGTATCGCTCCAGCGCGGCGAATTCGTCTTTTTTCGCGCCGCGTGTATAAAGCTGTTTCGCGTTACGGACAAAGATCGCCTGGAATGGAGCCATCAGCGATGGAGTCTGCGCGCGATCCAGTACCTCGAAAATTGAAGTGGTGGAGAGATCGAGATCCGAGAGGCAGAAATCTCGCAGGTCGGGCGGCACAAATGCCTTGAGAACAACTGCACGGCAACGGTCGAGAAGAAAGGCTTCGTCGCCTGCTAGCACGTAACCGGTCTTGAGTGGCCCTTTGCCGGCGGCAGCGGCCTCGATCTCCGCGACAAAGCGGCCTGTCGCGGTGAATCCTGCGCCCCAGCGCGCGGCGCTCATTGCTTCAGCTCCCGGTTCGACAGTGCATCATCCATGCGTCTCCAGAATACCCCTCCCGCCGCGCCAAAACCAGTGGCAATCGGGGGGCGCTCCGTCCTAGCCCCTAGTCCCTGACTTTCATAATCCTTCCAGCACATCGGCCACAAGCTGCCGTGCAAACTCGCGCGAGAGCCGCTCGATGGCCGCGGGATTCTCCTGGAAGAAGGTCGGCAGGTTGGAGGTGGACTGGTACTGCTGTCGGAAGACGTAGTTCTTGTTTTCATAGAGGACGTTGCCGTCCCGCCCGGTGAGCGTAACCGAGACGACCATGGTGATGAGGAAGCTGGACGACTGCTGGGTGGTGGTGTTGTAAGTGAGCGGCGCCACGACTTCCTTGAGGATCGTCCCGTGCAGCACCGCGCCTGAATCCTCACTCCGGCTCGGCGTTACCCGCAATCGAGTCCGCGTGGCGAACTCGCGGATCACAGCCTCGGTCATGACCGTCTCGGTGTGGTAAGAGTCGGTCTGCGTGGCAAACTCCGGAACTGCGAGCGTGCGAACGCCGGACGGCAGATGAGTGGCCGCGCCCAGCGTGTGGTATCCGCAGCCTGAGAGGCCAAGCAGGGCAGCCGCGATCGGCGGAAAGAAGAAAGAACGCATGAAGCAATTTTACAGTGGAGCGATCACTGGCCCGTTTGCTCAAATTCTGGTTGTTACCAATACTCCCAGTTTTACGGCAGAGAGCCGGAGGCCGTCGGCGCGATTCTTGAAATAGATCTCGTTGAGATGGTCCGAATCCAACTGCTCGATGCGATGAAAACCGGCGTTGCGCAGCTCCGACTCCATCGTCTCTTGCGTGAAGAAGAGCTGAAATGGCTCTCCGGCGGCGGCCACGCGCCCGGCCAGCGCATCGAAGGCCGTGCGCCCAACTGGGCTGAGCGTCTCCGGCGCGAGAGCATAGTCGAAGCTCACGGCGCTGCCTGCGGGCAGTTGCGCAATGGTGTTGAGCGTGGAGCGAAAGGCGGAGAGTGTCAGATAAGGCACCACGCCCAGCCAGCCAAAGAAGGCCGGCATGCCGGAGTCGAAACCTGCCTCTGCCAGCTCGGAGGCCAGCGTCTTGCGCTCGAAGTCCAATGGCACAAAGGTCACGCTGGCTGGCACCGCAATGGCGCCCTCGTCGAGCATAGTGCGCTTCCACTCCTGGGTCGCCGGAAAGTCAACCTCAAAGACGCGCAGCTCCGGAAACGGATTGCGATAGGCAAAGGTGTCGAGGCCCGCACCGAGAATCACGTACTGCCGAACGCCGCGCGAAACGGCCTCGGCCAACCGGTCTTCGACATACCGGCTGCGCACAGCCATGAAGGCGCGAAAGTCGCGCGCGACCTTGTGACTGGCGCGCTCCAGATCGCGGGCGTACTCGGGGCCGATCAGCCGCACCGCGATCGGGTCCTCCAGGATGCGGGGCTGCTCCATGAGCTGGTGCGCCGCGCGGCGAATCGCGACGCGAAGGGCTGTCTTGCTGGCTTTGCCGGTCTCCATCCATTCCAGTTTATTGTCTTGCCCTCAGTTCCCATCACACCGTGCCCTATCATCGTCTTGCTCCTAATTCCACGTCGCACCGTTCCCCATCCTTGCGCCTTGTTTCTGGCGCAAGGGTGGGATGCCAATTACTGCCTCAGGCAGGACCAAGTTGGTCACCATGAATCAATGTGGGACGCGTACTATATTTCCCATGAACTGGATTGGATGGGCATTGCTCTCCGCGACCTTTGCCGCGGCCACCGCCCTGCTGGCCAAGGTGGGCGTGGCGCATGTGGACTCGAACCTCGCAACGGCCCTGCGCACCAGCGTGGTCGTCGTCTTTGCCTGGGGGATTGTGCTGGCGCTGGGCAAGCACGGCGAGATGCGCACGCTCGACCGCCGCACGTGTATCTTTCTAACGCTCTCGGGCCTGGCCACCGGCCTGTCGTGGCTTTGCTATTTCCGCGCCCTGCAACTCGGCCCGGCATCGCGTGTTGCTCCGCTGGACAAGCTCAGCGTGCCGCTGGTCATCGTCTTTGCGTGGCTGCTGCTGGGCGAGAAGCTCACCACGCCGGCCATCGTCGGCGGCCTGCTGATCACTGCTGGAGCGGTGGTGATTGCGTTGGGGTGAAAGGGCTCAAAGCCTGTTCAGATTCCCTATACTGAAAGTGGTGATTCAGAAAATCGGCTGCGGAAAAACGCATGGTTCATCGGGGTGTCCAAGCCTGTAAAGCCCGGCGTTTTTTGAGGTGAGCTTGCGGCACGACTGAACAAGCTGCGGAAAAAAGGTCTGAGTCATGGGAAAGTCCACGAAAAGCATCCCTCGGAGGCTAAAGCCGGCATTGATTTTGCAGCACTTACGGCACGACTGAAGTCGTGCCCTTTCAAAGAAGGCGCTGTTGATGGAGTTTCTCCGCAGCCTGTGAAGTCGTGCCGTAAAAAGAAGCTGCCCTGGGTGCGGATTGCAAGTTGTTGGTTGTGTTGAAATGTGTTCCTGATTGTGGTTTCGCACCGTCCCTACGGGGCTGTGACTCGCAAATTGGCTCTTACCCAGGATTGCGCTGCGCTTGTCCTGGGCTATTTTCGCTTTCTCTCGCCGGGAGAAAAAGCAGACGGTTTCATCCTCCCGTGAGTCGGCAACGCCGGTGGACTACTGATACAAAGCCGGTTTTTTGAAACACGCACTCGGCAACAATGGTATGCAAGCTGCGAAGAAGGATTCATGACCGCCAACGCCCAATTCGAGATCCAGGTCCCCGCGCCAAGCCGGATCGTTCTCACCGGCTTCATGGGTTCGGGCAAGTCGACCGTTGGCCCGCTGGTTGCCGAGCGGCTGGGCTGGAGGTTTCTCGATGCGGACGACGTGATCGAAGCCGAAGCCGGCATGACGATCACCGAGATCTTCGCGCGCCACGGCGAAGCGGTCTTTCGCGAACGCGAGCACGCGGCCATTGCGCGCCTCGTCCAGACCGATGCACTGGTACTGGCTTTGGGCGGCGGAGCCATCGAGCATCCTGCCACGCGCGCTCTGCTGCTGGCCGCTCCCGGCACGCTGCTGGTCCATCTTGAAGTGGAGTTGGCGACGACCCTGAAGCGTTGCAGCGGCACCGAGCAGGCGCGCCCCATTCTTGCAGAGCATGCCAATCTCGCCAGCCGTTACGAGCGCCGTCTGCCGCTCTATCGCAGGTCGCATGTCTCGATCCAAGTCGATGAGCTGACCCCGGAGCAGGTAGCCGAGGCGATTCTGACTTTCCACCTCAGGGGCTAAAGCCCTGCTTCATTTTTCAGTCGCATATGGCACGACTGAAGCCGTGCCCTTTCAAAGCCAGGTCTCAAAAGCTCTTGCGGCTATCTGATCTCTGACTACTGAGCACTGTTCACTTTAGTATCGGAATCCCCGCGATGCGCTGCTGCCACTCGGCCGGGCCGGTCTGGTGGACGCTGGTTCCCTTTGAATCGACGGCCACGGTCACCGGCATATCGCGCACGTCGAACTCATAAATTGCTTCCATTCCCAGGTCGGCAAAGGCCAGCACGCGCGCGCCATAGATCGCTTTCGAGATGAGATAAGCCGCGCCTCCGACCGCCATCAGATAGACCGAGCCAAACTCACGAATCGCATCGATCGCCGCCGGTCCGCGCTCGGCCTTGCCCACCATGCCCAACAAGCCCGTCTCGGCGAGCATCTGCCGCGTGAACTTATCCATGCGCGTCGCCGTCGTCGGTCCCGCTGGCCCCATCACCTCTTCGCGCACCGGACCGACCGGTCCCACATAATAGATGAATCGCCCGTGGAAGTCCACCGGCAGCTTTTCTCCGCGATTCAACATATCAGTGATGCGTAGGTGCGCGGCATCGCGGCCCGTGAGCAGCTTGCCGGTGAGTAGCAGCACCTCGCCCGGCTTCCATGTGGCCGCCTCTTCGTGGGTCACTTTGTCGAGGTTCACCCGGCGCGCCGCCGATACGTCATGAGTCAGCTTCGGCCACAAGTCGAGGTTGGGCTGATCGAGATAGACCGGCCCCGATCCATCGAGGACAAAGTGCGCGTGGCGCGTTGCGGCGCAGTTGGGAATCATGGCCACCGGCAGATTGACAGCATGCGTCGGATAGTCGCGCACCTTCACGTCGAGCACGGTGGTCAGTCCGCCCAGCCCCTGCGCGCCGATGCCCAACCGGTTCACCTTGTCGTAGAGTTCGATGCGCAGCTCCTCGGGGCGATTAGCCGGGCCGCGCGCCTTGAGCTCCTGAATGTCGATCGGGTCCATCAGCGATTCCTTGGCCATCAACATCGCCTTCTCGGCAGTGCCGCCAATGCCGATTCCCAGCATCCCCGGCGGACACCAGCCCGCGCCCATTGTCGGCACCGTCTTCAGGACCCATTCGACCACCGAGTCCGACGGGTCGAGCATGATGAATTTGGCCTTGGCCTCGGAGCCTCCGCCCTTAGCCGCTACCGTCACGTCGACGTTATCTCCCTTTACCAACTCCACGGTCACGCAGGCCGGCGTGTTGTCTTTGGTATTCTTCCGCGTCCCCGCCGGATCGGCCAGGATCGACAAACGCAGCTTGTTGTCAGGATCGAGATAGGCGCGGCGCACGCCTTCGTCGACGAGAGTCTGTATGTCCTTGCGTTCTTCGCCGGGACCGGCCTCAAAATGCACATCCAGGCCAACCTTGAGGAAGGCGGTGACAATGCCCGTGTCCTGGCAGATGGGCCGGTGTCCCTCGGCGCACATGCGGCTGTTGATGAGGATCTGCGCTATGGCGTCGCGGGCCGCGGGCGACTCCTCGCGCTCATAGGCGCGTGCGAGGCTGGTGATGTAATCCACCGGGTGGTAGTAGCTGATGTACTGCAACGCGCCGGCAACGCTGGCGACAAAATCTTCCTGGCGGATGATGGTCATGGCGGCCCCTCATAGACAGTTTAGGTCAATCGACCATGGGAGCGTCCGATACGGGTTGCTCGATCTCCTGCCGCAGAAACGTATCGGCAAGGACGTCGCCGCTGAGGAACTAAGCTTCTCTCGCTGAGCGGAGCATACGGATTCTGTGCTGCCCGCATGAAGGCAGACTGCCGGAGATCTTGTCCCCTATTCACTCTCGGGGAGCTTGTAGGGTTTTTGCAGGTAGAGGCGGGCCTCGTTGAGGGCGCCCTGAGTGTTGTCGTTGGTCTGCACGGCCAGGCGGTATTCGTTGACGGCGCGATCGCGCTGGCCGGTGATGTCAAAGATCTTGCCCAGGGCGATGTGGCTCCAGACCTCGGTCCAGCGGGGTTCGCCGTCGCCGCGGAGGGCGTCGCGGTAGGAGTTGACGCTGGCCTGGAAGTTGCGCTGGGTAAAGAGCAGCTCGGCGATGCGATAGCTGGCCAGGGAACTCTGCGAGTTGGCCTCGAGAGCCTTTTGATACTCGGCCAGCGCGCCGTTCAGGTCGCCCTGGGCCACCAGTTGCTGGCCCTTGAGAATACTGATGCGCACCTGCAGATCGGGAGTGGATTTGAGCACCCAGTCCTGCGGATCGATGTTGATGCGGCGTGGGCGTCCAAAGGTATCGACGACGAACTGGGTATCGGTGCCTACGACCTCGACCTTCTTGGTTTCGGTCTTGCCATCGGTGTCGATGCGCAGCTCGACGGGCATGCGGAAGAGGTCGAGGTCCTGGCCGATCTCGCCGATGGTGCGGAAGCCTTTGTTGTTGCCCAACCGGTAAACGGCGTACTTGTTGGTGAACTGCGGCGCGCCGGTGCCGTCGACCCACTGTGAAAAGAAGGCGGTCAACTGCTGATCGCTCTGCGCCTCGGCGACTTTGGTCAAGTCGGCCGCGCGGATCGGGCTGTCGGCATACTGGCTCAGCGTACCCTTGAGGGTAGCCAGAAAGGCCTTGTCGCCGATCTCCCCGCGCAGCATGTGAAAGATCATGGCGCCTTTTTCCAGTGTCATCGACTGGAACTCGGGCGAGAAGGGACTGAGGCGGCCAGTGCTGGAGAGGGGGATTGTGTCATAAGCCAGGGCGCCGGCGGCGATGTCGGGCAGGGCGGCCTTGAGGGCGTTCCGGCCGTTTTCCTCTTCGAGATACATCAGTTCGCCATAGCGGGCCATGCCGTTGGTGATCCATGCGTCGTTGAGGGTGCGAGGGCTGACTTCGGAGCCCCACCACTGGTGGGCGATGGTATTAGCCAGCAAGCGTATTCCGCTCTTGTCGCCGACTCGCGAACCGAGAATGGCAGCCAGTTCCGGCGCCCACGCAGCGGGCAGCGTGTCGTCGGGAATTTCGACGACATTGAGGTGGGCCGACTCGCAGGCGCCGAAGCTATCGGTAAAGAAGTCGTACTCCTTGGCTGCGGTCTGGGCCAGCTCGTTGCCTGCCTGCTGGTGACTGACGGTCAGCCAGACCTTGACGTTACCGGGGCCAGCCGTGACCGGGCCAACGAAGCGGCCGGCGATCACCGTGCCGGGAAAGCCCGGCTTGTCCCAATTGAAGTCATATTCGTCGCCGGGCTTGCCGCTGGCCAGCGTGACGGGCTTCGAGCCGCCCTGTGCGCCGCTGGCGAAGACGCGCATCCCCTGCGGGACACGAATATGAATCTGGGATTTGAAGCGGTCGGTCATGTAGCCGGTCATGGGGAACCAGCGCGCTGCATAAAGCAGGTAGGTGATCGGCTCCTGGATGGCGGCGAGTTTCAGGCCTTCGATCGGGCCGTCCTCGCTGCCCGTGATGATGCCTTCGTATTGGAAGGTCCAGCTCTGTTCGACGGCCTGAATGATCGGGGAGGCTGGGGTGACGCGAACGGTGCCGTCGGCCGAGCGCTCGCCCGTGAGGACCTTGCCTGCCTGATCGGTGATTTTGGTGATCTTGAGCGCCGGATGAAACCCGAAGGTCACCAGTTCCGCGTTGTCTGGAGCCGTGAAGGTCACCGTCGTCTTTGCCGCGAGGTGGTGGGTGGCCGTGTCGATCTCGGCGTCGATGGCGTAGGCAGAGATAGCCAGCGTGGGGCGTTCCGGCCGCTGGGCAACGAGCGGAGCGACGGTCGTTAGGGCGCAAAGCAAAGCGCAAGTCGGCAGCAACGAATTCTTTCGCCTGCGAATCACAGACCGTAACACAGCCATAGACATTCTATTTCGCCTCGAATCCAAGTCTTAATAGAACCGGATAGTTTCCAGGGTAATCTCCGCCACCCGGTCGATTGCGCCTTCCTGTGACGGCTTGGCGAGCAGGAGACGGATCTTCGCCAGCTCCTGCATCATGGACTGGCGCGGAGGGCCGTCGGGTAGCAGCCGCTCGATCTCTTGGACGATATTTTCCGCCTTAAAGTCGCTTTGAATCAGCTCGGTCACCACGCGTTTGTCGGCGATCAAGTTGACCATGGCCACGTGGGGCACCTTGACCATCCGCTCGGCGATGGCGTAAGTGAGAGGCGAGACCCGGTAGACGACGACGAAGGGATTGCCGACCAAAGCCGCCTCGACGGTGGCCGTGCCGCTGGCAACGATCGAGGCGCGGGCGTGAAAAAGTGCGGCGCGGGCGTCGTCGACGAAGCGGATGGTAAGCCCCTCGCCTCGTTTCTCCACGATCCTCCGCACCGCGTTGCGCTGGCGCTCGCTGAGCAAGGGGGCGAGGGGAAGGATGTATTCGAGACTGTGGGAGAGCGCTTGTGCGGCCCGCAGGATGGTCGGCAGATGGTCGCGAATCTCTCTGGGACGGCTGCCGGGCAGCAGACCGATCCATGTTTTCGCGGGGTCCAGGTCGTTTTCGCCGGCAAACTGCCGGCGGCTGATGGACTGGGCGGGCTGGTCGGCCAACGGGTGCCCGACAAACTCGGCCTCGACGCCGTGGCCGCGATAAAAAGACTCCTCGAAGGGGAAAATGACCAGCATCCTGTCGACGTATTTCTGCACCAGCTTGATGCGGTGTTTCTTCCAGGCCCACAACTGCGGGCTGACGAAGAAGATCACCGGCACGCCGAGGCGATGGAGCTCCCGTGCCAGGCGGAAGTGGATCTCGGGAAAATCGATGAGCACGGCGACGCTGGGCGTGTGCTTGCGGATTGCCTGCACAAGCTTTTGGTACTCGCCGTAGATGCGGGGCAGATGCGCAACAACTTCGGTGAGTCCCATGACGGCCATGTCCTCGGCGCGTACGACGCACTGGAGTCCCTCGGCGGCCATGCGAGAACCGCCCATGCCGATGAAGCTGGCGGATTCGCCGGAGGCGGCAAGGCGCTCTTTGAGCGCGGCAACGAGCAGCGCGCCGTATTGTTCGCCGCTGGCTTCACCTGCCGAGATGAAGATCGTAGGAGGCATACATTCTCTGTTTGCTCGGCCCGGTTCCTGTTCTTGTGTCTATGATAGCGGTCCAGCACCGTGTATCGGAAATGATCAGGTTGGCGGATTTGCTGTTCTCAAGATTGTGCTCCGCAGGCGTTTGGAAGCTATTTATATTGAATACGCTGAATGATGCTCCAGAGTTTCACGACCAACGACTCAAGGCCACCTTCTGCTTGCGGCATCGGCTTTGCGCGCGGCCATGGATGCGAACAAGAAACGATGGGCGGAAGCCGAAGCCGCCGCCCATCGAAGAAAAAGCCGATTTTGCGCTAGAACTCCAGCCGAAGCGAGAGCATAACCTGGCGCGGGCTATAGGCAAAGTTGGAGCCGGAGTTGGTGATTGCACGGAAGCCGCTGGCGGTGACTCCGCTGCCGGTTTTTGGCACGTAGGTCAGAGTCGCGCATTCCTGCTGGGCCTGCCCGGCCACCAGTGCTGTGCAGCCGCTGGTGACCGAGGAGTTGGACGACAGGTTGTAAGCCGTGGAGCTTACAGAGGTAACATTCTGGTGGTTGGCCACATTGAAGAAGTCGCCCATCAATTCCAGGTGGTATGGCTTGCCGTTGATATCTTTGATGAACTGCTTCTCCAGCACCATATCGACGACCATGGTCCGCTTCATCTGATAGGTGTTGCGCCCAATGGCTGGAATCCAATAGTTGGTGCCGGCGCCGTTCCAACTGGAACCGTAGGCGGAGGCCGATGGGTAGCCTGTACCGATAGTCGCCGAAAACGGCAGGCCATTCTGTGCCTGGTAGACGGGATTGAGGCTCCAGTCGTTTGCAACCCACTTGACCCAGTCGTTTCTCTGGACATTGGGGGAATTGATCAAGGCCCAGGCGACCAGGCGGTTTGCAACGTTGAACTGTGAATTCCCGTAGTTGGCGCCCCTCTTGAATCCGTCGATGTTATAAGGGTCGAAGACGCCGCTGCTGAGGGTGGTGGTCGTCTCGTTCTGGTTGTAGTCCAGAGCATGGGACCAGGTGTAGTTCACGTCGTACTGAACCAACTTGGACGACTTGTTCTGGATCTCGGCCATCCCTGCGTTGTAGCTGGAGTTGATATTGCTGACGAGCTCGTTCACAGCCCCAAAGTTGGTGTTCAACAAGCTATTGTAGGTGGGAACAACGAAGGTAGTGCCGTTGAGAATCGGTCCCAATCCCGTTGAATCCGAGACTGTGATAACGCTGTCGTTCACGCCGTTGGGCGAGCCAGATGCATTTGTATTTGCATTTGGGTTGAGGTTGATGTTGACCGCGTTGGGAAGATGCCGGCCCAGCGCGCCCATGTAACTGATCTGGGCCACCGTGCCATGACCAAAATCATGCTGGATGGAAAGGTCGAATTCATGAACCTGCGGGTTCTTGAAGTTCTGCGAGAAGAACTGCGAGCTCGGAGCCGACCCTGCCGCGGCGGAGATGATGTTCGGGAACAGCGGCGCGCCCGTGCTATTCGGCTTCAAGGATGCAGAGACATATTGGCCGAGCGGGCTGCCGGTATTCAGCAGGTTGTTCAGCAGTTCGCCGTTGGTCACGCGGCCATAGTAGATGCCATAGCCGAGACGCGCGGTGGACTTGCCGTCTCCAAAGGGATCGTAGGCAATGCCGATTCGGGGACCGATATCGGCATTGTCGCTCGGGTGATTGGTGATATTCGCCGCGGCGGCAGTTGCGGGACAGGTGCCGGGGCCTGAGTAGGCGGCGCACAGGCCATTCGTTGAAGCCAGGTATGGCGCGAAGCTGCCGGACGCCGTAACTAGCGTCGAAAATGGCGCCGGCAGGCTCTCATAGTCGTAGCGCAGGCCAAGATCGAGGGTCAGACGCGGGGTCAGCTTCCAGTGATCCTCCCCAAAGAAACCATAGTCCATGGTGGAGATATTCCAGGTTGTGGGACCAAAGCCCTGCACAAAGGTTCCGCAAGGCGCCGCGCCGGTGTAATCCGTAGTGGCGCTTCCGGGGGCCGAGACCGAGCTGACGCTGTTACAGACACCGGTCGATTTCCCCTCGTTCAGCAGGTCGGCAAAGTAGTTTCCGATGTAGCTGTAGGTGTAAACGCCGTTGCCCTCGTAGGTGTTGTTCAAGATGTCGTAGTTATGGATCAGGTCCACGCCGAATTTTATGTTATGGTTTCCCTTTTGCCACGCGGCGGTATCGCCTACCTGCCACTTGTGTTCATCGGGCAGCGCCTTGCGATAGGAGTAGTAGGGCGATCCGAGATAAAACCCGGTCGAGGTACTCAGGGCGACTTCCGGAATGTTGGGCGAAAAATCTCCCGCGGCAGTATTTGTGATCCCGTTCGTGCTCTGTAGATACTGCTTGGTGTACGCACTGTACGGCTGCTGACCTTCGTCATTCAACTCGCGGCCGAACTGATAGCGAACCTCGTTGGAGATGTTGCTGGTAATCAGGCTATCCAGCTTCGTCAGACCGTAATCCAATTTCACATAATCGGTGCCGAAGGTGTCGATGGCATAGGTGTTGGTGGCCTGCGTCTGCACGCCGCCGGGCGAATCCCAACGCAGACGGTGATAGAGCGCGCTGAGATGATTCTTGGCGTTGATCTGCCACTCAAGCTTGGGTGTGTTCACGACCTCGTCGCCTGTGCGGGCTACTTTGCCGAGATCGGCAAGCAGGTTATTCAGTTGCGTGGAGTAAGCTGCCGCACCGGCTGCGTAGACGGCGCTGGAACTGGCCGAATTAAAGAGACGCACACCCAACTCGCAGGACTGCTGGTCTATCGAGCTTGCTGCGGCGCCGCCGCTCGGAGCGGTAATGTATCCCGCGCCAGCTGTAATCTTTCCTCCAGTAATTACATCGGTCGTATTGCAGGTGTAGCCAGTGGCAAGATTCGCGTCCGGGAGCGTGAAGAACGAGCCGGGAGTATTCGCCTTAGCGGTGCCGGGGAAGTTGCGCTTGTACTGGGCATAACCGTAAAACCAGAAGATCTTATCCTTCTTGAGCGGGCCGCCCGCATCGAATCCCCATTCCTTGCGCCAATCCTTCGGCTTGTAAGGAATGGTGGAAAAAACGGGTGTGGATGTGGTGGATGTATTGATGGTGTTGGTGGTATAGGGATTCATCGCGCCCCAGTCGTTATCGCGGTCGGAGAAATACGCGATGCCGTGGAGCGTATTGGTGCCGCTCTTGGTGATGGCGTTGATGACTCCGCCGGCGGCGCGCCCGAACTCCGCCGAGTAGACGCCCGTGTTGACCTGGAACTCCTCGATCATGTACTTGGATGTGGAGTAGCCCTCACGAGTGCGGCCGCGCTCTTCAGAGTAGTAGGCCTGGTTGTCGTCGGCGCCGTCAATTTCAACGTTGTTCAGAATCGGGCTGATGCCTCGGAAGGAGATCAGGCCAAAGCCGTTCGAGTCCCCTACCGCGCCCGGAGTGAGCAGCGCCATATCCGACCAGCGGCCGCCGTTCAGCGGCAGATCCTCAAGAGCGGTCTTGGTGAGAACCGAGCTGATATCCGGCGACTCGAAGTTGAGAATTGGCGCTTCGCCGGTCACTTCCACCGAAGAGGAACCACCGGCAGCAACCAGATGCGGCAGAACCTCGGTCGTCTGGCCAACCTGCACAATGACGTTGACCTCTTTGAAGGGAGCAAAGCCCGCAGAGTTCACCGACACTGTGTAGACTGCGGCAGGCAATTGCGGAGCTTTGAAGAAACCGCTGCTATCGGAGGTCAGTTGAACCTCCGCATTGGTACCGTCGTTATGGATGACGATCGCGGCATTCGCAATGACAGCGCCGCTGGCATCGAAGACAGTGCCCGCAATGGAGCCTTCGGTATAGGTCTGCGAAAATGCCTGGCTGCCAAGTACTACGCAGAGCGTGAAGAATACGGCAAGTCCCCGTTGAATGAGACGTTTCCTCTTTGACATCATGGCTCTCCTGGGAAAAGGTCGTACTGCGAATCAGTTGGGTCCAATGGCGCCCGTTCGATGAGCAAAATCAATCGATTCATGGCGTAGTCGTTGGGTATGGACAGATTTCTAATTCAACCGGCTGGAGTGTCGGAAAGGCTGATCCCACTGATTTTTGATCCATCGGTTGCCTCATTAGAACGCGGCAGTGTTGCAGATCAATGAGGGGTAGATGAACGGAGTGTGAATCGCAGGGACGATCCAGACAATCCGTAGCCAAGAGACGGCTAATGGCTATCGGAACTATGCGCCGCAGCGAGTGCAGGCGGCGGCTCATTCATTTAGCTTTGTATGGGATTCTGCTGCACGCAGAACCGCGCCGGAGATTCTTGTCAACGAGAATCTCCGGCGCGGCCGGGGAAGTTGTTGCTGATTTTGAGCTCTGCCGCATTCCCTCTCGTTGAGGAGGGCGCGGAGTCAGGACCTACTTCACCATCGTGTCGGAGGTGTAGAGATTTGACCTGCCGCTTCCATCGGTGAATACCGTGAACGTTTCCACCAAAAGCTCGTGCTTGTGGAGATGTCCGACAACTTCCACCTTTGCAAAGCTGAAGGTGAAGTCGGCGCCGAAAGCTTCCGCCTTGCTGGAGCTTACATTCGGAGCGTACACGGTGCCTGGCGCCGCACCCCAATTGCAGGGAGTGGGAGAGCAGGCTCCGTAGGGGTTCACCGAGATGCCGCTGCCGGCCGCTGTGATGACGATCTTGACCAGATCCCTCGTCGACGAATCGACGTTGTGCCAGGCACCAATCAACGGGGCTGGTAATACGACCAGATTGGGTTCCAGCGATTCTGCGATGTGAGCGGGCGACTTGTATTCGTTCTCAACCTTGGTTGTCATTGAAAAACCTCCTTGTGCGCTCGTGGACGAGTGCGAAGAATAGTGATCGTCGGAGGCAAAACGTTTCACGAGCGGCGCCAGCCGATCCTGGGTTAGCGACGCCGCTGCACGGCTCAATATCTATAAGGCGCCGCGCCGGGCGCGGACTGCGGCGGCTAACTCTTTCAGCAATGTGTGAGTTTCGGGCCAGTCGATGCAGGGGTCTGTGATGCTTTGGCCGTAGACCAGCTGCTGACCGGGGATGAGCGGCTGTGCTCCGGCGACCAGGTTGCTCTCGATCATTACGCCCATAATGCGCTTGTCGCCCGCGGCGATCTGGCCGGCTACGTCGTGGCAGACGACGGATTGGCGGCGATAGTCCTTACTCGAGTTGGCATGGCTGAAGTCGATCATGATGCTCGGGGCGAGGCCGGATTTCTCCATCTGGGCCGCGGTCTCGGCGACGCTCTTGGCGGTGTAGTTGACCGTGCCTCGGCCGCCGCGCAGGATGATGTGGCAGTCGGAGTTTCCCGTGGTCATGAGGATGGCCGACTGGCCATGTTTGGTGTGGCCGAGGAAGGCGTGCGAGTGGGCCGCGGAGAGGATGGCGTCGATGGCGATCTGCACGTTGCCGGAGGTGCCGTTTTTGAAGCCCACCGGACAGGAGATGCCGGAGACCAACTGGCGGTGAACCTGGCTCTCGGTGGTGCGCGCTCCGATGGCTCCCCAGGAGACGAGCCCGGCCAGATACTGCGGCGAGATCATGTCGAGGAACTCGGTTCCGGTGGGCACGCCCATCTCGGCCAGGTCCATGAGCAGGTGGCGGGCCAGACGCAGGCCGTCGTTGATCTTGTAGGACTGATCGAGATACGGGTCGTTGATGAGGCCCTTCCATCCAATGGTGGTGCGGGGCTTTTCAAAGTAGACGCGCATGACGATGCGCAGATCGGCGGAGAACTCTTCGATGGCGGCTTTGAGCAGCGCGGCGTATTCGCGGGCGGCCTTGGGGTCGTGGATGGAGCAGGGGCCGGCGAGGACCAGCAGGCGCGAGTCCTGCCCGTTGAGGATGGCTGCGATCTCACCGCGGGCGTCGAAGATTGTGGCCGATGCGGCCTCGGTGATGGGGCGCTCTTCTTCAAGAAAGACGGGAGGAAGAACGACTCGAGTCCATTGGATGCGTAGATCTTCTGTCGAGTGGAACATGGCTAGATTCCTTTAATGTGCGCTTCCCGAACCGGGGCTCTACGCCCGCAATGAGAGTGTCACGATTCTATTTAGAATCTAACAGCTTGTAGCTTGTGCGGGTGACCGTGACCGAAGCTTCCTCCGGGCGCATGGTAAGCGAATCGCCGCAGGCGTGCGTCTTTTGAGCAGAGGGTCGGTGTGTGTTCGTCTTCCAAGACAGGATGCGCATCCGGGCGATACCCTGAGATTGGGATGTTCAAGATAGCGTGGCCTGAAAGCGGCGCAAAGGGAGCGGCGATGAAGATTGGGGATTGGACACGGTTGTTGCTGGCGGCTGCGCCGGTTCTGGCTTGTTTTCTGACCGGTTGCGGAGATTTCTGGGAAGCGCCCACCAACTCCACTACCACCGGCTTCACCCTGCGCAACAGTGGCAACCTCGCGGTGGCCCCTGGCGCTACCTCCAGCGACGTAACGATCACCGTGACGCCGGGCAGTTCATTTACGGGGACGGTGACGTTGAGTTGCACGATCACCAGCGCGCCCACGGGCGCCACCAGCTCCGAATACCCGACCTGCAACTTTTCCTCCTCGTCGCTCACGTTCAGCACCGCCACGGCGCAGACCCCGACCGTCACCGCGACTGCTACAAGCGACACGCCGCTCGGAGCGTATGACATTACGATCAACGGCGTATCGGGCAGCATTGCGGAATCGACGAGCTTGTGCGTAGAGGTGTCGGCGTCGGGCACAGGCACCTGTACTGCCGCCTCCACCACAAGCGGCTACTTTTACATATTGAACGCGAATAGCACCAGCGGCGCCAGCGGGTCGATTGCCGGGTTTTCCATCAGCTCCAACACGCTTACGCCGGTCTCCGGCAGCTCCCAATCTGTGAGCGGCGGCACTGCGGTGGCTATCGCTCCGAGCGGCACCTTCCTCTACGTGGCTTCGACCAGCGGCGGCATCACACTCTACTCCATCAGCAGCACGGGCGCGCTGACGCAAGGGGTCAATTTCAACCTCGACAAATTTGCCTTAGCGCTCGCGGTTGACCCGAGCGGCAAATGGCTGCTGGACGCTTCTGGGAGCGGCACGCTCACTGCTTACCCGATCACCTCGACTGGCACGCTGGACTCAACCCGCTCGACCCAGTCGCAGCCGCTGGCCACCACAGCCGTTGAGCCGGGTGGGATCGCCGTCTCTCCGAACGAAGCGCTGATTGCCGTTGCCATGGGCTCGACCGGCACTCAGATCTTCGGCTTTGGCTCTGAAACGCTCGGAGCCGGCGGCACGCCGATCAAGCCGACAAACACGTCGGCGGGCACCGCGATCTCGGTGGCGATGGATCCCCAGAACCGGTTCCTGTACATCGGCGAGATCGACTCCAATAGCACAGCCAACTCAGGCGGTTTGCGGGTGTTTACCATCACTGGCACCAGTCTCGCCGAGCTCAACGCCGCTAGTCCCACCTCCAGCGGAGGCGTAGCGCCCAACTCCATCTTGCCCATCGCCTCGGGCGATTATGTCTATGTAGCCAACGGATTGGGCGCCGGGGCAACAACAGGCAATATCACGGGATTTGGGGTGACATCGACCGGGATCTCGACAGGCACCATCGTTGCGACCGGGGCTAATCCCTTTGGCTTGGCCGAGGATTCAACCGACGACTGGATCTTCGAGGTGGGATCTTCCGCCAGTACCTACTTCGACGCATTTACCTTCGACGCTACCACAGCAGGCAAGTTGGACTCGCAGGTCACTTCCACCTCTCCGGCCACCTCGATAGCCGTCGTTGCGGCGCCGGTGGCGCCGTAAACACAGCGAACAGGAAGCGGAGAGTCGTAAGGGCGCGAGACCCGAACTGTTCTGATGTCCCACCCTTTCCGCAGAAGGAAGCGGAAAGGACGGGGCACGGAGAGTTGTGGCCGGCGCGGTTTCCTATTCCTTGTTCTTTGCTTCCCTGTTTTCTACAGTCGAGTGCTATCCTCAAGGTGATTGGCACTGGCTGTGCTTACGCATAAATCTATCCGACTCGTCTCTTCGCAACGGCGCTTGATCGCCTCTGCCCTCTCGTTGCTCTTCCTGAGCACCATCCTCTTTTCTTCCGCGTGCGCGCGCTTCCATCAGGAGCATCACGACACGGTGTATGTTTGGGCGCGACAGATGGCCCTGCATGACCGGGTCGCCGCTGTCTCCAATCGCGTGGCCGAGGTGACGAATGGCCAGCCGCTCGAAGTGCTCGAACACGGACGACGATTCCTAAGGGTGAAGACCGCAAAGAACGAGATCGGCTGGATTGAAGAACGGGCAGTGATCGACGGCAAAACCTTTCAGGAATTTGACCAGCTTGGTGTTCATCACAAAGACGATCCGGTGGTGGCTACCGGAGTGGTGCGCGACGAGGTCTATCTGCATCTGACGCCGGGGCGAGAGACGGAGCGGTTCTATTTGCTGCCCGCGAACGCCAAGGTTCAACTGCTGGCGCGAGCGTCCATTTTGAAGGCGGCAGCGGGCCCGGCCCACGCCCCCAGGCCTGCAACGCCCAAGTCCATGACCACGCCTATGGCAAAGGCTCCAGCGTCAAGTGCTGTGGCCAAACCTGCCGCAAAGCCAGCGCCGGTGTCGGTCGTTGGCCCGGCGTCCCCTGCAGGGCAGCCTGAGGCTGAACCGCCGCCGATGGAAGACTGGTGGCTGGTACGTGACGGACAGGGTCACGCGGGATGGCTGCTGGCGGGGCGCATGGATGTGGACGTTCCAGACGAGATTGGCGCGTATGCGGAGGGACAGCGGTACGTGGGTGTTTGGGTGCTTAACAAGGTCTTCGACTCCGAATCGACCTCTCCTAGCCACGAGGTGCCGCAGTATTTGACCGTGCTCTCGCCGCCCAAGGCGGGGCTGCCTGTCGACTTCGACCAGGTGCGCGTTTATACCTGGAGCACCAAACGTCATCGCTATGAGACTGCCTTCCGGCTGCATCCCATCAAGGGCTATCTGCCGGTACGGCTGCTGCCGCCGACCAGTGGAGGCGCACCGGTCTTCAGCTTCCAGATTGCCAGCGGCGACAACGTGACCACCGATCCTGAGACCGGCATTACACGGCCTGCATCCCCGCGGACGGTCAGGTTCGAGATGGACGACACGCGCGTCAAGCGCATCGGCCCTGACATGGGGCCGATACCCGTGGGTCACCTGGAAGGCGAAAAGGAAAAGGCTGCCAAGGCAGGGAAGAAAAAGGGCAAGTAAAGACCGCTCCATAGTCTACTGGATTCCAGCTCATGAATCGGCGATCGGCCCTTACACGCGCCGGCGCAACTCCAGCTCTACCACGCGCATCATTTCGGCTTCGGGGGCGGGTTTGCCGGTCCAGATCTCAAACTGGCGCGCGCCCTGCTGGACAAACATCTCGAGGCCAGTGATGACCGGGATGCCGCGCTCCTTGGCCAGCTTGAGCAGGGGCGTCTCCATCGGGTTGTAGACCATGTCGAAGACCAGGCTCGAGTTCAGCTCCTTGGCCCCGCCGTCGAAGGGTGGCGGCAGCGACTGCTTGGAGCCGGTCATGCCGCATGGCGTGGAGTTGATGAGCACATCGAAGTGGCTGTCGGCAAAGTGTTCGCGCTTGAGCGCCTTGGCCTTGGATTCCTTGGCCAGGGTGACGGCGTTTTCGTGGGTGCGGTTGATGATAAAGACCTCAGCTCCCTGATCGACGAGGCCGAAGACGGCAGCCCGGGCCGCGCCTCCTGCGCCGAGTACGGCAATGCGCGCGCCCTTGAGCTTGAGTCGGCGTTCAAGAGGGCGAATGACTCCATCCACGTCGGTGTTAAAGCCGTAGAGCTTGCCGTCTGCGCCGGTGCGAAGCGTGTTGCAGGCGCCGATGCGGTGAGTCAACGGGGCGGATTTGCCCGCAACAGGGTTAGCCAGGTGGGGCAGGATGTCCTGCTTCAGAGGCATAGTGACGGCGACACCGGCCAGCGGCAGTTCGCGCACCACGGTGAGCAGATCGGCGAGATCGCGGGTCTTCAGGGGCACGAGCACCGCATTGACGTTTTCCCGGCGGAAGGCGGTGTTTTGCATCAGTGGCGAGAGCGAGTGGGCGATGGGGTTGCCAGCGACGCCGAAGAGGCGCGTGGCCCGGTCAAGCTGATCTGCGCGGTAGAGGTCGCGCAGAGTGCGCGCACTGATCTGGCCGGGAGCGGTGGCTAGCTTGGGGTCGGTTTCCGAACCTTCAGAGAATGAGGCGAAGGTGAAGGCAGCGCCAAAGCGCAGGGCCAGAATGCGGCTCAGCATTCCCTCCTCTCCCATGGCGATGCCCACGACCTCGGCTGAGCCGGATAGATTGTCAATGAGCCGGAGAACAGCGAGGTTGTCGGAGAGCGAGCGGGCCGTCGAGACGACCTTGACGAACTCCGGATGGAAGGCATCGATGCGCAACGCGGCCTGCTCCAGGTCTTTGGTGCGCGTGAAGTCGTGAAAGCTGACGAGCAACGCCGTGCCCGAAGACCGTAGCCCTTCGCGGAATCGGTCCATCTGGTTCGCCGTTGCCTCTTCGGCAGATTCGACCTCGAGATCGACGATCTGGCAGCCGGCCTGGGCGGCCTTGGTCAGCAACTCCAGCTCCGCAGTGAGCGGCCCATCGAAGTTGCCTCCAAACTGCTTGCGGCGGCAGGTGGCGATGACCGTCGTCTCGCGATGAGCGGCAAGCAACTCCTTGATTTTGGGTAGCGATGAAGCAGGTTTGGGCAGCGAGTCTAGGCGGAGTTCGATGAACCGAGAGTCTGGCTGCGACTCATTGAGTACCGCCTGGGCACGCCCGATCAGCTCCGATGGCGAGCCGGCCTGGATGGCCACGCAGAGCTTGCCCATGTTTTCTAGGCGGAGCCGGGCCGGGGGTGCGGGCGCGGGATTGGGCGAAGTGGGACCGAAGACAGGCATGAAGTCGTTTGACGCATCTTATAGCGACTTCGGGCAGGATGCAACAGCGATATTTTTTGGCGTGGTTCGGATGCTCTCAGGCATGAAAGACTCTCAGAATCTCCGCAGTCGAGCGCACCCGGCCCAGGCGGGGAAAGATGCGCTCCACGCTGTTCGCGTGGCTCTCGGCGCTCATTCCGGTCATAGCATCCTCGGCGAATATGAGTTCGTAGCCATGCTCATGGGCGTCGCGGGCCGTGCTCTCGACGCCGAATTCGGTGGCGATGCCGCAGAGGATGATGGTCGTAAGGCCGCGGCGGCGTAGTTGCAGGTCCAGATCGGTCCCGTAAAAGGCGCCCCACTGACGTTTGAGAATGACAATGTCGCTCGGCCGCTGATCGAGCTCGGGAATCAGCTCAGTCCAGTCCGGTGGCAGAGACCCGGTTGAGCGCATCGGCTGGTCGGTTGCGGCATGCACGCGGTCGGCGCCGTCGGGAGCGCCGCCAACATGAACGAGAACAGGCTTTGCACCGGAGGCGCGGGCCGCGGCGAGCAGGCTTGCGCAGTTGGCGATGACGCTTGGCTTGGAGTGTGGCGCTCCACCGGGCATCAGCACGATGCCTTTCTGAAGATCGATGACCACAAGGGCCGTGCGGTGGGGTTCGAGTTGGAGATGGGGCTTTTCTTCATTCATTGCTGGATTCCTTCCTCGGCTGGAATGATACCCATCTCACGGTAGATGGGGCGAATCTGGCGGCGCAACTGCGGCCGCCGCGTAGTGAACCAGGCCGCGCCAAGCAGGACCACGGAGCCATTAAAGATCACGGTCAAAGGAGCTCCTACCTTATGCGCCATGGTTCCGGCCAGCAGGCTGCCAAAGGGCGCCATTCCCATGAAGGCCATCGTATAGTAGCTCATGACACGGCCGCGCTTGTCGTCGGTGACGATGGTCTGGATAACGGTATTGCTGGCGGCCATGCCCTGCATCATGCCCGCGCCCGCGATAAAGACCATGATCATCGAGAGCCAGAAGACACGCGAAAGCCCGAAGCCGATCAGACCCGCTCCGAAGACGGCGGCGGCGATGGGGATCATCCGGACCAGGCCGCGCACGTTCCTGCGCGCCGCCAACGAGAGCGCCGAGACAAGTGCTCCCAGGCCCATCGAACCCATTAAGAATCCCAGCGTATGCGGGCCACCGTGCAAGACGGTCTTGGCGAAGACCGGCATCAGCACCACGTACGGCATACCCATCAGGCTCACCAGGGCAAAGAGCAGCAGGATCGTCCGGATGGGCAGGAAGTTAGAGACGTAAGCCCAGCCGGCCTTCAACTCCGAGAGCGTTGACGCGGCGGCGCGCTTCGCTTCGGTGGAGTGCAGGCGCATCGCCAGCAGGGAAATGATGACGGCGACGTAGCTGATGCCGTCAATCAGGAAGCACCAGCCCTCGCTGGAGACTGCAATCAGCATTCCCGCAAGCGAGGGGCCGATAAGGCGCGCCAAGTTCACCATGGACGAGTTGATGGCGATGGCGTTTTGCAGGTCGCGCTTGTCGTCGACCATCTTGACCATGAACGACTGGCGGCCGGGCATGTCGAAGGCGTTGATGACACCCTGCATCACGCTCAGCGCCAGCAACCGGGGGATGGTGATGTGGCCGGTGAGGGTGAGCGCGGCCAGTGAGAGCGATTGGACCATCGAGAGAGCCTGCGTCCAGACCAGCACCTGGCGACGATCGAGCCGGTCGACCCACACCCCGGCAAAGGGCGCGACAAGAAAGGTGGGAATTTGTCCGGCGAAGCTTACCGTTCCCAGCAGCAGCGCCGAGCCGGTGAGCCGGTAGACCAGCCAGCCGGTGGCCACGCGCGTCATCCAGGTGCCGACCAGCGAGATCGTCTGGCCGCCGAAAAACAATCTGAAATTGCGATGGCGCAGCGCCCTCCAGGCATGAGAGATGCCGGTGGACTGGCGCGGCTGTGCTGCGCCGGAGGTCGCGTCCGTCTCAATTGGCTCTGCCGGATCTGTGCGGCTCAATTTGTCTGCCTCATTGGCAGTCTATCGTGGCGCCGCCGTCTAGATCCGGCCTCCGAATTCCGAGGTGTCGGCAGTTCCTCGGAACACGGAGAGAATTTTGACCGTAAAGAACCTGCGACCGGTCGTCGAGGGTCAATTGCACGCTTTTCCCGCAAGTCGGAACATCCGCGGACGCCGATGCTGCCGGACCTGGAAAAAACGGACGCGGCAGTGTAACGAATCGATGCAAGCGTGTCTCTCATCTAACGACGGAGGAATCAAGACTATGGAAGTGAAGATTTCACATCTTGGCCAGGTGGCATTCAGCGTTCAGGCACGATCCCACTCTTTTGTTTGCGATCAGCCCAGGGACAATGGCGGGGAAGACGCGGGAATGACGCCGCCGGAGTTTATGCTGGCCTCGCTTGGCTCCTGCGCTGCCTTCTATGCCGTGCAATATTTGAAGACTCGCAACTTGATCCAAAGCGCCACCCAAACTGGTGTCGAGGTCACGGTAACCGCCGAAAAGCTGAAGCAGCCTGTCCGGCTCGGCAACTTCAAGATTCAAGTCGTTTCTCCCGTCTCGCTTACGGATGAGCAGAATGAGGGCCTGATGCGCTCGGTGCATCATTGCCTGATTCACAACACGTTGCTTTCGCCGCCCGAGATCGCGATCGAACTGAGCACCAGGGAGCCAGCCCTCCAGCACGCGTAAAGGTGCGCCCTTGAACCCAAGCTGCACGTGAAACAGGCCTCGCCCCTGGTGGGTAGGGATTGCTCCTTCACGGTTAAGTCCGAGATTTCCAGATTGACAGGGCGAAGAGGCGCTGTATGCTGTCTACGTGAACCTTCCGGCCGCGTGGATGGTCGCGAAGGATGTTGCATCTGCCGGCTGGTTTCGACCAGATGGCCTATGCGGCAATCCGGGGCAGGCGACCCTGATCACAAATCGAGATAAGATGCCTTGGTACAGCATCCTATTATCCTCTCTGTAGTTGTTATCGGCCTCGCGGGAGCTTTCCTTCGTGGCCGATTGTTTTTTGCGGCCAGTGAGTAGCTTCCAGTGGCTCCGCAAAGAAGGTGCAAGACCCATGGTTGGGCACTTGCTACGGAGCTAGAGGTCCAAAGACGGCCACACCGGTCGGGCTTCCGACGTAGACCTTGCCATTGACAACCAACGGAGTAATGAATTTGTTGCCATTTCCAAAGCTGTCTCGACCGTTGGCGGCCTGCGTACTGTTGTAGAGTTCATTCGCCAGATTCGAAGCATCGTAGGCGTGCAGCACGGCGGCAGCGCCCGTGCTGGATTCCAACGCCCAAACGATCCCGTTCTGTTTTCCGTTGGCTGAGACGCTCGGGGTGGCCCCTGGATAAGCAAACGTGGTCGACGATTGGCTCGACGGCGTCGTTGCCAGCTTGGCATTCGTCAATGGGAAGGCCTTCAGCGTATCCCCGACCGCGCCGTAATAGAGCACGCCATTGAAGAATGCCGGCGAAGAAAAGACCTGGCCGGAGAGCGCACCGGTAACTTCCTGGTAGATATTGCTGTCGATAGGTCCATTAGCAGCGAACATGCCCATGTTATCCCGGTCCGCGAGATAGATGTTGCTGTCCTTTCCGGCGCCCACGACCAGCTGGTGAATTACTCCACCTGCGTCTGCCTGATCGGGCAGCAGGAGCTCGCCGCCCGATCCCAAGTCCTCGTCGTCCTCCGATTCTGTGACGGTGTTATACGTCTGGAAATAGTCGGCGACCGCCAGAGTTCCGCTTGTCGAGAGTTTGACCATGGCATTGCCGAAGTCGCCTTGCGAGGGAAAGCCATTGAGGTCAAAGGTGGTGTCGAAGCTTCCGTTTGCATCCAGAAAGTAGATATTTCCGCTGCTGTCGGCGGCCATTCCATCGCCGGCCATCCAGACAGATCCTTCGCTGCCATTCGGCGTCAGATTCACCACCTGCGTCTGTTGCAGGCTTGACTCGCTGTAGGCCATCACCCAGCCGGTATAGGGCCGGATATCGCAGTGCGAGGACCAGGCAAGGTAGACATTGCCGTTCAACAGAAGCAGGGCCGCGCGCTCCTTATATTGGCCCGGTTCAAAGATGACGTTGCCGTTCGATGAGCTGTCTCCCGTGCCCGGATAGCTGGCGGAGATCTCTACCGGGCTGCCGACGATCTCCGCACCTGTAGTGAGGTCGAGAGCGTGGAGGCGCTGATGGTAGGCCCCGCTCGCATCCTTAGTCATGCCTACGGTAAAGAGAACTCCGTTGGCTCCCAGTTGGCGATCGATAACCGGCGTGGAGGTGATTCCGATCTCGGGAGTGACCTGGCCGCAGCCGCGGTTGTCGCTTGTCGTTTCGCCGCTGCCAAGAACAGACGTCATCCAGATCTGAACTCCGGTATCGGCATCGAAGGCATAAACGCTGTCGTGCTCGGTGGCTACGTACAGCACGTTGCGCAGTTTGCCTCCGGCGGTCACGTTGGCCAGATAGAGCGGCTCGGCGTCGACCAGGCCGTCCGCGGTATCGAAGCCGATCTTGCCAAACTGTGTGGAATTGACATTGGTCAGTGTGAGGATTGTCTCCTGTGCATTGAGCCCGTCCCGCGCAACGTCGTCGTGATAGGTGGTGATATCCGGCGCATTGGTCTTGGCGGCAGCCTGCACGGTCAGGGCCAGTGGCGCAGTGTGCAACAGGTTGCCCGAGGTCCCGGTGAAGGTGATCGTCGCGCTGCCGGGAGCGGCAGTTGAAGCGGCGGTAAGTGTCACATTCTGTGCGATGCCTGCGGTCAACAAGAGCGCTGTCGGGTTTGCGGTCACTCCAGTGGGAAGGCCACCGATTATGATCGGGACGAATCCCGCAAAGCAATTTACCGGGGCGGCATTCACACTTACAGTTTGTCCCGACCCGCCAACGATGATCGTCATGCTCGCAGGTGTCGCCGTCAGCGAAAAATCCGGCTGAGGTGGTGGTGGAACGGAATGGGATAATCCTCCGCAAGAGATTGGAACGAGACACAAAGGCAGGCAAACCGCAAACGCAATTCTGCGCAGCTCACGCAGATGGGGCCGTAAGAAAAATGCGTGCGCGGCCTTAAGAGCGCGCAAACGAAGAAGATGACGCGAAGTTAATTCCCAGATCTGCAATCGGCGACCTCGTGGAGTCGAATGTCTCAATCGGAGAATCAATGCGACAAGCCGCGTGCAGGGAAGGGGCTCATCGCAGGGGGAATCCTCCGAGATAAAAAGGAGCACCCTACCCCGGAGGCCCACGGTCTACTCAGATTTAACCACTTGCATCGGAGGGACGCAACTTAACCCGCCGCGAGAGTTCCATCGACGGGAATCGCAACTCCGTTGATGAACGAGGCGGAGGCGTCTGCGCTTTCGAGCCTGCGAATCCTGAGAGATGGTATAACCCTTGTGTGCCCAAACAGCAAGTCCAGGATACGGTGATCGAACGGCGCGGTTTGCAGCGGCGCTGGATCCTTCTGATGCCAGCGGTCTTCGTCACCTATAGCCTTGCCTATCTCGGCCGCTCCAACTTCGGCTTTGGCGCGGCGGCCGGGCTCGCAGCGGCACTCAGGATTACCGAGTCGCGAGCGGCATTTATAGGGTCGGTCTTCTTCCTCGGCTATTTCCTCTTTCAGGTTCCGGCCGCCTCCTACGCGACCCGCAAGAGCGCAACCAGGCTTGTCTTCTTTGCGCTGATCAGTTGGGGCGTCCTGTCGGCGCTCACGGGCGTGATCCGGGAGTTCTGGCTGTTGGTGCTCGACCGGATGCTGCTGGGGGTAGCGGAGAGCCTGATCTTTCCGGCAATGCTGGTCCTGCTTACGAACTGGTTTACGCGAGCGGAGCGTTCGCGGGCCAATGCGATTCTTATCCTCGGCAATCCTGTGACGGTTACCTGGATGGCTGCCGTTACCGGGTATCTGATCAAGGCCGCCGGCTGGCAGATGACCTTTATCCTCGAGGGTATCCCGTCTGTACTTTGGGCCTTTGTCTGGGTGCTGGTGGCCCGCGACCGGCCGCGCGACGCATCATGGCTCAGCAAGGAAAGCAGCGAGCAGCTTGCGAAGACGCTGGAGCTTGAGCAAGCTGTGCTTCCGAAACCCGGTAGTCTCTCTTCCGCGATTCGCGTTCCCGGAGTGATTCTCTTGTGCGTCCAGTATTTCTTCTGGAGTTTCGGCGTCTACGGGCTCGTGCTGTGGATGCCCGCGATGCTCAGCTCAGGATCGACTCGCGGAATCGAGACAGTGGGCCTGCTGAGCGCCGCGCCATTCCTGCTGGGAGTGACCCTGATGTTATTGGTCGCGTACTTTTCCGACCGCGCGCTCAATCGCAAAATCTTCGTGTGGCCATTTCTTTTGGTCTCCGGAGCTGCTCTGTTTTGCTCTTATGCGACCGCCGGAAGTCACTTCTGGCTCGCGTATGCGGCCCTGATCGTTGCCGGCGGCACGATGTATGCGCCGTACGGTCCCTTCTTCGCCATCGTGCCGGAGTTGCTGCCTAAGAATGTGGCGGGCGAAGTGATGGCCCTTGTCAACAGCTGTGGGGCCCTGGGAGGATTTGCCGGCACATGGCTGGTGGGCCTTCTGCAGGCGCTGACCGGCAACTCGCGAGCAGGATATCTGGTGATGTCCGTTTCGCTGATGCTGGCAGGTGTAATCATCCTGGGGCTCAAAGAAGCGAAGCCTGCAAGCAACTCATGAGAGAGATCGGGACTCGTCTCAGAGGGCCCAACACCTAGAGTGATTTCTTAGCTACTCAGTTGTGTATCTGATTTCCAATGTTCGAATCCGATAACAAGAGTAGAAGAGAACTGCGGCGATCAGAACGAGCAGTCCCAGAGTCGCTGCCCACGCCGAGACCGGTTCCGTCTCAACCGTAAGGAGCGCGAGGATGCCCTGCGCGGAGACGCTGACCGGCATCAGGTGGCGCAGATACGAGGCAACGCTGAGTTTTTGCAGCAGCGAAGGCAGGACGGGATTGATCGCCTCCCAACCAAGCAGCATCATTGCTGCCGGGGTGGGATTTCTGAAGATCATGCTCAAAAGAAGAAAGATCGCTCCATATCCCAGACATGCGAGAACGATGATGGCAAGATACGCCTCCAACTGGCCAAGTCCGGGGCCATTGAAGACGTAGTCTCTTCCGGCCGCGCCGAAACCGGCATACATCAGCGCGAAGTCGGCAATGGTTGCGCTGCCGAACAGGAGCACGGCGCTCAGCGATCCCGCCACAAACTTGCACAGCAACAGCAGTTCGCGCCTCACCGGAGACAGGAGATAGAAGTGCAAACTGCGTTCGATCATTTCGCCGCGGATCAGGCGCGAGAAGATGCCCAGGCAGCCAAAGAAAACTCCTAGCCGGATGTAGTAAAGCTGGATCACGCTGGCCAGAACGTTGGTGTCGTCGCTCAGCCACGATGGGTGGTGATATTCGAAGACGAAATGGAAGAAGATGATGAATGTGGGAATGAAGGCAAGGAAATAAACCCAGCCCGCCTTCCATGAGAAGAGATTCCTTCTCACTTCGATTCGGACCAGGCGCCGCGCCTGAATCCACCACAGGCCCCAGGGTTGTTGCGCCAGATTCTTCAAGAATGTATTCACCGCATCCATCATCATGAGGCGCCTCCACCCGAGCCGATCAGGTATTGATAGATGGCGCTGGCGTCATCGTCGGCCGGAGCCACGGATTCAATCTTGACCAACCCCTCCGCCGCGATTCCATTCAGCATGGAATAGAACTGATCGATGTCGCCCGTACGCAGGAAGACGCCTTGCCCATCGGCATGAAGCCTGGCCTCGACGCAATGATTGACCGAGAACATCCGCGCTGCCAGCACCTCGGGCCGATCGCAGCGAATGAGAACCTGCATCGGCTTTTCCCGCACCTCTTGCCTGACTTGGCGGATGCTTCCCTCCGCGACCAGATAGCCGCCGGTGATGAGGATAACGCGATCGGAGATGCGGTCGACCTCGTCGAGAATGTGGCTGGAGATCAACAGATGCATTCCCTGCCGTCCAAGCTCCTGAAAGAGCGCAATCGATTCGGCGCGGGCCATGGGGTCGAGGCCGTTGAGCGGCTCATCGAGCACCAGAACTCTGGGATGATGCGCAATGGCCTGGGCAAGCCTGACCTTCTGCCTCATGCCTTTGCTGTAGCCGGCGATCTTCCTCCCCGCCGCATTGCCAAGCTCCACGCGGTCGAGAGCCTCCGCAGTCATTTGAAAGGCTTGAGCCTCGTTCATTCCGTGGAGCATCAGGCTGTCGAAGATGAAATCCCATCCGTTGATTCCGCGCGGGAAGGAATCGAATTGTGCGCAATATCCGAGGATGCGAAAGAGGTCGGGCGAATTGACGGGTGCGTGTCCCAACACCGAGATGCGGCCATTCGACGGCTGCACAAGACCCGTCATGAGATTCATGAGCGTGGTCTTGCCCGATCCGTTGGGGCCGACAAGCGTCGTGATTCCCGGAGGAATGGTCAGCGAGATTCGGTTGACGCCGAGAACCTCGCCGTAGAACTTGGAGACATCTTCAAAGATGATCTGGTCGTTCATCCGCGGACCACCTCGCGAGCGCGGATGCGCGCATTGAGCATGGCCACGCAGATCAGGCAGGCCACAACGAGCATGGCTGCAATTGCCTCCGTCGGCAACCAATGATCTCCTCTGAAGGTTTCCGGCGCGTCCAGCAATCGGTGCCAGAGGGATGTCATCATGAATGGAAGGTTGAGCAGAAAGCCCCACTTCGTGCGCAGCACTCCAGTGACGATGCCGCCCACGCCTGCGGGCACAAATGTCGCCGCGAAGATCGCGCCTGTGGCCATGACCCTCCACTTGACCCACGAAGAGATGGCGAGGCCGAGGATCGAGAGGAGCGCGATCCAAATCAACTCACCCGCAAGAAGGCCGACGGCAATGTGAAGATTTGCAGTGAACCACGGCAGGGGAGAAGAGTAGCTCTGATACGCGAAAAGAAGAAGGCACGGAACCCAGGTTACAAACGAGAGCGACGTGAAGATGGCGATGAACTTGCCCAGCACATATCCAAAGCGCGAGATGGGATGACTAAGCAGGATGGGCAGCGCGTTGTCGGCAAGATCGAAGCTGATCAATCGCGGAGCGACCCAGGAGGCCAGAGGCAGCACAAACCAGGATTGAACCTCGAGTAGGGTAAGAAAGAACTTGGCATCGATGGTTAGGCCCTGCGGGCCTCGGAATCCCATCAAAGCTCTTGCAATGGGGTTATTCGCGAGATAGATCCCGATCAGAAAAACGATGGGAGGCAACAGGCAAAGCGTGAAGAGCCCAATCGTTATCTTCGACGACCAGACCTCCGCGAAGCCATATCGTGCGAGCACAAGAACGCGCGTCCACACCGGAGTCACCTTGCCGTCGTAAGCGCGATAGATGTGCTTATAGACTGACATGAGCACCACCTCGTACCAATTCGTTGTCCATCGCCCTGAGGAAGATGTCTTCGAGCGAGTCGCGCCGCCGGTTCATGCGCCGGATCTGGACACCTTGTTCGGATGCAATGACGTAAAGATCCCGCACTTCGACGTGGTCTGGGATCACGAGTTTGATGCGCCCGCCGGGGAAACACGCGCACTCGCAGCCGAGTCCCTGGACGCTCACCGTGAATCTCTCGGTGGCGCCGACGGTCTCGAGCTCCATGAAGCTGCGGTTGGAGCGGCGCTCCTCTTCGATATTGCAGAGAGCGGCGATGCGGCCGTCTTTGAGGATCAGCACCTCATCGCAGGTTTCGTCGATGTCGCGCAGCAAGTGAGAGGAGATCAGGAGCCTCACGCTACCCTGCTTGCGAATTTCCTTAATCAACTGAATCATGCGCTGGCGGGCCATCGGGTCGAGGCCGTTGGTGGGCTCGTCGAGGATGAGCAGTTTAGGCCCCTGTGCGAGCGCCTGAGCCAGCTTGATGAGCTGCTTCATTCCAAGCGAATAAGTATTGACTTTGCGGTAACGCACCTCGCCCAGCCCGACGTAGAAGAGCGCCTCGTGTGCGCGCTCAAGAGCTTCACCGGCAGGCAAACCAGCGAGTTCAGCCATGTAGCGGACAAACCGCACGCCACTCATGTTTCCGATGAAGGAGTCGTTCTCGGGCATGTAGCCGATGCCGCCGCGAACCTGCGCTCGGTCTCGCTGGCTGTCCAACCCAAAGACACTGGCTGTTCCTTTAGAGGGCGCATGAAAACCGAGCAACGTGTTGATCAGCGTGGATTTTCCAGCGCCGTTCGGGCCAAGCAATCCGATTGCCTGGCCCTTCAACGATCCGGTGAGTCCATCAAGTACGATGCGATTCCCGAGCCGCACTTCCAAGCCATTGAGATCGATGACACCCATGTCATTGTTTTACGCTAGTGTTGCCATGTTTGTTCCCGGAATTCATCAAAGTTCCGAGAGTTAGCAAGTCAAATCCAAAGAGGCGGCTGTCACTTGCCACTTCGATGCGGCTGTCCTTGCCCCAGGCACAGATCGCCGTCGGCTTGGCATCGGCGGCTAACTGATTGAGCGCCTGCGCCGTCTCGCCGCTGAAGTTGGAAAGCAGCGGAGACAGCACCGGGCTCAGGTTTTGGTAAGCGACGGCCGAGTAGTTGTCGTTGTCGTCCTTTGGCAGCAGCGCCTTGAAGGCTGCGGACTGGGCGAGAGAATCACCGCTCGCATAGGTCTCTAAAGCCTGCATGAGAAGCGCGCGGCTGGGCGCCACGATCATGTAGCCATTGGAGAAGGTGTACTGCGCCACTGTGGCGCCGGAGGTAAGATCGTTGACTGAATAGAAGAGTTGGCCGCCGGCTTCACTCGACTGGATCGCAATCTGATGCGATCCCTTGCCTTGGGTCAGATTGCGAATCGATGCCGTCAACGTCTCCAGGGTTTGCTCCAGTTTCGCCGAATCGTGAACCTCAATCACAGCCTTCCATGACGGAGTGGGCAGGACCGGTCCATCGAGCGACAACAGGAACTCGCCGCCCAGGTTTGCGGCCAGGTCGTCTCGGAAGTTGACGTTGAGCTTCGTCTCAACTTCGCTCAATCTCTCTTCCTGCGCGCCGTTGCCGGGCTCGGTCATGCTCAGGATGTCGTCGGCAATATCCTTCGGTTCTTTTGAAAGCACCGCGACCACAACTGCCGCATTTGGAGTGACGAAATTGAGCGAAGCCATTGAGGCAGGAGCAGCAAGCCATGAGGCGACACGCTGGCGCGTCCCCGCGAATTGCAGGTTCAGGTGGTTCTCGGGCTGGCCATTCAACTCGCGATGCTCCGCGATCAAATAGCTGAGGTCCTCCATCCCGCTGTTTGCGAGGAGTTTTGCGCCCTGGCCATTGGCACTTTGCGAGCCGGTTCCTCTCGCCATCATCTGATGCAGATCTGCAGCCAGAATGATTCCCGCTCCGCGGCCATAAGCTGCCGTGATCTGCTGGCCGAAGTCTCCGGCCGCAAAGCCGCTCGCGCCTGCATTCAGTTGCGCTTCCACCTGCTTGAGCAATGCGATGCTGTTTGAAAAGACCGCCTCGTTCTGCCGGATGAGCGCATAGCCCGCACCCTTTACCGGAGTTGAGACGGGAGCGGCATTCAGCGAACTCTCGTCGAAGACGGTCAGTCCCTGAGTCGAACTCGAGGACGGAAACTGATTGTTGAGGAAGTTATCAAGACCACTCTGCTTCACATCGGCGATAACAGCGAAGCCGGGATTGCCGGGCTGGTTGACGCCAACAATCACAATCTCCTCGCCGAGATACTGGCTCATCTGATGGATCTTCCCGACCAGCGCATCGAGCTCCGCGGTATTGTCGTGTCCGCGTGTCCACCACTGCTGCATTGCAGGACTCTTGCTCAACTGGTCGTGGAAGATGCTGTTTGCCTCGTTCAGAAACTCACCGAGGTTGGGGATGCTGATATAGAGCAAGGTGCCGGCGGGAACACGCGCCAGCAAGTCGCTGGAATAGCGAGGCTCGGGAAACGGAATCTGCGCAATGCGGTGTTGAAGAACGGCAAACTCAGCGATCAAGGGAAGATACTTTGCACGGTCGTGGCTCCAGGAGATCTGCTGATCCACCGGCGCTGGAGCAAGGTTATCGCTTGTCGACAACTGATCACCCGCCTGCATGAGCGTGTCGATACCCGCATGTGCGACGTGAACCGAGCCCTGTAAAACCGCAACCCGCGAGCCCTTGATTCCGGAGCTGACCGAGAAGACAGTCCCCGTGACAGCGACGCGGCAATCGGGCGTATTCACATATAGATGGCCGAACTCGCGCTTGGCGGCTTGCACAATCACGGCTCCGTTGTCGAGCGTGACGGTCATACTGCGGCCTCTTGCGCCAACGCCGAGAACGCTTCTTTCATTCATTTCGACGGTCGATCCATCGCTGAGCCGAAGAACGGCATGAGCTCCGCCGCTGGTGCGCAGGAGCTCGCCCTCGGTCAGTTGGTCTCCGGGAGAGAGCTGGCGATCGCCGGCTTTGGAGACGCGCCAGGCGGAACCGTCGATCGATTGCACCTCAGCGCGAACTCCCTGCGGAACCTGCCAGTAGGCCTTGTAGAGGAAAAAGGTGCAAGCGATCAGCACGAAACTCGCGGCCATCGCCCAGCCGAATTGCTGAGGCCGCCAAACAGGCGCGGGCTCGACGGCCGGCGCAGACCAGTTCACGATCACGGGGCGCGATGCGTTGCGGAAGCGGTTGCGGCAAGCGCTGCACTCGCGCAGATGAGCCTCAATCAACAACGTCCGCGCAGCGGGGAGAGTTCCGGCACGGTAAGAAGGCAGCAACTCGGCGATGTCACCGCAGCCCTCAATGGCTCGAACATCGAATTCGATGTCGAGGCGGCTGGCCACTCGCCTGGCGGACTCATCAACTTGAGCGGCATCGGGCTCGCCGGCCTTGACCGCATCCACTGCAGTATTCAAACGGACTTCGTCATCTCGTCTCATTGTCTTCCCCGCTCCAATTCTCTGAGTCGCTTCTTCAGCTTCGATCGCGCATGATGAAGGGTCACGGCAACAACAGCTTGCGACGTGCCCATCAGGACAGCGATCTCCCGATTTCCCAGCTCTTCCAGGTAGCGCAAAGTGAACATCTCAGCCGCCCGCGGAGCCAATTCGCCGATCGCGAGTCTGAGCCATTCGCCGAGTTCCCGGTTTGAGGCGCTTGTCTCTGGAGAGCTGTCACGTCCGGCAAAGACCTCGCCCGCAGTCTCTTCCAGCGGCTCCGTCGCGGCGGATTTTCGCCGTCGCAGCAGATCGAGCGCTCCGTTGACCGCAGCCCGGTAGAGGTAGCTGCCCGCATTTGCGATGGGCGGAACCTTGCCGCAGGCCAGGCGCAGAAAGACCGCCTGGGCAACATCCTCTGCATCGGCCATGCTGCCGGTGATGCGGCGGGCCGCGAGCAGAACGCGCCGATGATGCTCGGCAAACAACTGCGAGAGGATCTCGAGGCCTTCTGTTGACGGCACGGCTTGACTCGCAGCGGCCATTGGTTCACCTTCTTGCCTGTTCATAGAGATGACGTCCCGACTGGTTAATTATTAATCCAGATCACAAGGTGTACGGCGAGAAAGCCATTGACGTTCCGCGAAAGAGGATTGGAGCTGCTCGAAAAAAGCCCAACATTAGTGGTGAAGTTGCCAGAACGCTCTGGCAATGCGAACTCTTGCTAGAATTGCAAATGACTATGCTGCGTGGATACTCAATTCTGAATGGCGAGCCCCGCGAGGGAGCTGGAGTTACCTTCGAGGGTTTCGATCCTGCTGCCGGAACTCGCCTTGATCCCGTCTTCCATTCCGCTTCTACCGAGGATGTCGGCCTCGCGGCCGATCTGGCCGGGGACGCCTTCGCGATCTATGGCAGGTTTTCCGGCAAAGAGAAGGGCCGCTTTCTTCGCCACATCGCAATGGGAATCGAAGGCATAGCGGTTGAACTGGTGGAGCGGGCGTATCGCGAGACCGCACTGCCGGAGAAACGACTTCAGGGAGAGCTGGCGCGAACCGCAAACCAGCTCCGTCTCTTCGCGCAACTGGTCGAGGAGGGATCGTGGGCCAACGCTCGCATCGATCCGGCACAGCCCGAGCGCACGCCATTGCCGCGAGCAGATCTCCGCTCCGTGCTGCGTCCGCTGGGCCCGGTTGCGGTCTTCGGAGCAAGCAATTTTCCTCTGGCCTTCTCCGTCGCTGGGGGAGATACCGCCTCCGCGCTTGCCGCAGGCAATCCAGTGATTGTCAAAGCTCATTCGGCGCATCCGGGCACGAGCGAATTTGTAGGACAGGTGATCAGCCGCAGCGTTAGAGAGTGCGGCCTGCCAGCAGGTGTCTTCGCGCTGCTTTTCGGTGCAGGTGCGCAGATTGGCTCGGCACTGGTCAAGCATCCCAAGGTGAAGGCGGTCGGCTTCACCGGTTC
>Ga0181526_10000713_pt1 | contig 33966 bp, 30 predicted proteins | sample PEATcosm2014_Bin_35_FD_119750 | JGI IMG/M metagenome (GOLD analysis project Ga0181526, IMG submission 119750) | Peatland microbial communities from MTU Mesocosm Facility, Houghton, MI, USA - PEATcosm2014_Bin06_30_metaG | ecosystem: Environmental > Terrestrial > Soil > Wetlands > Peat | place...
GCCCCACCAGAGCTAGTTTTCCGACGGCCTCTCCACATGGTCGATCACCAGCGTGTCCACCGGGCCTTTTTGCGATTCCAGTTTCAGCCCGAGTTGCTCCTGCAACGCCGTAAAGATGGACGGGCCGTTGGCATCCGGCGGTGGCGGCGCGCCTTCCCTGGGCGGCTCCCCCGCTCCCCGGAACATCTGGCCTTGGCCCTCGTCGGGCGTCCACTTCAGGGTGAAATCGTATTCGCCCTTGAGTCCGGTTTTATCCACTACAATATGGCCGATCTGGCGCGAAAGCACGTCGGCGAATTGAGCCAGGGCGACGCCGGATACGCTAAGGTCGCCCCTCCCCATTATCCGTATGGCCCCTCGCGGCATGGGCGATCCGGGTGCGGGCGGCCCGGGCGGGCGATCCGTAGGCGCCGCATCGGCCGGCGGAGCAGACGTCTCGTGAAGCTTTGGTCCATTCTTCGCCACCACTAACACATATTCCGATAGTTCTTTCGAGTCGTGATGCAGCGCCAGCTTGAATCGGTCGGCGAGCATGGCCTGCAGCATCAGCCGGAATCGCGCCTGCATGTCGTCGCGGTCAACCTTGCGCTTATCGTCTCCGGGCCCATCGCCGGCGGAAGCGTCGTCCGTTTTCGCGTCGATATTGTAATGCTCGGAATCCACCCATCCCGGCGCTCCCGAGATCTGCGCATCCTTCACCCCATACGCCTCTTGCAGGAGAAACCTCAGCGTGATGTTCTGCGCCTCGAACCTTCCGCCCGGCGCCATGCGGACCATCACGTTACCGGAGCCCTCGTGGTTCGGCTTGATCGAGACCACTTCGAATGTCGGAGCCGGCGTACTCGGCGCCGCCGGTTGCGCCCGGCTGGGCGGCGCGCTCATGAAGACCAGCCCCACAGGGCCGGCTAACGCCATCAGCCCGGCGGCGACCTTCTCTGCCAAATGCTTCGTCATGTTGGTGTGGTCCTTTTAATTTTCCGACGGCCTCTCCACGTGGTCGATCACCAGGGTGTCCACGGGACCTTTTTGCGATTCCAGTTTCAGCCCAAGCTGGTCCTGCAAAGCCGTGAAGATCGATGGGCCGGACGCATCGGGCGGCGGTACGGCGTCTCCGGGCGGTCCACCACCCGGCAAACTCATCATATGACCTTGCCCCTCATCGGGCGTCCACTTCAGCTTGAAATCGTAGTTGCCCTTCAGGCCGGTCTTATTCACGACCAGAAGACCGAGTTGATGCGAGAGCACATCGGCAAACATGTCCAGGCTCTCGGCGTTGATATTAAGATCTCCCCTCCCCATCAGGATGCTATGTCTGGGTTGTGGTCCGTTTGGCGGTCCTGGAGGGCCTGGCGGAGCCGAGTCTTCCGGTGTAACAGCCGACTCGTGCAACTTGGGGCCGTTCTTCGCGACCACTAGCGCGTATATCGTTAGCTCTCTCGTGTCGTGATGCAGCGTCAGCTTGAAACGATCCGCGAGCAGCGACTGAACCATCAGCCTAAGCCGCTCCCCTTGCTCATCGGAGATGAGCTTCCGCTGCGCGTCGGCGGAAGAGTCGTCCGTCTTGGCCTCGATATTATAATGTTCCGAGTCGATCCAGCCCGGCGCTCCCGAGATCTGAGACTCCCTCACGCGGTACGCATATTGCAAGAGGAATTTCAATGTGGCATTATCCGCGGCGAACCTTCCGGGCTCGGCACTGATCCTAAAAAGGCCTGTGCCGCCGTGGTTTGCCTTGATCGATGCGACATCGAATGCGGGACGGGGCGTACTGGTGGCCGCCGGCGATTGCGCCAGGCTTTGCGGGGCGTTCATCAGACCGAACACGATGGGTCCGGCCAGCGCGGCTATGCCGGCGACGAGGAGCAGCAGCTTTCTGCCGAACGTGAGTTTGTTTGCCGCGCGTTGCGTCATGATGCGCGTGATCCGCTTCTTCAGATCGGAGCCGGCGATCCCGGACATGCACTCGACGGGCGACTCCAGGTAGAATTGGCAAGTCTTCAAAATGCTCTCGGCATAAACTTCAGGCTGGCTGCCGAGCCGCAGCACCTCTTCGTCGCAGGCGCGCTCGCGTTCCTCTACTAAGCGCGCTCCCAGCCACCACACCAGCGGGTGAAACCAGAAGATCGCCTCGACAGCCATGTGCAGGGCCGCCGCCAGATTGTCGCGCCGGCGGACGTGGCACAATTCGTGCGCCATGATCGCGTCAAGCTGCGCGGGCGCCAGGCGCTCCGCGATGCCCTCCGGCAACAGCAGCACTGGACGCACGATACCGAAAACGCCCGGCTCCAGCATGGCGGGCGACGACAGCACGGGAACATCCGCCGCGATCGCCAGCGGCGCCGCTTCGCGCACCGCGGCGCCGATGCGCCGCCATCGCCGCCACCAGGAGAATGTCACCGCCAGGAGACCGCATAACCATATTGCCAACAGAATGGAAGGCAGCAGGCTGGCGTGGTGCGCCAGAACGCCGGACGCCGCAGCGGCGGAACCTGGCGGTTGCGGAAACGGTTGACTGAACTGTTCCACTACGACCGACAGTTGCGGCGGCGCCACGGAGCCTGTGTTCAACCACGCCAGGCGGCTGCCCACAGCGGCCAGCAGCGAAAACGGGACCAGAAACTTCACCGAAGCGATCAGCCAAAGCCGATAGCGCGTCCGCGCGTGGTTGTTGCGCAACGCCAGCGCCAGCAGGCCCGCGATGCCGGCAAACACCGTCGATTGCCACAAGTGGTTGGCCAATGCCGAAGTAAAATAGACGGGAATCATTGCGATTTGTCCTCCTTTGCCAGTTTGCGCAGGGCATGCTGGGCTTCTTTGACGTCATCGAGTGTGAGCTTACCGGATTCGACGAGGTGCGCCATGATGGGTTGCGTGCGGCCCCCGAAAAACCCCAGCAAATCGTCGAGGAACCGGCGTTGCGCGGCATTGCGCGACACCACCGCCTCGAAAATATGCGCGTTGCCGATCTTCTTGACGCGGCGGACCGCCTTTTTCCCTTCCAGCCGGTAAACGGTAGTCTGCACGGTGGTATAGGAAGGTCTGTCCCGCTCGGGAAAGGCTTCTTGAACCTCCCGTATGGAGATCGCGCCGCGGTCCCATAGTGCCTGCATGATTTCCAGCTCGAGCTTGGTGAATTTGGTTGTCGCCATCGGTTACTACTATCCCTGTTTGCGATCCTACTACACAAGTATGTGACGATGCAAGTCCATTTTTGGTAGGCCGGCAGCGCACGGCGCTGGCCTGCTGGAGTTTGCACATTTTTCAGTAATGGAAAATGCCTTGGTGGGGCGGCGCATGGCGCTGCCTCACAGGTCAGGGTTCTTCCACCTTCAAGAACCGATCGGCTGCCACATCCGTCAACTTCCTTGCAGCACCGCGCGGCCAGCGGATCTCGATCGGCTTCACCTGCCTCTCCCGGCCCAGTCCGAAGAGGCGAAGCATGGTGGAAGGATTCCTGGAGGGTCCGCGCACGGTCGAAAACCTCTTATGTGGGGCGGCCAATCTTGGCCGCAGCCGCCTTTTAGGCGGCCAGGGCCGGCTGACAGCCGGCTGCGGGCAGAATGCCCGCCCTCCAGCAAGTTTCCATCAACTTTGGTGGCCCGCGCCAGGCGGCGGGCAGGACTGGAGTCCCGCCCCACAGACTAAACAGGGGTTATTGGATATCAATTTTTACCGTATTGGCGGTCTGTCCGCCCGCGGTGAGCACGATGTTCACCGTGCCCGATCCCATCAGGCTGCGCGGCAACACGACGTTCACCTGATCCAGGCCATAGTAGGATCCCGGCAAGCCGCCGCCTTGCGCGCCCGCATACAAGACTGTCCCCTGGGTGCTGCCGGCGGAGACGGTTACGTTCGATGCGCCGCCCGCGCCGCGGATGCCCGTTCCGAACAGTTCCAGGACGGCTTGGTCGGTGCTCGATCCGAGATTGATGGGGATGGGCGTACAGCCGCCGCTGTTGCAGGACGCAATGGCGCCGCTGAACGTCTGGCTGCCATCCCGATGCGCAATCACCACCTGGGCGGCCGCAACTCCCCCTCCGCTTTCGTCGGCGGTGAACAGGGCCGGTGCAACTGTAACAAGGGCGATACCACCCGTAATCCGCGCGCCACTGCTCGACGTTACGTTGATAGTTGCCTCGCCGGTTTGCAAGCCGGCTGGAAGCACGGCATTGACTTGGCTCGGAGTGACCGCGATCAGCGGGATCGGGGCCGTCTTTCCGGAGCTGTCCGTAACTGTGGCGCCGACGCCGCCCAGGGCGGTGGGCAATGGCGCCGGAGGTCCCGCCGTGGCGGTGAAGACTGCTGTATCGATATTGACGGCGTACAGGCTGACGATGGAGTCCGCCGTCACTGGAGCGGTACCGCTGGCAGCCGAGACGGTGATCGCCGCTGGAACGGCCGACGCATTGGCCAGGATGTTGGCCGTATCGCTGGCGCCGGTGGCAGGCGTTGCGCCTCCACCCATCAAGGTCACCTGATTCGTCGCCTGGGACGGTCCATCCGCCGGCACGTTCACCACTACGCTAACGGGCGGATAGCTGTCCCCGCCGCTCAGCGCGTCGTTGCGTGTACATGTGTTCGCGCTCGCCGCGCAACTCCAGCCGGCGCCCGACATGCTTTGCAGTGTCAATCCGGCCGGGACGATCTCGCTCAGCGTCACGGTGCCACTGGTTGCGCCGGCCTTGGCGGCGTTGCTCACAACCACCGAATAGGCCGCGCCAGTCTGGCCTAATGTGAAACTGCCCGTATGCGTCTTGGCCACGCTCAGCAAGGCGTGGGTCGCCGCGGGGACCAGCAAACGGATCCTGAAGTTGCCGCCGTCCGCGATGTAGACGTTTCCGGAGCTATCCACCGCCACGTTGCGAGGAAAATTGAGTTCGGCGCTGGTGGCCGGCCCCCCGTCGCCCGAATATCCGAAATAAGGACATTTGCCCGCGATCGTGGCGATGATGCCAGTAGCCGCCGTGACTTTGCGGATTACGGCGTTTCGCAGGTCCGCAATGTAGAGGTTGCCGATTCCATCCACCGCCACGCCGGCAGGAATATACAGTTCGGCGCCGATAGCCGGACCGCCGTCGCCCGCGTAGCCGGCGGCGCCATTCCCGGCCACCGTGGCGACGACGCCAGTTGCGGCTGCCATCTTCCAAACTGCATTGCCGCCCGCGATGTAGAGGTTGCCGGCGGCATCCACTGCCACGCCGGAAGGCGAGTAGATCGGAGTGCGGGTGGTTAACCCCGCAACCGTAGTGATAATGCCAGTTGCGGCCGCCACCTTGCGGACCGCGTTGTTTTGCAGGTCCGCGATGTAGAGGTTGCCCGATCCATCCACCGCCACGCCCGTAGGAAGATTCAGTTCAGCGCTGGCGGCGGGTCCGCCATCGCCGGAATACCCAGCGCTGCCATTCCCCGCCACAGTAGCGATGATGCCGGTTGCCGCAGTCACCTTGCGTACTACATTGTTCCCGGTATCCGCGATATAGAGGTTACCGGAGCGATCTACCGCCGTGGCAAAAGGGCCGTTGAGTGCGGCATTGATGGCCGGACCTCCGTCGCCTGAATAACCAGCGGCGCCACTCCCGGCCACCGTAGTGACGATGCCAGTTGCTATCACCACCTTTCGGACCTCGTTGTAGTCCGCGATGTAGAGGTTGCCGGAGCCATCCGGAGTCGCGCTTTCCGGCCACTCCAATTGGGCGTTAATGGCCGGACCTCCGTCGCCCGAATGCCCGAGGTTGCGATTCCCGGCCACGGTGGCGATGACGCCGGTCGAGGCCAGCACCTTGCGAATCGCGAAGTTGTTGCTATCGGCGATGTAAAGGTTGCCGGAGCCATCCACGGCCACTCCGGAAACGTTCCACATCTCGGCGTTGGCGGCCGCGCCGCCGTCGCCCGAGTCGCCCCGGCTGCCATTGCCGGCTACCGTGGCGATGATGCCCGTCGCCGCCGTGACCTCGCGGACCACGTTGTGAGCGTTATCCCCGACGTAGATGTTGCCTGAGCCATCCACCGCCACCCCGGATGGGTTGCCGATACCGGCGGACGTGGCTGGTCCTCCGTCGCCAGAGTAAAGAGCCGTTCCATTCCCCGCCACCGTGGTGATGATACCCGTTGCCGCCGTCACCTTGCGAATCGTGTACCGGTAGGAGTCCACGATGTAAAGGTTGCTGGAGCCATCTACCGCCAGGTTTGAAGGGTAGCCGAGCTCGGCGTTGGTGGCCGGGCCTCCGTCGCCCAAGAAGCCCTTAGTGAACTGCCCGGCCACAGAGGTGACGATTCCAGTGGCCGCCGCAACCTTGCGAATCGCGTCGTTCCCGGAGTCCGCGATGTAGAGGTTGCCGAAACCATCCACCGCCACGCCGGCAGGGCTGTTGAACACGGCACGTGTGGCCGGACCTCCGTCGCCCAAATAACCAGCGCTGCCATTGCCGGCTACCGTTGTGACGATGCCGGTTGCGGCTGCCACTTTGCGGATTACGTTGTTATCGGTATCCGCGATGAACACGTTGCCGGAGCCATCCACCGCCACGCCGGCAGCCGAGTTCAGTTGGGCGTCGATGGCCAGGCCCCCATCGCCCGAGTAGCCCCAGGACGACGTGCCCGCCACGCGCGTCAGGACTCCCGCGGCACCCATTTTGAAAACGAAGTTGGACGCTACGAAATACACATTGCCGTGGGCGCCCACCGCTACCGACGCCGTTAACCCGAGTGGCACGCTGGTGGCCGGGGCGGGGGTAAACGGCACGCCGCCTCCCGCTACGGTCGTAATCAGGTATCCCTGCGCGTGGCATAAGGCAGGCAGAACCGCAAACGCGGCGCCCAAAAGGACAGAATAAATCGGTCGATTTATCATTTATTCCTCTGCCATCATTCTAGTCCTTATGGCGGACGGCCGAGTTAGTGGGGCAGGCTCGCAGCCTGCGCGGGCCTCGCAGGCCCGCTCTTTCGGCGGAGCGAAGCTCGCCTGGCGGAGCGAAGCTCGCCGTGCACAGCCGGTTGTAGTGTTTTAGCCATAGGCATAATTCGTCTGCGCGCCGGTGGCGCTGGTCGCACGTTGAACTACCTGCTAAAAAGCCGGCTACGCGCTGTGGCCGTCTTGCCCAGGTCCGGCTCAAACCGTATCTTACCTGTTGGGTCCCGGAAGAATGAGTCCACGCCGGTCTCACCGCCAACCAGCGGGTCCGCTGTGATTGTAAAGCTGGATGGTACTATTGCTACCGTGAGTTTGTATCCAAATGCAACTTGCGTGCGGCCGGGCAGGAGGGTTATGCGGTCGGCCAAGTTAACGCTCTGGATCTGGTTGGTCCCGCCTGGCGCCAGTTTGGGATAAGCTCTGTATAGCAAGCGGATGATCTCCTTTTGATTCTTAAGTGCCGTACTGCGCGGCGAGACGAATAGGAGGACGAAGATGGCCGCGGTACCGAACATCACGGCGAAGGCGACGGACAGGCTCTTGAGGATGGTCTTCATTATCGTGCCTCACTGATTGCAATTCTTCATTATCAGATTGGCCAATTTTCTGAGGCCGCGATGACCTGATGGTTGCTCTGCCCGCCTCCGCCCGCCGCCACCTCCAAGGTTAGCGCCCGCCGACGTAGGGTGGACGATCGCAGTGACACACGCGCCCTTGTAGCAGACCTCACCAGGTGGGCACGACGGCTGGGGCTGCCCCGGCGCGTAGAGCATAAGGCCCGCAGGATCCATATGCGTATCGGTTCCAGCTCCCTGGGTCTCGTAGCCCCACGCTGTTCGTGTATGGGTCGGGCGACAGAAAACGGCCCCGCCGGCTGGCGCAATACCGGTTCATCGCTGTAATCCGGCCCCGTCGCGCTCTCATCCCCGCGGCGTTCGGCGTGCAGGTATCGTACGTGAAGCTCTGCCGGCGGTCGGGGACGCAGATCATGCGCTGGTAAGCGTCGTAGTCATTCGATTCCGAGTTGCCGTTGGCGTCCTTCTTGGTGGCCAAGGTACCATCCGCGTTATAAGTATGGCTCGCGGGCGCCGTTCTCCGGATCGGTGTCGGACGTGGGCGAGGCTTGCCTACGCGCTTTTCCTTGGGAAATCCTAACCTAATAACTAATCGTTCCGCTCCTGCCTATCCGGCCCGCCCGGATCGCCGCCATCCTCCCGGCCGCGCCCTCTCTCGCGCCAACGGTTGAAGCTGAATTTCTCCAGCCGCGGCCGGAAGTCCACGAAATTGTGGCGGCAGTATTCGCAGCGCCACCGATTCGCCCCGAAGCTGATCAGAAACTTCATGAACGCGCTGGGCCAATACTGCTGGTCGGTCCAGACGTTCAGATCCATGCGTAAGCACTTCGGACAACGGCTGTGCGTGAAGACGGCCATATCCCAGGTGCGGGCGATGAATCGTTCTCCGCAATCGCAACAGCGCAGCGGGGAAATGCCCACCAGGTCGCCCAGCCGTTCCCGCAGGGACCGGTAGCGGCTCACGCGCAGATACCGGCTCCCGCAGCCCGGGCAACTGACCGTCATAGGCGCGCGGCGGGCGCCTCCTGGCTATCGGCGGCGCGCTGGGCGGCTCTAGCGGCGACGTAAGCGTCCACATATCCGGCGAACGCGGCGCGCAAGGCGGCGCAGGCCGTGCCGGATTGCGGTATGGCGCGCCCTTCGATTTCGGACACGGGCAGCAGGCTGCGCGTGGTGGAAGTGATGAAGACCTCGCCCGCGCGCTCCAGGTCGGCGGGCGCCAGCGCCCTTTCTTCGACGGTGAACCCCGGCACGTGGATTTCGTGCAGCAATAGTTCGCGGGTCACGCCCGGCAGACAACCCGAGCTGAGCGGCGGAGTCCACACGCGGTGGCCTTCAGCGGCGAAGATATTCGCCGACGTACACTCGGCCGCCTCGCCGCGCTCGTTCAGCAGGATGGTTTCGTCTAAGCCGCGGGCTTGCGCCGCTTCGAGCCAAGTCAGGTTCATGGCCCACGAGAGGATTTTGGCGCCCGCGAACTCGCCGGCCGCATAGCGCGCGCACGGCGTGTAGCAGAGCCGCACGGCGCTGCCCCACTCCTTGGTGGCGGAGGTGAGCGCGATCAGGTCGCTCGTCCGGCCCACGTCCGGGCCTTGCCACATCCCGCCCGTATTCCGGACCACGACCACGCGCAGGGTGGCGTCGAAGGCGTGGTTGGCCGCCACCAATTCGAGCAGCTTGCGGCGCACCGGCTCCGGGTCTGGCGGGAGAGTCACGTGCAGCGCGGCGGCATCTTTGCGCATGCGCGCCCAGTGCCGCTCGAATGCGAAGAGCACTCCGCCAGCCACGCGGATGGTGCTGAAAACACCCCAGCCGGAGAGCAGCCCAACCTGTCCCGGCGCGAGCAGCTTATCGGAGGCATCCCGGATTTCTTCGTTGTGCAGAACGAAACGGTGCATTGGACTTCATTCTACCGCCGTGGGGCAGGCTCGCAGCCTGCGGCGGCCTCGTAGGCCGCCTGCCAGTGTTACACTCGCCAAATGCTGCCCCTTGCGCTCTTCCTGCTCGCCGCCAATCCCTATGATGTGGTGATCCAGCACGGCCGGATCGTCGACGGCACCGGCTCGCCGTGGTATTCCGGCGACATCGGCATCCGCCAGGGCCGGATCGCCGCCATCGGGAATCTGGCGGGCGCGCCCGCGAAGCGCACCATCGAGGCGCATGGCATGGTGGTGGCGCCGGGTTTCATCGACATGCTCGGCCAGTCCGAGCTGACCATCCTGGTGAATCCGCATCTGCCCTCGAAGATCTACCAGGGCATCACCACCGAAATCACCGGCGAAGGCTCGTCGGTGGCGCCGGTCGGCGAGGCGATACTGAAGGCGGATCGCGTGGGGTACGAGCACTACGGCATCCGGCCCGATTGGCGGACCTTCCGCGACTATTTCGCGCGGCTGGAGAAGCAAGGCATGGGCATCAACCTGGCGAGCTATGTGGGCGCCACCCAGGTGCGCCGCATGGTGCTGGGCGACGACGACCACGCGCCCAACGCAGCGGAGCTGGAGCGCATGAAGACGCTGGTGCGCGAGGCCATGCGCGACGGCGCGGTGGGCCTCTCGACCGCGCTGCAATATGCGCCGGCTCCCTATGCCACTACCGAAGAGTTGATCGCGCTGGCCGCGGAGGCCGGCAAGCACGGCGGCATCTACGCGACGCACATGCGCAGCGAAGGCGACGCCATCGTTCCCGCGCTGGATGAAGCCATCCGCATCGGCCGCGAGGCGCACATTCCGGTCGAGATCTGGCATTTGAAAGCGGCCGGCAAAGCCAACTGGGGCCGCATGCCGGAAATCGTCGCGCACATCCAGCAGGCGCGCGATTCCGGCGTGGACATCACCGCCGATACTTACGCTTACCCGGCCGGATTCAACACGTTTTCGGCGATCATCCCGCCATGGGCGCACGATGGCGGCGATGCCAAGTTGATCGAGCGGCTGAAGGATCCGGCCCTGCGCGCACGCATTCGCAAAGAGATGCAAACGCCGGGCGGCAACTGGGACAACGAATGGCAGGAAGTGACCGGCCCGGAATCCATCCTGGTGGGCGCGGTGGCGAATCCCAAGCTGCTGCCCTTGCAGGGCAAGACCATCGCGGAGATCGCCAAACTCTGGGGCAAAGATCCCTTCGACACTATTTTCGACCTGTTGATCGAAGACCGGGCGTTCACCAACGTGGCGCTCTTCATCATGTCGGAGCCGGACATCGCGCTGGCGCTCGAACAGCCGTGGGTGTCGATCTGCAACGATTCGGAAGGAACGGCGCCGGACGGGCTGTTGGGAAAGGAGCACCCGCATCCGCGCGCTTACGGGACCTTTCCGCGCATCTTGCGCAAGTACGTGCGGGAGGAAAAGAAGCTGACGCTGCCGGACGCCATTCGCAAGTTCAGCGCGTTGCCCGCGCAGCGGATGCGGCTGGTGGATCGCGGCGTGTTGAAGGAAGGCATGTGGGCCGATGTAGTGGTCTTCGATCCGGAGACCATTCGCGACCGCGCCACGTTCGAGAATCCGAATCAGCTCTCCGACGGCATGCGCTTCGTGCTGGTTAACGGCGTGCCGGTGATCGAAGAAGGTAAGATGACCAATGCGCTGCCGGGCAAAGTGCTGCGCGGCAATGGGCTTTAGCCGGCGCGGGGCTTGATCCCCGCTCTTCAGGGTTTGCGTTTCCTGAATAACCGATAAAGCCCGTAGGCGATGCCGGCTCCGGCGGCGGCTCCGGCGCCGATCGCCAAGCCGGCGGTGAAACCGGTCGCGGCGCCCCGCGCGGCCAGTTCCAGAACGCCAACCGTGGCGCCGCCGGCACTCCCGACTCCGGCCCCGACACTGGCCACCGCGGCCGCCTTAGCCTTTTCCTTGTCGTCTTCCGTCATTGCCCATTCTCCTGTCGCCCCACTTCAAACGATAATAGGTTTCAAGCCAACCGCTTGATCCATCCGTGGGGCAGGCTCGCAGGCCCGCTCTTCCGGCGCGCGAAGTTCGCCTAAGGGCGGCGCATGGCGCCGCCCGCACGGCTGCGCTTGGCCGCGGGCGCCTGTTTGCATCCGGGAAACTGGAACTGGAAAAGACGCGTAGCCCAGGTGTTGGAACCCGTGCCAGTCAGGTATTGGCCGGTGTACCACATGGTGCAGTCATCCGAGGGATCCACACTCATGCTGGTGTAATCGCCCCAACGGTCGGAATCGGACTGATTGCCGCTTCCATTGAAGATGGTAGCTTCCGCCTCCATAGTGCCCAGAGGATCGCTGGGCACACGGCCCGTATATAGGACCGACGGATAGGCGGTGGTGGTGGAGAGACTGTATCCCAAAGCGATATCGCCCAACCCGTCCATGGCGGCGCTGCCCATCCAACGGTAATTCGAGTCCGGGGCGTAGGTCCCCTGTTGGTACACCACGGGCGCCGTGAGAGGGCCGCGCAATTCATACCAGCGCATGCCTGTGCCGGTGGCGGAACCCGTGCCGGTCAGCACGCAATGACTAGTTACCAATGTCTCATACGGAGGCGTGGCATTGGCGAAGTTACGATACTGCACCGGCATCATCATGCTGGTGGAATTCGTATGCAGCAACTGCGATGTGCCATATTGCGGGACTTGGCCGGCCGCGGTGTATGCGGCCACGTCGATCTTGACCGGACCGTAGAGCTGGGTATTTGCCGGGGTGACGAAATCGACGTGAAACAGGTAGAGCAACAGTGCGTTGGTGCCTCTGGGCCCTTCCAACAGATAATAATTCGGCGAGCCGGCCGGCGGCGCCGTGGGACCATCCATATTGGAGGGCACCATCCCGTCGAGGTGCGTATTGTCGAGTTGCACGCACTGCATCGTGGCGGCCTGGCCAATCAGCATCTGGCTGCGGTCCAAGACACAAGCGGAGGGGCCGACGTAGACCGAGTTGACATTAATATAGGTGGACAGGTAGTAACCATCCAGCCAGGTCGCCATCTTCTGTCCGGTCAAGTTTCCCTCGGCTTGGAACTCATAATCGTACAGGTAATAGGCGCCGGTGGCGTCGCTGGTTTCGGAAACCGCCATGCAGGTGTAGTATGGCGTTCCCAGCGTTCCCATCTTGATCGCCCAGCGGGCCGCTTGTTTGTCGTAGAGTACCACCGGGTCGGCCATACTGGCGCCGTTGGTGCAGTTGCTGTCGAAGTTCTTCCATAGTTCCCCGATGAAGAGCGGACCCTTGACCGGTTGTCCCGTCGTCTTATCCAGCACGGCCAGCGACAGATTCACGGTCTCTACGATCTGGGTGTCGCCCACCGCGGAGTTCGGATCGGGCGGCACGCCGTAGATGGCATGGGATCCGCCGGGGCCCGTGAAGCCCCTTCCGAGGCCGACGAGATTCATGCCCGGAAGGGTTACCAGCGCGGGGCCGGCCGTGGCTTGCCGGACGGGATCGACGAGCCTGGCAACGGCGTCCCCCGCTGCGCGACCCGCGGCCGGCTCGTCGTCGTCGTCGACGGCCTGCGCCCACCGGGTGGCCGGCGCGTTCGCCATGGTTCGCAGCGGCGGTGAAATTCCGTGCTTCACTTCCCGAATCACGATTACGCGTTGGGCTCCGGTACGCGGCGCCGTGCGCCCCGGCCACACAAATAAAGTGGCCAGCAAGGCTAAGCCCGAAGCGCCCGCCAACAGACGTGGGTGGAGATGCAGCTCCATAAAAGCCCCTTTGCAACTAATCGGTCTTCTTGACCTATAGGGCTATTCTAGTTGAATTCGTTCGAATCGGCCGCCGGCATTGGTACTACTACGTACGACTGAGTGGCCAGTACGATCCTACCGCCTTTCTTTCAGGCGGCCCTCTTCCCGATCCCACGCGAAGCGGCGCCCGTTATTCGGCACGGTGTATGGCGACTCGCCCACCACGTGCACGCGCGCCGCCGGTTCACCCGAGTTCGTCTCCACGCATTCCGGGAATCCGTTGGAGAGAAAATAAACGCCGCCCAGCCTTTCGGGCAAACCGCTTACGAACACGGGCCGTGGATCGTTCGCCATTTCGCTTCCCAACGCGCGGCAAACCGCGGCGGCGGTCGCCGGAGTCGTCCGCCATGGGCCCAGGTTGTGCTCGAGCGCCGCCACGTTGAATGCGATCAGAGCCCCGGCCAGCGCCCATGTGAGCTTGTTCCGCGCGGATTCCTCCAGCATGGCGGCCCAGAAAATAGCGAGTCCGGCGAGCGGCAGGTACAATACGCGGGCGCCCGCAAAGTCAGGCTGGAACATCAGCAGATGCTGGACCGGTATGACCGCTACGAGGAGGAAGGCGAGGCCCGCCAGGAGGGTGCCTGGTTTACCCCGCCATTCCCTGCCGTGCACGGCGTACACCGCCAGTACGGCGAGGAATCCGGCCGCGGCCGCGCGCAGCCACCACTCCAGCGGAACGGACCAGTTCACCGGAAAAAACAGGAAGGCCCACTGCCGGAAAAACAGCGCTTCCGAGCTATGCAACGGCCGCGAGCGCCAGACCGCGCTGAGACCCGTGCGGTCGGTATAGCCGCCAATTCCGCCCAACGCCCACCAACGGTAGGCAAACAGAATCGCGCACACGCAGCCGAGCATGAGACTCGCCGCGAGTGCCCGCATCCTTCCGCGGCCCTGCGCCCGCGGCAAGCAAGGCAGCAGCGCGACAGGCAGCAGCGGCAAACAGAATGCCGATTCCTTGGCGTACACGGCCAGCGCGGCGCAGACAGCCAACGGAACAAAGAGCAGGCGGCGGCCGGTGCGGCAATATTCCAATGTGGCCAGCATGGCGCACAATGCGAAGAACGCCGCCAGCAGGTCGAAGCGGGCATCCGCCCAGGCGACGGTTTCCGCGCGCGATCCGTGCAGCGCGAAGAGCAGCGCGGCGACGCATGCCGCCGGACGCCGCATCTCCAGCCGTTTGACCAACAGATACACCAGGCAAGCGTTGGCCGCATGCGCGGCCAGGTTCCACAAATGCCAGCGAATGGCGTGGCCGCCCGCCCACTGGAGGTCGAGCCAGTAAGATATGAATCCTACCGGACGAAAGAAGAGTCCGTGGCCGCCCGGGACCGGCTGGAAGGCGTCTATCAGAATCCGCCAGGTGACGTGGGATGTCTGTGCGAGGTGGGTATAGTCGTCGTACACAAACGGCGAGTCCAGGTTGGGCCAGAACGCCGCCGCAGTGACTGCTGCCAGGACGGACAAATCTATCCAAGGCGGCCACGGGAGCGCGGGGGCGATCGCCGGATTCTTAGGGGCTATCAGGGCCAGCAGGACGAATGAGACCGCTATCGCGGCCGCGGCATTTACCGGCGAATTTACAGTGACCAGTGGTGAGTGAAATGGTCCCGCGATAATGCGCATGGCTAGCAGGAGGGCCGCCACGGCCATCACGGAATAGAAACACAGGAACGGGAATCGGCGCAGATGTTTAGTTTAACGTGGGGCAGGCTCGCAGGCCCTCTTTTCGACGAGCGAAGCTCGCCGTCCACAGGCTCTCCGGAAACCCACTCGCCAACCTGTCGATTTGCGAGGCGCGGGGCTGAAGCCCCGCGCGGGATAAATCCCGCCCCCCAAGGCTTTGGGTTTCCGATCCTGGTGACGGCCCCCGGCCGTTCGCGCTCTCCAGAGAACCATCGTGCAATTCACTGATCTAGCGGGACTAACGTCCCGCTGGGCGAGCTACGCTCGCCTGCGCCGACCCGAGTGTCAGCGCGGCAGGCAATGAGTGCCTGCGCCACGTCCCGGCGTCAGTTCTCCGATCTTGGTAACGACCCGCAGGGTCGTTCGCGCTAAAGCCCGTGCTACCAGCGGGGCTTGCCTGCCCCACCATGGTAAAATTCGAAGAGTCCTCCTTCGACATGGACTTTCTCAAGGGTCTCAACCCTCAACAACGTGAAGCCGTCGCCTGTACCGAAGGCCCTCTGCTGATTCTGGCCGGAGCGGGCAGCGGCAAAACCCGCGTCATTACTCACCGCATCGCCTACATCGTCACGGCGCGGCATGTGCCCCCGTCCGCCATTTTGGCCGTGACCTTCACCAACAAAGCGGCGGCGGAGATGCGGGAACGGGTGGCGGGCCTGTTGAGCGGCATCGAGCTATCCTCCACGCCCAATCTCTCCACATTTCATTCTTTCTGCGTGCGCCTATTGCGGCGGGATGGCGAGCCCCTGGCGCAGATTCGCCCCGGATTCACGCGCCGTTTCAGCATCTACGACGACGAAGATCAACTGGCGCTGATCAAGAGCGGCTATCGCCGCCTGGGCATCGACGAGAAATTCATGCAATACCGCGCGGCGCTCGCGCGCATCAGCAGCGCCAAGAATCAGAAGCAGGCGCCGCAGGATTTTTATCGCGACGCGAAAGATCCGGCGGCGGGCAAGCTGGCGGTGATCTGGGACGAATACGAGAAAGCGCTGCACACCGCCAACGCCCTGGATTTCGACGACCTGCTGCTCGAGACCGTGCGCCTGCTCTACCACGACGACGCCACCCGCGCGCAGTACAACCGGCGCATCGGCTACATGATGATCGACGAGTATCAGGATACCAATCGCAGCCAGTACGAGTTGATGCGGCTGCTCTCGGAAACGCACGGCAATGTGTGCGTGGTGGGCGACGAGGATCAGTCGATCTATAGCTGGCGCGGCGCGGATATCAAGAACATTCTGGATTTCGAGCGCGACTTTCCCAAGGCCCGCGCCATCCGGCTGGAGCAGAATTACCGCTCCACCAAGAACATCCTGGCGGCCGCCGGCACGGTGGTGGCCAACAACAAGGCGCGCAAGGGCAAGACGCTCTGGACCGAGGCCGACCGCGGCGAGATGCTGGGTATGTACGGCGGATGGGACGCGGAGAACGAAGGCATGTTTATCGCGAAAACCATCGAGCGCCTGCTGGCCGAGAATCCCAAAGATCGCGTGGCGGTGCTCTACCGGACCAACTCGCAATCGCGGCAGATCGAAGAAGCCCTGAGGCGGCATGGGCGGAAATATCTGGTAGTGGGCGGATTCAGCTTTTACCAGCGCGCCGAAATCAAGGACGCGGTGGCGTATCTGAAGCTGGCCATGTCGAATCGGGATTCTGTGAGCCTGCTGCGCGTGATCAACACGCCGGCGCGCGGCATCGGCCGCACCACCATCGACCAGGTGGACGCGTTCGCGCGCGACAACGAGCTGAGCTTGTGGGACGCCGTGTCGCGCATGATCGACCAGCAGATCTTTCCGGCGCGCGCGCAGTCGGCGTTGGTGGCGTTCCGCACCATGATCCAGGAGCTGTCGCTGCGGGTGATGAGCGAGCCGCTGCCGGACGCTATACGGTTCATGCTCGACCGCACCGGTTACGGCAAGATGCTGGAACAGGAAGGCACTCCCGAATCGGAAGGCCGGATGGAGAACTTGGGCGAGCTGGTGAACGCGGCCACGGAGTCCGCCGAGCGCGGCGAAGCCCTGGGCGATTTTCTGGATCACGCCGCCCTGGTGGCGGACGCGGACGCGGTCGATGAACACGCGCAAGTAAGCCTGCTGACACTGCACAACGCCAAGGGTCTGGAGTTTCCGATCGTGTTCCTGGCGGGCATGGAAGAGGGGTTGTTCCCGCATCAACGATCCATGGCCTCGGTGGCGGCCCTCGAAGAAGAACGGCGTTTATGCTACGTGGGCATGACACGCGCGCAGAAGCGCCTGTATCTGACCTGGGCTAAGTATCGCCGCCGGTTTGGGGGCGGAGAGCAGGAGCGCACCGTGCCGTCGCGGTTTCTCAACGAAGCGCCGGAGGACCTGATTGTCAATCTGGGCGACGACGATAGCGTGCCGCAAGTGGATCTGCACGCGGAGCGCTTCCAGGTGCGGCAGAGCGCCCAGCGCAATACCTTCACCGGAAAGACTTATAATTCACTGGAGAACATCTCGCAGTTCTTCTCCGAGCGGGGAGTCGCATTTCCTTCTCCGAAGACGCCGCCAGTGATACCCCAACGGCCAGCGTTCCCTTCGGGCGCGCCCGCCAAGCCGCCCGTAGCTGGGCCGCCGCGCAAATCGGCGCGAACCGGCATGACGGTGGAGCATCCGAAGTATGGCACCGGAACCGTGGTGCGGCGCGAGGGCGAGGGCGAAGACGCCAAGATTACAGTCAGTTTTCCGCGTTACGGGCTGAAGAAGCTGGTAGAAAAATACGCGGGGCTGAAGAGAGGCTGAAAAAAAACTATGGATACGACGGCGATTGCTGATAGAGTTGAACGAAAGAAACTGAAGAGAGCGGCGCGCAAGAAGGTGGCGCCCAAGGCCAAGCGTGCGGCTGGCGTGGCGCGCGGCTCGATGAAGAAGAAGGTTAAAAAGATGGTGCAAGGTCAGCGGAAACGCTAAATACCGAGCCGCGACCCTGAGGGAGCGGTTCTTAGGACAGGCCGTTGAGCCAACTATTCCGCACCAAGAGCATCGACGCTCTGATTGAGGCTTCCGAGGAGCCGGGTAAGCGACTGCGCAAGACGCTGGGGCCGTGGAGCCTTACGGCGTTCGGCGTGGGCGCGGTGATCGGCTCCGGTATTTTCACGCTCACCGGGACGGCGGCGGCGGGAACCGTGATTCCCACCAAGTCGATCCTGGAGGCGACGGTGATCGACCTGATCCTCAACGGCTCGCACGCGGCTTCCCAGTTAGGCCGCCCGGGCGCGGGTCCGGCGATTACCGTTTCCTTCGCTTTGGTAGCCATCGCGTGCCTGTTTGCCGGACTGTGCTATGCGGAACTGTCCTCGATGATCCCCATCGCCGGCAGCGCCTATACCTACGCGTACGCCATTCTCGGCGAAATTGTCGCGTGGATCATCGGGTGGGATCTTATTTTGGAATACGCCGTTTCCAATATGTCGGTGGCCGTCGGATTCTCGGCGTATATACAGGACTTATGCGATAACTTGTTAGGCTGGCATTTGCCGCAAGCTTTGGCATACCCTCCCATACCCGCGCCGGGCGGTCCGGCGGGCATCTTCAATATTCCGGCTCTGCTGATCACACTGCTGGTTACCGTGGTGCTGGTGCGCGGCGTTAGGGAAAGCGCCGAGGCGAACACCACCATGGTGTTGATCAAGATCGGCGCGATTCTGCTCTTCTGTTTTGGCTCGGCGCGGGCCATCAATAGCGCCAATTGGCATCCCTTCGCGCCGCACGGGTTTCCAGGCATTCTGACGGGCGCGTCGATCGTGTTCTTCACCTATATCGGATTCGATTCCGTTTCCACCGCGGCCGAGGAGTGCCGCAACCCGCAACGGGATCTGCCCTTCGGCATCATCACGACCTTGATCGTCTGCACCATTCTGTATGGTTCGGTATCGCTGGTGCTCACCGGCATCGCCAAATATTCGACCCTGACTACGGCCTCGCCGGTGGCCGATGCCTTGAAGGCGCTGGGCTTCAACCGCTTGCGGGTGGTAGTGACCGCGGGTGCGCTGGCCGGCATGATGTCTTCGCTGCTGGTCTATCAGTATGGCCAGGCGCGTATCTGGTTCGCCATGTCGCGCGACCGGCTGCTGCCGGGCTTTTTCTCCGCGGTGCACAAACGCTTTCAGACGCCGTACATCTCCACGTGGATCGCCGGTTTTCTGGTGGGCATCCCGGCGGGAATCTGGGACATCGATACGTTCGCGGAGCTTTCGAACATCGGGACTTTGTTTGCGTTTGCGTTGGTCTCGGCGGGCGTGATTGTGCTGCGGAAAAAGCAGCCGGATCGTCCGCGCGCTTTCAAGGTACCCTTCGTGCCGTTGTTTCCGCTCATTTCCATTGCTTGCTGCGTAGTTCTGATGATGGGGCTGCCGCTACGAACGTGGTTCCGCTTTTTTGCCTGGCTCATAGTGGGACTCGCCATCTATTTTCCGTTCGGGCGGAAGCGCAGCACGCTGGCGAAGGAAGCGGCATGACCGCGGCGATCGAAGTCGACCGCGAGGAACTGGTCGAATTTTGCCGGAGAAACTCGATCGGGCGGCTGGCACTTTTTGGTTCGGCAGCGATGTGGACGTATTAGTCGAATTTCAACTCCGGTACACACAATGGCTATCGACGACCGATCGTCTGTACCCCCGAGGAACTCTTCGCGCTGGACGCCTTGGCGGGATGACGAGATTCTACAGGAGATCGACCGCCAGCGCGAAGCGTACGCCGCGGAGCACGGCTACGACCTTGAGCGAATATACGAAGACCCGAAGGTCAAAGAGGCTAGCAGCCAGCTCCGGCGCGCCACGAGGAAGCCGTTCACTCCGAAAGCGAAGCGCGCAAGCTGGCAGATGCCTCCATCAAGGAGCGTTATGAATTGCGCCCAAGCGGAATCCGGCTAAGCTCTCGCGCGACCACGATTTCCCCCGGGTTGAGTCCGCGGCCCTATCTGGTCCGCCCCGTCTCAAACAAGAACCAGATGCGCCGTTCCGCCTGGTCGATCCAAACCTCCAACAGGCTGGTGGTGGCGACGTCGTTCTCATCGCTGCACAGGTCGTGAACTTCGCGCATGCTGGCCAACAACGCCTGGTTATCTTCGCGCAATTCCGCCAGCATATCGAGCGGATCGACGAAGTCCGCGTCGTTATCGCTGAGGCGCTGCAGCCGGGCAACGTGCCCGATGGAGCGCACCGTCGTCCCCCCGATCTTGCGCACGCGCTCGGCGATATCGTCGGTCATCGCAAAAACCTGGCCGGCATGCTCGTCGAGCAGCAGGTGGTAGTCGCGAAAATGCGGCCCGCTGACGTGCCAGTGAAAATTCTTGGTCTTCAGGTACAGGGCGAATACATCGGCCAGCAGCGCATTGAGACCGCCGGTGATGTTCTTGACAGCCTCCGCGCCGAGCGCGCTGGGGGTCTTCAGGGCGTCCCGGCGGCGCGTTCCAAGTTCCTCTTGAGTCGTTGGCATCTTAAGCTCCTTTTCGGCCTTCTCGACTACGATGATACTCCGATGCCTGTTCCGGGGTCGAGGTTTCAGGCCGAAAACGGAGCGAAAACGCACAGTTACTGAGCCGCGGGAGGGCCTGGCAAGTCGGGCAGGGTGAACAGATACGCGACCAGGTTATCCATGTCGCGCCGGGAGAACTGGTAGGGCGGCATGAAGCTGCCCGGCGAAAGCGCCTCCGGGTTCGCGAAGTGTTGCACGACCCACGTCTTGGTACGGCGGCGCGCCACGCCATTCAACGGAGGACCTATTTTCATGCCCACGCCGTTCACCTGGTGGCAGCTTCCGCAATTTTTCGTCTGGTACAACAGCCCGGCTTGCACCGCAAAGTCCGGCGCGTTGGCCAGTGCGTCGGCATTGTGCGGCGTCAACTTCAGCAGGAACGCCGCCAGCGCATTCAGTTGCGCATCGCTCAACTGGATCGCCGGCATCGAACTGCCGGGCACCATGGCGGCCGGGTGTTTGAAGTGTGAGATCATCCAGGCCGCCGTTTTCTTGATGGGCACGCTTGCCAGGTCGGGTCCCACACTGGGCTTCCCTTGCAGGTTGTGGCAGCTCGCGCAATTCTCCTTGCGGAAGTATCCGATGCCGGCCAGTTCCTGCGGCGATAGGCCGATCCAATCGGTGGGCGCGCCATAGTCGATGGCCACGGTATTGTCGGGCTTGGGCGTGGTCGCGATCGCGGCCACCGTCAAGCCGCTCCATCCGAGCAGCGCCAGCGTCACCACGCCGAAGGCCACTGTGCGGCGCGTGACGCGCATCACCTGTCCGCGGTCCACGAACGGCACCAGCAACAGAGCCAGCACCGCGAGCGACGGCAAAATCACGCTGCCCACCACCGCCAGCGGTCCGTCGAAAAACTTCAACGTTTGAAACAGAAACAGGAAATACCAGTCCGGGCGCGGGATATAACTGGTATCCGTCGGATCGGCCAGGCGCTCCAACGGGACGCGCACCGCCACCGCCATGACGAAAAGAACGACGAACGCGGCGAAGATGGCGGCCGTGTCTTTGAGCGCCTGGTGCGGATAGAACTTCTTGCTGGGTTCTACTTCGTCGCCGGGCGCGGGCGCCACGCCATGCTTGCGCACCAGGTAGATGTGCGTGGCAATCAGCAGGGCGGTGGCGGGCGGCAACAGCAGCACGTGCAGACCGTAGAACCTGGCGAATGTGACCACCCCTATGGCGCCCTCTCCGCCCAACAGGCGGCTCATATAAGGTCCTACGAGCGGAATATGCGAGGCGATCTGGGTGGCGACTACGGTGCCCCAGTACGCGCGGTTGTCCCACGGCAGCAGGTAGCCGGTCAGCCCATAAGCCATGGTCAGCAGCAGCAGGACCACCCCCACCATCCAGGTGGCCTCGCGCGGCTTCTTGTACGCGCCGTAAAGGAACACCTGCGTCATGTGCAGCACCACCACCACGATCAGCATGCTGGCGCCCCAATGATGCAGGCCGCGGATCAGATGTCCGCCGGTCACTTCGGTGAGGATGTAGCGCAGGCTGTTATACGCGTCGCCGGGCGTGGGCGCGTAGTTGAACGCCAGCAGCGCGCCGGTGAAGGCCTGCGTCAGGAACAGGAACACCGCGATGCTGCCGAACACTTGATGCCAGCCGCTGGAGGCCGGAATCTCTTCGTAGAGAAAGTTTCGTATGGCCGTCTCGATGCCCGTGCGATGGTCCAGCCAGCTCATGCTTTCTCCTTCGACTGGCGCAGCGGGCCCAGCAGCAGTTTTCCGTTCTCCACTTTGGTTTCGTAGCGGTCGAGCGGCCGCGGCGCGGGACCGGAAACCACCGCGCCATCCACGTTGAAGATGGACGAGTGGCACGGGCATAGGAAGTTGTTGCGGCTGTCGTCCCAATGATAAGCGCAGCCCAAGTGTGTGCACTGCGGCCCATAGGCCACCACTTGGGAATCGGAAAGCTTCACTACCCAGGCGGTGGTTTTTTCGCTCTGGATTTTCCACCCGTCCACGCGATTCTGGCGGAAGACCATCTCCACGGGCGCGCGCGGTTCAAGCCCGGACACGTCGCCGGCCTCGACCCACTCCGGCATTTTGCGGAGCCTCGGCGGTATCAGGAGATAGATCGCAGCCGGGATGGAGAGCGCCGCGGCGATGACGCTCCAGAGTCCGTAGATCAGAGCAATATAAAACTTCCTGCGCGGCATGCTTTCACAATAAGACAGAGAGGCGCGCCAAGGTGTCGCCATTTTGTAAAGTTTTGGAAACTTTATCGATGCTCACCGGTTGCCGATCCGCCGCCGTCAGGGAGCGGTTTCCCCAAAACTATTATTCCGTTAACCGGCTAATCGTGACGTCACCGCTAGGTCTGGCGGCTACCTTTTCGGCGTGGTATTTGGTTGGCGCGGCCGCTTTCCCGCTTTTCGCCATCGCTCTTTGGCGAACTAAGAGCCGGCGATTAAACATCGGTTAAACAAGCCTTCGTCCTGACGGGTAATCAGCCCAATCCAGGCTGGCTGGGCGAGTTGGCTGGCGGCGCGCCGGAGGCACCTGTGCGCGGCGCCTCACGAGCTGCCTGAGGCTAAATGTCCAACCAGCGAACATTTCCGCCGGCAACCATGACCAACCGGTAAGGGGGAGGGCGCATGGGGCTGCCGTTTCTATACGGCTGGACTTCTGTCGACACCCGGCGCCGAACACTAGCTGGCGGCCTTGACCGCCGCCAAGCTCAAGGCGCTGTTACTGGAGCTCCAGACCTTGCTCACGCTGCTTCCGGTGCTGCTGAAAAGCGCCGCGGAGGACAAGGCCACGAAAGCCATCAACAACGTGTATTCGATCAGATCCTGGCCGTCTTCGTCATGCCAAAAGCCGCCGATCGATCGGATTGCAAATTCACTCTGTCTCTTGAACAAATTTTCCATACCAAACCTAGTCTAAGGGCTCCATTTTCATGATCGCAAGCCTTCGCCTAGTTTAGTACGTTCTGTGAGATTTGGCAGTACTAACGAAGGTGCTACGGAGTGTCCCGTAAGCCTCGCGGCCGCCCAAGCTAAGGTATGCAACATTCGATATGAGCAGTCCCACGCGAGCTCTATTATTTACCGCCGCGCTGAGTGCGGCGCTGCTGGCCGCGCAGACCGGGCCGGAGAAGCGCGCTCATCGGTGGTGGAACGACAGGCCCGTGGGCGGGCAGCCCTACACGGTGAACGCCCGGAAGATGCCCTTAATCTCGGTGAAAGGCAACAAATTCGTCGACCCGCTGGGACAGACCGTGCTGTTCCGCGGGGTTTCCATCTCCGATCCCGATAAGCTGGAAGGCCAAGGCCACTGGAGCAAAGACCATCTCGCCAAAGTCAAAGAGATGGGCGCGGCGATCGTGCGCATTCCCGGCATCCGGTGGCGTGGCGCGAGCGGACGCCGGCCGAATACCTGAAGTTGCTCGACCAGGCCGTGGAATGGTGCACGGAACGGCCGACTGGACGGAGTGGAAGCGCATGCAGGAGGACCTCATCGCCATCGTCCGGGCGTACAATGCGAAGGCCATTCCCCTGGTGGCGGGATTCGATTGGGCGTACGATCTGACGCCTCTGCGGCTTGCCCCGATCGCGGCGGAGGGCATCGGCTACGTGACGCATCCCTATTCGAACAAACGGCCGCGGCCGTGGGAGCCGAAATGGGAGGAGGATTTTGGATTCGCCGCCGCCAAGTATCCTGTAGTGGCGATGGAATTCGGCGGTTTCGCGGCGCCGAGCGCCGGCGCGGATGCCTATGGACCGGCGATCGTCAAATATCTGGAAGGGAAAGGAATCAGTTGGATGGTCTGGTGCTTCGATCCGGAATGGGGGCCCACGCTGATCGGCGACTGGAGTACAAACTCACACCTTCCGGGGAGTTTGCGAAGGCGGCCATGACGGGCGGCGTCAAATAGGCTGGCAAGCGCGAAACCGGATATTGGCCGTCGATTGAAGGCCGATGAACGCGGATGAACGCAGATAGAACGGGAACTCCGGTATCATCTCACAACCGGTGCAACCGAAAACCACGGCGGGCAACATGCGCAAAAACGCTGATGTCGGGCGAACGCTCATAGGACGCCCAGCGGCCTGCGCACTACAGCGCTGAATCGCGTCTTTTCACCCAACAGCCAGATTCGGAACGATGCAATTAAACCCTTTCCTCATTGGCCCCTGCGTTGCTTGAGCCACCGCACAAATCCGCTACCGGGAGGTACGGCTTATGGAGCAGGAACGGCGCTCGGTCATCCGCTGGCTGTTGGGCGGTGGCTTCGCAGCCTCAATCGCTTCCTTCCTTTATCCAGCCGTCAAGTTTATCAATCCGCCGGACATTCCGGAAGCGTCCGTCAATGAGGTTTCCGCAGGCAAGACTCAGGATCTGAAACCCAACACCGGCAAGATCGTCAAGTTCGGCAGCCAGCCTGCCTTGCTGGTTCGCGTCAGCGACACCGAATGGCGCGCCTTTTCCGCCGTCTGCCGACACCTGAACTGCACCGTGCAATATGACGACGCCCGCCGCCAGATCTGGTGCGCGTGCCACAACGGCTTCTACGATCTGAACGGGAAGGTGGTGTCCGGACCGCCTCCCGGCCCGCTCGAAGAGTACACCGTAAACGTGCGGGGCGATGAGGTAGTCGTCTCCCGCCGCACTTGAAAGGAATAAATCTTGGCAAGCGCCACACATCCGGTAGGTCTGGGCGGCTGGCTCGACGAGAGGCTCGGACTCAGCGCGTTGCGCGAGTTCGCCGCGCACAAAACCGTGCCGCTGCACTCGGCCACTGCCTGGTATTATTTCGGCGGCATTACCCTGTTCCTGTTCACCATCCAGGTGCTCACCGGCGTCCTGTTGCTGCTCTATTACCGGCCCAGCCCTACCGAAGCCTACGAGAGCGTGCAGTTCATCATGACCCGCGTGCAATTCGGTTGGCTGGTGCGCTCCATCCATAGCTGGTCCGCCAACCTGATGATCCTCACCGCCTTCATTCACATGTTCAGCGTGGTGTTTCTGCATTCTTATCGCAGGCCGCGGGAGGTCACCTGGCTCAGCGGGCTGGTGTTGCTCGGGCTGGCTCTGGGCTTCGGCTTCAGCGGATACCTGCTGCCCTGGAACAAGGTTTCCTATTTCGCGACCAAGGTGGGGACCGACATGGCGGCCAGTGTCCCGCTGGCAGGGCATCAGTTGGCGCGCTTCCTCCGCGGCGGCAGCGACGTGGAAGGCGCCACCTTGACCCGCTTCTTCGGGTTCCATGTGGCGGTTCTCCCCGGCTTGACCACTTTGTTGCTGATCGTACACCTGGGGCTGGTGCAGCGTCACGGGATGAGTTCGCCGCCGTGGAGCGAGGGCAAAACGCTCGCCCAAATGCGCTTCTTTCCCAACTTTTTCTTACGCGAACTGATGGCTTGGTATGCGGCGCTGGCAGTCCTGGGATCGCTGGCGGCATTGTTTCCGTGGGAACTGGGCGAGAAGGCCGACCCGTTCGCGCCGGCTCCCGCGGGTATTCGCCCCGAGTGGTATTTCCTGGCGCCCTTCTACACCTTGAAGCTGATCCCCAGCCATGTTTGGCGGGTCGAAGGGGAACTGCTGGGCCTAATGGGTTTTGCCCTCCTGGCAGCCTGGTGGGTGCTGCTGCCCTTCTGGGCCCCTAACTCCAAAGGCACTCTGCGGACGCGATGGGTAACCGGCGCGGGCGTGGCCCTGATGGCCTACCTGGTCACCTTCTCGCTATTGGGGTACTTCCGATGAGACATGTCATTGGAGGGCGGCCTATCCTGGCCGCCGCCGCTTTTCAAGGCGGCCTCTTGCTTTTAGCCCTCACCCCGCCCGCCCAGGCCAAAGACACTTGCATCGGCTGCCACTCCAACATGGAAGGCGCCCTCAAAGCCCCCGTCGCCGATTACACCAACGACATCCACGCCCACCACGGATTCAGTTGCGCCGATTGCCACGGCGGCGATCGCAACGCGGACGATCCGGAAATCGCTATGAACCCCGCCAAAGGGTTCAAGGGACACCTAACCCGCACCGCCGTGCCCGCGCTCTGCGCGCATTGCCACAGCGACGCGGCATTCATGCACCGGTTCAAACCGCAACAACGGGTGGACCAGTTGGCCCTTTACCTGACCAGCGTTCACGGCAAACGCCTGGCCACCGGAGACACCGCCGTGGCCAACTGCGTGGACTGCCACGGCGTACACAACATCCGCGAGGTGAAGGACCCGCAGTCGCCCGTCGATCCGCTTAAGCTGCCGGAAACCTGCGCGCACTGTCACGCGGACGCCGCCCACATGGCGCCCTATAAAATCGCGACCAACCAGTTCGCCGAATATCGCGCCAGCGTGCACTGGGAAGCCCTCTCCCAGCGGGGCGATCTTTCCGCGCCGAATTGCGCCTCTTGCCACGGCAACCACGGTGCCGCTCCTCCGCAAGTTGCGTCGGTCGCCGAGGTCTGCGGCGCCTGCCATGTCCTGTTCGAGGAAATGTACAACAAGAGCCCGCATCGGCCGGTATTCGCCGCCATGGGCGGAGGCGGCTGCACGGTTTGCCACGGAAATCATGGCATCCGCAAACCTGGCGTTGAGATGCTGGCCGGAGCCGGCGCGGTCTGCGCCCAATGCCACGACGCCACCTCCGCCGGAGGAGCGGCCGCCGCACAAATGGCGGATATGCTGACCCGCCTGGATGCGGCCCTCACCCAGTCCGACGCCGTGCTGCATCGCGCGCGGGATTCCGGCATGGAAGTGTCCGAACCGACCCTGCGCCAAATGGAAGGCCGCCAGGCCTTGGTAAAGGCCCGCGTGGCCATGCACGCGTTTCAGGCGCCCGCCGTGGCCAAACCGATTGAAGAGGGTCTGGCCGTGGCGGCCGAGACGCGCCGCGCCGGAGAGAAAGCCTTACAGGATCGCGACTCCCGCCGCGTGGGGCTGGCGCTGTCGCTCGTAACAATTTTCGTTACAATGGCCGGGCTTTGGATGGCGATCCGTTCGCTGGAGTCGAAACCTTCAGCCGTCCCCAAGCCCGCCGGGAGGTGAGTCATGCTGCCGCCGGCCGCGTTTCTGGGACTGTCGCTGGCTTTGCGCTTAACTGCTGGGGGCCTGGAATCGCCCGCCAGCGCCGAGGTGTGCGGCCGTTGTCACCGCGCCATCCACGAATCCTGGAAGACTTCCACGCATTCGCAAGCCATGGAGAGCCGCCTGTTTCAGGATGCGCTCGCCATGGCGGAAGCCGACTTCGGACCGGCCGGCCGCATGGTCTGCCTGAATTGCCATTCCCCGATTGCGGCGCGTATCGGTGACGTGGGCTTGGAACGCAAAGTGAGCTGGGAAGGCGTCACCTGCGACTACTGCCACTCCATCCGGGATGTCTCGTTCGACGGGCCGAATCCCAAAGCCGTTCTAAGCTTCGGCGCCCTGAAAACCGGGCCGCTCAGCGATGCCGTCTCCAAGGCGCATCAGACCGCGTATTCGGCGGTGCATACCTCCTCCGCCCTTTGCGCCTCCTGCCATGAATACAAGAATGCCGCCGGCTTTCCCGTGCTGACCACTTATTCGGAATGGAAGGCCAGCAAGTATTGGAAGGAAGGCAAGCAGTGCCAGTACTGCCACATGTCGCGCGTGGAGGGCGACGTGGTGGATCCGCACGTGGCGCGCGCGTCCACAGCCAAAATCAACCTCCACCAGATGCCCGGCAGCCACTCGCTGGAGCAGCTTACCAAAGCCATCAAGGCGCAGCTCAATACGGCGCGCGAGGGCGACGGGTTGCGCGTCACCGTGGATGTCGAAAACCAGACCGCCGGCCACTACCTGCCCACCGGATCGCCGCTGCGCCAATTGGTGATGGAGCTGCGGGCCGATTCCGCCGGCGGTCAGCACTTCACCGAACAGCGCATCTATGCGCGCACCGTCGCCGACCAGCACGGTACGGTCATGATGCGCGAGCATTTCGCCTTCTTGAAGGCCGCCAAACTGGTGTCGGACACCCGCCTGGCGCCCGGCGAAAAGCGTTCCGAGACTTTTCTCTTCCCGATTCCCAAGGGCAGCCAAACCCAGGTGAAAGCTACCTTCTGGTATTACTACTCGCCGCTGGCGAACACGGAATCCCAAAAGCGTGTGACGTTCCTGACGCTGAACCGCTTGGTCCAGTAGCGGCGGCGCCATGCGCCGTCCGCAACCTTATGAGCTGCGAGGCCGTGAAGACCCCATCCTCGGCGGACAGTTTGACCGCACCGCAGACATCGAAATCCGGCTGGCAGGCGGGGCCCCGCCCACTGGGTTGTCCCTGGGGCGTGATGCGTCCGATCGTGTTTCCACTGATGTCCCGCGGGCTGTAAGCAGCGGTTGGCAACCGAGCTAACGATATTACCCGATACAGATAGTCCCTTGTAGAATACTGGCAGTTCGGTTGCACCGTGGGGCGGCCAATCTTGGCCGCAGCCGCCTTTCAGGCGGCTCCTGCTTTCACGGCGCGCCTCGTGGTGATCGGAAAGGCCGGCTGCAAGCCGGCTGCGGGCAGGATTGCCCGCCCCACAAACGCCATACTCACTTGTCGGCCAGGGCGGATATGGCGCTTTGGCCGCAACATCGATCTATGAAGAACTAACTGGACGATATACTAGTGCTTAATTGCGTAAATTGACAATTGTATTTGGAAGCTGGCTACCCTTGACTTCAAGCTTCCGCCAGCGGAACGGTTTGGCCCGCTCATTGTGCCTCTGGAAAAAAGCTGCAATGGCTTCACGCCACTGATCTTTCGTCTGGAAGCTTCCTCCGTTGAGGGTCTTGCGTTGCAGCAGGCTGAACACGATTTCAATCCGGTTCAGCCAACTGGCCGAAGTGGGCGTGAAGTGAAATTGGACGCGTCCCTCGAATCTCGCCAGCCAGTCATCGTTTCGTCTATGGGGCGAGTAGTTGTCGAGGATGACGTGGATTTCCCGGTCCCGCGGCTGATCTGCCAGCACGCCATCCAGGAAGTCTCGAAAGTCCTGCCGCTTCTTGAATTGGGTGAACTTCGTGTGAACCTGACGGTCTCCACTTCCAGAGCGGCAAACAGATTCAGCGTGCCGTGACGCTGGTAAGTGCTCTGCATCGCACGCACTACTTTGCCGCTATCGGTTTCCACATAGCCGGAGGCCCGTTCGATAACATTATTTTGAGCCAGCCGCCTCGCGTTTACGGCGCCGCCGGCACATCCACCCAGGCCCGCCCGGCCGTGCTGGCCAACTCCGCATCCAGGATCTGCAACTGCCGCAGCCCGTCCACGAATTGCGGATACTCGATCGGCGCGGAAGCGTCCTCCACCGAGTGGTAGAACCGCCGAAACACCTGCTTGAATGTGTCGTCGTAGCCTTCGCTGTGGCCACCCGGCAGATCGGCGTAGGGACGCGCGAGCGGCTGCAGGAGCGACGGGTCCTTGATAATGATTTCGTTGGGTGTGTTGCGGTGGCCGATCCACAGCTCGTCGGGCCGCTCCTGGTTCCACGCCACCGACGCCTTGCTGCCGTAGATCTCCATGCTCAGGCCATTCTTGCGCCCGGCGTTGACCTGGCTGGCCGTGAATGCGCCGCGCGTGCGCTCGCCCATGCGGAACAGCACCGCGCCGAAATCCTCCGTGTCGATCTCTACCTCGTCGTAATCTTCCGGGTTCAGCGTCTTGCCGGCGAAGGTCTCGATGGATTTCTTGGGACGCTTGCGGGTCTTATGGAACGTCTGCAGATCGGCGCACACCGACGTGATGCGCTGGCCGGTGACGTGTTCGGCCATATCGCACCAGTGCGAGCCGATATCGGCCATGCAGCGCGATGGGCCGTTGGACTTGGAATCGATGCGCCAGTTCCAGTCCGTGTCGTACAACAGCCAATCCTGCGAATAAGTGCCTTGCAGCACCAGGATCTCGCCCAGTTCGCCCGCCTCGCGCATGCGGCGCATCTGCTGCACCATGGGGTAGAAGCGCAGGTTGTGGAACGTGCAGTTGCGCAGGTTCTTCTCGCGCGCGAGCGCGGCCAGCTTTTGCGCGTTCTCGACGGAAGTGGACAGGGGCTTCTCGCAGATCACGTGCTTGCCGGCGTTGAGCGCGTCGGTCACCATCGGGAAGTGCAGCGCGTTCGGCGTGCATACGTGGACTACATCCACTTCGGGATCGTCCAAAATCTGATGGTAGTCGCTGGCGGTTTTGTCGACGTGGAACTCCTCGCCCAAGCGGCGCGCTTTCTCCTTCTGGCTCTCGCCGATGGCGTAAACCTGGACGAATCCCAGGCGGCGAATCCCTTCCAGGTGCACGCGGCCCACGAAGCCGGTGCCGAATACCGCGGCCTTCAATCGATGCAGCATTGTTCCTCTTTCCGAAGTGTCTAATTTAGCGCAAATGCTGATAGATTGGTATGCACGATGTTGGTCCGCATCCGCTTTGGAAAAAGTGCGAAAGTGGATCGCGCACGGCGCAAGAACCGGCGCGTGGCGATGGCGTTCGCCTCTTTCCTTACGCCCGCGGCGGTCATGGCCGCGGCGCTGGGCATCTGGCGTCTGGCGGAAGATCCGCACTGGGCCAGCGACTTCGCCATCCGTAAGGGCCTGTTCTCCCACTGGCAGGTGTGGTTCGGTTTCGCGGGACTGTTGCAGGCCGGCTCGCACTTCTTGTACCGGTATGGGCGCGCGGACCACAAGCGGGCGCGCTCCTGAACCCGGGTATCATTGCCAGCCGGTCTTCTCCAATACCTCCTTGGCCACATGTGCCGTATTGGCGTGAATCGTCACCGTGTCCTGCACATTCACGGCATAACCGCCGGCCAGCACGATGGCCACCGGGATGTGGCTGTGCAGCGCGGTCCAGATTACCAGGTGGTCTCGTTCGCGCAGGCCTTCCAGGCTCAGCGACAGCCCCCCCAGTTGATCCTCGCAATAAGGGTCCGCGCCGGCTACGTAGACCAGCAGCTCGGGATGAAACATGTTCATCGCGGTGCGATATCCATTGCCCAGCCGGTGCAGATATTCTTCATCGCCCACGCCGTCCGGCAAGTGAATGTCGAGGCCGGAAGGCGGCTTTTCCGAGGGGTAGTTGTTGAACTGGTGAATGGATAGCGTGAACACGGAGTCGTCGCCGGCGAAAATGCCCGCGGTTCCGTTGCCGTGGTGCACATCGCAATCCACCACCATGGCCCGCTCGATCCCGTGATCGCCGCGGCCCGCGCGCTGCATCGCGCGGATGGCGACCGCAATGTCGTTGATCGCGCAAAAACCTTCCCCATGCCCCCGAAAGGCGTGATGAAAGCCGCCGCCCACATTGAAGCCGATCCCCTGTTCCAGCGCCAGGCGCGCCGCCAGCATGCTGCCCCCGGCCGCCAGCCAGAAGGCTTCCACCAACTCGCGGCTATAGGGCACTTCCAGTTGCAGGATTTCCTGATAACTCAACGTGCCGGTGCGCAGCCGGTCGACCCAGCCTGGATCGTGAACCGCCAGGATATCCGCATCGCTGGCCGGCTCCGGCTGTACGAAATCCTCCGCCGTGGCGAATCGATCGCGTAGCAGCCGTTCGCGGATGTAACGGTACTTCTGAGATGGGAACACATGGTCTCCCAACCTCAGGTCGTAACCGTCATGGTAAACAAGTCGATAGGGCAGCATAAGGCTCCGGCGCGCGGCCTCAGATGTACGCGATCACATCCATTTCCACCAGCGAATCCCCCGGAATGCCGCCCGCCGCGGCGATGGTGGTGCGCACCGGTGGATTCTGGCCGAACCGGCCCTGAAATACTTCGTTCATGCCCTTGTAATCCTTCAAGTCGTTCAGGAAGACGCTGCATTTCAGCACCTTGTCCATGGACGATCCGGCATTCTCCAGCTCCTTCTGAATCTCGTCCAGCACGTGCGCGGTGTGCGCTTTGATGTCGCCCGCGAAATGCGCCCCTTTGCCGGCGATGAACAGCAGGTTGCCGTATGAAACCGCGCCGCTGAACAACGGCGTAGTGGTGGGTTTTTCGCCCCGGTAGTGGACCTTTTTCTGCGGTCCCGATTGTGCTTTAGCGGCCCCGCCCGCGGTCGCCGCCAGAGCGCCACCGCGAATGAATGCCCGCCTGTTTGAGTTGCTCATATTCCTCCGGTGAACTAAACCGCTTTCGCGGTACCTCATGGTAGCAGCACTTGCCGCTGGGCTGCGCTCCTCCGGGTGACAGGCCACAGGCCAAGCGCCAACCCTCCGCAGCCCACTAAAAAAAACCACTTCCGCCAACCCCCGCCAAATCGGCGCCCCGATTCCCCGCCACCCCCGCGCTACCCTGATATCGGGGTAGCAAACCCAAATCGGCGTTCACCGGCATTCATCGCCGGCCAGAATTCCCCATCCCCCCGCCCCCCATTGGCTTTGTTCGGAACGAAAGGAAGCTATGCCTACAATCAATCAGATACGCGCCAACCGGCGCAACGCGAAGAAAAGTACCGGCCCCAAAACTCAGGCCGGAAAGGACCGCGTCCGCTTCAATGCCCTAGTCCACGGCCTTCGCGCCGAATCCGCCGTCCTCCCCGGCGAAGACCAGGCCAAATTCGACCAGCACCTGGCGCGCCTCTCCGCCGCCTGGATAAACCAGGACGATATGGAAAGGGATCTCGTCGAAACCATCGCCGTCAATCAGGGGAAATTGGCCCGCATCGACCGCTCCGAGTCCCGCCTCGAACGCTCCATCTCCTGCACCATCGCCGACCTGGAACGTTACCGCAAAGGCCGCATCGAACGCCACGCCGATGCCGAGCCGAAAGACGGCGAGAAGTACCAGGGCGGCCTTCTTTGGCAGACCGACGCAGGCCGCAGCTATTCCGTCTTGCCCAAAGTTCTCGTCCTCGACGGAGTCTGGCGCGAAATCCCCCGTGAAATCCTAGGCGATTTCACGCCCCAACCCCCCAGCTAAGCCAGCCATGCCTCCAAGCTGATAGCTGAATGCCGAATGCTGAAAGCTGAAAGCTGATAGCTCCCTTCGCCCGCCTTGAATTCGATCACGCCTTGCGCTACCTTGTGTTATCCATAGGAACAGGCTGAGGTAAATCAACCCTGATATCCTATTTGGGGTAGGCCAACCCTCAGGCCCTCGCCCCATTCCAGGAGGTTTTTTTCATGCGAACGGGTTCTTCGACTAAGCTCCGCGCGGTCCGCTCACTCCGCGCAATCCGCGCGTTTCTCCCGCTGCTGTGGATGGCCCTTTTGGCCCTGCCTCTGATGGCCCAAGGCGAGGGCGGCGAAGCCAGCCTGCGCCTGCCCAATCTGGACAGCGCCACGTTTCTGGGCGGCATCGGCGGCCGCAGCCTGCTGATGTTCGGTCTTATTTTCTGCGCGTTAGGCATGGTTTTCGGGCTGGTCATCTACCGGCGGCTGAAAAATATGGCCGTGCACAAATCCATGCTGGAAGTCTCCGAGCTGATCTACGAGACCTGCAAGACCTACCTGGCCACGCAAGGTAAATTCCTGATCCTGCTGGAATGCTTCATCGGCGTCATTATCGTGTTCTATTTCGGCTTCCTGCAGGGCCGGCCGGCCTTCGAGGTGGCCGTCATCCTCTTGTTCAGCATCGTCGGCATCGGCGGCAGTTACTCGGTGGCGGCGTTCGGCATGCGCGTCAACACCTTCGCCAATTCCCGCGCGGCCTTCGC
>Ga0181526_10000715_pt1 | contig 33907 bp, 34 predicted proteins | sample PEATcosm2014_Bin_35_FD_119750 | JGI IMG/M metagenome (GOLD analysis project Ga0181526, IMG submission 119750) | Peatland microbial communities from MTU Mesocosm Facility, Houghton, MI, USA - PEATcosm2014_Bin06_30_metaG | ecosystem: Environmental > Terrestrial > Soil > Wetlands > Peat | place...
GCCCAAGCCTTACCCTTTGCTCAACCAACCGCGCCGCAAGTTTGTAGAAATTTCGCACCGCAGCCGATACTGGAAAGGAAGAACCCGCAATTATCGAAGCCTTAACTAAGGGCCATTCGGGTCGGTCCTACTAAAAGGGTCGTAAAAGGGTCGGTCCTAGAAAAATGACAGTTTTGCTTCCTCATGTGGTCCTCTCTGCCACGTTTAGAAGACACCATTTCAATTTTTCCAACTTCCTTCCTGGTTTGCGATTTATCAGGCTCACCGCCCGGGTCACTCGTGTATAGTGCCCCATCCCCAGCCTTTGCCCAACCCAACTTAATGACACCGGCACGGCCTGACCGGCAGAATTTAAAAGCGGCACAAGCGCCGCAAAAACGAACCATGAACGAATACACATAATCTTGGATGCTTTAGTGCCCAACCCATCCGGCAAAGTTAAACAAAGGCGGCGGCAGGTTTGATTTTGGCCTGAAGGGATGTTTCAAAATGAGCACTGACTTAACCCGCTCGGAGCAAAATCGAATTACGGCTCGACGGAGTCTCGCCCTACCTTGCCGCGCCGGGCGTGCCTGCCGTCTGTTTCTGACAATAAATGAATCCACGTTTCGGCGTCTTTTGATCCCGCTTCAAACGGGTTGAGCATGTGCAGGGAATTGCCTCCCTCCGCCCCGATGATTTCCCAATCTATGTAATAGGCGCGGTCTTCCTCCTGGAGAAGGCGCATGGCCTGGGAACGGATGGCGGCCCGCGTGTTGGCCGGGGCGGTGGAGGCGGCCTGGGTGATTTCCCGGGCGGGGATTTCCCAGGCGGGCGGAGTGCGGGCCAGCGCGAGGCCCAAACTCCGCGCGGGATCAATTTGATGATATTCCAGGTCCTGCGATTTCATCCAGGGATGGCTCCAGGGAATGTCCTCCTGCTCGCAGAATTGCCGCAGCAGCCAGCGTTTGGTGATCCAGTCCACCTGGCCGACCAATGCCTCCGGGTCTTCGGCCAGCGCGGCCAGCACTTCGCCCCAGATTGTCAATAACACGTCTGTTTCGGAGTCGCGCCCGCGCAATTCGGCGTTCGCGGCCCGGTGGTATTGGGCCAGCAAATGGACGGCGTCGGCGCAGTGGCCGCCGGTCAGTTGCACCAACCAGGGGCCGTCGGGCTGATGGGACAAATTGCGGAAGGCGACGACGGTGTCGGCCAGCGCCGTTTTGGGCAGGCAATTCATTTCCAGCAAATCCAGCACCAATGAAGTGGTGCCTGTTTTGAGGAGCAGGCTGGCGGGCAGGACGTTGCTGTCGCCGTGCAGCAGATGCAGCCGCCGGTATTTGCGGGCGTCGGCCAGCGGTTCATCGCGCGTATTGATGATGGCGCGATTGAATTGCACCCATTCGAAAAGGTCGTTGTTGATGTAATCGGCGCGCTGGCTGATCTGGAAGAGGTTCTCCTGGCCGAGGCGGGCCAGTTCGCCGCGCGCTTCGGCGGCCAGGGTGGCGCCGACCCGGCCCGCGCTGACGTAGAGCATGCGCAACGTCAAAAAGGCCAGGAGTGAATGGACGTTGGCTTCCGTCAACGGCGCGGCGCGGCGCACCAGGTAATTTTCATGGCAGCCAAAAGTCGCGCCGGAATAATGATCGATGTTGTTGCGGATGAAATGAATCTCGCGCTCCAACCGCATGGCTTTGACCGCTTGCAGCAACAGGGCGTCGCCCGCCGCGTCATAGCGCAGCACGTCGAGCAGGCTCAAGCATTCCGGCGTGCAATATTCCAGATGGCCCATGTCGATGTAGCAACGGCCGCCGTTGAAAAGAAATCCGCCGTTGCCGGCCGGCTCGTCCCAATCGCGCTGATGCACGTCGATCAAGCCGAAGCGATGGTCCTTGAAAATCCAATCGCGCACGCGTGTAATGGCGCTGGGTGTGCCGGGAAAATCGCTGGTCAAACATCCATACTCCGTCTCCAGGCCGACGATGCGGTTCATAACCCCAGGTCAGAAATGGTTTGAGCTTGATATCTGGCCGCGCGGGCGTTCTGCCTTGCCAGCCAGCCGATCTCGATCACCTTGCCCTTCGCGGCCTCGCGCCAGCCGGCCTTGCGCTCCGCTTCCGGGGGGATTTGATCGGTCAAAGGCTTGTTTTCCGACACGCACCACCAGGCTTGGAGAAGAATCTCGGCCGCTTCGCCCCGGTTTGTTTTCCCTTGCAAGGCTTCCTTCAGCCATTTCTGTCCGGCCGCTTCCGGTTCGGGCTGGCTGGCGGCCAGGACCGCCCCGCCCAATTGCGTTTGAAAGGAGCCATCGTAGTGCAGGCGAAAGAAAAGGTCCTGCGCCGGTTCAGGCCCCAGCTCGGCCAGGAGCAATTCCACCAGGAACGGCGCGCTGAAGATCTGTTCGAAATTGGTCTTCAGTTGCGGGCTCAGCCCAAAACCGACCAATCGGCGCAAGCTCACGTCTTCCGGCGCGCGCGTGAACGCCTCGATGTGCGCCGCATCGATCGCCGCCTGCCGGATTTTTTCAATGTCCGCCGGATGACCCAGGCCGGCCAGCGCGTGACGATCATATAATTCGAACACCTTGGATTGTCCGCTGCCCACGCCCAGCAGAATAACGCCGTCGGGCAGGCTGGCCGCCAGGACGGGGGAACCGCTCTTGAGTTGTTCGCCAACGTACTCGCGGCGATTGGCGATCGCCTCCAACCAACGATATGGCTCCTCAGTCATCCGCGCAGAATCTCCTTTTGTTGCTCTTCGGTAATGGTATCAACGCCATCGGCCTTCAGCACTTTAATGGTGGCGAACGTGTCCGTGGCCGGGTTCACCCCGCCCGTGGCTGAATCGAATTCCGAGGCCGTCGAAAGCAACCGCGAAGCGAAGCGCACCGCCTCCGGCAAATTCATCCGCGACGGCAGGGGCTGGCCGTATCGTTCCTGAAAACTGAGGATGCTGCGAATGGTGCCGGAACCGGAACCGGAGGCCGCGTAGCCCACCGCCTGAAATTGCGCGCCCAACGGATCGTAAAAGTAGATCTGCGGCTTCGGCGGCGATGCCGCATGATCCACCCCGGCGAACAGGGGCACGACAATGCCGATGCCTTGCATGGTCATCGGCAAATTATCCCGCAACAACCGGGCCAGCGCGCGCACCCGCGCCGGCAAACTCAACGGCTGCAACTGGCTGCGCCGGTAATATTCAAAGGAAGTTTGCAGAACCCGCGCCATTTCAAACGCCGTGGCCGGCACTCCCGCAACCGCCAGCAGCGATGTCGAATCGATTTCGATGATCTTTTCCACCCGGTCGGTCACAATGACATTTCCGGCCGTCGCCCGGCGGTCGCCGGCCATCAGGACGCCGCCCGCGAAATGGAAGGCGAAGACGGTCGTGGCTTGAGTTTGGACAACGGAACCGGAAGCGGAATCGACCCGCGCGGACGCGAGTTGATGCTCCGCCAAAAGCGAAAGGAAATCGCCGGCAATCGGAGTGGAATGGCTCATTGCCCCGTGCGCTGGCGGTAACGCTTGGCCTGGTCGGGATCGACCTTGCGCATGCGTTTGAGCAATTCCTCCGTATTGGGTTTATCCACTTTTGGGGCGCTGGGGCCTTCGCCCCCGCCGCCGCCACTCGGGGCCACGGGCCTGTTTTTCTGGGCTTGGTCTGGCATACAAGTCATTAATTATTATAGTTCGCTCTGTCGATTCTGCACGCCACAACTTCGCAGAAAACCGGCGAAACTCAAGCGGCAGGTTTTCGCTCATGTTTTGGGTGGGAGCAAAATTTGGACGCAACCCCGTTTGCGCTGGTCCGACTGGCGAAAAGTGATCTGCTAGTTGGGGGTGAAATCAATGCCGCGAAACGCGATATTGGTGCTCCCCGCCTGCACCAGGGTTGTGACAATGGCGGCGGAATTTGTATCCACGATTCTCACCACGCGATTGGAGTTCACCGCCCCTCCATAACCCTCGGTGGTGGTGGCATAGATGACAGGCGCCGGGCCGCTGAAATCCACCAGCAACCCGAAGCAGCCGGCTGAATTATTCAAATTCCGGGGTATGTTCTGGGGCATGGTAAAATTGCACGCCAACTTCCACGTTGTTTCAGATTTGACATACTTTTGAATGCCGGCCGCAGTATCGGACATATAGGCGATGGTCCCTGCGGGGTTTATATCAAACCCAACCACTTTCTTGAAAGCGGCGTCTGACGGGACCACCAGATTGATGGACGTGTTGGCGTGGCGCGGAAGCGTCTCAGGCAGAAAACTGTAAATTCCCGCAGGTTCATCAAGGAGATGGCCATCCGCGGCATTCATGCTGGCGTAGAGGGCGTTGTTGATGATTTTGATTGCCCGGCTGTTTGGAAAAGCAGTGAACCAAACCGGTTCATGAAGGTTGGAAGGATTATAATAATAAGTGCCGTGTGCGTTGCCACATCCCCAAAAGCTGTTTGTTCCATCAGTGACAACGCCCCGGGGATTGATCTTTTCTTCTGTTAGGTTGTGTTTGTACAGCAGGGTGTGAATAGTTCCTGACCTGTCCACAGTGCAGATGCCGCGCTGAATATCAAGCCGGGACGCAGTGCCGTTGATATGAAGCAAGTCCAAACCGCCGTAACCGGCGAAAGCCAGACATTTTTGGTCGGCTGACCGCGTCAAAATGCCCTCGCTTGCCGCGTGGCCGTTGAAAAAGAAACTGCTGGCCCCGTTGGTGGGGATTCTCACGCTGAAAGAAGGAGCGGTATTCAGAGTGTTGGGATCGAACTGATCCACAAAGATCGGCGCTTGTCTCAGGCTCAAATCCACCACCCCGTCACCAGCGCGCAAAACGGCCAGATGCCCCGGGAGAAATTGTGTTCCTCGCGCATTCGCCGCCAGCGCGAGCACGAGCAGCAGGGCCGCAGTACCTGTCGAGATTGTATTCTTCATGTCTGTTCAAACTCATTGCCATTGGTCCGCAACTGCCTGCAGCCAACGGAACGGAATAGCTAAAGACGCGGATTCAACCTGAACCCGGTGACAACGAGATGACAAAAGTGTGACGTAATGGTGACGTTTTGTTCACATTATTAGCCGAAAGATAACTTCGTCCTGGAGAGCTCCGCCGGCGATGAGCTGTTGATTCTCTGGTGGGCCGGTCAAGACGTTGCATGGAAAGCTATGATTGACCGCTCGTTCCGGCTTGGCGAACCCGGGATTTACTCTGGTCCGGGACAATCTCCAGCGTGAGGGAATAGTCCCCAAAGCCAACGGCTCGCCAGAAGGCCGTGGCGGTTCTGTTCGTTACCAGGACATCCACTGTCAACCTTTTGTTTTTCGGCCAAAGGTCTGAACGAAGGAACTGCACTGCACGGCGGCCAAGGCCCTGCCTGCGACGGTGACGAACAACAAAAAGCTGCCGAAGATAAATCTCCTCTGGTTGCTCCCGATAAAGAGCGTAAGCGACAACCTCTCCGCCGTCCTCGTAAATCACCGCCCGATACTCGCTCGAAAGCCAGCCTCGCATCCGCTGCTCAAGTTCCGCAACTGTCATCCGGTTCCGATGTCCCTCGTCGCGAATCAACTGATGATTTAACTCCGCCAGCAGCGGGCAATCATCAATCGTTGCCGGTCGAAATGTCATCGTAGTGCGATTTTCATTCGGATTAAGCTCGATGGCACATATCCCTCACCCGCAGGTGCAAACCAGATTCCGATCCCCCCAGACGTTATCGATCCGCCCCACGCTGGGCCAGAATTTGTGTTCGACCGTCCACGGCGCGGGGAAGGCGGCTCGCTCCCGCGTGTAGGGATGCTTCCATTCGCCGGCGACCACGGCCATCGCGGTATGGGGCGCGTTTTTGAGGACGTTGTTCTGCGCATCCGCCCGGCCGGATTCAATGGCCTGAATTTCACCGTGAATGGCAATGAGCGCATCGCAATATCGGTCCATTTCCTCCTTCGATTCACTCTCGGTCGGCTCGATCATCATCGTTCCCGGCACCGGAAATGAAATGGTCGGCGCGTGAAAGCCGTAATCCATCAGGCGCTTGGCCACGTCTTCGACGGTCACGCTTTTGAACTGCCGCAAATCGGCGATGCATTCGTGCGCAACGAAACCGTCCTTTCCCTTGTAAAGCACAGGGAAATACGGATGCAGCCGGTGCGCCATGTAATTGGCGTTCAGAATGGCCATCCTGGCCGCCTCGGCCAATCCGACCCCGCCCATGAGCGAGATGTAAACCCATGAAACCACCAGAATACTCGCGCTTCCCCAGGGCGCGGCGGACACGGCGCCAATGGGATCTTCGCCGCCGAGGTTGACCACCGGATGGCCCGGCAGGAATTCGATCAAATGATCCGCCACGCAAATCGGCCCCATGCCCGGACCCCCGCCGCCGTGTGGAATGCAAAAAGTCTTGTGCAGATTGATATGGCAAACGTCCGCTCCAATGTCGCCGGGCCGGCACAGTCCAACCTGCGCGTTCATGTTGGCCCCATCCATATAGACCTGCCCGCCGTGCTCATGGACAATCCGGCAAGTTTCCGTGATGGCTTCCTCGAACACGCCGTGCGTCGATGGATACGTGACCATGAGCGCCGCCAGGTCGTCCTTGTGCGCCTCCGCTTTGCCGCGCAAGTCCGCCACGTCAATATTCCCCTGCGCGTCACAGGCGACCGGCACAATGCTCCATCCCGCCAGGGCCGCGCTGGCCGGATTGGTGCCGTGCGCAGAAGTCGGAATCAGGCAGACCCGGCGGCGGGGCTGGCCGCGGGTTTCGTGATATTTTTGAATCACCAGCAGGCCGGCATATTCGCCTTGCGCGCCGGAATTGGGCTGTAGCGAACACCCGGCCAAACCACTGATTTCCGCCAGCCACTCTTCCAGTTGCCGGAAAATGATTTGATAGCCGCGCGTTTGCGGCAGGGGCGCAAAAGGATGCAGGCGGGCAAAGGCCGGCCATGAAACCGGCAGCATTTCCGCCGTGCCGTTCAATTTCATTGTGCAGGAGCCGAGCGGGATCATCGAGGTTGTCAACGACAAATCCCGCCCCTCCAGCCGACGCAGGTAGCGCAGCATTTCCGTTTCGGAATGGTGTTTGTTAAAGACCGCCTCTTGCAGGAACGGACTGGTCCGGGCCAGGGGCGCCGGGTAATCCGCCGCCGCTTTGGCCGCCAGGTCCGCCATGGAAACCTCCGGCGCCGCGCCGCCGTTGAACACGGCCAGAATATCCACCACGTCCTTGTCCGTCGTCGTTTCATCTAGCGAGATGCCCACAGTGTGCGCGTCCACGACGCGAAAATTCATCTGCCGCGCCTCTGCCGCCCTGGCGATTTCAACGCCGTTCCCGGCCCCCAGGTCGATTTGCAGCGTGTCAAAGAACGGCAGGCCGCCGGACGGCTCCGCTCCCCGGCCCGATTGTTTCAGCCCCTCCGCCAAAATCGCTGTCAACAAATGAATGCGCCGGGCAATGTTCTTCAAACCTTCCGGGCCGTGCCAGACCGCGTACATCGAGGCCATGCTGGCCGGCAGCGCCTGCGCCGTGCAGATGTTGCTGGTGGCCTTCTCCCGCCGGATGTGCTGCTCGCGCGTTTGCAGGGCCAGGCGCAGGGCCGGCCGGCCTTGCGCGTCTTTCGAGACGCCAACCAGCCGTCCGGGAATCAACCGCTTGTAAGCGTCGCGGGTGGCGAAGAACGCCGCATGAGGGCCGCCGTAACCGAGAGGGACTCCGAACCGTTGCGCGCTGCCCACCGCCACGTCCGCGCCAAATTCCCCCGGCGGCCGCAACAAAGTCAGCGCCAGCAAATCCGCCGCCACCACCAGCAACGCGCCCGCCGCGCGCGCCTGGCCGGCAAAATCCTCATAATCAAAAATCGCGCCGCCGGTGTCGGGATATTGCACCAGCGCGCCGAAAACCTTGCCGTGGAATTGAAAGCTCCGGTGATCGCCGGTCACAATCTCGATGCCCAGCGGGCGGGCGCGGGTGCGGATCACTTCGATGGTTTGCGGATGGCACTTTTCAGAAACGAAAAAGACATTCCGGTCCGGCTTCACATTCCGGCACAAATGCATCGCCTCGGCGGCGGCGGTCGCTTCATCCAGCAACGACGCGTTGGCCACGGGCAACCCCGTCAGTTCACTGGTCATGGTCTGAAAATTGAGAAGCGCTTCCAGGCGGCCCTGCGAGATTTCGGCCTGATAAGGCGTGTAGGGCGTGTACCAGCCCGGGTTCTCCAAAACGTTCCGCTGAATGACCGGCGGAGTAATGCAATCCGAATAACCCATCCCGATAAACGACCGGAAAACGTGGTTTTTGGCGGCAATGGCCCGCAATTCGGTCAAGACCGCATGTTCATCCCATCCGGCGGGAAGACGCAGCGTCTTCTTCAAGCGAATCGATGGCGGCACGACTTTGGCAATGAAGTCATCCAGTCCGGCAAAGCCCAACTCCTGCAGCATCCGCGCTTTCTCATCGGCGCTGGGGCCGATGTGGCGGGCGGCAAATTCATGGGCCGTCCCTGGCGATGTCGTTAATGGTCCGGACATGCCGCGAAGGTAAAAAAAGAATGCCCAATGTCCAAGCACGAATGACGAATTTTGCCAAAAGCGGTGCAACGCCCGGGGTCCCTTTTCCGTCATTGGGTCATTGGAGCATTGACCCCGAAATCTTTCAGGGTTGATTGGTCATTAGGATTTTGTCATTGAAAATTCCCCCTGAAATTTGAGGTTTGCTCTCCGGCCTCGCTTGCCAGTATCCAAAAAGCCAGAGGCGTCCTGACTCGCCCCCTGGCCTCGCCTGAGCTTGCAGTTTTGCCCGCTGCGCTTAAACTACGGGTGACAATGCGGTTTCCAGCCGTCAACGCACAACTATGAGCCAGCGCAGAACATATTATTTTGACAACAACGCCACCACACGGATCGCGCCGGAGGTTTTGGAGTCGATGCTGCCGTTTCTGGTCGAGTGGTGGGGCAATCCTTCCAGCGCCTATGGGTTCGGCAAGCAGGTGAGCAAACATCTCGAGGACGCGCGGACCAAAGTGGCGGCCTTGATCAACGCCGATCCAAAGGAAGTCGTCTTCACCAGTTGCGGAACCGAGAGCAATAATTCAGCCATCGAGAGCGCCCTGGCCACCCATCCGGCCAAACGCCATGTCCTGACCACGGCGGTCGAGCATTCGGCCGTCATCAAGCATGGCGAGGTTTTGCAAAAGCGCGGCTGTCAAGTCACTTTTCTCCCGGTGGACGCGGACGGCTCGCTCGACCTGCATCTGCTGGATAAATCGATCCGCCTGGATACGGCTATCGTTTCGGTGATGTGGGCCAATAACGAGACCGGGGTCGTTTTTCCCATCGAGGAAATTGCCGCGATTTGCCGCAGCAAAAACGTGCTGTTCCACACCGACGCCACCCAGGTGCCCGGCAAGATGAAGATCGATGTTCACGGATTGGGCGTGGATTTTCTGACGCTTTCGGCTCACAAACTGCACGCCCCCAAAGGGGTTGGCCTGCTCTACATCAAACGCCGCGTGAAATATCAGCCGTATTTGATCGGCGGACATCAGGAGCGGGGGAGACGCGGCGGCACGGAGAATGTGGCCAGTATCGTCGGGTTCGGCCGGGCGGCGGAATTGGCCGAAGCCCATCTCGAGGATGAGAACACGAGGGTGCGCGCCTTGCGCGACCGGCTGGAAAACACCATTCTGAGCACCATCCCGAATACGATTCGCACGGGGGCCAAGGAACCGCGCCTGCCGAACACGAGTAACATCGCGTTCGAATCCGTCGAAGCCGAGGCCATTTTGCACCAACTGGATCAGCTTGGCATTTGTGTTTCCAGCGGTTCGGCCTGCACCACCGGTTCGCTGGACCCTTCCCATGTCTTGACCGCCATGGGCATGAAACCGGCGCGGGCGCGCGGCTGCGTGCGCATCAGCCTGGGAATTTACAACACGGACGAAGAGGTTGATTACTTTTTGAAACATATCCCGCGGGTCATTGGCAAGTTGCGTGAAGATTCGCCGCTCAATCCGGGAACGGCCCACGTCACGGCTGCGGAACTCTTGAGAGAGGCGCTCAGGGAGCGATTCAACAAGGATAAATGATAGCTGATCCCGGGACGGCCCGTGTCACCCCCGCGGCACACGCCGGCGGGTGGGCGGGGTTTGACGCCTGTTCTTTTCCGCAGTATATTCCGCGTCCTTTTATGAATGCAAAACCGCATGTGGCAATAGTCGGCGCGACGGGCGCCGTCGGAATCGAAATGCTCAAGACGCTGGAAAAGCGGAATTTTCCGGTGGGCAAACTGACCCTGCTCGCGTCGGCGCGCTCGGTGGGCAAGAAACTGACCTTTCGCGGCCAGCCGGTCGCGGTGGCGGAATTGACCAAAGATTCCTTCAAGGGAGTTGACATCGCGCTTTTCAGCGCCGGGGGCGCCATTTCGCGGGATTTTGCGCCCATCGCTGTCAAAGCCGGTTGCGTGGTGATCGATAATTCCAGCGTGTTCCGCATGGATGAGTCCGTGCCGCTGGTCGTCCCGGAAATCAACGCCAGCGACATCCGGCTGCACAAAGGCATCATCGCCAACCCGAATTGCACGACGGCCATCACCTTGATGGCGCTGTATCCGTTGCACAAGGCGTTCCATGTCAAAAGGATTTTTGCCTCCAGTTATCAGGCCGTTTCCGGCACCGGGGCAAAAGCGATTCAAGAACTGAAGCGGCAGGTGGAACAAATCGTGGCCGGGGAACCGGTGACGAAGGAAGTTTACCCGCATCAAATTGCCTTCAACGTTCTGCCGCAGGTGGATGTGTTTCTGCCCAACGGTTACACCAAGGAAGAGGCGAAAATGGAAAACGAAGGGCGGAAAATCATGCATCACCCGGCCTTTCGCGCCAGCGTGACCTGCGTGCGCGTGCCGGTCTATCGGGCGCACTCGGTGGCGGTGAGCGCGGAGTTTGAGAAACCGGTCACGGTGGAAACGGCCCGCGAGGTCCTCAAAAAAGCGCCCGGCCTGGACGTGGTGGACAACCCCGATAAAAAGGAATATCCGCTGCCGTTGTATGCGAGCGACAAGTACAATTGCCAGGTGGGCCGCCTGCGCAAGGACAGCGCGTTCGACAACGGCCTGTGTTTTTGGGTGGCGGGCGATCAACTGCTCAAAGGCGCGGCCTTGAACGCCGTGCAAATCGCCGAAGAGTTGATGAAGTGACGGCGGAACCTTTCAGGCCGAACTAACTTCCGATCTGCTCCTTGTAAATCTCCACGATTCGTTTAGCAACGGATGTGTCAAACTTCCAGCGTTCGTACTTATCCCGGGCTCCTGGATGATAAGTCATTACGAAAAGGCATCCTTTCATTTTGGCCCACTGGAATCGGAGATCGGAGTCATCATATTCCATTTGTCCGAGTGCTTGCTCAAAGACACCTTCAAATTGGCCCCAAGGCCTCCCATCGCGCCAGGGCCAGGGCCTGCCATAACCAATGACTAAACGAGGCGGCAAGGTTTCGCCCGCCGCGAAACGCTCTTTTAACATGTCAGCCAGCAGATTCCGTCGGCCACGCAACACAATTTTGCGGTAGGTATCAATATCGGGCGGAATATCCAAGAGGCGGCTGTGTAGATCCCCAAAAAAGTCCATGCTCGACTTTGGGACTGGCAGCAATTCCGCAAGCAAACTGTCACCGGGAATTCTTCCAAGCTTGCTCCTTTGATATTCGAATATGGCCCGATCATCACCCATTTGATCGAGTTTGCCATCAATCCCAAGCATCACAGAGCAGAGCGGAGACCATGTGGGTTGTGGTTGTGGCCCCGATTTCTGTGGATTATACAAACCATCCAGTTGATCGCACAATTCCTGTAAGTCCGTGAAGACGTCCAACTTACTTTGAATAGTGAGGCGTTTTTCGTAAGATTTCGCATCGTTGTCGTCATAAGTTTTTTCCTCGATTCCGATAAAAATCACTTTGGCATCTTTGGAACCGTACCCGACGAACTGGGAGAGCTTGGTAAGCAATGGATTCATGTTTGCGGCTTAATTCCACGTTGATCTTGTCTGTTGCTTGCTTCAAAGGACACCTGACTTCATTACCACGTCGGACGAAGATTACGAAGAGAAAAGCATGATCCGGCCCGGCCCGGCGTTGAAAAGCCAGAAACCGTTTTACCTAAAATTCAAGGTTGACAATTATCGCACGTTTGCGATAGATTGATTGGTGATTATCGTATGCCGCACACCAGGCTGCTTTTCTTTCAGGATGCCGATGGCACTGCTCCCGTGTGGGAGTGGCTGAAGGAGTTGCGGGCGAGGAACCCGAAGGCGTATGCCAAGTGCGTGGTTCGCATTCGCCGCCTGGTGGAGTTAGGCCATGAATTGCGAAGGCCCGAGGCCGATTTGCTGCGAGACGGTATTTACGAGTTGAGAGCCAGGCTCGGCACGGTTAATTATCGGATTCTCTATTTTTTTCATGGCCGAAATGTCGCCGTGCTGGCCCACGCGATAACCAAAGAAAATGAAATACCAATCGTTGAGATCAACCGGGCAGTGGAGCGCAAGCGGACATTTGTTGCCAGCCCTGCCGCCCACACTTTTATAGGAGACATTGAAAATGCGTAGCCAAAAGACTCAAAAGCGCACCAGTGATGCACGGACGCTCCTGGAAGAACTCACCGGAAAGAGCCAGGAAATGGCTGACTTGATCGAACTGGAACAGGACAATCTGGACATTGCCCGGAAGATTTACGAACTTCGCACCAGGGCCAAGCTCTCGCAGGCCGATCTGGCGCGCAAGGTTGGCACGACCCAATCCGTTATCTCCCGTCTCGAGGATGCGGATTACGATGGCCATTCCTTGGAAATGTTGCGCCGCATCGCTTCCGCCTTGAAAAAGCGTGTAGAAATCCGGTTTCTGCCCGGCCGTAAACTGCAACACGCTTAACGGATTGCAGTCAGGCCGCGGCAGGCGCGGCGGAGGAGACGGCGCGGGAGGCGGCCAGGTCCACCTTGCGCTGGCGCAGGCTCTTGAAGAATTCGTAGCCTTCGCGGCAGCGCCGGACAAATACGTCCTTGTCTTCCAACATCGTTTTGATGATGCGCAGGATCGGCTTGGGCCGCAGATAGTAGGCGCGATAAAATCGGTCCACCGCTTCAAAAATCTCCTCCTTGCTCAGGTCCGGATATTCCAGGGAGCTTTGTTGGAAACCGTCCTCATGCACGATGTCGGTCTTGTCCTTCTTCCTGGCAAACCAGCCGTTTTGCCGGGCCATCTCGTAAAGTTCCGTGCCGGGATAGGGCGCGGCCAGCGAAACTTGAATGCTGAAAACGTCCAGATCCATCGCGAAGCGGATGGTCTGCTCGATTGTTTCCCTGGTTTCGACGGGCAAACCGAGTATGAACGTGCCGTGGATGACCACGCCAGCCTCGTGGCAGGCTTTGGTAAAGCGCCGCATTTCCTCCAAATCAATGCCCTTTTTAATGCGATTGAGAATCTCCTGGTTGCCGCTTTCATAACCCACCAAAAACAAACGCAGGCCCGAGTCCTTGAAAAATTTGACGGTGTCGTAATCCAAATTGGCCCGGCTGTTGCAGGACCACGTCAGGCCGAGCGGGGCCAGTTTTTTGGCGATCTCGCGGGCGCGCGGGAGATTGGCGGTAAAAGTGTCGTCATCGAAAAAGAATTCCCGCACCTGGGGGAACAGCTTTTTGGCGTAGGCCATTTCGCCCGCCACGTTTTCGGGGGAGCGGACGCGATATTTGTGGCCGCCGATGGTTTGCGGCCAGAGGCAAAACGTGCATTGCGCCGGGCAGCCGCGTCCGGTGTAAAGGCTCAGATACGGATGCAACAGGTAGCCGATGAAATATTTTTCAATTTGCAAATCGCGTTTGTAAGTGTCCACCACCCAGGGCAGGACGTCCATGTTGGTGATCAATTCGCGTTCGCGGTTGTGAATGATTTTGCCTTCGGCGTTGCGATAAGACAGGCCGTCGATTTCCGACAGCGCCCGCCCTTCGGCAACTTCCTTGCAGGTAAAGTCGAACTCCTTGCGCGCCACCCAATCAATCGCGGGCGAGGCCTTCAAAGTTTCGGTGGGCAGGACGGCGGCATGGGCGCCGATGAAGCCGATTTTCGTGCCGGGCCTTTGTTGCTTGATGGCCTCGGCCACCTTGCAATCATTTTTCAACGACGGCGTCGAGGTGTTGATGATGACGTAATCGAAATCTATCGCTTCGGCCAGGCACTGTTTGACGCCGATGTCATGCGGCGGACAATCCATCAACTTGCTGTCGGGCACGAGCGCGGCGGGCTGGGCCAGCCAGGTGGGATACCAAAAGGAAGTCACTTCGCGCCGGGCCTGGTAGCGCGAACCCGCGCCGCCGTCGAAACCGTCAAAGCTCGGTGGAGAAAGGAACAACGTTTTCATGAGACGCGCAAACCCGCGGTTCAGCCGTCGGATTTTTTGCCAATTTTCGCCAGCAACTCATCGCGCTGCGTGGTGTCGCCGGAACCGCAGCCGCCGCCCGTGGCATTAATGGCCGCCCTGGCCTGGGCCAAATGCCCCTTGCCGATGGACATGCCGTTAAACGCGTTGACGGAGCGGCCCGCGTAATAGGGCTGGGGCTTGGCGCTGAAATTGTACCTGAGATTTTTCCAGTTATCGCTCGCTTTGGTGCTCAGGGCGCCGCTGGGATCGTAACCGCAATGCACCATGCAATTCTCGCAGCGGGGATCGCGCGCCACCCCGTCCACCACGCCGTATTTGTCCCAATCCACTTTCTCCAGCATCTCGTGGTAGCCGGCATAATGGCCGTCGGTCATCAAATAGCAGGGGGCCTTCCAGCCGCGGACATTGCGGGTGGGAATGGCCCAGGCCGTGCAGGTCAATTCGCGCTTGCCCGCCAGGAATTCCTGGTAAACCCGTGTGCCGATGATCGTGAAGCGATCGCCCCATTTCTCCATGTCCTTGAATTTTTCCCGGGTCGTTTTGCGTGTCAGGAAGAAATCCTCCGGCCGTTTGCCCAGGCGCTTGAGCATGTCCTTCTTGGCCGCGTCATATTCATATCCCGGCGAAATGGTGTGCGCGTCCACTTCCAGGGACGAGAAAAACTCGAACATCTCCCCGATTTCCTTGACCTCGGTTTCCTTGTAAACCGTCGTGTTGGTCGCCACCTGGTAGCCGAGGATTTTCGCCATTTTGACGGCTTCGACGCATTCCTTGAAAACCCCTTCGCGTTCCACGATCAAGTCGTGGGTGTATTCCAGCCCGTCGATATGGACATTCCAAAACATCCAGCGCGTCGGGCGAATGACGGGGCGGGCGTCTGATTTGCCTTTGCGAATGGCTTCCGCCTCCTTTTCCGTGAGCAGTTTTTCGCCCAGCAACCGCGCCAGCGCCGGCTCCTGTTTCCGGTCGTAAATGGCGGCCAGATAATCCCGCATTTTTTTGCGCATGAACATGCCGTTGGTGCAGAGATGAACGATGCGGCCCTGCTTGAGCAACCCGGCGGTCAGCTCTTCGATTTTGGGATAAATCAATGGTTCGCCGCCGCAAATCGAAACCATGGGCGCGTCGCACTCCTGCGCCGCGGCCAGGCAATCCTCCAGCGGCATCATGTCCTTGAGGTTGGTGGAGTATTCGCGGATGCGCCCGCAGCCGGTGCAGGTCAGGTTGCAGGTGTGCAGCGGTTCAAGCTGCAGCACCAGGGCGAACCTGGGCGTGCGCAATAACTTGTGTTTGACAATGTGGGCGGCGATCTTCGCCGTCAACGCCAGTGGAAATCGCATACGTTTAATTTGCTGTGGCCAAACCCCTGTTGGACGCAATCTGCGCCGGTGGCGCCGTTTGCATGACTGGAACAATCTGCGGAGACCCGGGCCTGGTTTCGACCAGGCCGGGCAAAAAGAACATCAGAGGCGAAACGCTCTGGGTCGTGGCAATGCCGCTGCAGCCCGTGCCCAGGCCAAGAACGACGGCGGCAAGCGCCAGACATTTCATTATGGAATTAACTCTCACACCATCAACTATAGTAATGATTCGAATTTTGGCAACCATTATTCTTTGGCTCGATTTCCGCTGGACTTTTGCCGGAAATCGGCTGAGAATAACGCATCGCGAGCGGCACCATGAGCAACCGACTGAACAATGCGGGTCGAGTTCCGGGGCGACACCTGTGGCAAATTCTTTGCCCGGGGGGATTTACCTTGATTGAGCTGCTGGTCGTCATCGCCATCATCGCCATTCTGGCCACGCTGCTCCTGTCCGCCCTGGCCAAAGCCAAAGAGGAAGCCCGGCGCGCTAACTGCATAAGCAACCTGAAGCAATTGCAACTCTGCTGGCAGATGTATGCGGATGATTACGCCGGCGTGCTTTGTCCAAATGATTGGATAGACACTGGCATGGCGGGCGATGCAAACCTTGGAGACATGACGAACATTTCGTGGTGCAACGGAGATGCCCGCACTGATGTAAACAGCACAAACATCCGGTCTGGACTTCTCTTTCCTTATAACACTTCAACCGCCATTTACCACTGCCCCTCCGACATGTCCACGATTCAGGACCAAAACGGGAATCCGCTCCCCCAGGCGCGCACACGAAGCTATAATATGAGTCAATCTGTAAACGGTTACGGTTTGCTGGTTGATCCCCAATCGCATTGTTACGTGGATGCGCTCCAGCCTTGTTTTTCAAAATTCTCGTCCATCACCAATCCCACGCCGTCTCACCTCTTTGTGTTCATAGATGAAAATGAAAACACACTTGAGGATGATCAGTTCGGATATCCAATGCGCAATTATTACGGTTACTACGGTTGGTGGTTTGACATGCCGTCCAATCGCCATAATCAAGGCGCCGATCTGTCCTTCGCGGATGGGCACGTTGAATATTGGCGCTGGCAGGTGCCGAAAATTGCGTCCGGCCCTTTCTTGCAGGTGCTCCCCACGGAATGGGGCGATTACAAACGAATCGGCAATGCCATGCGGCAGATTCTGATTGACGAGTATGCCCCACCCCCGGGCAACCCTCTGTGATGGAAATCGAGGCGGTTGTTGCGCGCGGATAATTTGTCATTTTTTCCACCCTGCAATTTCCGCGCTTGCCAGCCTCCTTGAATCGTCATAAATTTCACCCAATGAATTTGACTAAAGAACGGTCCCGCGCGGAAATCATCCTGTTCGCCTCGGTGATTTTTGGCATCTGGCTCTCCATTTGGGCGGTCATCCTGGTCAGCGCCACGCTGGGAGTGGTGGCCGGGTTGTTTACGTTGACCCCGTTGATCATTTTTGCCTTGCGTGACCATGAATAGTCCGCCCGCGCGGACAGTGCCAGATGCGAACACTTTTCCTCGGTATTGACAGCGGAACGCAATCGACCAAAGTCCTGGTCGTCGAGGCCCGTCATGGCAGGGTCGTCGGCGAGGCGGCGCGGGCTTACGGCCTGATTCCGCGCCTGCCGCCCGGCGCCAAGGAACAGCATCCCCACACCTGGCGCGATGCCGCCGCCCAGGCGATCCGGGCCGCGCTCAAGCAGGCCGGGGCTTCGGCGGATGAAGTCGCCGCCATCGGCGTCAGCGGGCAGCAGCATGGGTTTGTGGCGCTGGACAAGGACGGCGGCGTCATTCGTCCGGCCAAACTGTGGTGCGACACCACGACGGCGGCCGAATGTGATCTGATCACGGCCAAACTGGGCGGCGTCCAGGCGGCGATCCGCCGCATCGGCAACGCGGTCTTGCCCGGTTACACCGCCCCGAAAATTCTCTGGCTCAAGCGCAAGGAACCGAAGCATTTCGCCCGCCTGCGGACGGTGCTCCTGCCGCACGATTATTTGAATTTCTGGTTGACTGGCAACAAGGTCATGGAATGCGGGGACGCCAGCGGAACGGCCTTGCTCGATGTCCGGAAGCGCCGCTGGTCGCAGGCCGCGGCCGACGCGATTGATCCGGGACTGGCCCGCGCCCTGCCGCCTTTGATCGGCAGCGACGAGCCGGCGGGTTTCCTGGCCGCGCCGACGGCAAAGGCTTTGGGCTTGAAGAGCACTGTCCTGGTCAGCGCGGGCGGAGGCGACAACATGATGGGGGCCATCGGCACGGGCAATACGCGGGCCGGCGTGGTCACGGCCAGTTTCGGCACCAGCGGCACCATTTATGCCTGCGCGGAAAAACCGGTGATCGATCCGCAAGGGGAAATCGCCGCCTTTTGTGATTCAACCAATCGCTGGCTGCCCCTGCTCTGCACCATGAACGTCACGACCGCGACGGAAATGGTGCGGAAGGATTTTGCCTGGACGCACGATCGCTTTGCCTCCGAGGCCTCCGGCGCGCCCGCCGGTTCGGGCGGCTTGATGCTGCTGCCCTATCTGGAAGGGGAGCGGACGCCCAATGTTCCGCACGGCACGGGCGTGTGGTTTGGGGCCAATCAAAAAACATTCACCGCCGCTTGTTTTGCGCGGGCCGCGATGGAAGGGGTGACGATGGGAATGAATTACGGTTTGCAACGCTTGCGCCAGTTGGGCGTCAAGCCGGCCCAAATTCGCGTGACCGGGGGCGGGGCCAAATCGCGCTTCTGGCGGCAAATCATGGCGGATGTTTTTGACGCGGAAGTGGTCACCATCAAAGTAAGCGAAGGCGCGGCTTATGGAGCGGCCTTGCAGGCGATGTGGTGCTGGCATTTGCAGCGCGGCGAACGGGTTGGCATCAATGAAATCACCGGCAAATTCGTGCAATTGAACCACGCCGAAACCACCCGCCCGAACAAGGGCAACGTGAAACTCTATCGCGAATGGCAATCCATTCAGGACGAATTATCGTCGGCCTTGCGCCCCGTTTTCACCAGGCACCGGCGCTTCACGGCGGGTTCCGGCTAATCCGCCTAACGAAACTCCTCCACAGTGATGCCGCTGCCTTGAATAATACTTTTCAGCGTGCCTATGGGAACAGGCTTGCTTCCATGCATCGCTACGATTACCTGGCGGCCATTGGGATGACGCCATTTCTGATGGCTTCCAGACTGGCTGAAAAGCGCAAAACCGTGCTTCCGCAAAACTCTGACGATTTCTTTGGCATTACAGACTGGATAGCGGCGGCTCACGGCAGCGCCACTTCCAACAGCCTGGCTCTTTTATTGAGTTTGACTGGGCCGGGTTCAAACCACAGTCCGAGGGCTTCCTTCGCGTTGGCGATGGCCTCGTCCTCCGTGTCGCCAGCCGACGCGCAACCCGGCAATTCAGGAAAAACCGCCGACCACCGATTCGTTTGAGGATCAAATTCCACCAGCAAGCGCAGCTTCATGCCATTAATTTAACAGTCCGTTTCCCAGATGGCAAGGCCTCCATGGCGGAGATGGATTTGTTATTTCACCCGCTTCTGCTAATTTGCTTCTTGTGAGTTTTGTTCATGAGTTTAACGGGCTGCCTGTGGATGCGTTGCACGAGCGTTCGCTGACGGCTTCGGACGCGGAAGCGCGCCGTTGCGTGCGCGCAGGGAAATGGTCCCTGCCCGATTTTGCATCCTTAATCTCGCCCGCGGCCGGCCCTTATCTGGAGGAGCTTTGCCAGCATTCGCGCGCGCTGACCCGGCGGCGCTTTGGCAACGTCATCCGCCTTTTTGCGCCGCTTTATCTTTCCAACGAGTGCATCAACAACTGCCAGTATTGCGGCTTCTCCCGCGACAACCCCATTTTGCGCGTGACCCTGAGCGTCGCCGAAATGATGCGCGAGGCGCGGGCGTTGCAGGAGCAGGGCTTTCGCAATGTCTTGCTCGTCGCGGGTGAACATCCGAAATTTGTCTCCGAACAATACCTGGCCGATTGCGTGCAAGCCCTGCACGCGGAAATCCCGGCCATCTCGCTGGAAGTCGGGCCAATGGAAATTGCGCAATACCGGCCCATCGTCCAGGCCGGGGCCGAAGGCCTGGTGGTTTATCAGGAAACTTACGACCGCACGGTCTATGCCGCCATGCACACTTCCGGTCCCAAGCGCGATTTCGACTGGCGGCTGGAAACTCCCGAGCGGGCCTACGCCGCGGGTTTCCGGCGGCTGGGCATCGGCGCCCTCCACGGATTGGGCGACTGGCGGCGCGAAGCGTTGTGTCTGGCCGCCCACGCCGATTATTTGTTGCGGCATTGTTGGAAGGCGCAATTGACCATTTCCCTCCCCCGCTTGCGTCCCTGTGCGGGCCAGTTCGAGCCGCTCACGCACATGGGCGAGCGCGATTTGACCCAGCTTGTTTGCGCCTTGCGCCTGGTCTTTCCCGACGCCGGCCTGGTCTTGTCAACCCGCGAATCGCCCCGGCTGCGCGACGGCCTCATTCCCCTTGGCATTACCCTGATCAGCGCCGGCAGCCACACCGAACCGGGCGGTTACACCGGGGCCGGACGGGAAAAAACGCATCATACCACGCGCGGCCGTATTGTTGACATGGCCGCGACCGCCAGCGAATGGGCCGGCGCGGAAGGCGCGACCAACGCCACCGGCCAGTTTGAAATCGCCGATGTTCGTTCTCCCCGCGAAGTCGAGGCCGTCCTGCGCCGCCTGGGTTACGACCCGGTCTGGAAAGATTGGGACGCGGCGCTGACAGCATGAAGGCGCCTGTTTGAATGGACGACGCCTGCGTCATCGCCAACGGGCAGCGGGTCGCCACGGCGATTCCCTGTTCGATCGAACAGTTCCTTCTCGCGCAAAAACTGCGGCCGCGCAGTGTGGTGGTGGAACATAACGGCCAGGCGGTGGCCCCTTCGGAATTTGGCCGGCGGCAGTTGGCCGAAGGCGACCGGCTGGAGATCGTCCAGATCGTCGCCGGAGGCTGATGGTCAAAAACCCCGCACTCTCGGCCTTCGTGGCCGGCTTCGAAACCGAATCGGTTTTCGGCCAGGTCTGGATTCGGCGGATGAATCGCGGATTTGAGTTGCGCCATGTCGCGGACAGGGAATGCGACCCCGCCGCACTGCGTTTGCTGGGAGAGAATGACATCCGTCCTCTGGCCCAATTCACCGCCAGCGGCGCGTTTCGTCCGCTCAAATCCGCCCCGAACCTGCAACGCGGATGGCGGGCAACGCCGCGCAATGAAGAAACCCTGGGCGCGGCCCTCAATCTGTTGTATCCGGGCGCGGTGGCCGACTGGTTTGCCGCGCAAGCGCCGCTGCCGCCCGTCACTTCCTACCGCGAGTTTACCGGGCGGCAAACGGGAATGTATCGCATTACCACGCGGCTGGATGACGCGGCGGCGGGCGCGGTCATCCGGGCCTGCTGTCATGAAGATTTTTGCCTGAAACGCCGTCTTTGGACCGTGGACGGCCTGCCGCCCGATCCCCCCGCGGCAAAAAGCGCCCTGCCGTGCCTGGAACCGTGCGCCATCCTGCTGGAGTCCGCCCGAAAAGCGGCCCGCGCCAGTCAGGACGAAAAAGCGCAACGGCCGCCCGACCCCGCCGACTCCGACTCCTAATCGTAATCCTGATCTTAATCTCCTGCTTTTCCATGTCGGCTTGCAGCGAAAAAACGGATCAGGATTAAGATCAGGAGCGCGCGCCCAAAAAGATGACACGCGCCGCCTCCGCCCGCGATTTGTCTTGGAAAAGCGCCCCGCGCCGGTTACACCGCAATCGTTTAAATGGAAACGACAATGGATTGGCTGCATCACTTGCTTTGGTATCACGGCAAATTCCTGGGCGTCGCCTGGAGCGCATGGAAGATCATCGGCTGGAGCGCCAACGGCGTTTTCTCGACTCGTTTCCTGGTGCAGTGGTATGCCACGGAGAAGCGCAGGCAAGTCGTCGTGCCGCCGTTGTTCTGGTGGCTGAGCCTGGCCGGTTCGCTTCTGTTCCTTGCCTACGCCGTGTTTTACGAAAAGGATTCGGTTTTCATATTGGCCTACGCCTTTAACTGGCTTCCCTACTGCCGCAACCTGATTATTCATCATCGCCATGAAAGATCGCGCCAAGTCTGTCCCGAGTGCGGCGTCAAGGCCCCGCCGGCGGCCAACTTCTGCGGACAATGCGGCTCGCGCCTCGCCCCACCCCCCTGACCGCCAACCAGGGTCATTGAAGAAACGAAGGGAAGTCGGATTTTCCCTGACTTTTGCCTCTCTGCAATCGGTTTGACCGACCTTGACCCGCCTTGACTGACTTCGACCGGCAGGATTGGTTTGAGCCGGGAGCGCGTGCGTCTCTCGCGCGGTGGTTGGCGTCCCGCCAAACACATCCTGCAAACATTGGCCGAAACGCGTGTCAGGGGCTTTTTTGTCAAGTATGTTTTTTGACAGGCACCACAAAAACCACCCTTTTTTTCAGCCACAGAGAACATATGGATCACAAAGAAAAATTCCGTGTTCGGAATAGGCTTGGAGGTGGCGGACTTGTCGCGCCGTAGCCCGAAAGCTTTCGGGGCGAAGGCGGATTTGTTGGTGGACAGAGCGGGCGGGGAGCGGCATTATCCTAGCATGGCGCAAAAATCAACTGATGAAGTGTGGGGATCATAATGTGGAAGCCGACGAGACTAGAACTGGAATATGTGATTGAGCCGCAAGTGCGGCAGTTTTGCGGACCCATCTTTTTCACGAAATCCCTACAAACGGCGCTTGGCAATGTAATTGCCAACGCAAGTTTTGGTTTTGTGGATACTGGAAGCCAAAAACTACTCGTGACGTGCCATCATGTCTGGGATGAGTTTCAGGATAGCCCAGGTCGTTTGCGCCCGATTCAGGCGGAATATCTGTCCACAAGTCTTGCAACGGGATACCGGGCATCTCATCCGCAAATTGCATCAACCGGGGCATTCCAGTCTCGCGATGAATTAATTTCCCCGCCCGCGCGAAGCCAATAAGATTATCCTTTTTGTAGGCCCAAAACCGACCCTGGTAAGGTTTCACTATTCGATACTCGAAGTCCGGTTTTGGCGATTTGTATTCACCTTTTAAATCCGCTTCCCAACGAATGCCTTTTTTCTTTTCTCGTTTTACACGCCATCCATATTCAACATCTCCACCCGGTTTTGCGGCTGTTAAATCAGTTTCTTTATATCTCCGTCCGTCTGGCGCAACGTGACGATATTCTTGTTCAAGGTAATCCTCCGTGTATGGCGTCCAGATCGGATTCCAGGTGTAATTCTCCGTTTTGGTGTAGAGCAGCAATAAATCACGAATTCTGCCGCATCGTTTCATTCCTTGTTTCGTGTCACTGTGGGCGCCCGAACGCTTCCAACAGATTTCGTTTAGCATTCGCTTTGAATCAAAGATTCCGTCGAGCATAACCCGCAGATAATGACTGGCGGTCGGGTCGCAATGCAGATAAAGGCTGCCGGTGGGTTTGAGAATGCGATGCAGTTCCACCAAACGCGGAGCCATCATCGCCAGATAGGCCATCATCGGGGAATTTCTGAGCAAATCATGCAACGCATCCATCATTTCCACGACGGCGGTGTTCGGGCAGTCGTCCACAAATTCGGCGTAGGTTTCGGCCGCATCGGCCCAGTTCCATGTGTCCGTGAAGGCGTGAAATTGGGCCTGGCTCGCCTCGCCGGAAGCCTCACGGAACAGGACGTTGTAATCGGCGTTGGAATTGAAAGGCGGGTCAAGATAGACAAGATCGACACTGGCATCCGGGAAGATTTCCTTGTTCCGAAGCCAGGGCAGGTTGTCGCCAAAGAGCAGCCGATTCATGTCCGCCCACCGTACCAACTCGGCGCCGGCACCGCAAGAATGAAGCGTGCAAGCGTCCTCCCTTTCTGCGCTGCGCAACCGCGCGTTCCAAGACGTCCCTCTGAGCACATCCTGCTGTTTTTACGCCTTGGCCTCGCATTACGCTTTTGCGAATGGATTCATTTGCAGCGGGCCACCGATGAGGAAAGACTAAATGCTGAATGCTGAAGTTCTAATGTTTTCCAAGCGACTTGCTGACAATATGTTATGACTTTTTAATGGACAAAATGCCGAAATTTTCACGGTTTTTTTGCGCAATTTTCCCCTTGACAACTTTCCTTTTTACTTGAAAAACCCGGAAATTTTCACTGTTTTTTCCGGGCAGTTTGTCTTGAGAAAATCAACCCCGAAACCATTCGGGGTTTCAAAATGCAAGGTTTTGTCCTTTGTTAATATTTTGACAAATTTCTTGCGCCGCCTTTCGACCGTGCTATTTTTTGCGTTGATTTGTTTTATATTGCGCCAAATTACGTATGAATAGATTTGTCTCCTCTTTAATGGTTGTTGTGCTGATGGGTTCCTGGCAAATCGCCGCCGCCGGCGATGTCACCGGAAAGGTGACCTTGAAAGGAACGCCCCCGGCGGAAAAACCGATCGCCTTCGATGATACTTGCAGCGCCTTGCATCCCACGGTCACCACCACCCGCCATTATGTGGTCGGAAAGGACAACGGCCTTGCCAATGTGTTTGTCTATATTTCCAAGGGGCTTGAAGGGAAAAAATTCACGCCGCCGTCCACGGTGGTGGAAATAGACCAGGAAGGCTGCATGTTTTATCCCTACGTGGCGGGCGTCATGGTCGGACAAGTAGTGAAGTTCAAGAATTCGGATCCACTGATGCACAATATCCACGCCTTGCCGGCTGTGGATGGCAACCAGGAATTTAATTTCGCCGAGCCGAGCCAGGGCGATGTCAACGATACGAAGTGGGTGGCCAGCATCACCAAGCCGGAAGTGATGGTCAAAATCAAATGCGAGGTGCATAACTGGATGTTCAGCTACGTGGGCGTGCAGGACCACCCGTTCTTTGCCGTGACGGACAAGGACGGCCAATTCAAGATTCCCAATTTGCCCGCAGGAGACTATACTTTGACCGCTTACCACTTGAAAGCGACCGCCAAGCCGGGCGTTTCCAGGCAAATTACCGTGGGAACCGGTCCGGTCACCGCCGATTTTACGCTCGAAGTGCCTGCTCCGAAGTAAGTTAAATGGCCAAAAATGGTCTGAAACCTCTTTCAAACAACGCCCCGGCCCTTTGCCGCGGCGTTGTTTGATTTATTCTGGTTTGTGTTGTCTATTATCTGTCGTTGTTTGTTGTCTGTTGTCTGACGTGAATTCGAAGCCTGTTGAAAATGTCTGGTTGAAGCGCCACGCGGTATTGACCGCGGGCATGACGTTTGTGCTCGTCTGGATGGGGGGCCTAGTCACCAGCAACCGCGCTGGTTTGGCCGTGCCGGATTGGCCCAACACCTACGGCTATAACATGTTCTTTTTCCCCCCCTCGAAGTGGATCGGCGGAATATTTTTCGAGCACAGCCACCGGTTGGTCGCCTCGGCGGTCGGTTTGCTCACCCTGATTCTTGCCCTGTGGTTGTTCGGCCGCAAATCGCGCCCGGTTCTGCGCTGGGGCGGAGTTCTTTTTATTCTGGCCGGCCTCTGTCTTTGCCTGAAATTTCCCGCCCATGACAAGGAAAACATTTGCCTGGCCATCCTGGGCCTGGGCGCTGTGGCGGCCAGTTTCGTCTGGCCCGCCGGCGCGCCGGCGCCGCCGTGGCTCCGGGTGCTGGGCGTCAGCGCCTTTGCAGCCGTGGTGGCGCAGGGAGTTTTGGGGGGGCTGCGCGTGACGCAAGTGGACGCCCGCATCGGGATTTTTCACGCCACCCTGGCGCAATTATTTTTCCTGCTGGTTTCCTGGATTGCGCTCAGTCAAACCGGGTTTTGGCGTGGTTTGCCTGTGCAGGCCGAAACGGACCGCCGCCGACTGCGGTTTTTCTTTGTTGCCGCCACCTGCCTGGTGCTTGGCCAGCTTGTGCTGGGCGCGACCATGCGCCACCAACATGCCGGACTTGCCATCCGGGATTTCCCGGCCGCCTACGGCAAGGTCTGGCCCGACACCAGCCCGGCCGCCGTTCTGAGCTATAATCAAAACCGAATGGAAGACTCCGGCGACAATCCGATCACCGCCTTCCAAATCGAACTGCAAATGGCGCATCGCATCGCGGCGCTGGCCATTCTTATCGCGGTGGGTTTGGGGGCCTGGCGCGCCGGCCATTATCTCGGACGCCGTCATCCCCTGGCCCGTTTGGCCTTTCTCTGGTTTGGACTTGTGCTGGCGCAGGCGCTGCTGGGCGCGGCCACCATTTGGACCGGCAAATCAGCCGACGTGGCCACGGCGCATGTGGCCTGTGGGGCATTATGCCTGGTCACGGGCGGCCTGACGTCCATTGTTTCCTTTCGAATGCTGGCGGCGCCGGTCGCGCAGTGCGGCGCCGCCCAAAAAACAGAACTGACGTCCTTGCTGGCATCGTCCAGCATCACCCATTAAGCCGTTTATGAAAACCACCGTACAAACATTGAACGCGCCGCCCGCCATCTCCGGCGCGCCGGTGGCGGAGAAATCGCTGGCAGTCGTTTTGTGCGAGCTGTTCAAGATGCGGCTGACAACCCTGGTTTTGTTGACAACGCTGGCCGGCTTTTACCTCGGCTCGCGCGGGCCGGTTTCCCGCGGGTTGATGTTCAGCACCATTTTGGGGGCCGCTCTCCTGGCCGGCGGGGCGTCGGCGCTCAATCAGCTTCTCGAACGGGAGCACGACGCCAAAATGCGCCGGACGCAGGACCGCCCGCTGCCCTCGGGACGGCTGACGCCCGAAGCCGTGCTGATGATTGGCGGCGTCTGCGCGGCCGCCGGGCTGGTCTGGATGGCGCTGGCCGTGAATCTGTTGACGGCGCTGCTTGGCGCCATCACCCTGGGGAGCTACGTCTTTATTTACACGCCGCTCAAGCGAGTGACCACCCTCAACACGGCCATCGGGGCCATACCCGGGGCGCTTCCGCCGCTGATGGGCTGGACGGCGGCCCGGGGTGAAATCTCGGCGGAAGGCTGGTCCCTGTTTGCCATTGTTTGCTTCTGGCAATTGCCGCATTTTCTGGCCATTGCCTGGATGTACCGGGACGAATATGCCAAGGCCGGCTTCGTCATGTTGCCGGTCGTTGATGCCGGCGGAGAACGGACCGGACGGCAGGCTTTCTGCCATACATTGGGCCTTCTGCCGGTGAGCCTGGCGCCGTTTTTGTATCAATTGGCCGGTCCGGTGTATCTGTGCGGCGCGTTGGTCCTGGGGGTTGGATTTATCTGGTGCGCCTTTCAGTTTGCGCGCCAACGCACCATGCTTCGGGCCAGGGCGCTTTTCTATGCGTCGATCCTTTACCTGCCGATATTATTCGGGCTAATGGTTTTTGACAAAACGAGGAGCGGATAAGGATGGATAATTTCGGTTGACACAGAGAGCATTTGAAATTAATTTGCAACATAAATTGGTTTTGCCAACGCAATAATTAGTCATGCAGGCTGCAGCACATACGGATTCGCGCGCCCACGACCCGCACCATGAGGAGCCGGGTTTCTGGCGGAAATACATCTTTTCCACGGACCACAAGGTCATCGGCATGCAGTATGGCGTCACCGCGCTGTTGTTTATGTTTTTTGGCTTTTGCCTGATGTTGATGATGCGCTGGCAACTGGCTTATCCGGGGAAGGCCATTCCCGTGGTTGGGAAGATGCTCTTTCACTTGCTGGGGGCGGACATGGTGGGCAAGGACGCCGCCGGCAACGTCGGTGTCATCATGCCTGATTTGTATAATTCCTTCGGAGCGATGCACGGCACGATCATGGTCTTCCTGGCCATTGTTCCGCTGGCCTTCGGCGCTTTTGGCAATTTCGTCACGCCCCTGCAAATCGGGGCGCCGGACATGACCTTCCCGCGCGTCAACATGGTCAGCTACCAGTTTTATTTCATGGGGGGTGTCATCATGTTCGCCAGTTTCTTTATTCCCGGCGGGGCGGCGCAGTCGGGCTGGACCTCCTATTCGCCGCTGGCCACGGTGACGGCGGGAAGCCAGCATCCCAACGGGCAGACATTCTGGATACTGGGCATGGTCTGCCTGATCAACTCGTCATTGCTCGGGGCGGTCAATTTTATCACGACCATTGTTCAACTGCGGGCCAAGGGATTGAATTGGATGCGGCTGCCATTCTTTGTCTGGGCGCAATTCGTCACCGCGTTCCTGCTGCTGCTGGCCTTTCCGCCGCTGGAAGCGGCCAGCGTGCTGCAACTGATGGACAATCTGCTGCACACCAGCTTTTTCCTGCCCACCGGCCTGATGGTATCCGGACAAGTGCTGCATGTCAGCGGCGGGGGCAGTCCGTTGCTGTGGCAGCATCTGTTCTGGTTCCTGGGGCATCCTGAAGTTTATGTCTTGATTTTGCCCGCCATGGGCATCGTGACCGAGATCATCGCCAACAATACGCGCAAGCCGATCTGGGGCTATCGTTCGATGGTTTATTCGGTCATGGTCATCGGTTTTCTTTCCTTCATCGTTTGGGCGCACCACATGTATCTGACCGGCATGGGCACGCGCATTGCCACATTTTTCCAAACGACCACCATGATGATTTCCATTCCGTCGGTCATCATTCTGACCGCGCTCTTCATCTCGCTGTGGGGCGCGTCGATCCGCATCAACACGCCGATGCTGTTCGCGCTGGGCTTTCTGCCGATGTTTGGCATAGGCGGATTGACCGGGTTGCCGCTGGGCTTCAACGCCAGCGATATTCAACTGCACGACACGTATTATGTCATCGCCCACTTCCATTACATTGTCGCGCCGGGGACGATCTTCGCATTGTTTGGCGGCATCTATTATTGGTATCCGAAAATGACCGGGCGGTTTATGAATGAATTTTGGGGCAAGGTCCATTTTGCGCTTTCGTTCATTTTCATGAACCTGATTTTCATGCCGATGTTCGTGCAGGGGCTGGAAGGCATGTCGCGCCGGATGTATGACGGCGGCGCCAGTTACGCGGAAGGCGGCGGGGTGACTGGTTTGAGCAAGCAAATCCTCGGCTTGAACGTCCCCATTTCCCACGCCGCGTTCGCCTTGGGACTGGCGCAAATTCCTTTCATCATCAATTTCTTTTACAGCATCAAGCGCGGCAGGAAGACCGCTTCGGACAATCCGTGGGGCGCCACCACCCTCGAATGGCAAACGCCGACGCCTCCGCCGCACGGCAATTTCCTCAAGCCAATGGAAGTGTTCCGCGGCCCCTACGAATACAGCGTGCCCGGTCACGCCCCCGACTTCACCCCGCAAAACGAGCCTGACAAACCAGAACCATTAATGCATGGAAATCCCGTACGCAGTTAAACCACGGCCGGACACCGGTCTTTACAACGCCAAGCTGGGCATCTGGCTCTTCCTGGCCTCGGAAGTGATGCTGTTCGGCGCGCTTTTTTCATCCTACATCCTGCTGCGGGTCAACGCCGAGGAAGGAACCTGGCCGCATCATTGGCTGAACATCTGGCTGGGCATGACCAATACCTTCGTCCTGATTATTTCCAGCGTGACCGTTGTCCTGGGCTGGGCCTCGCTGAAAATGGGCCAGTTCAAACGTTACAAATTCTTTCAGGGCATCACCATTCTTTGCGCGCTGGTCTTCCTGGGCATCAAGTCCGTCGAATACCGCGACAAGTTCATGCATTACGAGGTCCACCTCAAGGACGGCCGCATCGCCGACGGCCATTTGCAGCCGGCGGAAACGACCGATAAAATGCTCGTCCTGGAAGGCCGGTTTGTCACCAATCACGCCGAGTTGATGGAAGGTTCCCTGCATCATGGCGGGGAGCCCAAAATCGAAATACCGAAGGACGAAATCATCTCGATGGAAAACTACGGCCCGTGGCACAACACCTACACCGCGATTTATTTCACCTTGACGGGTTTGCACGCGCTGCACGTCATCGGGGGGGCGATCGTCATTTTCGCCATTTGGGGGCCGCTGGCCAAAGTTTGGGAGCAGGACCCCGAGCGTTACACCAACCGCGTCGAAGTTTCGGGGCTGTTCTGGCATTTTGTCGATCTGGTTTGGATATTCCTGTTTCCGGTCCTTTATCTATTGTAAACATTATGAGCGATATGCATTCACCATCCGTGGCCGCGGGAGCGGCGGACGAACATTCCATTGAAGCCGCGCGCAAGCACATCCGCACCTACCTCATCGTCGGCGTGGCGCTGTTGTGCGGCACGTTGCTGACGGTTTGGGCGTCGTTGATCGATTTTGGCAGCCGTGAAATCAACATCGCCCTCGCCCTGTTCATTGCCTCCACCAAGGGCTTTCTCGTCGCCGGCTTTTTCATGCACCTGATATCCGAAAGGAAAATGATCTATGCCGTCCTGAGCTTCACCACTTTCTTTTTTGTGGCGCTGATGTATCTTACATTGTTTTCGATGGCGCATGGCAACATCGTCCATATTCGTTGATATGTCGCTCAAGGCTTTCCATATTGTTTTTGTTGTGGCGTCAATCCTGCTCGCCTTTTTCTTTGGCGGCTGGTTGATGCATGATTATTTCGCCACGCGGGAGGTGGCGGAATTGGTGGTCGGAATTCTCTCCATCCTGGCCGGCGTTGGATTGATTTGCTACGGCAAATCCATCCTGCGCAAGCTCAAACACATCAGCTATTTATGAAACGCATCCAGACATTTGTATTGACTGTTCTCGCGGCCGGGCTGGCCTCGCCCACCGGGGCTTTGGCCTGCGCGGCCTGCTTTGGCAAATCCGATTCCAACATGGCCAAAAGCGTCAACGCGGCCATTTTCAGTTTGCTGGGGGTGATTGTCACCGTCCTGATCGGCGCGGCTTCCTTCTTTGTTTTCCTCTCGCGCCGGGCCTCCGCCTCCGCCGAAGCCGGACAAACCGGCCAGGATTCCCCGTAAATTCAAGAAGCCCGGACCATGCCAGACACACCGCCAACCAACAAGGGGATGAACTGGAAGCTGTTCTTCCTTTCGGGCGTGCTCCTGCTCCTGCCCACCTGGTACGTCTTCCACTATGTTTCGCCCGTCGGCAACATGCCGGTCGATGCCTCCGGCCAGGGGGCGGGCGTGGATCGGTTGATTTTTTCCGTTCATGCCTTGATGGGGGCGCTGTTTGTCGGCTGGGTGGGCTATTTTATTTATGTGGTGTTTCGCTACCACAAGAGCCGCAATCCCACGGCCGATTACAAGGGCGTCACCAGCCATGCCTCGACCGTGCTCGAGGGCGTCGTTGCCCTGATCGAGGGCGCGCTGCTCATTGCCCTGGCCATTCCCATTTGGGCTCATGCCGTGGATCAGTTTCCTGACGAGAAAGATTCCACTGTCATCAAAGTCATCGCCCAACAGTTCCAATGGAACGGCTGGTACCCGGACACCAACGGCGTCTTTTGCGCCCAGGACAGGAAGTATGTGGCGGGCGACAATCCTTTTGGATTGGACAAGAACGACCCGCACTACAAGCAGAATTTCATCGTGGCCAAAGACCTGGTCGTGCCGGTGGACAAGCCGGTCATCGTTTATATCAGTTCCCTCGACGTCATCCATTGTTTTGCCTGCCGGCCGATGCGGGTGACGCAGGACGCGATCCCCGGCATGGTCATCCCGGCCCATTTCACCCCGACAAAAATCGGCACCTACATGATCAACTGCGCCCAACTTTGCGGCGCGGCTCATTACACCATGAGAGGCACCTTGAAAGTGGTTTCCGCCGGGGACTACCAGAAGTGGGTCGCCAGCAAATCCAGCGTTGGAGCGGGCGCAGGGGCCGGCTACGAATAGGGCGGCGGGTTTCGTTTTTTTGGTTCCTCGCTGTTTTCGGTGGAATAGAGTTTCATTAAAAGCCTTCTTTGGCACCGAATTGGAGCAACCAGCCGGAACGAAGCAGCGCAGCGCACGGCTGAAGTGGCTGGGATTCCGCCCCCCCCCACCCCCCCGCTACAGTGCTACAAACGTTGATTATCAATGAGTTAGGGTGCAACAAGGGTGCTACAATTTGGCTTATTTGTAGCACGTGTAGCACCCTGGCATCACACCCAAAGCAAAGGCTGAAGGCTGAAGGCTAAATGCTGAAGTTGAAACCGGCGGCCAAAAGGCCAGACGCATCGTGCGCGAAGCCTGGCCAGATGGGATGATAGGTCCGGAAAACCCGCAACACCGCAACAAGTGTTGATAGTCAACGACTTAGCCCGCAACATTTGCCGCAACAAACCCGCAACAAGCCCGTTACATTAACGATAAAGCCGGCTTGGTCCTGGCATTGACACTGGCGCATTGGTGGGTGAATGTGTGGGTGGACAGAGCTGGCGGGGGACGGCATTCTCCCGGTATGGTGTAAAAATCAACTGATGAAGCGCGGCGTCTGGTAGTGTCCTAATTTGGTTTTAAATCACTATTTAAATGTTTTCACCATCCACCAAGCGATCAATGCGGACAATACAAAAGTGGAGATCAGTATACTATTTCTTGGCTTCCTCATTTGAACCCTTCGGCTCTCCAAGCGTAAATCCGTCCACAGAATCAATACGCCCACGCCATAATACACCGTTCACTGGGTCGAGTTGATGGGCGGGAAGCCAGAACCTTGCCGACGCCAAGTGAATAAAGTCCTCAGAATTATCATCGAGACCGTCAGGATTAGGAAGGTCTCCTGAAGCCTTGGCCTTATCAAGAATATCTTGAATAATGCCATCCATGAAAAGCTGCATGTAAAGCTTTTGGCTGATGATGATGCCCGTAATCAGAATACCACCAACATTGAGAGTGATGGATTGACCCCGCAAATCACGCGGACTCTGTTCCATGCTTTCTGCTGTTTTAATGACTACGCTTAAAAGTAAATCCTTCATATAAAGCCGTCAGTTCTTTGCAGATCGACATCTTGATGATTTGGACTCATCTCGACCTGTTGTTGAGGAATGGCCCTTTCCTGGAGGGGGCCGCTCTTCCTCAGTTTAATCTTACGCCACACTACAAGTTGAAACAACGCATCCCCATTCACTAAACCATAAAGTGTCATAATTCTAGGACTGACTTGACAGCCGTTTTTAACTGCGATGGGGAACGTTGGAGGATTCATTTGGATTTTTTCTTTCGCTTCGTCCGCCTCGATGATCCGGGCAGATTGAGTATTTTGGAGAACGCTTTTAATAGGGGATTGAGATAAAAGGTCTGCGGCTCGCGGTCGAAGTAAATAGCCGAGAGTAGCTTAGAGCAAAGTTTCCCGTCGCAACCATATTCGGATTCCGCCTGGTCAAGAAACCGACCCAATCTGAACGAAAAAGGGAGGCGGTCCCCTTTATTCACGGCGCGCCCGGTTACAACCATTAGGCGAATCACATGCCAAAAAAATACCAGCACCTCGTTATCGTCATCAAAGCCCATAAAGGGGGCACCGCACTGCTTGAGCGAAAGGAACTCTTTCCAGTCGTTCCGCAAACATCCGTCAAGTGTGGTGTAGTCGCCCCGGCCTGTGATGACTTCCTCCGGGGTTTCGCTTAATTCAGCCAGCCTGGCAGTCCACTTGGCAGTGCCAGGGACACCAGGCGCAAGGGTGATCCACTTGATAGGGGTCTCCGGTTTATTCTCCAACAGCCATTGAGGATCGACATAGAGCCCGCTTGCAATTCGGTCCGCCATTGCGGACGTCAGCCGCTTTTTGCCGGTTTCGATTGATGCAAGCAGCGACCTGGATATGCCGAATGCTTTCGCAGCTTCCTCCTGCTTCAATGGGCCCCTGCAGTCGCCTAAGGCCATCCTCAATTTCTCCAGCGTGTGCTTGGCTGTTTTCACTTTTTTCATTTGTCTGGGCCGGAACTGAATCTTTTTCGCAAGCTGCTGTTTCGTGAGCAGCGCCGGAGTCAAATCGGCACTGCCCTCCGCGATGCTCATTGCTGTCTTTTTGCTCATGTTGGTAAAGTTGCCATAACGGCGCATTTTTAGCTTGCAGAAAAAGTAACATAAATTGTTACTTTGGTGTCACAAGGCAAAGGCTTCATTGATAAATCGTCGTGAGAAAAATCGTGAAGGGGTCAATGAAGGGGTCAAGCCTGAATGGCGCTTAGATAAGACCTAAAACTTTCTTGGATAATGACTTGCGTCGATGGGTGTCTGGCATTGCTTCGAAAAGAATCTGGCGGGATAGTCTTTGCATTTTTTCAACCGTCTTTTGCAA
>Ga0181526_10000717_pt1 | contig 33870 bp, 30 predicted proteins | sample PEATcosm2014_Bin_35_FD_119750 | JGI IMG/M metagenome (GOLD analysis project Ga0181526, IMG submission 119750) | Peatland microbial communities from MTU Mesocosm Facility, Houghton, MI, USA - PEATcosm2014_Bin06_30_metaG | ecosystem: Environmental > Terrestrial > Soil > Wetlands > Peat | place...
CTCCGTCCCCCCGCTCTCAGCGTCCGGTATCCGGCGTCTTGCCATAGGCTATCTGCCAGCCCCAGGCGCCCGAGCCGTAGCCACGCCGCGCGACGCGGTCCTCGTAGATTTGCGCGACGATCTCGCCGTCGCCCGCCAACAGCGCCCGCGTCGAGCACACTTCGGCGCAGATCGGCAGCTTGCCCTCGGCCAGGCGGTTGGCGCCGTATTTCTCGTATTCGGCCGCCGATCCGTCCGGCTCCGGGCCGCCGGCGCAAAACGTGCATTTGTCCATCTTGCCGCGCGAGCCGAAATTGCCGGCATGCGGGTATTGTGGTGCGCCGAACGGGCAGGCGTAGAAGCAGTAGCCGCAGCCGATGCAGAGATCCTTGTTGTGCAACACGACGCCGTCGTCCGTCGTGTAGAAGCAGTTCACCGGACAAACCACGGCGCAGGGCGGGTCAGAGCAATGCATGCAGGCCATCGATACCGAGCATTCGCCCGCCTCGCCGTCTTTAATGGTGACGACGCGGCGCCGGTTGATGCCCCACGGCACCTCGTTCTCGTTCTTGCAGGCGGTGACGCAAGCATTGCACTCGATGCAGCGGTCGGCGTCGCAGAGGAATTTCATTTCCGCCATGGCCGGCTCCTCTACGCCGCCCGGACCTGGCACAGCGTGGTTTTCGGCTCTTGCATGCCGGTCGACGGATCGTAGCCGTAACTGGTGATCGTGTTGGCGCTCTCCCCGAGCACGATCGGATCAAGCCCCGCCGGATAATTCGCGCGCAGATCCTTGCCGTCGAACCAGCCGCCGAAATGATGCGGCATCCAGACTACGCCCTTTGGCACGCGCGGCGTGACCAGCGCCTTGACCTTGGCTTTGGCGCTAACCCCGGTCACCCAGATGTAATCACCGTCCTTGACGCCGCGCGCGGCAGCGTCCGCCGGATTTATTTCGGCGAACATCTCCTGCTTCAATTCAGCAAGCCATTTGTTGGAGCGCGTTTCTTCACCGCCGCCTTCGAATTCGACGATCCGCCCAGTGGTGAAAATAAGCGGCAAGGCCCGCGCGACGCCGTTGTCGACGGCGGCCTTCTGGACGGAGAAACTCATATTCGGCAGCCGGAACTGTTTGGCGTCAGCGTAGGTCGGATACTGGCCGACGAGATCCGGGCGCGGCGTATAGATCGGTTCGCGATGCACGGGAACGGGGTCCGGCAAGCCGAAGGCATTCATGCGCGCCTTGGCGTTACCATAGGGCACGCAGCCGTGGCGCAGCGCGACGCGCTGAATGCCGCCGGAAAGATCGGTCGCCCACGACACCGTGTCGGGAGTGGCGCCGCCGATTTTCTGGATGACGGCGAGCTCGTCGGCGGTCAGGTCGCCGTCCCAGCCGAGCTTCTTCAGAACCGCGTAGGTGAATTCGGGATAGCCGTCCCGGATTTCCGAGCCCTTCGAATACGAGCCTTCGGCCAGCAAATTTACGCCGTCGCGCTCGACGCCGAAGCGCGCGCGAAACGTACCGCCGCCGTCCATGACATGGAGATTCGTGTTGTACAGATTCGGCGAGCCCGGATGCTTGAGTTCGGGCTTGCCCCAGCACGGCCACGGCAATCCGTAATAGTCGCCCTTGCAAGGGCCGTCGCCGGCGCACAGCGTGACCAGATCGAAATCCTTCTGGTTCGCCATGTGCAGTTTGATGCGCTCGGGCGATTGGCCGGTATACCCGGTCGACCAGCTGCCGCGATTTATCTCGCGCAAGATATCTTCCGGCACCGGCCGGTCGCCTTCGACCGCGAAGTTTTTGAACATCTGATCGGCAAATCCAAATTTCGTCGCCATCAGATAAATCACCTGATAATCATCCTTGGTCTCGAACAAAGGCGGCACGATCCGCTCGCCCCATTGCATCGAGCGGTTCGAGGCCATGCGGGAGCCGGAGCTTTCGAACTGTGTGCAGACCGGCAGGAGATAGGTGCCGTCTTTGCGGCCGGCCTCGACCGACAGCGAGGCCCAGGTCGTCGGGTGCGGATCCGCGACCACGAGAAGATCAAGCCTCGCCATCGCTTTCAGCGATTCCGGAATGCGCGCAATGCTGTTGCTGCCGAAGCCCTCGACGAACATGGCCCGGACATTGTCTTGCTGGTCCACTTGCTCCTTTGGCAGCAGCACGGCGTCGAACCAGCGGCTGATCGGGATGCCGGGTGTTTCCATATTTTGCTTGGAATAGAAGCGCGATTGCAGCCAAGCGTAGTCGACATCCCAGACCCGCCCCCAATGCCGCCACGCCGCTTCGGCGAGACCGTAGTAGAAAGGCAGCGTCACAACGTCGAGACCGACATCGGTCGCTCCCTGCACGTTGTCGTGACCGCGAAAAATATTGGCGCCCATTCCGGCGCCGCCGACATTGCCGGTGAGCAGAAGCGCGATCGAAGCCGCGCGCACGTTCCCGGTGCCTACGGCGTGCTGGGTGACCCCCATGCACCAGATCAGCGTCGCTGGCTTTTGCGTCGCGAACATTTGTGCGACGCGTTTGAGCTGCTCGCCAGGCACGCCGCTGACGCGCTCGACCTCGTCGGGCGTCCACTTCAAGATTTCCTTCTTGGCATCGTCGAAACCGTAAACGCGTTGCGCGATGAATTCCTTATCCTCCCAGCCATTCTGCAAAATGTGCCACATCATGCCGTAAAGCACGGGAATATCCGTTCCCGGCCGCAGCCGGACATATTCCGTGGCGTGTGCCGCGGTCCGCGTATGGCGCGGATCGACGACGATGAAATTGGCGCGGTTGAGCTCGACGCCTTCGAGGATATGCTGCAACGAAACCGGATGCGCCTCGGCGGGATTACCGCCCCAGATCAGGATGGTCTTCGCGTTGCGGATGTCGTTGAAGCTGTTGGTCATCGCGCCGTAGCCCCAGGTATTGGCGACGCCGGTGACCGTGGTCGAATGGCAGACCCGAGCCTGGTGATCGACATTGTTGCTGCCCCAGAACGCGGCGAATTTCCGGAACAGATAAGCGGCTTCGTTGGTCATCTTGGCCGAGCCGAGCAGAAACACTGAATCCGGTCCCGACTTCTGCCGGATCTCCAGAAGCTTGTCGCCGATCTCTCCAATGGCCTGGTCCCACGACAGCCGTATCCACTGGCCGTTCACGAGCTTCATCGGATATTTCAGCCGGCGTTCGCCACTGACCAGTTCGCGCACCGCGGCGCCTTTGGCGCAAAACGAGCCGCGGTTGATCGGGCTGTCCCAAGCCGGCTCCTGACCGATCCAGACATCGTTTGCGACTTCGGCCAATACGGTGCAGCCGACGGCGCAGTGGGTGCAGATGCTTTTGCGGATCGCAGTCGCGGCACCCGCGGGCGGCGGCGGACCGGCTTCGGCTTTGCGCGCCGCGCCGAGCGACAACGCGCCGAGCGCGGCGAGACCGCCGGCAACACCGGAGCGGCGGAGGAAGCTGCGGCGATCAGGCCCGCTTTCGGCTTCGGCCGCGCGCGCGAAGCCGCCCGAACGATACCGATTGTCTTTTCTCTTGATCAGCACCGCCGCCCCCTATTTCGGATAGCGATTGACGCGGTAATAGTTCTGCACGTCCGCGGAATTTGGCTGATAGTGCGACTTGCGCTTAGCATCGGTGCCGGCACTGTCCGCGGCCGCTTCACCGGCGAGCGGCGCCGACGCGGCGACGGCGACGCCTGCGCCAAGCCCGAGCGCCCGTAGCACGTCGCGCCGCCGCACCGAGTGCCTTTTCTTGGCTGCGTTCGTGGTCATGGATTTCCCGATCGGTTGCCGCGGGCGTTATGCCGCGAATGTGAAAGCCTCGGTCTCGATAGCCGTGAACAGCCGCCCGACCGTTCCGACGCAGCGATAGAAATCGGCCGCCCAAGCCTTTTCCAAGTCGGCGAAAAAACGGCCAAGCCACGGCGCGAGATGTTTTTCGAATATGTCGCGGTCGGCGTCCGGCAACACTGCAAACCGGCCCTCAATGATTCCGGCCTGAATGTCGCACAGCACGGCAGCGTGATCTTGTGGCTCGGCATGGCCCTCGGCACGCTCAATGCCGAGCCGCGCCAAGTCGGTGCGCAGCTCCGCCAGCGGGCGGTCATGGAGCGATCCGGTGAGATAATAGGAGCCGTAAGGCAACAGTTCGCCGCGCCCGATGCCGATGAAGAGATTGTGAAACTCGCGCCCGACACGTTCGGCGCTCGTAGCGCTCGCGGCTTGCGCCAGCGCGCCGTGGGCGAGGCCAAGCTCAGTGGAATCGCCGCGCAATGCCGCCAGCCGCGTCAAAAGGTGGGTGTCTGGTGCTCGGGCGAGCAGAACGGCAAGTAACGCGTATTCTTGCGCGCGAGCGGCCTCGACTTGGTCGAGGCCGAATGGGACCAGCTTATCAAGGGCCTTGCGCATCGCTGCATTCCCAGGCCGCATGTTTATTTTTTCAATGTCGTAACAGCAGCGTAGCAATCCCGATATTACGACAGTCTACCGATCGCGGCACCCTGCCACTGCGTCGGCGCAGCCAGTGTTTTTAAACTTGGCCGAATTCGAGCCTGTCCGCTTTGATGAAGATCAACGGGCTGCGGCGTCCAATTCAACGCTGTTGCGGCTATTTGTCGCCGTTCGCTTTGAATTTCTGTCCGAAATCTGTGAGGCCGCCGGTACCGTTGGCGTTCTGGTGGCATTGGCTGCACGGCTTGCCAGTTTGTTTGGTGAAGGCCGGCGTCGCACTAGCCGGCTGGGAAAGCAGCACTGGCACGGTCGCCGCCAGTAGCACCACAGCTGCGACGGCAGAACTGATGACGAAGATTTTTGCTACTTGCATATCCGATATCCTTTTCAAGGAGTCCCATCGTTGCTTCTAGCTCGGCAGGGCGCCGCCCTGTTTGGGGATGAGCGGTCTACGGAGCGCATTCTCGACTTGCGCCGGCGCCTCGGCATCGCTCGACGCCCCTAAATCCAGCTCGGTCGGCCCGGTGCCGACCATCGGCGTCGGAGCTGTTTGATCCGATTCATCAGTGGCGCCGACCCCCGCAGAATCGCCGCACAGATCGACCAGCAAACGATGAAGGTCGGGTGTCATCGTGAGGGAACCAAAGCCAGGCACGCCATCCGGCTTGCCGAAATCCCACTGGTTTTCGGCGATCTCGATGAAGTCGCGAATGACGGGGTCGGCGACCCAGGCCCGGCGCAGCGCCGCCCGCGTCAATTCGACGGGAACGCCGGGCGCGAGGAAGGCTCGAAGATCACTCGCGGAATTGATCGTTTCGATTGGCGGCAGCGATGCCGGATCGAACGGCGGAGGTGCGGCTTCCGCTGCGGTGGCGTCATCGGGACAGACCGGCGCGGCATCCCGCGTGCCGACATGTTGCATGGCTAAAACTTTGCGGCGTGACCAGCGCTCGAAAAATTTTCCGATTCTGGTTTCGGACGCACTCATTCATTCTCACGAGTTGCGCTGGCGTTTGACAAAAGGCCGTTCGACAAAATGCTGGGCGACGAATTGCGCAATCTCGGCGCGCAACGGTTCCGGCATCGCCACGGTATCCACGATATCGGTTCCGCTCTCGGTGTGGGCTTCGCCTTCGCCCGGCTCGGCCGTCACCGCGACGATGCGATAGGGCGGCTCGCCGTCGGTAGCCCGCAGCACGACCCAAAATAGCGGGCTGCCGCTATTGAGATTGTCGCGATAGCCGGCGGCGGCGGATCGGTGCAGTTCGATCTCGGCAGTGCCAACATAAAAATTCATGCAATCGGCGGTGCCGCCGAGTGCGGTCCATGGCGCCGCGGACGGCTGTCCGGCCATCGCCGCGATCGGCCGCCAAATGTAGTCGGCCCACGCACTCTTTGCTTTGCGCCGTTCGGCGACAATGCCGACCGTCAGGCGCGCGAGTGGCTCCGTTTGGCTCATGGCACGGTGCCGGATTTCATGATGAGTACTATACTCGTCTTTGTGCTCGGATATAACTATAACGAGTTCGCGTCGGCGCCAGGATAAGCCCGGCGGCCCTGCGCCTTTGGCTGCGATGACCGAACGTCCGTCCCAAATTTTCCTTTGTACGTGCGGCGACACGATGCCGCTCGATGCCGATGCGGTGCGGCGCAGCTGCCGTAATGCCGAGGTCAAAACTGGGCGGCAGCTATGCCGCGCCGAGCTGGAACGCTTGCGCGCCGCGGCCGCGTCAGGCGATCCCGTTTTGATCGGCTGCACGCAGGAGGCGCCGGCGTTGCGCGAAGCTGCGAGCCTGGCCGGGGGCGGCGCGGTCGGCTTTGTCAATCTGCGCGAGACCGCCGGCTGGTCCGACCAGGCCCCCGATGCCGGTCCGAAGATCGCAGCCTTGGTCGCCGCCGCGTGCGAGCCTGCGCCGGACCCCGCCACGCTCAGTCTCGCCAGCGACGGGGTCGTGCTTATTCACGGCCGCGACGAGGCGGCGATCGAGGCAGGAATGCTGCTGAAGGATCATCTCGACGTCACGGTATTGCTCTCGCGGCCGACCGATATCGCGCCGCGCAGCATCAATGAATTCCCGGTGGCGAAAGGCACGATACGTTCGGCGTCCGGATCTCTCGGTGCCTTCGAGCTCGTCATCGACGATTTCGCCCTGATGCTGCCCTGGTCACGCGCGGCGCTTGCTTTCGAGCCGGCGCGCGATGGCGCCACGTCGCGCTGCGACATCGTGCTCGATATGTCTGGCGTTGCGCCGTTATTCGCCGCCGCCGATTTGCGCGACGGCTATCTGCGCGCCAATCCGGGCGATCCCACTGCGGTGCTCCGTGCCGTACTCAAGGCGCGCGAACTTGTTGGTACGTTCGAGAAACCCCGTTACATCGAGTTCAATCAAGATTTGTGCGCGCATTCGCGTTCGAGCATCGTCGGCTGCCGCCGCTGTCTCGATCTCTGCCCGACCGGGGCGATCGCGCCGGCCGGCGATCATGTCGCGATCGACGCCGCGATCTGCGCCGGCTGCGGTCAATGCGCGGCGGCCTGCCCAACCGGCGCCGCCGCCTATGCGCTGCCGCCTACCGACGCGCTGTTGCGCAAGCTGCGAACTTTGCTCACGGCATACCGCGGGGCCGGCGGCGAAAATCCGATTCTGCTGCTGCACGACGACGACCATGGCGGCGAACTGATCGCCGCATTGGCGCGTCATGGTACGGGTCTGCCCGCCAATGTGCTGCCGGTTGCCGTCAACGAGGTCACGCAGATCGGTCTCGAGACGCTTGCGGCGGCGTTTGCCTATGGCGCGAGCGCCCTGCGCGTGCTGTTGCGGGGAAAGCCGCGGCACGACGTTGCGGGCTTACGGCAAACATTGGCGCTCGCCGCGCCGATCGTCACGGCGCTCGGTTACGGCTCAATGGCGACGATCGAGACCGACGATCCGGATAAGCTCGGCGCCGCACTGCGGACGATCGAGCGGCAGGTGCCGGTGCCACGCCCGGCGAGTTTCCTGCCGACCGGCCGCAAGCGTGAGATCTTACGACTTGCGCTGCGCGAACTGCACGGCGCTGCGCCGGCGCCGACCGACATTATCGCGCTACCGCCGGGCGCGCCGCTCGGCGCCGTCACGCTCGAGACAGATGGCTGCACCTTGTGCCTCGCCTGCGTCGGCGTCTGTCCGACCGGCGCGCTTCGCGACGATCCCGAACGGCCGCTGTTGCGGTTTGTCGAAGAGGCGTGCGTGCAATGCGGGCTGTGTCAATCGACCTGTCCGGAAAAAGTGATCAGTCTCGTACCGCAGATCGACTTTCGCGCGGTCACGGCGCCGGCGCGGATGCTCAAACAAGAAGAACCGTTCGCCTGCATCAAATGCGGCAAGCCGTTCGGCGTCAAAAGCACGATAGAGCGCATCGGTAAGACGCTCGAAGGCAAGCACTGGATGTATGGCGACGCAAAGCGCCTCGACTTGATCAAGATGTGCGACGACTGCCGCGTCGGCGCCGTCACCGCCGCCGCGTTCGATCCGCACGGCGGCCCGCCGCGCCCGCCGGTACGAACCACGGACGACTATCTGCGCGAACGGCAAGCGCGCAAGCCAGCGGACAAAGACGAAATATAGTTTGCGTTCTTGAGGCCAGAGCGATACCTCGAAATCGCTCCGCGGCTCCAAAGTGTCACAGCCGGATCCCATGCGCGACGTTCCATCGCCGTCTCGGCACGACCTTTGGCTGCATTGGCTGGTCTATCCCGGGCACTCGCTGCCGACGGCCGCAGCCCCTGTGCTGGTGGCGATGGGGCTTGCGATTCACGACCATGTCTTTGCGCCGCTGCCGGCGCTCGCGGCGTTTCTCGCGAGTTGGCTCATTCATATCGCCGGACTGTTCACCGACAATTATCAGCTTGTCGTCCGGCATCCGACCGTCAGCGAGCATCCGGAACTGCTCGATGCGCTGCGCAACGGCACGCTGACGCTCTCCGGCATGCGCGTCGCCATCGCGGCGTGTCTCGTGCTCGCGGCGCTTGGTCCCGGACCTTATCTGCTCGACGTCGCCGGCCCGCCAGTTATCGTCATCGGGCTCCTCGGCATCGCGGGGAGCCTCGGCTACGCGGCCGGACCGTTCCCTATCGGCAAGCACGGCATCTCCGACCCGCATTTCTTCGTGATGTTTGGGCTGTTCGCGCCGGCCGCCGCCTATTACGTGCAGCTTGCCGCGCATCACGAGACGACGTCCGGCTGGACGCTGTTATTGCATGCGATGCCGCTACGGGCCTTCGTTGTCGGACTGCCGCTCGGCGCCTTCGCGGTCAATATTCTCATCATCGACGACATCAGAGACCGAACTTTCGATGCCGCGAAGGGCTGGCGCACCGGACCGGTCCGGTTCGGCCTGCGCTTTAGCCGCATCGAATATCTGCTGGCAGTGGCCTTTTCTTATGTCATGCCGTTCTCGCTTTGGTGGCGCTGGGATTTTGACTCCTGGGTGCTGTTGCCGGTGCTCACGCTGCCGTTCGCCGCGACGATCGCGAGGCGGGTGTGGACAGACGACGATCACGATAACTTGGTGCCGATGACGCCCTTGGCCGCGATGCTCTGTCTCGCCTACGCGACGCTGCTGGCCGCGGGCCTTGCGCTCTAGACGCAAGCTAAAGGTTCGGAGATTTGCGGGTAACGCAAATCTTGGGCATCGCGAAGTCCACACCGCGGCCGCAGCGATTAATCCTCTAATCGGCTTATCCTTTGGGCGTCTCAGCTATTTCGCCGAACACTCCCGCCGCTGGCGCGGTTGACGCAAATCAATGTGACTAATCACCGTTTCGTGCATTGAGGCGGTGGCGACGCACCCTCCGGGTCACGTGAGAGACGGCCATGAGTGTCATCTCAGAGTCTTCTCAGGCCGAGAGCCGTGGCAAGCTGCTGAAAACTCCGGCGGCGCCTGTCACCGTGCGCGGGGGCTGGTCGAGCCTCAAGAAATACGGGCTCGCCGCGACGGCGATCATTCTGCTCGTCATCGGCGGTATGCTCCTCGGATTATGGGGCTTCGGCAGCCACGGCAGCGTGCAATATGTCACCGTGCCGGTCGCGCGCGGCCCAATCACGCGCACCGTAACCGCAACGGGCACCGTCAACCCCGAACTGACGATCATTGTCGGAACTTATGTCTCCGGCGTCATCCAGAGCCTGTCTTGCGATTACAACACGGCGGTGAAAGCGGGTCAGGTCTGCGCCAAGATCGATCCGCGCCCGTACCAGGCGACGCTTGATCAGTATTCCGGGCAATTGTTGCGCGACCAAGCGCTTCTCGAAAAAGACCGCACCGATCTCGCCCGTTATCAACGGCTCGCGGAACAGGACTCCATCGCGCGCCAGCAGGCCGAAGATCAGGTCCAGATCGTCCATCAGGACGAAGGCACCGTCAAAATCGATCAAGGGCTTGTCGACGGCGCCAAGCTTAACCTCATGTATACCGACATTATCTCCCCGGTCGACGGCACCGTGGTGTCGCGCAACGTGGCTCAGGGTCAGACCGTCGCGGCGAGCTTCCAGACGCCGACGCTGTTCCTCATCGCCACCAATCTCAAGCGGATGCAGGTCGACACGAATACCAGCGAAAGCGATATCGGTGAGCTCAAGCAAGGCGAGACGGCGAGTTTCACGGTCGACGCATTTCCGAAACGGACCTTTGAAGGAACCGTAAGCCAGGTCCGGCAGTCGCCGCAGACCGTTCAGAACGTCGTGACCTATGATGCCGTGGTCAGCGTCGATAATAGCGATCTGGCGCTGATGCCCGGAATGACCGCGTCGACCCAGATCGTCGTTGATCGGCGAAGCGACGTGCTACGTGTGCCCGACCAGGCACTGCGCTACGTGCCGGGCAGTCTTTCCGGTGGCGCGGCGCCGCCGCCGAACGAGCAACCGCGCGTTTGGGTCTTGCGCGACGGCACGCCGGTCGCGGTGCCGATCACCACTGGCCTCGACGACGGCAGCTTTATCGAGGTCGCCCAGGGCGATCTGCATCCGGGCGATCGGGTGATCACCGCGGAAGGCAATCCGCAGGGCGGCATTCAATCGAGCGCACCGGCGCCGCGTTTTTGAGATCGCAACCGATGCAGCATGATGGCCCCGCAGCGGCGCAGTCGATCATCAAGGTCGAGAAGCTCTGTCGCAGTTTCTTGCTCGGCGATGTCGAGGTGCAAGCGCTGCGCGGCATCGACCTCACCGTGCAGGGCGGCGAATTTGTCGCCATTATGGGCTCGTCGGGCTCCGGCAAATCGACCCTGATGAATATTCTCGGCTGCCTCGACCAGCCGACCAGCGGTCATTATTGGCTTGCGGACGTCGACGTCGCGACTTTGCGCGAACCGGAACTCGCCCGCATCCGCAGCGAACGGCTCGGCTTCGTCTTCCAAAGCTTCAACCTGTTGGCCCGCACCAGCGCCGTCGAGAATGTCGGGCTGCCGCTCTACTACGCGGGGGACGGACCGGCGAGCGGCGCGGTGCGCGCCGAGCGGGCCCGCGCGGCTTTGCGCTTTCTCGGCCTCGGCGAACGCGAGCGCAATACGCCCGGTCAGTTGTCCGGCGGTCAGCAGCAGCGCGTCGCCATAGCGCGTGCGCTGGTCAATTCGCCGAGTCTTCTCCTCGCCGATGAGCCGACCGGCAATCTCGATACGCGAACGTCGCACGCGATCATGGAGACGCTGGTTTCGCTCAATCGCGACCAAGGCGTCACGATCGTTCTCGTCACCCACGAATCCGACATAGCCGCCTATGCCGATCGCGTCGTAACGATGCGCGACGGCGAAATTATTTCCGACGAACGGGTTGGCGTTCCCGTACCGGTCGCCGGCGGCGGACACTCCCCATTCCTGCGGCGGGAGGCGCCCGCCGCCCGCAAAACCGCGGTTGCCGCGCATTTGGCCTTTGGGCTCATGGTGCTTGCCACGGCGGCGCAGGCGATCGGCCGCAACAAGATGCGCTCGGCGCTCACCATGCTCGGCGTGTTTATCGGCGTCGCCGCGTTGATCACGATGGTGGCTATCGGTCAGGGCGCCAATGAAGCGGTCCGCAAGCAAATCGAGAGTCTCGGCACCAATGTCGTCGTGATCCAGCCAGGCGCGGTGACGACGGGAGGAATTCGTGCCGGCTTCGGCAGCGCTTCGACGCTCACCGTTGCAGACGCGCGCGCGATCCATCGCGAGGATCCAGCGGTCGCGCAAGTCGGCTATCTGATCCGCCAGCAGGGTCAGGTGCAATATGCCAATCAGAACTGGACCACGACCATCCAGGGCGTGACCGCGACTTATCCGCCGATCACCAATTGGCGCATCGCAGCGGGTCGCGGCATCACCGCCGCCGACGACAACACGGCCGGCCTCGTCGCTGTCATCGGACAGACGGTCTACACTCAGCTTTTCGCTCGCGACGAGAATCCAATTGGCGCGGTCATCCAGGTAAAAAGCGTGCCGCTGCGCGTGATCGGGGTGCTGGCCGCCAAGGGCCAGTCTGCCTTTGGCACCGATCAGGACGACGTTCTAATGACGCCGTTCACGACCGCCGAACGGAAGGTGCTGGGCGTCGCGGCGCCGAGCCAGCAGCAGACGATGTTGAATTGGCCGTACCTGCCGGCGCCCAATCCTTACAATTTGCAGGCGCGGCTAACCGGTTTCGCCAATCAGATCTATGTGCAAGCGGTGAGCGAGCCGAACGTGCAGACCGCTATCCATCAGGTCAGCGACACCCTTATTCGCCGTCACCGCATCAAGGCCGGTACCGTCAACGACTTCAGCGTGCGCAACCTAAGCCAATTCGCCGAAACCGCGGAGAACTCGAGCCGCATCATGGCGCTGTTGCTGGCGGCGGTGGCTTCGATTTCGCTGCTGGTCGGCGGCATCGGCATCATGAATATCCTGCTCGTGTCGGTGACCGAACGCACCCGCGAGATCGGACTGCGCATGGCGATCGGCGCCCGCCGTCTGCATGTTCTATTACAGTTCCTCGCCGAAGCGGTATTTCTTAGCGTCAGCGGCGGCCTTGCCGGTATACTCATGGGAGTCATCACGTCGATCGCCATTTCCATGGTCGCCGGCTGGCTGGCGCCGATCTCGCTGACCGCAATCGCCGGCGGATTCCTGTTCTCAGCCGCGGTCGGCGTGTTCTTCGGCTATTATCCGGCGCGCAAAGCGGCCCGTCTCAATCCGATCGATGCCCTGCGCTACGAGTAACCGTTGCTCAAAGGCTATTGCTGAGTCGCCGCGGCGGGAATGGACGAATGCGCGATGTCGTCGTGACAAACGATGCAGGTGATTCCACCTTGCGCCAGTGCGGCGTGCGCCGACTGGCCGGCCGCGCTCGCCGGATGAATGGCGGAGGCGTCGTGACAGCCGCGGCAGGTGACGCTGTCCTCACTCTGCATTTCGTCGCGAACGCGCTGCGCCAAAAGCGGCCGTCGTGCCGCCCACACCGCAGCATTACTGAAATTGCCGGTCAGTTCGGCGATGCCGTCGCGAAGGCCGCCCATCGCATGTGAATAAGTCTCGACAAACCAGTTGTTCGCCGGCGTATGGCAATCGGAGCAGCCCGCCAGCACGCCGGCGGCATTATTACGATGCGCCGACTGCAAATAATGCGGATCGGCGGCCACTTCAGCCATGGAATGGCACGACGTGCAGAACGCTTCAGTCGCAGTGTAGCGATTGACGAACGTGCTTGCGATTATTCCGGCAGCGCCGATCGCGCCGCCGACAATCAGCACCGCAAGGAGTGTGAGCCATCGTCTCATCGGCAACTCGTTCAGTTCATAAATATCGAGGACTCTTAGCACTATTTATCGCAACAAATAAACGGCAGCGGCCCGTTACCTCGCTACCTCTCTCTCTTTTCGATCTAATCAAGTTTCTCGATGGAGAGCTTCCTTGTCATTGATGCGCATCAACATTGTCATGCGTACATGCTCGGGCAGAGATGCAATCCCGCTCCTGAGAATTGACCAGGATCAAAATCGTTTGTGGGCCTAGCTATACTGTTCAATTTTACGATTATTTGGTTGAGAAAGGAACGTGTCATGAAAGCGAAAACAAGAATCACAATAGGCTTGAGTGCACTAGCTCTCGGACTTGTTATGACCTTCGGCTTCGGTACATCCCCGGCGTCCGCGCAGGCCTGGGCTGGAAGTGGATACGGGACCGGCAATCCACTGCCGTTCAGTTATGGAGCGAACGGGGCTGCAACGATTACTCCCTGGAACAACCCAGGGAATGCGGGTAACCGCATGAACGGTAGCTACAGCACCGATGTGCTTCCGGTTACGCCGTTCGAAGGCCTCTACAATTACGTGCCGCCGCAAACACCGGCGAAGCACGCAAAGCATAAGGTCCATTGACGGTAGTGGGTTGATATCGTGAAGTAATCTGCTAGTCGCAAAAGCGAATGACCTGTTATTCCGGGCTCGCCGAGAGTCGGCAGCCCGGAGTATTTTTTTGCACGGTCGTATCCGTTCGGCGAATAAATGGGGTGACGTTTGGCCTGAAGCATTGCGCGAAGTGAGGCGCTTCACGCTTGCGCCACGCCGGCGAAGAGAGTGCTGGGATCGCGGAGCAATTGCTCGAGGGTCGCGAGGAAGCGGGCGGCATCGGCCCCGAACACGACGCGATGATCGCAGGTCAAGGTCACGAAGGCGCCATGCGGGCCGGCCGCCGCGATCGACAAGATCGCCGAAGCGCCGACCGGGATGATGGAATCGAAGGCGCGGACGACCGGAAAGACACCGAGGTCGCTCACGTAGAACGTCGCGCCGCGGTACTGCGACGGCGACAGGCGCCGGATTTTGGCGCGCTCGCGCAATGTATTCCACTCTTCGGCAAGCTCCGCCAATGATCGCCCGGCGGCATCGCGCAGCACAGGGGTGATCAATCCATCGCCATGATCGACGGCGATGCCGATGTCGACCCGTTCTCGCCGCGCCAACCCTTCCGACGTATAGGCCGCATTGAATAGCGGGTGCGCGATGACGGTAAGCGCGCAGGCGCGGGCGAAACAGATCGACAGCGAATAGTTTCGTGCCCGTGCCGCAGTCATCAATGGCGCCACGGGAAGCAATGCCGTGAGATGGAAACTCGGCGTCGCGGCGCTGGCGATCATGCCGCGAGCGACGGCAGCGCGCGCGCTCGACTCTCGCTCGATGCGATAGGGCGGACCCGCATCGAGTGCGGATGCGGCGTGCCCATCGTTCGGCGTCTTGCCGGCGACGGCTTCGCGATGCCGAGGCGCCGGGCGAAGCGACGCCAACGAAGCGGCCAGGACCGCCGATGCCGGCGCCTGCCTGGCGGCGGATTTGGATGACGCGTCGCCGTTACCGGTGCTCGGCCGCGGCAGTTCTACCGCCGTCGTTTTGACGCTCGCGACGCCGGCCACATCGTCGGCGATATACCCGATGGTCTCCCCAACCGGTGCTTCGGTGCCTTCGGCCGCCAAAGGGCCGCTCAAATAGCCATCCTGGAACGCTTCAACTTCCATGACCGCCTTGTCGGTTTCGACTTCGGCGATCAAGTCTCCCTTCTTGATTCTGTCGCCGGGCTTTTTCGCCCATTTTACCAAGCGACCATTGCTCATCGTGTCGGAGAGCGCCGGCATCGTAATCGCTTGCGACATGGTTACGCTGCTTTAGTTTCGGGCGTCGGGCGGCACAATTGCCGTGCCGCGGCCACGATGTCCGGTACCTGCGGAATCGTCGCCGCTTCGAGCGCCCCATTATACGGCGTCGGAATATCGAGCCCGGCCAGGCGTTGCGCCGGTGCATCGAGAGAATAGAAGCAGCGTTCCGTCAGCGTCGCCGCGATCTCCGCGCCGGCGCCGGCGAACCGGCAATCCTCTTCGACGACGAGGAGCCGGTGGGTCTTTTCCAGCGAAGCCGCGCATGTATCCCAGTCGATCGGCCGCAGACTCCGCAGGTCGATGACCTCGGCCTCGATGCCTTCCTTGGCAAGCTCGTTGGCCGCATCCTGCGCCAGGACGGCGTGACGCGAATAGCTCACGATCGTCAGGTCGCGGCCGGCGCGGCGCACGACGGCGCGGTGCATCGGCGGCGGTTCGGCGACGAAGTCGACCTGACCTTTGGTGAAATAAAGCAGTTCGTGCTCCAAGAGGATGATCGGATCGTCGCTCTGGATCGCTTGCCGCAGCTGCCAATAGGCGTCCTGCGGCGTCGCCGGTACGGCGATGCGCAGGCCGGGCACGTTCATCAGCGTGTGCTCCAGACGCTGCGCATGTTGCGCGGCAAGCTGGCGCGCCACGCCGCCGGGCACCCGCACCACCAGCGGCATCTTGAACTGGCCGCCGGACATGAAGGGAATTTTGGCGGCGCCGTTGATGATGGAATCAAGCGCCAGCAACATGAAATTGATGGTCATGATCTCGACCACCGGTCGGGTGCCGACGAGAGCGGCGCCGACGCCGAGCCCCGTAAAACTGTTTTCCGAGATCGGCGTATCGCGCACGCGCCACTCACCGTATTTGGCATAAAGCCCCTCGGTGACGCGGTAGCTGCCGCCGTAGAGGCCGACATCCTCGCCAAGCGTGAAGACCGACTCGTCGGCCGCCATTTCGTAATCCATGGCGCGATTGAGCGCCTGCCAATAGAGCAATTCCTGCGACATGATCGCCTCCCTACATCAGCGTTTCGCGGCGGTGGGTCGCATTGAGGTGACCCCAGGCGGCGTCCATGGTCGGCTGCGCGCTTTGCAAGGCGAATGCGACTGCGTCATCGACGATTTTCTGAATGTCGGCTTTAAGTTCCTCAACTTCGGCTTCGGCGAGATGTTCGCCGTCGATTAGATGATCGGCGAACAGTTTGATGTTATCCGGCCCGACTTCCGCCAACTTGTCCGCGGTCGGATATTTGAATTCGACATCGCGGATCGCGGCCGCGATCGGATCCCAAGTCTGATAGGCCTTCAGCTCGACGGCCGGCCGGTAGGTACCCGGATCGGCCATGGAATGGCCGCGATAACGGTAGGTTTCGCATTCGATGAATTGCGGTCCGCCGCCACGCCTGATCCGATCGAGCGCGTGTTTGGCCGCGTCATGGACCTTCAGCACGTCCATGCCATCGATCTTCTCGGTCGGAATGTTGTAGGCCGCGACGCGTTTGAAAACTTCCGGCACCGCGGAATGGCGGTGAATCTCGGTGCCGATGGCGTAGTGGTTGTTCTCGCAGACGAACAGCACCGGTAGGTGCCACAGCGACGCCATGTTGAGCGATTCATGGAACGTACCCTGGTTCACCGCGCCGTCGCCGAGGAATGACACCACTATTTCCGGCAGACCACGCATGGCGATCGCATAAGCGATGCCGATGGAGATCGGGCAGGTCTGGCCGACAATGGCATAGCCGCCCATGAAGCGGCGCTCGCGGTCGAACATGTGCATGGAACCGCCCATGCCCTTGCTCATGCCGGTGGCGCGGCCGAACAATTCGGCCATCACCTCGCGGGCCGGTGTGCCGCGCACCAAGGCATGCGCATGCTCGCGATACGTGCTGACGATATAGTCGGACGGCCCGGCGGCGTTGATCACGCCGGCCGCGACCGCCTCCTCGCCGGGGTAAAGGTGGAGAAAGCCGACGATGTTTCCTTTGCTGTATTCCTCCGCGGCGCGCTCTTCGAAGGCGCGCGAGAGCAGCATGTCGCGGAGCATGTGCTGCAGGGTTTCGCGTTCCATTTTGTCCTCCGGCCTCGGCGGCTCCGCATTCGTTTGCTCTTCCATTGACGGACGGGCGGGACGCCGAGGCGCCCCGTCCGCTTATCTCAACAGCAGCCCCGGAACCGTCCTTTGCTGACGGCGTAACGGGCTTCCTGACGTTCCACGAAGAATTCTTCGTAGGTCATGATCGGCAATGCGGGATGGTTAGCCTGACGATGCTGAACATAGGTGTCGTAGTCGGGCACCCCGATCATCAGTCGCGCCGCACGCACGCTCCAGGTCTTCACGGTTTGACCGTGCCGCCTCCATTCCTCGAACTTTAGGGTCAGGAGATCAGGCATTGCTTCCTCCCATCGCGGCGCCGGCGAATTCCACTTCATGAGTGGTCGCCCTCGGCGTGCCCAGCGCTTTACGGATGTTGATGATGCCATAGACCACCATCGAAATGACGACGGCCGCAAACAGCGCCGCCAGTGTCGCGTCGACGTAGTCGTTGAACACCAGGCGGCTCATTTCGCTCAAGGAATGGGCGGGCGCCACCACTTGGCCCGATGTAATGGCGGTCGAGAGCCGTGAAGCATGGGCGAGGAAGCCCACGGCCGGATTTGGACTGAATACCTTCTCCACGCCGGCCGTCACCGTGCAGGCCACGAGCCACGTGGCGGGCACGACCGTCACCCAGGCGAAGCGCTCATGCTTCATCTTGAACAGCACGACCGTGCACAGCACGAGCGCGATGGCCGCAAGCATTTGATTCGAGGTGCCGAACAGCGGCCACATCGTCCAGATGCCGCCGAGCGGGTCGATGACGCCTTGGTAGAGGAAGTAGCCCCACAGCACGCAGGCGAGCGCCGAGCCGGCGAGATTGTTGGTCCAGGATTTGGTGTCCTTGAACGCCGGAATGGCGTTGCCGACGAGGTCCTGGATCATGAAGCGGCACGCGCGTGTGCCGGCATCGACGGTGGTGAGGATAAACAGGGCCTCGAACAGGATCGCGAAATGATACCAGATCGCGGTCAGCGCCTGGCCCCCGAACAGGCTCGACAGGATTTGGGCCATCCCGACCGCGAGTGTCGGCGCCCCGCCGGTGCGCGACAGGATCGTTACTTCGCCGACGTCATGAGCCACTTGGCTCAGTTGATCGGGCGTCACCACGAAGCCCATATTGGAGACGGTCGCCGCCGCTTGGGCTGCCGTGGTGCCGATAATTCCCGCGGCGCTGTTCATGGCGAAGTAGATGCCCGGATGCAGCACCGATGCCGCGATCATCGCCATGATGGCGACGAAGGATTCCATCAACATGGCGCCGTAGCCGATGAACGGAATTTGACTCTCGTTCTCGACCATCTTCGGCGTCGTGCCGGATGAAATCAGCGCATGCCAACCGGACACCGAACCGCAGGCGATGGTGATGAACAGGAATGGGAACAAGCTGCCGGCCCAGACCGGTCCTGTGCCATCGACGAATTTGGTGATCGACGGCATCTGCAGGTCCGGACGCACGATGACGATCGCCACGGCCAATAAAGTGACCACGCCGATCTTCATGAAGGTTGACAGATAATCGCGCGGCGCCAGCAACAGCCACACCGGCAACACCGAAGCGACGAAGCCATAGCCGATGATGATCAAAGCGAGCGATGGGCCGCTCAGATTGAAATAGGCCGCAAGCTCAGGCGTCTGCGAGACGGTTTGTCCGTAAACTAACGCTGCCAGCAGCAGCACCACGCCGATGAGCGACATTTCCGCGACGCGGCCGCGGCGAATGAAGCGTCCGTAGATGCCCATGATCAGTGCGATCGGCACCGTGCTGAACACCGTGAAGGTGCCCCACGGGCTGCCCTTCAACGCCTGCACGACCACGAGTGCCAGCACTGCCAGGATGATGATGCAGATCAGTAGAATGCCGACGCCAGCGATGGCTCCGGCCACCGGCCCCATCTCCGAGCGCACCATGTCGGCGAGCGATCGACCGTCACGCCGGGTGGACAGGAATAAAACTGTCATGTCCTGCACCGCGCCCGCGACCACGACACCCGCGAGAATCCACAATGTGCCGGGCAGATAGCCCATCTGCGCCGCAAGCACCGGACCCACAAGCGGCCCGGCTCCGGCAATCGCCGCGAAGTGATGGCCGAACAACACGTATTTATTGGTCGGCACGTAATCGAGACCGTCATTGTGACGGACTGCCGGCGTCGCCCGCATTGGATTAACGCCCAGCACTTTTCTGGCGATGAAAAGCGCGTAATAGCGATAGGCGATGAAGTAGATGCACACCGCCGCGATGACGAGCCAAGCGGCATTGACCGGCTCGCCGCGGCTGAGCGCGACAATGCCGAACGAAACTGCGCCGAGCGCTGCGACGCCGGCCCATAGCAGTTTCGTTTGTATTGAATTGCCATTTCCGACGAGCGCGCTCATGGCGTTCCTCCTTGAGGCGTCCGTACTCTCCGCCTTGTTGGCGAGAGTGCGACGTAAATCTTGCGGGCCCTGTGCCCGACCGTGTTCAGTTTCCGCCGTCCGTGCCAGCGAGCTTTGATTCAGATCAACGTGAGCGTGTTTTTTTGCCAGTAATCTCAATGGGCTGCCGTCGCGGCTCTGCGAAGTTTTTGTGACGATTTCTCTCGACTTCGAGGCGGTTCTATTTTCAGTTTATTGTTGCGCCGCAGCACAGGTCGAGCCGGCGGGCGAAGCGACAATCAATGGCGAAGGCCAGTGACACTATTGATCGCAACGAGACCGCGCATTTCTCGCGGCTTGCGGAGCAATGGTGGACTCCGCGCGGATCTTGGGCGACGCTGCACAAATTCAATCTGGTTCGCCTCGGCTATATCCGCGACCGCGCGGTCGCGCATTTCGGCCGCGATCAGCAACGGGTCGACTGTCTCACGGGGCTGCGCATGCTCGATATCGGTTGCGGTGGCGGGATTCTCTCAGAGCCCCTGGCCCGGCTCGGCGCCGCGGTTGTCGGCGCCGATCCGTCGGAGCAGAATATCGCGGTCGCGCGGCGCCACGCCGCGGAGGCCGGGCTCTCGATAGATTACCGGAGCACGACCGCCGAGACGCTCGCGGCAGCGGGCGAAACCTTCGACGTCGTTCTCGCCATGGAAGTCGTCGAGCATGTTGCCGATTTCGGCCGATTCGTCGATCTGACTGCCGGGATGGTAAAGCCCGGCGGCCTGATGTTCGTTGGCACGCTCAACCGCACCCTGAAGAGCTTTGCAGTGGCGATTGTGGGCGCCGAATATATCCTAAACTGGATACCGCGCGGCACCCATCATTGGAATAAGTTCATTAAGCCGAACGAACTTAAAGTCGCGCTCGAACGCGGCGGCTTACACTCCATCGACGAAACCGGCGTAGCCTATAATCTCTTCGCCGATCGCTTTCAGCTCTCGCCGGCCGTCGACGTGAGCTACATGGTTATCGCTGAAAACGTCGCGTGACTGCTGCTCCTCTCAGGCCGCCCCCCGAATCGTTTTGGTAGAGCTTCCCGCGTGCCCCAGGTCGGACGGTCTCAACGGGCGCTCACGGCAAGTGTAGGTGAACGCCCGCGGGTTCCTGAGCATGGCAGACGCCCGGGAACAGTTGGAGGATTGGCGCAAGTACTGCAATGAGGAACGCCCCCATGGGGCGATCGGCCAGGAGACGCCGATTAAGTTGCTCAAACACGTTGGCGCTGCCAGCCCGCCATAGTGAGGAAGCCGGAAAAATCTCCCCTCCGGCGATTCAAAGTCGGGGCGCGGAGCACCACCCCTACGCGACTGTAGAAGTGAACGCCGGCACGTTTTCCGAGAGATTGCCGTGCCGATGCTCCGTCCCGCCCGCCTCGTTTGGTCACATTCCTCCGTTCGCCAAACGATGGTTTCTACCAGTGGATGCAACTGGAGCCGTTGGCGCAGAACTTTCCGATATGCGTGGAAAACGACGAAGGCTAACGCGCGGGCTCGATTCGGCAGTTGGAAGCAAAAATAGCAGAATTAATGATTCTTTTCAGTGCGATATGGCGGAGGGAGTGTCCTCCGCTTATCGGTAATTTCAGCATAGTATCAAATAGTTATAGATTAATGGTGTTGCGTACCCACAAACATTCCCGCGAATTGGGACTGGATTACAGCGAACGAGATCGAACGCAAGCGGTCGACTCGGAGAGAGGCGGAAGATCTGTACTGACGCTGTGACCACAGAACAAGCGCATTCGCTGGAGGGAGTGTAACTGCAAAAACAACTTTCTCTAAAGCGCCCTCTCCGGTACAGAGCTTTTAGCCCGGAGTTGTAGTCGCCCGAGTGATGCTGTCCGAGGGTCCACTGGTTGCGTTTTAAGGATAAGACCCGCGTGAGCCGCCGATTTGTAGCGCCCCGGCGTGGCGGCTATTCAGCCGGATGTGCCGCCAACACTTGGTTGTGGCCCTGTCCGCCATGGCGTAGCCGGCTAAAAAGGCGAGCCAACTGATCGAGATAGATATAGACTACCGGGGTTGTGTAGAGCGTCAACAGCTGCGAAACGAGCAAGCCACCGACAATTGTATAACCCAGCGGCTGGCGCAACTCCGAGCCGGCGCCCGAACCGATCATCATCGGCACCCCTCCAAGCAAGGCTGCCATCGTCGTCATCAGGATCGGCCGAAAACGCAACACGCAAGCGTTATAGATCGATTCCTCGGCCGATAGGCCCTGGTCATGTTCCGCGTGCAAAGCGAAATCGACCAGCATGATGCCGTTCTTTTTGACAATTCCGATGAGCAAGATGATGCCGACGATCGCGATCACACTTAGGTCGTACTGAACCGCCATCAGCAGTAACAACGCGCCGAGACCGGCCGATGGCAGCGTCGAGATGATTGTGAGCGGGTGGATCAGGCTCTCATAGAGCACGCCTAGGATCAGGTAGATGACGAAAAGCGCCGCGGCAATGAGGATCGGCGTGCTCGACAGCGACGCGCCGAACGCCTGCGCGTTGCCTTGAAAGCTGGTCTGGAGTGAGAGCGGCCTGCCGAGCTCCTTTTCAACCCGCTGAATGGCAGCCACCGCCAGCCCGATCGCGGTGCCCGGCATGAGGTTGAACGAGATCGTCACCGACGGGAATTGGCCTTGATGGTTGACCACGAGCGGCGCCACCTTGACGACGCTGTCGACCAGCGTAGCCAACGGCACCTGCTGGCCACTTGATGACGCGACATAGATGTTGTTCAGCGCTGCGGGACCGTATTGGAACTGCGGTTCGACCTCCAGCACCACATGGTACTGATTGAGCGTAGTAAACATCGTTGAGACAATGCGCTGACCGAACGCATCGTCGAGGGTGTTGTCGATGGTCGAGGGCTCGATGCCGAAACTCGCGGCAACATCGCGCTTGATCGTGATGTCGAGCGTAGGCCCGGCATTAAGCTGATCGGTCGTGACGTCGACGATGCCGGGTATCGCTCTGATCTTATCGAGGAAGAGCGGCGCCCAATGGTTAAGTTCGCCGGGATCGGCGTCGTTCAAGGTGTATTGATACTGGGTCTTGGATACACGCCCACCGATTGTGATGTCCTGCGCGGCCTGCATGAACAGCGTGATGCCCTGGATCTTGGCAAGGTTGGCGCGCAACCGCGCTATCACCTGGTCGACCGGGACACGTTGGTTCTTGGGCCTAAGCGCGATGAAAACGCGCCCGTTATTGACGGTAGTGGTGCCGCCGCCGGCACCAATCTGCGATCCGACCGACGCAACAGCGGGGTCCCGCATCACGGCATTGATCAAGGCCTGCTGGCGTTCCACCATGGCCTGATAGGAAATATCCTGCGCCGCTTCAGACAGGCCGATAATCATTCCGGTGTCCTGCTGCGGAAAAAAACCCTTGGGAATGATGACGTAGAGATAGCCGGTGATCGCGATGGTGCCGAACATCACCATCAGCGTGATGAAACGGTGCTGCAGCACGACTTTAAGTCCCGCCTCATAGGCGTTGAGCAGACTATCGAAGCCGCGCTCGAACAACCGATAGAGCCGGCCGTGCTCCTTGCTTTCCGGCTTGAGCAGTCGTGCGCACAGCATCGGCGTCAAGGTGAGCGAGATCAGCAGCGAGAGGACAAGCGACACGCTTACCGTAATGGCGAATTCGCGGAACAGCAGTCCGACATAACCGCTCATCAGGAACAGCGGGATGAAGACCGCAATGAGCGAAAGGGTAATAGACACGATGGTGAAGCCGATCTCGTCGGCGCCTTTGAGCGCCGCCTCGAACGGCGAGGCGCCCTCCTCCATATGACGCACGATATTTTCGATCACCACGACGGCATCGTCGACGACAAAGCCGACAGCGATCGACAGCGCCATCAGCGAAAGGTTGTCCAGGCTATAGCCGAGCTCGTAGAGCACCGCGAAGGTGCCGATCAGAGACAGCGGCACGGTGACGGCTGGAATGACCGTCGCCCAGAAATTGCGCAGGAACAGGAAGATCACCATGACGACCAGGACCACGGTGAGAAGCAATGTGAATTGGACGTCGGCGACGGAAGCCCGGATGGTTTGGGTTCGGTCGGAAATGATCGATACCTTTACGTCAGCCGGAATCGACGCCTCGAGCACGGGCAGCATCGCCTTGATCCTGTCGACCGTCTGGATGACGTTGGCGCCGGGCTGGCGTTGGATGCCAAGGATGATCGCCCGGTGCTGATTGAACCAGCCAGCAACCAGATCGTTCTCCGGCGCACTGATGGCATGGCCGACATCGCCGATGCGGACCGGCGCGCCATTGCGATAGGCAATGATCAGATTGTCATATTGTTCGGCACTGAGCAGTTGGTCATTAGTGTTGAGCGTATAAGTCTGGCGCGGGCTGTTGAGCGTGCCTTTAGGCAAGTCGACGTTGGCTTGGCCGAGCACGGCGCGCACGTCCTCAAGACTGATACCGCGCGATGCCAAGGCCTGCGGATCGACCTGGACGCGAATGGCTGGCTTCTGCTGACCACCGATGCCTACAAGGCCGACCCCGGAAATCTGCGATATCTTTTGCAGCATGATATTTTCCGCATAGGCGTCGACGGTGGTCAGCGGCAGGCTGTCCGAGGTCATGGCCAGTACCAGGATCGGCGTATCCGCCGGATTGACCTTCCGGATTGTGGGCGGATACGGCATGTTCGGCGGCAGTTGAGCGCTCGCCGCGTTGATTGCCGACAGCGTATCGCTGACGGTTCCATCGATGGCGCGGCTTAAATCGAATTGCAGGGTGATCTGCGTAAAGCCGAGCGCGCTTGCCGAGGTCATCTGTGTGAGACCCGGGATCTCGCCGAACTGCAACTCGAGTGGCGTTGCAACCGACGACGCCATGGTCTGCGGATCGGCGCCTGGCAGCTGTGCCGTCACCTGCAGCGTCGGATAGTTGACCTCGGGCAGCGCCGCCACCGGCAAAAGCCGGTACGCGACGAGACCGCCCACCAACAACCCAACCATGATCAGCGCGGTCGCGATCGGCCGATGAATGAATGGTGCGGAGATGTTCATGGGATTGGCGCCTGCTGCGCGGTTTGTGCGGCGGCTTCCTGGGCCGCCTGGCCATGGAGGACGGTGACATGGGTGCCGGGCTGCAGCCTATATTGCCCGTCGATCACGACCTGCTCGTTGGCTTTGAGACCGGAATCGATCAGTGCTTGACCGTTGCTGACCTGCGCGACAGTGACGGGGCGGATTGCCACGGAGCCGTCGGCATTGACTACATACGCATAGGCCCCCTGCGGTCCCTGCTGCACGACCGACGCCGGCACGGTCAGGCCGTCAAGCCGTGTGTCGAGCAGCAGCCGCATGCTGATGAGTTCGCCAGGCCACAGCCGATGAGCCTTGTTGGGAAATTCCGCCTTGAGCCTGATCGAGCCGGTGGTTTGCAGAATCTCGTTGTCGACGAGCGTGAGCTTGCCCTGGTCAAGCTCGATCTTGCCGTCCTGGCTGTAGGCAAGAACCGTGAGTGGGGACTTGGTCTGCAACTGCTGTTGCTGGATCTCCGGCAGGTCGGTCTCCGGCAGCGTGAATATCACCGAAATTGGCTCGACCTGCGTGGCGACCACGAGCCCGTTGGCGTCGGTTGGATGGATGATGTTGCCCAAATCGACCTGGCGGATGCCGACAATGCCGTCGATCGGCGACGTCAGTCGCGTATAGCTGAGCTGAATGTTGGCCGCATCGACAAGCGACTGATCGGATTTAACGGCGCTTTGCAGCTGCGACACCTGCGCCGTCTGGGTGTCCACCAGTTGCGGCGTGGCGTAGCCTTTCTGGGCTAACGGGGTATAGCGATTGAGATTTGCCAGCGCATTCGTAAGCTGCGCCTGATCGCGGTCTTTGTTTGCTGTCAATTGGTCGATCTGCGCCTGATAGGGACGCGGATCGATTTGCGCGAGCAGATCGCCCGAATGTACGGCCTGGCCTTCCGTGAAGTTGATGCCGACGAGCTGCCCTTGAATCTGGCTGCGGACGACAACCGTATTATAGGCGATGACGGTGCCTACGCCGGTCAGATAGATCGGCACGTCGTGCTGAGCGACAGTTCCGGCGACGATCGGCACCGGCGGCGTCGCCGGCAGCGCGGCGGAACCTTTTGTTGCTAAGCCCAGCGTCGCGGCCAATCCGCCGTAGCCGGCCATCACCAGGAGCACAATGGGAAAGACGTATCGGCGTCGCATTGGCGTTCTCCGCTGCGTGAGATTGCTGGTCAGCAGCCACTCGAAGGTATCAATGACCCGGATGTCGAGCATGGCGTGCTGCTCCCGAATGTCGGCTGAACTGATGGTGCGGGAATGACAACCATCGGACTGACCCCAGCGCTACCAAGCTCGAAGGAGCCCAACGGAATGCCGGGCCGGGCAACGCCGCCAGGAGAGGCGGACCATTGCGTCGGTGGTGGCGGAGCCCCGGTGTTTGCGCCTGCGCCGCAGGTTCCCGACATTGACGTGCTGCCTGCCCCGCTTCCGACGGTCATTCCGCCGCCGTCGTAAATCGAGATCGTCCCGGTCGTTGCCGAACATGTCGAGCTGCTACCGGCGCCTAGCGGCACCGGACTTAATCCGGGAGACGATAGCTCTGTTGCGCCCAGGGGGATTCCGATTGGCGAGATCGGCGAACTGGGTGCGCCGCCCAGCGGCGACGTCGCACCAATGCCGGGGGTCAGGTTGCCAATTCCGCCAACCTGCGCCGACGCCGGCGAAGAGCCCAAGAGCGCTGTCAGCGTCACGACAATCAGGGCACGCCGCATCATAATCTCCTAGCTTCGTACCGATGATCCGATCCGCGGGATTTAGTGCAGAGGCGCTCCCCAATACCCGACCGTGGTCTTGCCGACGTCACGCGAAGCGTCGCGGCGCGCATCTCGCATCCGGATTCTGGCGACCACCCGGCCCTCGAAACTGTCGAGGTCCGAAGATTGTTCACGCACCGTCGCAGCGTCGATCACCGCCGCCGGCGCGACCTTGGCAAAAGCCGATGCCAAGATGACGGCGGCGCCAAGTGCGATAATTGTGAGAAATGTCGTCATCACACGCTCCATAACTGCGCTAGCTTTGACCTTGCTGTGCGCACCACTCTGCTACAAATGAAAATAGGCTGATGGCCTGCCGGCACCATTAAATTGCTGTTCAGGAAACTAAATTCGATTTTATGGGCGTAGGCCCGGCAACCGGCTGAAGCGGCGACAATGCTAAAGTCGCTTCAACGCGACCTGGCAGCACTCTCCGCCGTGCGGGCCGGCGCAATCGGCAGGCGGAAACCGTCCAACGACTATCGCAGATACCGGAATACTTGATGTGTCGGTTCAGAGAGTTTCAGCGCGGCTGTGTCATAACACGGCGGTTTTTCAAATACTCCCGGCTACGCAGTCTTCAGCTGCGCGGGATCGACCGGCAGCGTCCGGATGCGCTTCCCCGTGGCCGCAAAGATCGCATTGCAGATCGCCGGCGCGATCGGCGGCACTCCCGGCTCACCCACTCCGCCGGGCGGAGCATTGCTCTCCACGATATGGACGCGGGTGTCCGGCGTAATGTCAGTACGTGCCACCAGATAGTCGCTGAAATTGCTCTGCTCGATGCGGCCCTGTTTGATGCTGATAGTGCTGAACAGCGCATTGCTGATCCCCATGATCGCGGCGCCCTCGAACTGCGCGCGCACCCGATCCGGATTGACGACGAGACCGCAATCGAGCGCCACATCGACCCTCGGAATCGTGACCTCGCCGTCAGCGCCGACCGCTACATGCACAATCGCCGCCACGTACGTGAGGAAACTGCGGTGGATCGCAATGCCGCGTCCCTGCCGCGGCGGCAATTTTTGGCCCCACTCGCTGTTGCGCACAACGAGGTCGAGAACGCCGCGTAACCGACCGGTATCGACCGGATAGGTATCAAGCGAGGCGCCGTAGTTCGGGTAGTCGACATGCATCGCGGCAAAATCGAGTTTGCGCGGATCGCCAAGCAACTCCCGCAGATAGTCGACGGGATCCTTACCCGCTGCATGAGCAAGTTCGTCGACGAACGAGCAGACGGCGAAGGCATGCGGAATGTTATAGACCGACCGATACCAACCGATCCGGACGTGGTTGGTGGCCGGCCCGTTCTCGCAGCGCACGTTCGCAATATCGTAGGGCATGTCGGTGACGCCCTGCTGCAGCTCGCCGGCACTGCCATAGGTTACATCGGGTTGGAACGTCGCCTCGATCGCGGGAAATACCGTGCGATGAAGCCATGCGGTCGTTCGCCCATCCGCCGCTAGGCCCGCTTCCAGATGCTGAGCACAGATGGCGTGATAATAGTCATGCTGGATCTCGTCTTCACGGGTCCATGTCACTTTGACGGGAGCGCCAACCTGGCGCGACAGCAGCGCGGCCTCGGCAATGTAATCGGGCTTCGACTTGCGGCCGAATGCGCCACCGAGCAAGGTTACGTTGACGGTCACGTTATCAAACGGCAGGCCGAGGACCTCCGCAACCGTCGTTCGTGCGGCCTGCGGAAACTGCGTGGGCGCCCAGATCTCGCAACGGTTGCCGACAACGTTAGCTACCGCGTTCGGCACCTCCATCGGGGCATGCGCGTAATAGGGCACGAAATAATCGGCCGAGATGTGATGCGTGGCAGCGGTGATCGCGCTGTCGACATTGCCCTGGTTGCGCGCGACGTGACCGGGCTGTTTCGCCGTCGCCTCGAGCTGCGCGCGGTAGGCCGTCGAGTCGTGGCTGGCATTGGGTCCATAATCCCAGGTGATCTTCAGCTTCTGCCGGCCTTGCTGCGCGGTCCAGGTATCGCTGGCAATGACCGCAACTCCACCCAGCGGATTGAAGCCCGACGGAACGGGAGTCGCGGGAATTTCGACCACCCGCTCGACACCCGGCACTTTCAGCGCATCGCTGGCGTCGAAAGTCGCGATATTGCCGCCATAGACCGGACAGCGCTCGATCGACGCGTACTTCATCCTCGGCAAAACGACGTCGATGCCATACGTCGCCTGGCCGCGAACGATGTCATCGAGATCGACGATCGGAATGGGCCTGCCGACGTAGCGGCGCTCGCTCGCCGGCTTGAATCGCAGTTCCAAATGATCGTCGGGCGGCACCTGCAGCGTGGCTGCGACCTTCGCAACATCGCCGAAAGACAGCTGCCGTCCGGTTGGCACATGGACGATCATGTGATTGCGCGCCCGGCAATCCTTGGCGTCAGCGTTCCAGATATGGGCTGCAGCGGCTTCGAGCATCAACCGCGCCGAAGCGCCGGCCACGCGCATCGGCTGATAGAATTGTCGAACGCTGCGCGATCCGTCGGTATTCTGATCGCCATATTTGGGATCGCCCTCGGCCTGAATGACCTTGACGCGGGACCAGTCGGCTTCAAGCTCGTCGGCAAGAACCATCGGCAGTCCCGTCCGAATCCCGGTGCCCATTTCCGAGCGGTGCGCCACGATCGTCACCAGCCCGGTCTCGTCGATGGCGAGATAGACATTGGGATTGAAACTTGTCGCCGCCGCGGACGCTGCCTCGGCAAACGGGAAGGGACGCGATCCGATATGGAAACCCAGCACCAGGCCGGTGATGCCGCCGATGCCCTTGACGACATCGCGCCGGCTCATGTTGACGATCTTGCTCATTATATTGTCTCCGCCGCTGACTTGATGGCCGCCTGGATCCGCAAATAGGTGCCGCACCGGCAGATGTTGCCCGACATGGCATCGACGATTTGCTGATCGGTCGGCTTGGGATTTTGTTGGAGGAGTGCCGCGGCCTGCATGATCTGACCCGGTTGGCAATAGCCGCATTGCGGAACGTTGTTGGCACGCCACGCGCGCTGGACCGGGTGATTGCCGTCGCGGCTGAGACCTTCGATGGTTGTGATCGCGTGTCCGTCGGCCGCCGATAATGGCGTGATGCAGGAACGCACCGCCTCGCCATCCAGGTGCACCGTGCACGCGCCGCACGCTCCGATGCCACAACCGAATTTCGTGCCGGTCAGGCCGAGAATGTCGCGAATGGCCCAAAGCAGTGGCATTTGCGGGTCGGCATTCACGTCGCGCGCGGTGCCATTAATACGAATTGTTGTCATGATGAAATCTCCACTGAGTCTCTTGATGGCATGGCGCTATCACCGCGTCGCGGCACGCGGCGTTTGCGGATTCGTCGACAGCGTTTTGAGATAGGCGATTACGTCCTGGCGATCGGTGCTGTTCGGGAGATTGACAAACATCGACGTGCCGTGAACCAAGCCGGAAGGATTTTGCAACCATTTGTCCAGCGTCGCTTCGTCCCAAGTCAGGTGCGCGCTCTTCAAAGCGGAGGAATAGGTGAAGCCCGCAGCGCTACCGCTCGACTTTCCGACGACGCTGGAGAGCGACGGACCAAGCTTATTATCGCCCGCCACGGTCGCGTGACACATCGCGCAACGCGCCGCGAAATCCTGCTGCCCAGCTACCGGGTTGCCGGCGCTCAATGCCGGTATTGAGCTCAAAGCGACCAGACAAAGGCCAATGAGCGCTGGCGCTAAGACTGGCGCATTCGTGGCATGAGTTTTCTTTCCAAGCATGACAACTTTCCCTGTGTTGACGAAGTTAACGGGCATACCCTCAATCGACGGCGACTGGAGGCGCGACGCTGAGCCCTGCCTCCTCCGCGGCGATCAGCCCGAGCGCTGACCAATCGAGATCGGCGTGGCCACGCTTAATTGCGGCAATCATCCGATCGCGGACGACGGCTACCGATGGCATCGGCGCGCTCGCGGTTTCAGCCTCGGCAAGCGCCAGGCGCACGTCTTTGTACGCCAGCGGCATGAGGAAGCCGGGCGCGTAGGCCTGCCTGACAATCTTGTCGCCGTATATTTTATGCGCCCGCCCGCCGAACATGGTGTTGGTCATGACGTCGACGAAAGGCTTTGGATCGAGCCCGCGTTTGCGGACAACTGCGATGGCTTCGCCGAGCATCTCCAGCGTCGCCGCCGTCATCATATTGCCGAGCAGCTTGAAGAGGTTTGCTTGTGCTGGATCGACGCCGATCACGAACGTCCGCTGTCCGAGGATGTCGAGCAGCGGCCGGCATCGCTCAACATCAGCCGGAGCGCCGGCGGCAACGATATAAAGCTGGCGCGTCTTCGCTGCGTCCGGATTTCCGAACACCGGCGCCGCGACGTAGCCTTGCCCACTGATCGCATGCTTGGCCGCGACCGCAGTCGCGGTGGCCGTGCTGATCGTACTCATCGAGAGATGGATCGCGCCGGCTCCGAGACCGGCAGCGAGACCACTGGGTCCGTCTGGTTCGCGGTCGAAGACTATGTCGCGAACGGCGGCGTCGTCCGGCAACATGCTGATAACGATTTCGCAATCGAACAGATCGGCGATGTTCGTGGTAGCCTTGAGGCCAAGCGCCGCAAGCGCGCGCATCTGCTCGGAGTGCCGGACATACGCGACCACCTGAAATCCGGTCGCGGCAAGGTTGGCCGCCATCGCCGTGCCCATGCGGCCAAGGCCGATGAAGCCAATTCCATTTTGAATTGACGGACCGCTACTTGATCCAGACCCTCTTCGTTGATCGATCATAACTCTTCCTCCTGTTCAATTGCGGGCAGCAACATAAAACAAACATAAGGTGGGGGCCGCTAAGCACCATTAAACTGCCGTTCAGAAAGATAAATTCGATTTTATTGTTGAGAGTTGAGCAAACAGCTACACTCATGCTTGCAGCGTGCGCCCACTATTTTCCGATTTTTCTCGGCGCATTTCTGAGGCTCTCTGCGCTTTTTTCCAGCGCGCCACGTTCCTCATCCGACAGGTCGGGTTGCAGCACCGAAACCAAGCCGGCGCGGCCGATGACGCTTGGCAGCGATAGCGTGACTCCGAATGCAGGCTGGTAACTGCCGATCGGAATCGCAGCGCGTTCGTCGCGCAACACCATTTCAGCGATGCGCGCCGAGACAATGCCGATGCCATACTGGCTGGCGTCATGCCCCTCGATAATGGTGATGTTCGCGTAGCGCACGTCGTTTTCGAGTTGCCTGCGCACTTGATTGAGCTTCTCATCGCGTTCCTTTAGGAGCGCCGTCACCGGCACCCCGGCAATGCGCGCGGACGACCACAGGAACACCTGCGAGGTACCGTGCTCGCCGATGACCTGCGCCTCGACATGCGCGGGATCAACACCAAAATGTTTTCCGAGATGGACGCGAAAGCGGAGGCTGTCGAGGAATGTGCCGGTGCTCAATACGCGATCGTGACCGGCCGCTTCACGCGCGATATCGGCGAGCGGATCGGGCGGATCGGTGACCGCGACCAGCACCGCCTCCGGTGCGGCCCGCACAATCTGCGGGACAATTTCTCGATAGATCGCTGCGTTCTTTTCGAGCAGCCTGAGCCGCCCGTGCGGATCGTTGCGGTCAGTGGCGCCGCCCGTTTTCTCGTTGGCGCCCGAAGTGATAAGCACCACGCCCGCGTCGGCGAGCGCTTCATAATCACCGTGCTTGATATCGACTTTCGGAGAGAGCGGCGTGCCATAACCAATGTCGGTCGCGACAGCTTCGGCGGTTTTGCTGGTGCGATTGACGAGCACGATTTCGCGGGCGCTGCCGCGCGCCACCGCGGCGAGCGCAATAGCGCAGCCGACATTGCCGGTGCCGATAATGCCGAGTTTCATCGGATCTCTCCGTGCTGCAGGCAGCTCTGTTCTCGACCCGCTGCTCGCCGCATTTGAGCAGCCCGGCATGGCAGCAATGGTCGAGAAACAGGAGCGAAAGCTGGACGAACTTTACGATTACCAGCCGTCCGGCGCGCATCTGACCGGCGACGACTTGCTGCCGTCGCATTGGATGTAGGCGCCGCCGGGCGCATTCGCCAAAGTGTCCGTTGCGGCCGTGGCGAGAAGCGCAAGTGCGAGGATGATTGTCCTCGCGGCCGTGTTTGTTTTGAACATTTTCGTACTCCCATTTCGTTCGTTAGCGCAGTTCGCCAACGCGGCGCCGCGGAAAGTGAATGAAAGCATCGCCCTCCGGCAACAAACCGTCCAGAGGGCGATAACCTCCGTTCACTTTCAATTGCCGCTCTTGGGGGCGTAGAAGTCGCCTTGCTCCGCCTGATTCAATTCCTGGGCGGTCGGCTGCTGCACGATCGTCTGGACGGGGGCGTAATAGTCGCCCTCCTCCGACTGCTTGATCTGCGCAGCGGTCGCCGGCTGCACGACCGTGTGGATCGGCGCGTAATAGTCTCCCTCAGTGGCCGGCAGTTCCGCCGCGGCTGCCGGCGCCGCGATCAGCAGCGCAAGGACGGAGACCAGGGACAACTTGCTCGTAATAGTCATCTTAGACATCCTTCATTTGGTGCATGGCACCACGGACCATCCGTGGGCTGCATCAATCAAATGATGGCTCGCCCGCCCCGGCACCATTAAATTGACGTTCAGAAAACTAAATTCGATTTTATCGATGGCGATCCGCGGAGGGCGTCGCTTGAAGGAACTGCATCATAAAACGATTGTCACGGCAGAATCCGAATTTGGTTTCATGAACGAATATTTAATGGTTCAGGAAAAGGCGGCGCCTATCTACCTGCCGTCGATAAAGCGTTCCAGTCGACGAATAAATTGGAACCTAATGAAACCGACTCGCAGGAGAAGTCACATGAAGAAGATTCTAACTGCCCTGGCTGTGCTGACCGTCGTCGCCTCGCCGGCGTTCGCTCAGATCAGCCAAAGCCGAGCCGCGGCCATCGAAAGCTGCACGCAGCAAGCTAACGCGGAATACGGGCTCAGCGGTGGCCACGATTGGCGCCGGTTTAATCACGACGTCTACGCTGGGTGCATGGCTGATAAAGGCCAGGCCGAATAGCGGCGAGGATCGAGGGTGTGATCGAAGCACCAAATCGTTTTCATAGGTTGTTCGTCCGGTCGAAACGACGAAGCTGAGGTGTCGTGCGCTTAGGCTTCCAAGAGAGACCGGACGAACGACCTTGCGTGTATTCCCTGAGGCGGCGCGTTGCGATCGATTGAACATATCCGCCACGATCAGCCGCTAATGCGCGGCGGCCCCGCCAGTCCGGCCGCGCCGCGTGAACAGCAGCAATCCGGCGGCCAGCAGAAGCAACACTCCTAGTAACGCAAAGGTATCGGCATAGCCCATGATCATGGCTTGCTTGCGCACGATATTGCCGAGCGCGACGATGGCCTTGTGTCGCGCCCCGGCGGGGTCGCTAACGCCGTGGCTCATAAAATACGCAGCGAGTTCGTTCAGCCGCTCCCGGACACTGTCTCGAAACAGGGTCACGTCGCTGC
>Ga0181526_10000718_pt1 | contig 33870 bp, 32 predicted proteins | sample PEATcosm2014_Bin_35_FD_119750 | JGI IMG/M metagenome (GOLD analysis project Ga0181526, IMG submission 119750) | Peatland microbial communities from MTU Mesocosm Facility, Houghton, MI, USA - PEATcosm2014_Bin06_30_metaG | ecosystem: Environmental > Terrestrial > Soil > Wetlands > Peat | place...
AGATGCCTATCTCAAGCGCTGGGACGACGTGAACGCGGCAGTGTTTGCGGTGGTAAAGAAATACGGCGGTTCGATTTCGGCCGAGCACGGCATCGGCGTCATGAAGCGGGATCTGTTGCCGTCGGTGAAGGATCCGGTGGCGCTCGACCTGATGCGCTCGCTCAAGCACATGCTCGATCCCAACGGCATCCTCAACCCCGGCAAAGTGCTGTAATCGGCGCAAGCAAAGCGTGTTCGCATGAAAATTCACCGGCGGCGCGTTCTGCAACTGTCGACGGGCGCCCTCGCGGTTCCGTTTGTTTCGCGCCTGGCGGCGGCCGACACCTATCCGTCGCGGCCGGTGCGCCTGATCGTCACCGTTCCGGCCGGCGGCTCACCCGACATCATCGCGCGCCTGATCGCGCAGTGGCTCTCCGAGCGACTCGGCCAGGCCTTCGTGGTCGAAAACCGCCCCGGCGCCAGTTCCAATATCGGCACCGAAGTGGCGGTGAACGCCGCGCCCGATGGCTATACGCTCCTCTTCGCCATCTCGTCGAACGCCATCAATGCCTCGCTCTACCGGCACCTGCGCTACGATTTCATTCGCGATACCGTGCCGGTGGCAAAAATCGCCAGCATTCCGCTGGTCATGGAGGTGAATACCGGCGTGCCGGCGCAGACGGTTCCCGAATTCATCGCCTACGCCCGGGCCAATCCCGGCAAGATCAACATGGCGGCGCCCGGCATGGGCAGCCCGCTCGCCGTCGCCGGCGAACTGTTCAAGATGATGGCGAAGGTCGATATGGCGGACGTGACCTATCAGGGCGAAGCGCCGGCAGTCCCCGATCTGATCAGCGGCCAGGTGCAGGTGATGTTCGGGGTGATGCCGAGTTCGCTCGGCTATCTCAAATCGGGCAAGCTGCGCGCGCTCGCCGTAACCTCGCCGAAGCGCCAGGACGCTCTGCCTGGCGTGCCGGCCATGGCCGAATTCCTGCCGGGTTACGAGGCGGCCGGCTGGTACGGCGTCGTGGCCCAGAAAGGCGTGCCCGCCGACATCGTCGCCAAACTCAACACCGAGATCAACGCGGCGCTGGCCGATCCGGCAACGCGACAGCGCCTGATCGATCTCGGCTGCCTGATATCGCCAGGCTCGCCCGCCGACTTCGAAAACTTCATCGCCGCTGAAACCGCGAAATGGGCAAAAGTGATCGCCTTTGCGGGCATCAAGGCGGATTGAGCCTGGCGAGGGTGCCGCATCCAGTTCAATCGAATTGGATCAGGGTCGAAGAGCCGCATGCGAAAAGCGCCGACCATCATCGCAGCCTGCACGCTTTGCGCCGTCTTCATGGGCGAAGCGATCGCCCAATCCGCGCTCCAAATGCCCGGACAAGCAAGAACCGATGTCAGGCCGACGCCGGATGGCGGCTATGTCATGCGGACACCCGGCCAGGCGCCGATGTTCATCACACCGCGGCCGGACGGAAGCTATGTCATCCAGACGCCTGGACAAAAGCCGAGTTACGCCATTCCACGGGGCAGCGGAGCCTACGTCTTGCAAACACCCGGCCAGATGCCGCTTTATGTGACGCCAATGCCTGGCGGGGGCGTAACGATGCAGACGCCGGGGCAAACACCAACCTTCGTCAGCCCGAGCGCCGGCGGCGGCTACGCGATCCACGCGCCCGGGCAGGTGCCGAGCTTTCTCTATGCAGTGCCAGGGGTGATGAGATGATTACCATCAACAAGGGACTCGCTACGAGACGGCTGGTCGTCGCCGCGATGATCATCGCCTTGCTGCCGGCGCCCGCCTCCGCGCAAGCGCCCAAGGGGTCGCCGACGGAACGAACCGATGCCGACAAGCGAAAGGACGCCGAAATCGACAAGGCCTACCGGGATGCCCTGAAAAGAAACAGCGTCTCCCCAGCGGCTAAAGTCGATCCGTGGCAGACCATACGGCCGGCTGACACCGACGCCCCCAAGCAGCGCTGACATCCGGCGCTCGAAGTTTTACGGCGCGAGCATCGCCGCGCGCGGCAGCACGATACGGATTTCGGTGAAGGCGCCCGGCTCGGTATCGACCTCGATCGAGCCCGCATGTTGCTTGACGATAATGTCGTGGCTCAGCGACAGGCCCAAGCCGGTGCCTTCTCCCGCCGGCTTGGTCGTGAAGAACGGATTGAACATCTTGTCTTTCACGTCGGGCGGAATGCCGGTGCCGTTATCGCGAATCCTGATCTCGACCCGGTCGCCCAGGCTCTTGGTGGAAGCCGCGAGCGTGGGTTCGTAACCGCCATTGCCGGTTTCCTGCCGTCGTTTGGTCGCGGCATAAAATCCGTTCGATATCAGGTTAAGGAGAACCCGGGTGATCTCCTGCGGGAACAACTCTACCTCTCCCGCGGCCGGATCGAACGAACGTTGCAGCGCGATATTGAAGCCCTGCTTTTCCGCCCGCGCGCCGTGATAAGCGAGATTGAGGCTTTCTTCGACCAGCGCATTGATGTCGACCGCCCGGCGCTCGCCCGAGCCTTCGCGCGAATGCAGCAGCATGTTCTTGACGATCGAATCGGCGCGCTTGCCGTGCTGCACCACCCGTTGCAGGTTTTCGCGCAGCGTGTCGGTGAGTTCGCCGAATTCCGCTCGTTTCTTCTCGTCGAGCGCCACCTGTTTGAGACCTTCCGCCAATTCATCGATCAGTTCGACCGAGATTCCGGAAAAATTGTTGACGAAATTCAGCGGATTTTTGATCTCATGCGCGATGCCGGCCGTGAGCTGGCCGAGCGAGGCAAGCTTCTCGGTCTGCACCAGGCGATCTTGCGCGGTGCGCAAATCCGTCAGCGACTTTGTCAATTCCGCCGTGCGCTGCTGCTCGGCCTCGAACAGGCGCACGTTCTCGATGGCGATCACCGCCTGGTCGGCGAAGGTTTCGACCAATTCGATCTGCTTGTCGGTAAATGGCCGCACCTGAGTGCGACTGAGAAAAAGAATGCCGACCGGCGCCCCTTCTCGCATCAAGGGAACACCGAGTGCGGTGCGCAAACCCTGCGCTCGCTGAATGTCGAGTAACACGAAATCCGGGTCGGTACGGACATCGTGAATATGGACCGTCTGCCGCTCAAGCAATACACGCCCGACCACCGAACTTCGCCCCGGTTTCAACGGCGCGGTTCGCATCGCCTCGATAAAGTCCGGTGGAATGCCATAGCTTGCGACGTGCTGGTAACCGCCATCCTTGGGCATGCGGATGGCCGCGGTATCGGCCTCGCACAGCCGCGCCGCCGACTCCACCAAAGTATCGAGCACGGTCCGCAGATCGAAGGTCGAGCGGCTGATGACCTTGAGCACGTCGGCGGTCGCCGTCTGCTGCTGCAGCGATTGGCGCAATTCGCTGAGCAGCCGCGTATTCTCGATGGCGATGACGGCTTGCGCGGCGAAGCTTTGCACCAATTCGATCTGCCGGTCGCTAAAAGGACGGACTTCGCTGCGATACACGGTGATTGCACCGATAAATTCGTTCTCTTTCAGCATCGGCACGACGAGGAGCGTGCGAACGCCGCCCAGATCGACGGCCGCGACGGTCAACGGGTCGATTCTATCGAGATAGACCTGCAGTGCGGAAACATCGGCGGTATGAATCACCGATTTGCCGGCCAACATGCGGCCGACCTGGTTCTCGGTGGTAGCGCGGTGGGGTATGCGCCTGATGACTTCGACAAAGGCGGGCGGCGTGTTATGCGCAGCCGCAAGGCCCAGTTCTTCGCCGTCCCAGCGGTAAATATTGCCCGCCGTGGCTTCGCAGATGTGCACAGCACTGGCCAGCATCGCTTGAAATACCGGTTCGAGATCTCCGGGCGAACTGCTGATGACGCGCAGCACATCCGCCGTGGCCGTCTGTTGCTCGAGCGACACGCGCAATTCGTTGAGCAGCCGCGTATTCTCGATGGCGATCACGGCCTGGGCGGCGAAGTTCTGGACAAGATCGATCTGTTTGTCGGTGAACGGACGCACCTCCTGTCGATAGATGCTGATGGCGCCGATCAACTCGCCGTCCTTCACCATCGGCACTGCCACCAGCGACCGGGCCCCGGCGAGGTCGGCGTTGGCACGGCGAATCGGATCGCCATCGGCGTAGACCTGCTCGGCCATAAGATCGGCGATGTGGACTACCTGCTTGGTATCGATCAGCCGGCCTAGCGCATGCTTGGGAGTCGGATGAATAAGAGGCTCGCGGCGGCGCAGCTCGGCAAACGCGGCTGGCGCGTTATGAAGCGCAACGCAGCGAAGGCCGCTGCCGTCCACCAGCCACAACATGCCAAACTTGGCGTCACAAATTCGCGTCGCATTCGCCAGCATTGCATTGAAAACGGGCTCAAGGTCGCCTGGCGAACTACTGATGACTTTGAGCACATCCGCGGTGGCCGTCTGCTGGTCGAGTGACTCGCGCAATTCGCTGAGCAGCCGCGTATTCTCGATGGCGATGACGGCCTGGTCGGCGAAGGTCTCCAGCAGCGCGATCTGCTGGTCGGTAAAGAGGCGCACTTCCTGGCGATAGGCGGTGATGACCCCGAACAGCACGCCGTCCTTGCGCAGCGGCAAATACAGCAGCGTGCGGATGCCGCCGAGTTCGACTCCGACCCGCGGCATCTCCTCTTCGGTTTCCCGAAGCGCGATCTCCCGCAGATCCGGTATTTGCAGCGAGCCCCCGCCCTTCACAAACCGCGACAGCGGGTGTTTGGGGCCGGCTCGGAACGGCCCACGCACCCATTCGGCCCATGCCGGCGGGACATTGCGGTGGGCCGCCAAGCGGAAAAATTCGCCGTCATAGGTCAATAGCCCGCCGAACGGCGCGTCGCACAGGCTGTGCGCCTTCTCCAGAATCACGTCGAAAACCGGCATCAATTCGCCGGGTGAGGCGCTGATGACGCGCAGCACCTCGGATGTCGCGGTTTGCTGATCGAGCGACTCCCGCAATTCGCTGAGCAGCCGCGTATTTTCGATAGCGATGACGGCCTGGTCGGCGAACGCCTTGATCAGGGCTACTTGCTTGTCGCTGAATGGGATCGCATCGCGGCGCGCCGTCACGATCGCGCCGATTGTTTTGCCGTCGCGAATCATCGGCGTCGCGATTTGCGCGTTGTAGCCGAATTCTTGCGCAAACCGCGCCGTGCCGGGAGGCGCTTCGGGATTGCCCACGATCGGCACGAGTTGCACGGTTTGCCCGGCGAGGACCGCCCTTGACACGTGCGTCGTTCCGTCGAGCGGCACCGGATAGCTTTCGGCCAGCCTCTCGAAACCCGGCTCGCCCTTGATTCCGACCAGTTCAAGCATGTGGCCGTGAACGAGGACGACAATGGCGAAACGCGTGCCGAATAGTCTCAACAGATTGCTTGCGATGGCATCGAACACAGGCTTTGCATCGGTAATCGAGCCGCTGATCGAGGAAAGGATTTCGGCCGTCGCCGTCTGCTGTTGCAGCGACTCGCGCAATTCGCGCAGCAGCCGCGTGTTCTCGATGGCGATGACGGCCTGGGCGGCGAAATTCTGCAACAGCGCGATTTGCTTGTCGGTAAACGGGCGCACTTCCTGACGATAGATTGCGATTTGTCCGATCAGCGTTTCGTCCTTGAGCATCGGCACGACGAGGAGCGTGCGGACTCCGGCCGCGTTGACGAAGCGAGTAACCGCGGGATCGCCTTCCTTGTAGGCGCGCTCGTCGGTCAGGTCGGCGATGTGGAGCAATTGTTTGGTGGCAGCCACCCGTGCCGGGGGCGAAAGCGGGCCGGGGCGCATCACAGGATCTTTCCGCCTGTTCTCGATGTAAGCCGGCGGCGGATTATGGGCCCCCACGATACGAAAGCCACCATCCTCGCAAAGTTCCAAAACGCCGAACTTGGCGTCGCAGATGCGCGTCGCATTGGCCAAGATCGAGTCGAACACCGGCTGCAATTCGCCCGGCGACGAACTGATAATCTGCAGCACATCCGCCGTCGCGGTTTGCTGATCCAGCGATTCGCGCAACTCGCTCAGCAGCCGCGTATTCTCGATGGCGATGACGGCTTGTGCGGCGAAATTAGTGACGACCTCGATCTGCTTGTCGGTGAACGGCCGAACCTCCTCGCGGAATACGCCAATGGCGCCGACCAATTCGCCGTGCCGCAGCATCGGCACGTTGAGGATCGAGCCGGCGCGGGCAAGTTCGGCGGTCGCCATCCGCCAGGGATCGCGGTCGTCATAAGCCTGTCCGCTGCGCGGGTCGACGATATGGACGGTCGCCTTCGTCGCCATGATGCGGTGGAGACCGGTGCCCGGCCCGGGACGGATCGGTCCGCGTTCCAGGAAGGCGGCAAACTCCGGCGTGACACCGATTTTGGCGACCGCAGTCCAATCTCCGTCGGCGTAGCGGAACAGCACGCCGCGATTGGTGCCGCAGATGCGCGTCGCATTCTCCAGCATGGCGTCGAATACCGGCTGCAAGTCCTCGGGCGAGCCGGAGATGACGCGCAGGACTTCCGAGGTCGCCGTCTGCTGGTCGAGCGATTCGGTGAGATCGGCCGTGCGCTGGCGCAATTCGCCGAGCAGCCTCGCATTCTCGATGGCGATCACCGCCTGGGCGGCGAAATTTTGCACCAGCTCGATCTGCCGGCTGGAAAACTCACCGGGCTCCTGGCGGTAGATGACGATGGCGCCGACCAGATCGCGGCCCTCGAACATCGGCACCGCGATCTGAGCGCGAAAGCCGCCGAGTTCCACCGCCGTTACGAACGCAAATATGCGGTCGATATAACCTTGCTCTTTTGTGATGTCGGTAATGTGGACGATGCCATTGCCGTCGACCATTCGCGCCAATGCGGTTCCCGGCTCGGGATGCAGCACCCGCTGTCTGAGGCGCGCCTCGGCGAATGCCGGTGGCGCATTGTGCATGGCGGCCAGGCGGAACGCATCGCCCTCGCGAAGGTAAAGATTGCCGAATTTCGCCGCGCACAATCGCGTGGCGTTGGCCAGCATGGCTTCGAAAACTGGCTCCAATTCGCCGGACGACGAACTGATGACCCGTAGCACTTCCGAGGTCGCCGTCTGCTGGTCGAGCGCTTCCCGCAACTCGTCGAACAGCCGCACGTTCTCGATGGCGATCACGGCCTGATCGGCGAAGGTTTGCAACAGCGCGATCTGCTTGTCGCTGAAGGGATGGACCTCGGTGCGCCGCAGCACGATCACGCCTATGGCCTCGCCTTCGCGCAGCAGCGGCATGCTTAGAACGCTGCGGAAGCCCATGCGGCGCGACAACTCCCTGCCGTCGGGGAAGCCTTCGCCTTCGGCGTCAAGGATGTCGCGCACATGCACCGGCTTGCGGTCGACCAAGGCCCGCCCCGCGGTCCAGTTGCGGTTGATCGGCCATTTTTCGAGCCCGATCGGTATCGGCCCGTGATGCGCGCTGAACCGCAGGTGATCGCCGTCTTTCAGGAGCGCGCTGACATCGTAGGCGTCGCAAAGCTCGCAGGCGCTGTCGACGATCGCCTTGAGAACCGGCCCGACATCGGTCGGCGACGACGCGATCACGCTGAGGATCTTTGCGCTACCGGTCTGGTGGGCCAGCGCCTCGGCAAGATCGCGGGATTTGACCTGAACCTCGTCGAACAGCCGCACATTCGCGATGGCGATGACGGCTTGAGCGGCGAAATTCATAACAAGGTCGACCTCCTTATCGGTGAACGGCCGAACCTCCTGGCGGTAGAGGACGAGTGCGCCGACCGCTTGGTCGTCTTTCAAGAGCGGCGCAAAAACGACCGAACGGGCGCCGCCGAGTTCGACAAGCGCGATGGCCCGCGGGTCACGCTCGATGTAGAGTCGCTCTTTCCGCATGTCTCTGACACGCACCGCCCGCTTGGACGTAAGCGCGCGCCGCACCCCGGTGTGCGGGCCAAATTCGACGACCGGCTTTTCCCGACGCTCTTGTTCCAGCACCGGCGGCAGATTTTGCAAGGCAACGGAGCGAAGACGATCGCCTTCGACCAGAAACAACATGCCGAATTTGGCTTGGCAGACGCGGACCGCATTGGCCAGCACGGCCTGGAATACCGGCTGCAAATCGCCACCCGAGGAACCGATGATCCGCAAGACATCGGCGGCCGCGGCCTGCTGCTCGCGCGCCTCCCTCAGCTCGCGGGCGAGCCGGGCGACTTCGGTCTCGGCCGCGGCTTTCTTGCCGGCGGCGGAATTACCGGCCGCGGCCTTGTTCGGCATTTTGCGACGCTTGAGCGGCGCCGTCCTGCGATGCCGCGTTTTCGCCGATTTGCCGCCTGCCGTTGAACGCCGTTGCACTGCCGTCCCCGAGACTCTAGCGGCCATCGTAGCGGGTTGGGCCGGCATCCTGGAAGGGGCCGCGCTCAGGTCCCAAATAGCCGCACCGGCGTGTCCACCAGGATGCGGTGCCGCAAGGCTTCGTCCGGCGTCCAGTCATAAAACAGATCAAGGAGATGGCCGTCGTCGGGCATGACTTCGGCGGCGATCGAGGGATGCGGCCAGTCGGTACCCCACATCAGCCGCTCTGGATTGGCACGCAGGAGCGCGTCATGCAGCGGCCGGGCATCGGCGTAGTCCGGATAGCCGTCGGAGAGCCGGTATACGGCCGAAAGCTTCACGTAAGCGTGGCCGTCGCCGACGAGCTTCAAGAGCGCCTGAAAATTCGGATCGCCGACGCCCGCCGTGGCCGGCACCATGCCGAGATGATCGACAATCACCGGCATGTCGCGCGATATCTCGCGTAGCGCCGCCGCTGTCGGCGCGAGCTTGCGGTGATCGCAAAAGAACTGCGCGACCCAGCCGAGTTCGGCCATTATTTCGCGGAACACTGCGAATACATCGAGCCCGACGCCACGGCGATAATTCGGCGCTTGCGGAAATAGATGAAAGCGCAAGCCCCGCATACCGATCTTGTGCCAGTCGCGGAGCACCTGGGGCGCGATGCGCGTATCGGTAATGGCGACGCCGCGCAGCCGCTTTGGAAACCGCGTCAGCGCATCGAGCACCACGCTGTTGTCGTAGACATGCGCGTTGCCCTGTACCACGAGCCCCTTGGCGAGGCCGAGGTGATCCAACAGCACAATGAGACGCTCGACCGGCGCGTCCGGCGGCGTATAGCCGCGTCCCGGCTGATACGGGAATTTCTCGGACGGACCGAAAATATGGAAATGCGTATCCCAAGCGCCGGGCGGCGGCATAACGCGCGGCCGCTTCGGCTGCGCCACCGGACCCGCGATACGCGGCGGCTCGCTGGCGGTTTCCATCAGCCGAGCTTGATATTGGCGTCTTTGACGACGCGGCTCCACAGCGCCATCTGGCCGTCGACATAAGCGCGAAATTCTTCGGGCGAATTGGGATGCGATTGCACATTGAGCTCGGCGAAGCGCGAGGTGACTTGCGGCGAGACCAGCGCCTTGTTGATCGCAGCATTAAGCTTCTGCACGATCGCCGGCGACGTGCCGTGCGGCGTGAACACGCCGTTCCAGTCATAGCCTTCGAATCCCGGCAGCGTGTCGGACATCGGTGGAATGTCGGGCAGGCTCGCCAGCCGGCCCTTGCCGGTATTGGCGATGGCCTTGACCTTGCCGCCTTTGATCAGGCCGACCACCGCGGAGCCATTCGAGAACACGAACTTAACCTGGCCCGCCATCACATCGGTGATGGCGAGACCGCCGCCGCGATAGGGCACGTGATTGATCTTGATGCCGGCCTGGCGCGCGAACAGTTCAAGCAACAGATGTTGCAGCGTGCCGTTGCCCGACGACGCCATATTGATGCCGTCGGGCGAGGCCTTGGCATAGGCGATGACGTCGGCGACGGTGGTCACCGGCAGCGACGGCGTGACGACGAGAATATTCGCCACTTCGCCGACCAGCACCACCGGATCGAAGTCACGGCGATAGTCGAACGGCAGATTAGGATAGAGCGAGCCGTTGACCGAAAACGCGGTAGCATCGTGCAGGATCGCGTAGCCGTCGGGCGCCGCTTTGGCGACGACTTCCTCGCCGATGGTGCCGCCGGCGCCGCCGCGATTTTCGATAGCGAAGGACTGGCCGAGATCCTCGCTCAGCCGGGCATAGATAATGCGCGCCGTGGTATCGGCGCCGCCGGCCGGCGGATAGGGCACGATGACCCGCACCGGCCGCTCCGGCCAAGGGCTTTGCGCAAGCGCGGGTCCCGCCAAAAATCTCGACGCGAACGGCGCGGCCGCCGCAGCCGCCAATAGCCTGCGCCGTGTGATTGCCGTCCCGGCCATCGTTCTTCCCTCCCCGATTTTAGGCCGAGACTAGCACCGGAGCGCTGGCCGGGAAGGAGGAATAATGCGCGCCACTACAATGAAAGATCGAAGAACTCCGAGAGCCCGCGGCGGCCCGCCGACGTAATCGTCAGCGCGCGGCTGTCGCGCACGCGTTCGATCCATTTCAGATCGATCAAGCGCTGCGCCAGAGCGGCGCCGACCGCACCGCCGATATGCGAACGCCGCTCGGTCCAATCGAGGCACGGCCGGCAAAATACCCGGCGCTTGCTGCGCGCGGCTGAAAGATCGACGCCGAGCTTGCCTAAGAACGCCATGCCGGACGGCGTGACGTCGCCCGCCTCGTCGCCGAGCACGACCCACTCGCGCGCGCTCATGCGCTCGGCAAGGCCGACGCCTAGGACGCCCGCGATATGATCGTAACAGGTGCGGGCATGGCGCATTTGTTCGCCGAGCCGTGTTTTCGGCTGAAACCGCGGCGGTCCCGTCAGGGCGACGTTCATGATGCTTTCCAGCATCTGCGCGACATGCGGTCCGGCGAGGCGGTAATAGCGATGCCGGCCCTGTTTCATCAGCACCAGGAGCCGCGCCGCGAATAGCTTGCCGAGATGGCCGCTGGTGGTTTGCGGCGATACGCCGGCCGCATAAGCGAGTTCGGTCGCCGTCAGCGCGCGGCCGCCGAGCAGTGCACACAATATATTGGCGCGGGCCGGATCGCCGACCAGCGCGGCCACCTCGGCGATATGCGGTGCGTTCGACATCGGTCGTGCTCCAATCGCCTTGAATATGCGGCGGGCCAGGTGCCATTACCATCGGCGATACTTCGGTCGCGGCCGAAGCAAATCGGATGGCAAGGGGCCTTGCCGCCGATCTTGGCGCCAAGGCAATGCGGCGCTCCGTCCCGCCCTCATCATGGATTATCGCGGCGGCCGCAATGTCAGCCGGCTGATCGGCCCCGCCGCCGGCTACGCCGTCGATTTCAGCCACAGCTACACGGTACCGAACCTGCTGAGCATCGCCGGCAACTTCGTCGCCGCAGCCGTCACGGCGATCACGACATGGGCATGGCGCGACGATCGCGACCGGGCAGCCCGGTAGCGTATTCCGGCCAGGATGTCAGGGGCTACTAATGTCTAATATCCAGGCAGGATTGTCATACACGGGCCGATCGGAATGTGATAAGCTGTTTGGTGTGTAGGCGCGACGTTGGCCGGAGTTTGCGATGAGCCCGGTGAGCCTTCCATGATCACCGTTCCGGAAATGGCGGCGGAGACGCTTGGCTCGTACCTTGCCGAGCATATGACCCGCAGATTTGGCACCAGCGACGCCCGCCTGACCGAGTTCATTCCGCTCGCGGCCCGGCTGGCGCTCGACTGTATCGGCAATAGCGACGCGCTTTATCACAACGTCGAACACACCATGCTGGTGACGCTCGCCGGCTACGACATCATGAAAGGCCGCGCGCTGCTAAGGCCGACAACGGCCAGCGATTTTGCGCATCTTCTGGTCGCCTGCCTGTTTCACGACATCGGCTATGTGCGCGGCATTCTCGCCGGCGACAGCGCCGACAGCTATGTGACCGACGCCAATGGCGGCAAGATCAAACTCGCCCGCGGCTCGTCCGATGCGGCGCTGATGCCCTATCACATCGAGAGAGCGAAGCTCTATGTCCTGGACCGTATCGGGCACAGCAAGATTCTCGACGCCGCCCGGATCGCCCGCGCCATCGAATACACCCGCTTGAAATCGCACCACGAGCTGGAAGAAAGAGACAACGAAGAGGGCATGCTGGTGCGCGCCGCCGACATGATCGGGCAACTCGGCGACCCGCATTATCTGCGCAAGGCCAATGCGCTCTATTACGAATTTGAGGAAGTCGGCATGAACCGGCAGCTCGGCTATACCTCGCCCGCCGACCTGACGGATCGCTATCCGCAGTTTTATTGGGACAGCATTTCGCCCCACGTGCAGACCGCGATTCGCTATCTGAATTTCACCTCGAGCGGCCGCCGCTGGATCGCGAACCTCTACAGCAATGTCTACCGCGCCGAGCGCGAGCTCAGCCTCACCGGGCCGCAACGCTGACACGGCGCACCAAAGCCGCGCTATAACAAGGACGCCTGACCGTCCGGCTTTTTCGGCCTTTCCTTTTTGACCGGCGCGTCCGCCACGGATTGAGCGTGGATCGCAGCGGCGGCTACAGGCTGGATCAGCGCTTCCGAATCGTTCGCCGCGCGATTGACCGCGGTCGAGACCTCATAGGCTTCCAGCAAATCCTCGCCGGCCGGCCGGATCAGCGCCGCGGCGACATCGGCTTCGACATTGGCGCAGTCGAGCCACAGCTCGAACGCGTCCGGCGGCACGAAGACCGGCATGCGATCGTGAAGCCCCGACAGCATGCGGTTTGCCGTCGTCGTGATGATCGCCGCGGTGTCGAGCTCCTCGCCGTTCGGACCGGTCCAGGTCTCCCAAAGACCCGCGAAAGCAAGCGGCGGCGCTATGCCGTCGGCGTTGCGTTTGGCGCGCACGAAATAAGGCCGCTTCGGTGCGCCGGCCTTCGCTCCTGCCTGCCATTCGAAAAAGCCGTCGGTCGGGATAAGGCAGCGCCGCCGCCGCATCGCATTACGGAAGGCGGGCTTTTCCAGGACGGATTCGCCGCGAGCATTGATCAGAAGCGGAAAGGTCTTTGGGTCTTTGGGTCCTTGACCCAGGACGGCAACAGGCCCCAGCGCATCAGCGCGAAGGAGCGCCTGCCGTCGATAAGCCGCACCACCGGAATCGGCTGGGTCGGCGCCACATTATAGCGCGGCGGAAAATTCGGCTGCTCGCCATAGCCGAACAGGGCCCGGATCGCCGCCGGCGTCGAGATGATGACATAGCGTCCGCACATGCTAAGCAAAGCACCCTTGGCTCGGCCCAAATATAGGGCGGATCGGGACCACGTCTAATGAGCGGCAACGACAGCGCGCGAACTTATCCGACCCGACCCTATCTCGCCGTCAGCGCGGCGATTTTTCGCGACGGCCGGGTCCTCATCGTACGCCGGGCACGGCCGCCGGCCCACGGGCTCTATACGTTGCCGGGTGGCGGCGTCGAGCTCGGCGAAACGCTTGAACAGGCGGTGGTGCGCGAGGTCCGCGAGGAGACAGCGCTCGATGTCGCGCCGGTCGGGCTGGTCGGCTTCCGCGAAGCCATCGCGCATGACGGCGCGGGCCGCGTCGAGCGGCATTTCGTCATCCTGCCGTTTGCGGCGCGCTTTATCGGCGGCGAGATTTCGCTGAACGAGGAATTGGCCGAGGCGCACTGGCTCGAGCCCGCCGAGCTTATCGGCTTCCAGACGACCGAAGGGCTGTTCGACATCGTCGTTGCGGCAGAGGAACGCCTGGCGGCGCGGCCCTGAGACCCATCTCAACCATGCCGCATTGCCATGCTTGCCGTAGCTTTCGCCGGACCCTTATGGTGACGCGACCATGCTGCGAGTTTTGACCATTCTGGCGCTGATTTTTGGTCTCGGCTTCGCCGGACCGGCACGCGCTCAGTTCTGGGGTGCGCCGCTCGCCCACGCGCCGGCGCCGCGGCCGCCGGCGCCGGTGGGACCGTCGCCGGGGTTCGGTGCCGATGCCCCCGCCTACCCATTCGAATCGCCGCAGCCCCCGGGGCCGGCGAAGCCCCTCGTTCCCGGCAAGCTTCCCGGGCAGGCAGCCGCCAAACCGCCCGGTCCGCCGCAACCTCCGCCGCCGGAGCCGCCCGCCCCCTATGATCACGACTTGCAGCGGCTCTCGGAGATCCTGGGCGCGCTGCATTTCCTGCGCGGCATCTGCGATAGCAGCGAAGGCCAAAAATGGCGTACCGAGGCGCAAGCCCTGATCGACGCCGAGGCGCCCGCCGGCGATCGCCACGATCAGATGGTCGCGAGCTTCAATCGCGGCTATCGCGGCTTTCAGCAAAGCTACCGGACCTGCACGGCCTCGGCCGACGTCGTCATCCGCCGCTATCTTGAAGAGGGCGCCCGGATCGCCCGCGACATCACCGCGCGATACGCGAATTAATCCCAAAATTGTGGCCTTTCCGCTATTAACCCTCGCTTTAGGTTCGACTTATCCTGCCGCGATGACATGCTAGTTTGCGCGCCGGTAGGGACCTCGCCGAGCCACCGCGATAACGAGACAGCAATGACCATAGCGACGCAAAATCTTGCGCCCCAGGATCCGTTGACGGATCACGAGCAGAAACGGCTGGCGCTCGGCTATCTGCAGGAGGCCTGGGCGGAAGCGTCCCACGAAGGCATCGACGGCGATTGCCTGGCGCAGACCGCGCTATTTCTGGCGCTGGCCGAGCTTACTTCGACTTACGGGGAAGAGGCAGCCTCCCGTTACGCGGAAAATCTCGGCGCGCGGATTCGTAACGGCGAATTTTCCATCGACCGGTCGCAGCAATAACGACGCGCGACCTGGCGCGCTTTACGCCCGCTTCGGATTGAGCGCCCGCAATCCGTAAAAGCCTGACAGCGCATTTTCGATATCGGCGGGGAAAAACGGCTTTTTCAAAAACGACGCGCCGAGCGCGCGCGCCTGCTCGGCAAGCTCGTCAGTGGCAGCCGACGTCATCATCACCACCGTAACGCTGGGCTGTTCGCGCTTGAATTCGGCAAGCATCTCGAGGCCATTGAAGCCCTGCATGTTGTAATCGAGGAAGACGATTTGAATATCCTCCTCGCCGACCAATTTGAGCGCGGCACGGCCCTCGTCCGCCTCGCTGACATCGAGCGGAAAACGCGTTGCCGCGAGCGTCTTGCGCACGATCGTGCGCATCGTCGAGGAATCGTCGACGACCAGCACGCGGCTCGGTAGCCGCACCCGGATCGAGCGGTCGAGAAGCCACTTCGCCTCTTCGGGCCGCGACGGCGTGCCGGCGAGACCGTCGGCGTCGAATACCGGCGCGGCAGAGCCGATGGCAAGTTGCATCGTAAACGGCGGCTTCGCGGCCGCGCGGGCCGCCGCAACGACTTGCCCGAGTTGGCCCGGCGGGGAAGCGGCGTCAAGATAGGCGAGGTCGATACCGGAAGGCAGGCATTGGCACGCTGTGGTGGCGTCGGGCGCCTCGACCACTTCCAGCGGCACCGCCGATGACGGCGCGGCGTCGCGAAAATGCGCGCGGAGGCCAGCATCCGGCGACATTACAAGCGCCCGCAAGGACAACAAGTCACTGCTCATGGCATCCCGTGAGCGCCGGGTGCGAATCCCCCGACCGCACCTGCCCAACTCTTGCTTCTGGAATATCGTTCCGACGGCTGGCGCAAGGTCGATGGCGATGGAATACTGCGAAAAACAACAACACCAAACAAGCCCGGCTATTCCAGCCGATAGCATTCAAAAAGCCAAATCCAAAGGTCGGAATGGAACTCCGGAACCCTTGCGAAGCCCTGGTTGCGGGCTTAGGCATGGCCGGATGAATACATACTCCAGGAAGACTTGTAATATATGAAGGCTGCTCTCCTTCTCGACCGCGGTGTAGTGAAAGTCGCAGGCGAAGGCGCGCGCAATTTCCTGCACGGCCTCGTGACCGCCGATATGCTCGATCTAAAGCCCGGCGTGGCGCGTTTCTGCGCGCTATTGACGCCGCAGGGCAAGATCATCGCCGATTTTCTGGCGGTCGAAGCGCCGGCCGCGGACGGCGGCGGTTTTTTTCTCGATCTGTCGCGCGACTTGGCCGTACCCCTCATCAACAAGCTCAATCTGTACAAGTTGCGCGCCAAGGTCGTGGCCGAGAATTTGTCCGACACGCTTGGCGTGCTAGCGGCCTGGCCGGGCGCCGGCTCGACCGGCTATGGCCTCTCCTATGCCGATCCGCGCCTGCCCGCGCTCGGGCTGCGGACGATGCTGCCGCCGCATCTCGCCGCCGCCGCAATGGCCGAACTCGGCGCCGAACGCGTTGAGCCTAGCGCGTATGAAGCCCACCGCATTGCGCTCGGCGTGCCACAAGGCGGCGCCGATTACGCCTACGGCGTCGCCTTTCCGCACGAGGCCGATATGGACCAGTTCGGCGGCGTCGATTTCACCAAGGGCTGCTATGTCGGCCAGGAAGTGGTGTCGCGGATCGAGCATCGCGGCATCGCCCGCAGCCGCGCCGTGCCCGTCACCTACGAGGGCGACGCCCCGGAATCGGGTGTCGCGGTGACGGCGGGCGGCCATACGCTCGGCACCATGGGCTCGGCCGCTGGCGGACGCGGGATCGCGCTTCTTCGCCTCGACCGCGTCGCCGAAGCGTTCGCGCGCGGTGAGCCGCTCTTGGCCGGCGAGCGGCCGATCCGGCTGGTCAAGCCGGACTGGGCGCGCTTTGCCTTTCCGGGTGAGAACAAGGCTGCCGAATGACCGACCATGTTCACTCAGACGGTCTCACACGCTGCCCGTGGCCCAAATCGGATCCGCTCTATATCGCCTATCACGACCAGGAATGGGGCGTGCCGGAATACGACGACCGCGCCCTTTACGAAAAGCTCGTGCTCGACGGTTTTCAGGCCGGGTTGTCATGGATCACCATCCTGCGCAAGCGCGAAAATTTCCGCCGCGCCTTTGACGGTTTTGCGCCCGAAAAAATCGCGCGCTACCGCAAGCCCAAGATCGAGCGGTTGATGGCCGACGCCGGCATCGTGCGCAACCGCGCAAAGATCGAGGGCGCGGTGCTTTCGGCGCGGGCCTGGCTCAATGTTATGGAAAAAGGCCCCGGCTTTTCCAAACTATTGTGGGACTTTGTCGACGGCCGGCCGAAGCTCAACAATTTCCGAACCACGAAACAAGTGCCGGCCGAAACCGCGGTCTCGCGTGCCATGTCGAAGGAATTGGCCGGGCGCGGCTTCAAATTCTGCGGCCCGACCATCGTCTATGCCTTCATGCAGGCCGTCGGCATGGTCAACGATCATCTGGTCACGTGCCACCGTCATGACGCCGTCCAGAAACTCGGCAAATAAAACCGCCGCGGCGAAGGACGGGCGCGCCTGGCAGCGCATGCTGTCGGGGCGGCGCCTCGACCTGCTCGATCCTTCCCCGCTTGACATCGAGATCGAGGATATTGCGCATGGGCTCGCCCGCGTGGCGCGCTGGAACGGGCAGACCGTGGGCGCCCATATTTTTTCGGTGGCGCAGCATTGCCTGTTGGTCGAGGCCTTGGCGCGCGCGCGGGTGCCGCGGCTCGATGCCCCGCGCCGGCTTGCGGCCTTGCTGCACGACGCGCCCGAATATGTCATCGGCGACATGATCTCGCCGTTCAAGGTCGTGATCGGCGATGCCTATAAGGCGGTCGAGCGCCGGCTCCTGGCCGCGATCCATTTGCGCTTCGGCCTCCAAGCGCAATCGCCGCCGGAAGTCGAGCAATTGATCAAAGCCGCCGACCGGCAAGCCGCCTATCTCGAAGCGACCCGGCTCGCCGGCTTCGAGCCCGCCGAAGCGCGGCGCTTTTTCGGCGCGCCGCCGAAATTCTCCGCCGCCATGGAACGCGACTACCTGAAGCCATGGCCCGCCGAGATGGCGCAGGCGCGCTACGCCGAACGGTTCCTAAAGCTTCTTGGCGAGTGAACGTTCCCAGCGGCGCTTTTTCATTCAGGCAGAATCTTATCGGAAAACCGGATTCCACCTTTCGGGATCATGCCCTAAGCCACACTTGCGCCAACAGCCCATCCTATATCAAAACGACAGTGGCCAAAGATTGATTCCATGATTCACGTCTGCTCGCTCTCGCGCCTGCACGAAACCGTCGAAGAGACCGGTGCCCGCCATGTGGTGTCGCTGATCGGCGACGAGGCCCGTCTCGAGCGGCCGGCCGCGATCGCGCCGGAAAATCATCTCTGGCTGCGCCTGCACGATATCTCGTCGCCGCTAGACGGTTACATCATGCCGGGCGAGCAGCACGTTGCCGAATTGATCGGTTTTGTGTGCGAATGGGACCAGCGCGCGCCGCTGGTCGTGCATTGCTACATGGGCATCAGCCGCTCGACCGCGAGCGCGTTTGCGGCCGTCTGCGCGCTCAATCCGCGCCGCGCCGAGGACGATATCGCGCAGGCGCTGCGGCAAGCCTCGCCGACGGCGACGCCGAACAGCCGAATCGTGTCGCTCGCCGACCGGCTGCTTGGCCGCGACGGCCGCATGGTGGCGGCGATCGAAACCATCGGCCGCGGCGTGATGACTGCGGAAGCCGAACCGTTCCGGCTCGATCTCGAGTGAGAATTCGGAAAAGACGAATTATTCGGCGAGCGACGGCCGCAGCACCGGCCGCGTATTCGCCACCGGCGTCGCTGCCGGCCTTTCAGTCGCGCGAGGACTCGCCGCCGGCTCTTCGGACTCCCGGCTGGTGAGTTGGCTGCGCGGATTACGCTGATAGAAATCGCAATAAGCGAAACCGAGCCCGGCAAGCGACCCGCGGAAGCTCCGGTAGTCGAGCTTCTGGACCCTAAAGCACGGCGTGATCGGCAGGCCGTTGAGATGCGCACACATTGAGCCGCCGTCGACCCGCACGGTGCCGGCCGGCAAAGCGGCGAAGCGCGGCTGACCCTGGCCGCGAATGCGGATGGTGCCGACGACCGAGCCGTCGGGGAAAATGCGGCCCACCCCGGCCGTGCCCTCGAAGCACGTATAGGTGAAAAGCTTGCCGACGACGAAAGCCCGCGCTTGCTCCGGTCCGAGATCCTCGGCAACGGCCACTCCGGCCGCAGACGCGCCGAGCCCTAACAGAGACGCACAGAATACAGCGGCACGCACCAACATCGACGACTCCACACTGCACACGCTCAGCGCATTCACGCGTGGCATTATGTTAACAAGATTTCTTAACCGTCCCCTTACCATAGCGCCCCTCGCCGATGGTCGAAAGTGGCCGCCGAAGCCTGTGGATTTTACCCAATCTTTACCACGATCCGGCCGCGCACCTGCCCCTCGACGATCTGCCGCCCGGCCGCGATCACGTCTGCGAGGCCGATCTCGCTTGTCATGGCCGCAATCCTCGACCCGTCGAGGTCGGTTTCCAGCCGCCGCCATGCTTCCTGCCGCCGCGGCAAAGGACACATGACGGAGTCGATGCCGAGCAGCGAGATACCCCGGAGAATGAACGGGGCGACCGAGGTCGGCAAGTCCATTCCGCCCGCAAGTCCACAGGCGGCTACGGCCCCGCCATAGCGGGTCATCGACAGCACATTGGCGAGTGTCGTCGAACCGACGGCGTCGATACCGCCGGCCCAGCGCTCCTTGGCCAGCGCCCGGACCGGACCGGTCAGTTCCTTGCGCTCGATGATGTCCGTGGCGCCGAGGCCCTTGAGATAGGCGGCCTCCTCCGGCCGGCCGGTCGAGGCCGTCACCGCATAACCGAGCTTGGCCAGCAGCGCGACCGCGACCGACCCGACTCCGCCTGCGGCCCCGGTCACGATCACCGGCCCACGTGACGGATCAAGACCTGCGCGTTCCAGCGCCATGACTGCGAGCATGGCGGTGTAGCCCGCGGTGCCGATCGCCATGGCGTCGCGCGCACCAATGCCCGGCGGCAACCGGACCAGCCAGTCGCCTTTGACGCGAGCCTTTTGCGCATAGGCGCCGAGATGGGTCTCGCCCAGACCCCAACCGTTGAGGATGACCTGATCGCCAGGCCGCCAGGCGGGATGCGAGGAGGATTCCACGGTGCCCGCAAAATCGACGCCGGCGATCATCGGGAAGCGGCGCACCACCGGCGCTTTGCCGGTGACGGCGAGGCCGTCTTTGTAATTCACCGTCGACCATTCGACCGCGACGGTAACGTCGCCGTCCATCAGATCCTTGTCGTCGAAATCGGTCAGCCGCACCGTCTGGCCGGCTTCCGATTTGTCGATGACGATCGCTTTGAATGTACTCATGCCAACTCTCCCGGCGGCCTCACTCAAGCATGTTCCGGAAAAGTGGACGCCGGTTTTCCGAACAGATCATGCTCAAATAAAACACTAGAGCTCGGTCCTGATTCAATCAGGACCGACTGGGCTCCAGTGTGTCACAGCCCGGCCGGAGATGTCAGCGGGGTCTCAAGCCGCGGCGGCGGCCATGCGCGGCACCGGCTTTTCCACGATCGGCAAATTGATGATGCCGGACAGCACGCCGAACATGATCGCGAGCCACCACACCGCGTCATAGGAGCCGGTGCGGTCGAACACGAGGCCGCCGAGCCAGACGCCGAGGAAGCCGCCGACCTGATGGCTGAAGAAGGCGAAGCCCGCCAGCGTCGCGAGCCACCTGGTGCCGAACATCACCGCGATGATGCCGTTGGTCGGCGGCACGGTGGAAAGCCAGGTCAGGCCCATGACCGCGCCGAAGGCGATGCAGGTCGTCGCCGTGACCGGGAACGAGATAAAGGCAAAGATGGCGATGGCGCGCGTGAAATAGATCGCCGACAGCACATAGCGCTTGGGCACGCGGTCGCCGAGCCAGCCGGCGGTGACCGAACCGACGATGTTGCAGAGCCCGATGGTGGCGATGGTCCAGCCGCCGATCTCCGCCGTGAGGCCGCGATCGATCAGATAAGACGGCAGGTGCACGGTGATGAATTGCAGCTGGAAGCCGCAAGTAAAGAAACCGAGGACCAACAGGACATAGGAGCGATGCGCGAAGGCTTCGCCGAGCGCATGGCGCAGCGATTGCGAGCCTGAGTGCCGGTTTTCCGGCGGCGTCGCCAGCGCCAACGACAGCGGTAGCACCGCCAGCATGCTGGCGGCGAAAATCACGAGCGTCTGTTGCCAGCCGAACTTATCCATCAACCCGACCGCGACTGGCGAATAGAGAAATTGCCCGAATGAACCCGCCGCGGTGCCGAAGCCGAAGGCGCGTGAGCGCAAGTGCGGCGGCACGATCTTGCCCAACGCCGCGAGCACGACCGGAAACGAACAGCCGGCGAGGCCGAAGCCGATCAACACACCGGCCGAAAGGTCGAGCGTCGGCGCGCTGGTGGCGTGGCCCATCAGCGCAAGGCCGAGGCTGTACAAGAGTGCGCCCACGCACAGCACCGGAACCGATCCGAAGCGATCGGCGACGATGCCGCCGAGCGGCTGGCCGATGCCCCACAGCAAATTCTGCAAAGCCAGCGCGAACGCGAAGACGTCGCGGCCCCAATGATTGGTGCTCGACAGCGGGCTAAGAAAAAACCCGAGCGTCGATCGCGGCCCGAACGCGATGAGCGCGATCAGACAGCCCGAGCCGATGACGAAGAACGGCGTGCGCCATCCGCCGCCAGATCTGGAAGTGCTCTGCATGTTGTCCCGGCAAGAAACCCAGCAAGAAACAGATTCGAAAATACTCGGTTACCATAGGGCATAGAACCCCGCGCACCAATGAATATTGCCCGCCGAGCCATGCGCTCGCGTCCGCGCATGGATGGCCTGCCGGTTGCGCATGGGTTCGCCGTTGTGGCAGACGGCTAAAGCTTCGCGATCGGCTCGCGCTTATCGGGCGTCACAGCGGCCTGCGGGCCCTTCGCCGCCGCATCAAAACTTTTCGGCGCCGGCGTCGGGTCTTCGTTCAAGACTTCCGGATCGAGCCGCACGCCGACATTGGCCGGCCCTTTGCCCCACACCGGCTCGTCGTCGCCGTTGCCCCAATTGAGGGGCCGGTAAAAGGTGTGAACGCCCAGATGGTAGAGCCGCGCCATTTCGTGGACCCAGCTCGGGTGCACCCAATAGGCGTGATAATGCGTGGCATGACCGACTTCGGCGAGCCAGATCTTGCCGTCGAGCGTATCCTTGGCGATCTGCTTGGCTTGCTCCCACATATCCGGCTCGTCGATCTTATTGAGGTCCTTGCCTTCGCACGCGAAGGTGAACTGGCAGGCGAGATGGCGGCCCGCGTTCTGATAAACCACCCCGCAAACGTCGTGCGGATAGACGCCGGAGAACACCCGGTTCATGACCACCTGGGCGACCGCTTCCTGGCCCTTCACCACCTCGCCGCGGGCCTCGAAATAGACGGCGTCGGCCAGACATTTTTCGGCGCGCGCGCGGGGTTTGCCGAGCAGGCCCAGTTGCTGGGCGGGACTTAACAGGCGGCTATTGTCCTTGCCGGCCACGATGTCGTCTGTGCCGGAGTCGCCGGGACTTTCGAGCGCCGCGAGCCGCATCCCCGGCGGCTCGGAAGGCGCGATCAGGATCGGCTCGGCGCCCGGCGCCCAACTTTGCAGACCCGTTGGCGCCCCCATGACGCCGCTGCCGAAATAGATCTGCGCGCTGCGGTCGCTGCCTCCGTCATTGAGAAACGACAATTGGTCGAGCGAGGAGACGGACTTGTCCGCTTCGGTTTCGCCCGGCCCGGGCAGCTCGGGCGGCTTGTCCTCGAGCGCCATATCTTCGGGCGCGGTGTCCAAGTCTTCCGGTGCAGCGTCGCTGCCGCGCGGCGCCCAGGCGGCCGACTCGTCCTCGCGTGCATCCTGCACCGCAGATGTCGGCGCAGCGCCGGTGTCTTCCGCACTCTTCGGCCGCGGCGTCGCATTGGGCACCGGCTGCGGCGCAACCGGCGCTAGTGCCGGCGTCACACCTGGCGCGTTGATCGGCTGCAATTGCGGCAGCGTCGCCGGATCTGGCGGCGTGGGCGCGGCGTTGTTCGCCGGCAGGCGATCGCCTTTATTGGCGCGATTGACGGTCGGATATTCGACCTGTCGCGGCGGCCGCGCCGCGATCGGCTCGTCGATTTTCCAGGCAAAGGCGTCGAGCGAACGCGGATCGAAATTGACGTTCTGAAAAAGCCCGAGCGGTTCCGGCATCGCGCTGCCGATCGGACGCGTATAGCTGAATGTCGCCGCCTCGACGGTGCCGAACGGCGACGCGATCATGTGCCAGTCGATGCCGGCGCTCGGTCCGTGTGCCAGAAGTGCCGCAAGATCCTGGTAGCCGATCGAGGTCGGCATCAGCGCGATGCAGCAGGCGCTGAGCAACAAGCGCGCTGGATAGCAGGCGCCGATCGCCCGGATACGCGACGCAACCATTACCCCTCACGCCACTCACGCACGCAACGCGTACTCGATGACGCAAACGCGACCGCAGCGGCGCGAATGCGACAGGTTTATTTATTGTCGGGTTAACGTTGCGAAGGCGTTAATTGCGCAAGCGACGCGGGTTTTCGCGATCCGTTTGTTGATACAGGTTTCTTTGCACGACCCGGAGCAAGGCCAACTATTACTGCATCATAGCGTCTGGTGGTATTTCGTTAACCAAAACACAATGAGGCAAGCCGATACTCATGGCTGCGATCGGAACTTTCCCGGCATACGTAGTTTCACGATGTTTTTAATGTCTGATTGGCAGTCGCTTGGTCTCGCCGTCGCGCTCTTGCTTCTGATCGCGCTCGGCGTCGCGGCGTGGCGTATGCAAGTCAAGTTGCGCCAGCTGATGAGCGCCCTGAACAACATGCCGCAGGGGCTGTGCATGTACGACAAGAAGCAGCGGCTCGTCGTCTGCAATCGGCAATATCTGGAATTGCACAAGCTCTCGCCCAAAGCGGTGAAGTCCGGCCGGACGCTGCGTCAGGTCATAGAGCACCGCAAACAGACCGGGCTCTTGGCCGGCGACGTCGATCAATATTGCCAGGACATCATCGACGGCATCGCGTCAGGCAGGTCGACGCAATGGCGAGTGGGCGCCAATGACGGACGCACCGTCCATATGGTCAATGCGCCGATCCCCGGCGGCGGCTGGGTGACGACGCAAGAGGACATCACCGAGCAATTGCAATCGCAGCGGCGCGAGGAGGAAACGGCGGCTCAAGAGCGTCGCCGCGCCACGATCGATGCGCTGATCGGCGCCTTCCGTGTCCGCATGGACTCGCTGCTCAAGACATTCGGCGATAGCGCCAGCGCCATGAGGGCAACGGCGAGCGCGCTGTCGGCGGCGTCCAACGAGGCCTCGCAACGCGCCGAGAGCGTAGTCGAGGCCTCGTCGAGCGCGTCGACCGGCGTCCAGACGGCGGCCTTTGCGACCGACGAATTATCGAGTTCGATCGGCGAAATCGCACGCCAGATCGAACAGACCCACAATGTGGTCCGCGTCGCAGTCGACGAGGCGCAGGCGACCTCGGGCGAGATGGCGGCGCTGTCCGATACCGCGCAAAAGATCGGCGATATCGTCAAAATGATTCAGGATGTCGCCGGGCAGACCAATCTCCTGGCGCTCAACGCCACGATCGAGGCCGCGCGCGCCGGTGAGGCGGGCCGCGGCTTTGCGGTGGTCGCCTCTGAAGTGAAGTCGCTCGCGGTGCAGACCGCCAAGGCCACCGAGGCGATCGTCGGACAGATTCTCGCGGTGCAGACCTCGACCGCGGGCGCGGTCGATTCGATCCACCGCATCACCCAGCGCATGCAGGAAATCCAGCATTATACGTCGGCGGTCGCGGCCTCGATCGAAGAGCAGAACGCCGCGACCGGCAACATCTCGCAAAACGTCGCCACCGCCGCGCGCGCCTCCGAGACGGTGGCGAAGACGCTCACCGACGTCGCCGGCGCCGCAATGCAGACGCGGGTGTCGGCGCAAACCGTGCTCGACACCTCGCAGGCGGTGGAAGCGGCCATCGAGGACCTGCGCCGGCGGGTCGAGGAATTCCTCGTCGAGGTTGCGGCGTAGAGCCCGCAGCAAGTCCCGCTCATTCCCGCGTAAGCGGGAATCCAGAGCTCGTCCCCGCTTTCGGGGGGACAAGCGGGCTCGATTAGCCTTCCGCAGCCGTAATCTTGCCTAGCGCGGCCTGCGCGGCGGCAAGGCGTGCGATCGGGACGCGGAACGGCGAGCACGACACGTAGTCGAGGCCCACTTCGTCACAGAACGCGACCGACGCCGGATCGCCGCCGTGCTCGCCGCAAATGCCGAGCTTGAGATTTTTCCGCACCTTGCGGCCGCGCTCGGTGGCGATGCGGATCAATTCGCCGACGCCATCGCGGTCGATCGACACGAAGGGGTCGCCCGGCAGGATGCCTTTCGCCGTATAGATGCCGAGGAAGCTTGCGGCGTCGTCGCGGCTGATGCCGAACGCGGTCTGCGTCAGATCGTTGGTGCCGAACGAAAAGAATTCCGCGGTCGCGGCGATCTCGCCCGCCATCAGCGCCGCACGCGGCAATTCGATCATGGTGCCGACCTGATATTTGAGCTTGGTCTTGGTCTCGGCGGCGACTTTTTCCGCCATGGCGTCGATGCGCTCCTTGACGATGTCGAGTTCCATCTTGCCGGCGATCAGCGGTACCATGATTTCCGGCGCCACCTGCTTGCCTGTCTCGCGGCTCACTTCGGCCGCGGCCTCGAAAATGGCGCGGGCCTGCATCTCCGCGATCTCCGGATAGGCGATGGCGAGCCGGCAGCCGCGGAAGCCGAGCATCGGATTGAATTCGTGGAGTTCCCGCGCCCGGTCGGCGAGCTTTTGCGGGTCGGCGCCCATGGCCTGCGCCACTTCGGCGATTTCGGCCTCGGTCTGCGGCAGGAACTCGTGCAGCGGCGGATCGAGCAGCCGGATGGTCACCGGCAGCGCACCCATGATCCGGAACAGATCGGCGAAATCGGCTCGCTGCATCGGCAAAAGTTTTGCAAGCGCTGTGCGGCGCGATTTCTCGTCGTCCGACAGGATCATTTCACGCACGGCGCGGATGCGATCCTCGTCGAAGAACATGTGCTCGGTGCGGCACAGCCCGATGCCCTCGGCGCCGAATTTGATCGCGGCGCGCGCATCGGCCGGCGTATCGGCATTGGCGCGCACTTTGAGTTTGCGCACGCCGTCCGCCCATTTCATCACCGTGGCGAATTCACCGGCGAGCGCGGGCTGCAGCATCGCCACAGTGCCGGCCAGCACTTGGCCGGTCGAGCCGTCGATGGTGAGCGTGTCACCCTTCTTCAGTGTCATGCCGCCGGCCGCCATGGTCTGCGCCCGGTAATCGACGCGGATCGAGCCGGCGCCGGAGACGCAGGGCTTGCCCATGCCCCGCGCGACCACCGCCGCATGCGAGGTCATGCCGCCGCGCGTCGTCAAAATGCCCTCGGCGGCGTGCATGCCGTGAATGTCCTCGGGCGAGGTTTCGATCCGCACCAGAATGACCTTGCGGCCTTGCGCCTTCAGCGCTTCGGCGTCTTCGGACGAGAACACGATTTCGCCGCAGGCGGCGCCCGGCGAGGCCGGCAACCCGTTGGCGATCACTTTGCGCTCGGCGTTCGGATCGATGGTCGGATGCAGCAATTGATCGAGCGCCGCCGGGTCGACCCGCGCCACCGCCTCCTCCCTGGTGATCAGTTTCTCCTGCGCCAGTTCGACGGCGATGCGCAGCGCCGCTTGCGCGGTGCGCTTGCCGCTCCTCGTCTGCAGCATCCACAGTTTGCCCTGCTCGACGGTGAATTCCAGATCCTGCATGTCGCGATAATGCCGTTCGAGCTTGGCATGGATGCGAGTGAGCTCGGCGAAAGCCTCGGGCAGGGCAGCTTCCATCGACGGCTTGTCGGAGCCTGCCTCCTTGCGCGCTTGTTCGGTGATCTCCTGCGGCGTGCGGATGCCGGCGACCACGTCCTCGCCCTGCGCATTGATCAGAAATTCGCCGTAGAGTTTCTTCTCGCCGGTCGAGGGATTGCGCGTGAAGGCGACGCCGGTGGCCGACGTCTCACCCATATTGCCGAACACCATGGCCTGCACATTGACGGCGGTGCCCCAGCTTTCCGGAATCGCATGCAGGCGCCGATAGGTGATGGCGCGCTGGTTCATCCACGAGCCGAACACCGCGCCGATCGCGCCCCATAATTGGGCATGCGGGTCCTGCGGAAACGGCTCGCCGCCTTCCTCCTCGACGCGCTCCTTGTAGCGAGCCACGATCTGATGCAGATCGTTCTCGTCGAGATCGGTGTCGAGCGTGTAGCCGTTCCTATCCTTGAGCTCGTCGAGGATTTCCTCGAAGTGGTGATGCTCGATGCCGAGCACCACGTCGGAATACATGGTGATGAAGCGCCGGTAGCTGTCGAGCGCAAAGCGCGGATCGCCGGATTTTTTCGCCAGCGCCTCGACCGTCACGTCGTTAAGCCCGAGATTAAGCACCGTATCCATCATGCCGGGCATCGACGCGCGCGCTCCCGAGCGCACCGAAACGAGCAGCGGATTTTTCCCGTCGCCGAATTTCTTGCCGGTGATGCGGCCGATATTATTCAGGCCGGCCTCGACCTGGGCCTTTAGATCCTTCGGGTAGGTTTTGCCGTGGTCGTAGAAATAAGTGCAGACCTCGGTGGTGATGGTGAAGCCGGGCGGCACCGGCAGGCCGAGCTGCGCCATTTCGGCGAGCCCCGCGCCCTTGCCGCCGAGGAGATTTTTCATGCTGGCGCGGCCGGCCGCTTTGCCGCCGCCGAAGGCGTAGACCCATTTGCCCTTCGGGCTCGAGCCCGATTTCGGCGCCGGCTTGGCCGCGGCTTCGGCGTTACGGCGAGCCGGAGATTTTTTCACCGGCCGACGGGCGATCTTTGAGCGTGATTTGGCCATGACATCGTGGGTTCGATTGAAGGCGGTCTAGTGATGGCAATTCCCGGAACTCGATGCAACGTCCATGCGCCGCCATCATCGGCGCGTTTTCACCGCTAGTGGATGAAATGATAGATGCCATTGAGCCCCATCAACCCGACGATGATGAGATAGACGGCGACCACCAGGTTCAGAAGCCGCGGCATCACCAAGATCAGAATACCGGCGATGAGCGCGACCAACGGGGTGATATGGGCGGCGGTGATGACCATTGGGTTTCCTTTGGGGTGGGGGTGCAATTTGGCGGGGTCGGGAAATCAACGGAAGTTAAACGCACAAAACGGCGTTCGGTTCTAGCCGTATCGTCATTCTAGCTAGGTCGCGTAGCGGCGACGAGGCAGCGCCCTCGCCCCTTGCGGGATAGGGCAGCGCAGGTAGTTGGGGAATTTCGGTTGGGTGAGGGGATGCGGGCCGCCCCCTCACCCATTCGTTCCGGTTGATCCGCCGAGCCGCCCTCTCCCGCAAGGGGCGAGGGCAACGCGCGCAAGCGCCGTTACTGCTACCCCTCGATCTTGGAGAAATCGGCCACCGCGCGGGTCGCGGCGCGGATTTCGTTGAGGAGCTTTAGCCGGTTCTCCCGTGTAGCCTTGTCGTCGACATTCACTGTCACCTTGTCGAAGAAGGCATCGACGCCATGGCGCAGCCTCGCTAGCGGACGCATCGCACCCACGAAATCTTCTGCATCCACCGCCTTCGTGGCCACCGCTTTTACGAGATTGATCTCGTCCGCCAGAGTCTTCTCTTCGATCTGCTGATAACGCTCCGGATCGGGTGCGTCGGTATAGCCGCGGCCGTCTTTCTTCTCCTCGATGCGGATGATATTTGTCGCGCGCTTGTAGCCGGCAAGGAGATTTTTGCCGTCTTCTGTATCGAGGAATTTTCCGAGTGCTTCAACGCGGCGGAGAATGAGAAAGATATCGTCCTGTCCTTCAAGCGCAAACACCGCATCTACGAGATCATGCCGCGCTCCCTGTTCACGCAATTGGACTTTTAGGCGGTCAGCAAAAAAGATCATTAAGTCGGCAAGCTTGGGAGCAATGCTCCGCTCCGACAACGCTTCCGGAACACCGTGTTGTCGAATGTCTTGGACAATATTCTTACCTACATCGAGAGCGACCATGAGAGCGGAGCTCGGGGGCATAAGTTCGGCATACGGCTCATTCGGAATTCCGCCTCCCATCATCTGGGTCTTAAGAACTACGGCATGTGCAAAAAGCCATTTGAAAATGTGAACTCGTAGCCCGTTATCTAGAACAAGTCTCAACACCCCCAACGCCGCCCTTCTCAACGCATAGGGGTCTTTACTGCCCGTCGGTCTCTCATCGACGGTCCAAAAGCCGACGAGCATATCGATCTTGTCCGCCAACGCGACGGCAATCGACACCGGATCGCTCGGAACCAGATCGTCCGGCCCCTTCGGCTTGTAATGATCCTCGCAGGCATGCGCGACGGCTTCATCCTCGCCCTGCGCCTCGGCGTAATATTTTCCCATCAAGCCCTGTAACTCGGGAAATTCGCCGACGACTTCGGTGACCAGATCGGCCTTGCACAAGTGCGCGGCGCGCTTGGCTTTTTCCACATCGGCGCCGACCAGCGGCGCGATCTCGGCCGCTAGCCGTTCGATGCGCGCTATCCGCTCGGCCTGGGTGCCGAGCTTCTCATGAAACACGATATGCTCGAATTTCGGCAGCCGGTCTTCGAGCCTTGTCTTCAAATCAGTCTCGTAAAAGAACTTAGCATCCGACAATCGCGCCCGGATGACGCGCTCGTTGCCGGCGATGATCTCTTTGCCGCCGTCTTCGGCTTCGAGATTGGAAACGAGCAAGAACTTGTCGACGAGTTTTGCATGCGCGGCGTCGCGCAAGACAAAACATTTCTGGTTGTTGCGGATGGTGGCGCGGATGACTTCTTCGGGGATTTGCAGGAATTTCCGGTCGAACGAGCCCATCAGCACCACCGGCCATTCGACGAGGCCCGCGACTTCGGCGAGCAGACCCTCGTCCTCGACGACTTCAAGCCCCTGTGCGAAGGCAAGCTGCTTCGCCTCGGTGCGGATGATGTCGCGGCGGCGCTCGGGGTCGAGCACGACCTTGGCCCGATCGAGCTTGCGCTGATAATCGTCGAGGCGCCGCACCGTGAACGGCTCGGGTGCGAGAAAGCGATGGCCGCGCGTCTCATTGCCCGCCGCGATTCCGCCGACCGAAAACGAAACGACATCCGGCTCCTCGGTTTCCGGACCGAACGTAGCGACAATCGAATGCAGCGGCCGCACCCAGGTCAGCGCACCGGGCGTTTGCGACGCCGCGCCCCAGCGCATCGATTTCGGCCAGGGAAAGCTCTTGATGACCTCGGGCAGGATTTCACCGATCACGTCGATCGCCGCGCGGCCCGGTCTCTCGATCACCGCGACATAGAAGTCGCCCTTCTTGTCGGGTTGCACTTTGGCTTCGCCGATCGATTTCAGCCCGGCGGCCTTCAGAAACCCGGCGATCGCGTTGTCGGGCGCGCCGACCCGCGGGCCTTTTTTCTCCTCGCGCAGATCGGGCTGGCGCGCCGGCACGCCGTGCACCGACAGCGTGAGCCGCCGCGGCGTCACAAAAGCCTTGGCGCCCTCATAGACGAGCCCGGCATCGACCAGCCGGTCGGTGACTGCTTTGCGCAAATCCTCCGCCGCCCGCGCCTGCATGCGCGCGGGGATTTCTTCGGAGAAAAGTTCGAGCAAAAGATCAGGCATTGTTGGTGCCGCTAGCTGCTCCCCTCCCCCTTGTGGGGAGGGGTGGGGGTGGGGGTCGGGAGGATCGCACTCCGAATCATCTCAAGCACGCCATCGATGTTCTCCAGAACCTCATTGTTCCAAAACCGCAACACACGATAGCCCTCCGACTCCAGAAACTTCGTCCTCAGCGCGTCGCGATTCATCTGCTCTGCATGCTGTCCGCCGTCAATCTCAATGGCGATCTTCAATTGATGACTCGCGAAATCGACGATGTATCGGCCTAGATGTACCTGTCGGCGGAAATGGGAGCCGCTCAGTTCGAGACGATGACGCAGGTGCCACCAAAGTTTCTGCTCAGCTTTGGTCGGCGCGGATCGCATCGCGCGGGCGCGAGTTTTGTTGGTCGGTACGACGCTCCGATCCCGAACCGCCCAGGTGCGGCTTTGGTCGGAGGATCGTTTCTCGATCATAGCGCCACCTCTCGACCCCCACCCCTTCCCCTCCCCACAAGGGGGGAGGGGATCACTCTGCGCTTCAGGGGAGGGTTTTATGGCTGCCGTCGCAGAGCGGCTTCTTCGCCGAGCGCTTGCAGGCGCAGAAATAGGCTTCCTCGGCCGCGGCAGGCTTGTACTCGACCGGAGTGAAACCCGTGCCTTTGTGCGAGCCGTCGCAGAACGGCTGCGCCTTGGAGCGGCCGCAGGCGCACCACCAGTAGCTCTTGCCGGCTTCGACCTTGACGGGGATTGGTTTACGGCCGCCGATTTCGGGCATGTCACTCACAGGTTTCGCTCATAGGTTCTTGGGTTTCACTCATAGGGTCTTGCCTCCGCCTTCTGTCGCGAGCCACGCTTCGCCGCACGCTTTGGCGAGGTCGCGCACCCGCAGGATGTAGCTCTGCCGCTCGGTGACCGAGATCACGCCGCGCGCGTCGAGCAGGTTGAATACATGGCTTGCCTTGATGCACTGGTCGTAGGCCGGCAGCGCCATCAAATGCCGGCCGCGATTGGTTGCCGCTCCGCTTGCCCCCGCCCTTCCCTCCCCCGCTTGCGGGGGAGGATTAGGAGGGGGCTGCCAACCGTCCGCGAGATACTTCTTGCAGGCGGCCTCCGCCATGCGGAATTGCCCGAACAGCATGTCGGTATCGGCGAATTCGAAATTGTGCCGCGAATATTCCTGCTCGGCCTGCAGGAAGATGTCGCCATAGCGCACCCGCTGCGCACCGTCGCGGCCGTTGAAATTCAGCTCGAACACATTCTCGACGCCCTGCACATACATGGCGAGCCGCTCGAGGCCGTAAGTCAGTTCGCCCGCCACCGGCGCGCATTCGAAACCCGCGACTTGCTGAAAATAGGTGAACTGTGACACTTCCATGCCGTCGCACCAGCATTCCCAGCCGAGCCCCCAGGCGCCGAGCGTCGGGCTTTCCCAGTCGTCCTCGACAAAACGGATGTCGTGGATTTTCGGGTCGATGCCGATGGCATAGAGCGACTTCAGATAAAGCTCCTGCAAGTCGTCGGGCGACGGCTTGAGGATGACTTGCATTTGATAATAGTGCTGCAGCCGGTTGGGATTTTCGCCGTAGCGGCCGTCCTTGGGCCGGCGCGACGGCTGCACGTAAGCGGCGTTCCACGGCTTTGGCCCGAGCGCGCGCAGCGTGGTCGCGGGGTGGAAGGTGCCGGCGCCGACCTCCATGTCATAGGGCTGCAAAATGACGCAGCCCCAATCCGCCCAGTACCGCTGTAAAGCGAGGATGAGCCCCTGAAACGAGCGTTCCGGGCGCATATAGGGCGGCAAAGCATTCGGCGATTCCATGGTGCGTTGTTGGTGGATGGAGCCCGCAAGGTCAAGTCGGCCGAGCGGGGATCGAGACTTCACCCCCAATTCCTGATACCTGAGTGCCGAATTCCGGTGCCGGATAAAGGGAGGAGCTTGTGCGAAAAATACCAAGCCTATTGGTCGCCGCCGCTGTGTTCTTGCCGCTCGCCGCAGTGCAGACCGCACGGGCGGACGACTTTCCCAACCGTCCAGTCCACATCGTGGTCGCGTTTCCCCCCGGCGGTCCTACCGATTTTGTCGGCCGCGTCGTCGCCGAGAAGATGAAGGAGGCGCTCGGCCAGAACGTCATCATCGACAATAAGCCCGGCGCCAACGGCACACTCGGCGGCGAATTCGTCGCCAAGTCCGATCCCGACGGCTACACACTGTTTCTCACCACGGCCGGTGCGGTGACGGTGTCGCCGCATATCATGCCGGATATCCATTACGATGCATTGCGCGATTTCGCGCCGGTCGCGCTGGTCACCAAAGTGACGGAAGTTCTGGTCGTCACGCCCAAGCTCGGCATCAAGAGCGTGAAAGAATTGGTGGCGCTCGCCAAGGCCAAGCCCGGAACCATTCCCTTCGCCTCGACCGGCATCGGCTCGCCGCCGCATCTGGCGCAGGAACTGCTCGACGCGTCGGCGGGCGTGCAATTCCTCCATGTGCCCTATCGCGGCGCGGCGCCGGCCTTGACCGATCTCCTCGGCGGCCAGGTCGAGGTGCTTGCCGCCGACGTGCCGGTCCTGATCGCGCAGATCCGCGCCGATACGCTGGTCCCGATCGGCGCTGCAGCGGACAAGCGCGATGCCATATTGCCGAATGTGCCGACGCTTGCCGAGCAAGGCTATCCCAATACCGACGCGTCGAACTGGTACGGCCTGTTGGCGCCGGCCAAGACACCCGCCTCCGTCATCGTCAGGATCAACGGAGCCGTGAATGCAGCGCTGAACGATGCCCACACCCACGACAAGCTCGTTCAGGCCGGCGCAACGCCGGTCGGCGGCACCCCCGAAAGTTTCGGCACTTTCATGAAAGCCGAATACGAGAAATGGGGCCGCGTGGTCAAAGAGCGGAATATCAAAGAGACGCAGTAGGCCCAAGCCACCGCCGCTCATCCCCGCGAAAGCGGGGACCCAGTGCTGCATTCCCGCTTACGCGGGAATGAGCGGAGCCAATCACCCCGGCCGGTATTCGCCGGTCTTGGGATCGGGCTTGAGCTTCGGCAGGCTGTTGCGGTCGAGCGGCTCGACGGTGGCTTTGCTGCGCACCTCGTCGAGTTCGGAATTGACGCGCTGCACTTCCTTGACGCACCAGCGCACCAGCATGGCCGCTCCGGTAACTCCCAGTGCGAAAACGATCAGCGGCGGCATGGTCAAACTCCGGCTTTAGCTTTCAAGCACGATCGTGTCAGAAACCGGGCAGGCCGATCAAGGTCAGAGCCCGCATCGCGCCCAAATCGCGCGCGCCTCAAGCGTCGAAATCAGGTCCTCGGCAAGACTGGCAGGCCGAGCCAACGGCGTGATTTCGATCGGGCCGACGCCGAAAATGCGCCGGCCGAACATGCCGCGCTC
>Ga0181526_10000719_pt1 | contig 33860 bp, 31 predicted proteins | sample PEATcosm2014_Bin_35_FD_119750 | JGI IMG/M metagenome (GOLD analysis project Ga0181526, IMG submission 119750) | Peatland microbial communities from MTU Mesocosm Facility, Houghton, MI, USA - PEATcosm2014_Bin06_30_metaG | ecosystem: Environmental > Terrestrial > Soil > Wetlands > Peat | place...
CAAGCTTGCCAAGATCGAGACTTTCAACAAAAGCATCAACCGCACGAACCGGATTGTCCTCGCCCACGTAGTCGTCAAGTGTGGCGGGGAAAAATGTGCCTTGGCTCCGGTCAATCCCTTCCACAAAGCCTGACATCCGTCGCTCCCGACCGCCGATTCAACGAAAGAATCATAGCAGCCGACCGACTTTTCACACAGCCTGGGCCCAAAGCGGCGTTTCGCTGCGCCGCAACGAATGTCCGGTGTTGGGGGTATAGCGACCTTCCCGATCTCCACGCAAGCAGGGGCGGCGAACGGCACTATCCCTGAATGGATCCTGAGTCAGGAGTTTGTCATGCAACTAACAGCGCATAGAGAGGTGGCAAGCCGCTTGATTGGTTGCAATATATTTCGGCTTTCGCGCGAAACGGATATGGCGTCATGGCGATAATCGAACGACGCAGCTTTATTAAAGGCGCTTGCGGCCTCCCGCTTGCGTACAGTTTTTATCCGGCCCTGGCGGAAACGCTATGGCCGGCGAGACCGGTTCGTTTCATCGTACCGTTAGCGGCAGGCGGCGCCTTGGATTTCGCGGCGCGTCAATGCAGCGGCGTCCTTTCTCGCATCCTCAATCAACAGGTGTTTGTTGAGAATCGTACTGGAGCTGGCGGCACCATCGGTATGGACTTAGCGATGAAGGCAACGCCCGATGGCTACACATTTCTTGTCGCCAATGACAACGCCGCCATTGCGCCGCATATCCTCAAGCTGCCCTATGACTACACGAAAGAATTGCTGCCGGTGATCACAATATCCGAACAGCCGATCGTATTCGCCGTAAACCCATCGCTAGGTGTCAAATCGGTGGCCGAACTGGTGGCCTATGCCAAGAAAAGCCCGGGCCTGGGCTTTGCGAGTTCAGGCGTCGACTCTAATCAGCACGTGCTTGGCGCCTGGTTTGCAAAGGAAGCGGAAATTAGTCTCCAGCACGTGCCTTATCGCGGTGCGGGGCAGGCGGTCACCGATTTGCTCGCAGGCTCGGTGAAGTTCGGCATTCTCGGGCCTGCCGCCCTGGCGCCGCACGCCCGTGCCGGGACAATCCTCATGATCGCGCAGACCGGGGAAAAACGCAGTGCGTCTTTGCCGGATGTCCCCACTCTGGTCGAGGCGGGTTACAAGGACATGGTATTCGAGTCCTGGTTCGGCCTGTTCGCGCCCGCGGAAACGCCGGCGGTGATTATCAAGGCGGCCAACAACGCCGTGGCGAAGTCGCTGGAGGATCCGACGCTCCGGGAGAATTTCTCAAATGCGTCGCTGGAAACGGTAGGTGGCTCGCCGGATCAACTGGGCAGCCTGGCGCGTTCCGATTCAGAAAAATACGCCCGGCTCGTGAAAGAGCTAAATATCACGGTTCACTAAATCCGTTGGGCCATCGGCGGCGCGCCGTGATGTGGTCCGGCTCGCGAGACGCGGTGGTCAAGCTGGCCGATCGCTGTGGCGCCCTGCTCTCCAATACGCTGCCCGCGCGCGGTCTTTTCCACGTCATCCGTTCGGGCTCGGCACCACCGGCAGCTACCGGCGGCGCCCGGTGATGCTGGGCATTCCCTACGGAACCTTTCAGGCCAGAAATCCATCGCCGGCGCACTGTACCCGTGGCACTTTTACGTTCCGCCCTCAAGCTTATTAAGCTGTGCGCGGGCTAAATCGGCGTAGAAGCCGGTTGGGTACTGGGTCAAGAAGATCTGCCATGCGTGCTTGGTGCCGATTCTGTCGACCAACTCGTAGTCGCTGCGTGCGCTTCCCCTGTCGGTCTCAGCAGCCGCATTCCCCTGGACCTCCTGAGCCGTCGCCGCCGTCATAGTTCCGGCTGCGAGTACGAACGTCAGAATGGAAAGAGCAAGAAGATTTCCCATGATCCGCTCCATTACGCCGCCAAATCGTCCGGCACATAACGGCCTCGACCACTCCCCTCCAACTAACCGAGCCAAGAAGGCTTGGCAGCTTCGAAGTTAGTCCTGCTTCGGGTCAGCCCGATGTCGGCCAAACACCTATCGCTGAGATTTTGCAGGTCAGGAGAGGCAACGTGGCGACCGCCAACAAAGACCTGCCTTAAAGCTTCACCGAAATTGGCCGGAAACTTTAGCGTCAGCTTATTCATGGCAACCTCCACCTCTCGCTATTTAACCTTATGCCTTTCGCCACTGATCGATGTGACGCCCAACACAAGAATCCCGATTGTCCGGGCACGCAAAGTCTAAAAATCACTGGCACCGACTGGCACCGCGGCTAGGGCGTTGGGGACTAGCCGGTCGGGCAATCGTCCGAGACTGCTTCTCCGCAGCCGTTTGGGGGCGTCAACTGCCGCGCCTAACCATATTGCGTAAGGTTGACGACCAAATTCGTAGAGGTTTCGGAACCCAATGAATTGCCCCGTGTCGAGCTTCGAATAATGTTGGCGCTTGAAGCACAGCGGAGGTTGGGCGCGCACCCAACTATGAACCAGATTTCCAAACCCTACGGAGTGCACATCCTGCCGCGTCTTCTGCATCCGTGGGGTGGGCCGGCTGGAAACATGCGAGGCAGTGCTTCCTCCGCATTGCATTCCAGCCGGCCACCTTGCGTAATTGAAAGCGCGCTTGAGCGGAGCTTGCGATGAACAATGCAGAAGAAAAGCAAGAATGGGTCGCCGAACGGCCTCCGACAATCAACAACGCCCACGTAAAGCGTTGTTATCAATGTCATGGGCGCTTTGGGCTAATCCGACGCAGGTTCGCCCTAAAGCAATTTTGTTCAAAAGACTGCGTCGACAAATATAAAACCGATTCCGACCATACGATATCTCGCATTAAAGAGTGGACAGATTATCTTTCCCGAAAACGGTGAGCGTATGAGGTCCCGTTCCGTCGCAGCTTTCGGGATAAAGCTGTCGCGCCTGTCCTCTCAGCCCACTATCCCGATCTGCCGTGAGAGCAAAGAGCTGGAACGCAGCCACTCGCCCAGCTTGGACCACCGCCGCCGGCCCGAGACGTTGCGCACGGCGATGGCGACGGCCTTCTTTTGTCCAACCAAAACGACCAGGCGTTTGCCGCGGGTGACGCCGGTATAGAGGAGATTACGTTGCAGCATGGCGTAGTGCTGCGTCATTAGTGGGATCACCACCGCAGGGTATTCAGATCCTTGGCTCTTGTGGATGGTTGCGGCGTATGCCGGCACTAGAGTGTCGAGTTCGCCGAAGCCGTAGGTGACCGTGCGCCCGTCAAAGTTGGCGGTGAGTTCGCCTTCATCAGGCCCAACGTCGGTCACAAACCCAATGTCGCCGTTATAGACCTCCTTGTCGTAATCGTTCTCGATCTGCATGACCTTGTCGCCCGGGGCAAAGGTCCAGCCGAACCGCTCCACCTTGCGATCGCCGGCGGGATTGAGTGCTGACTGCAATTCGATGTTCAACGAACGCGCGCCCACGCCGCCGCGGTTCATCGGACAAAGTACCTGGATGTCGCGAACGGGATCAAAGCCAAACCGTCGTGGGATTCGCGTCTTCACAAGCTCGATGATACGGCCGACGGCGGTCTCCGGATCGTCTGCTTGCACGAAGTAGAAGTCGCGCTCGGCATCGGGTGGGCTGAGATCGGGGATCGAACCCTGGTTGATGCGATGGGCATTGGTGATGATCCGGCTCCGTGCGGCCTGCCGAAATACTTCCGTGAGGCGCACCACCGGCACGGCGCCGGAGGAGATCACATCCGCCAGCACTTGGCCGGGGCCGACCGAAGGAAGCTGGTCGATGTCGCCGACCAGCAAGAGGGCGGCCTTGTCCGGCGCGGCCTTCATCAGCGCCTGCATTAGCAGGACATCGACCATGGAGGTCTCATCGACAACCAACAGGTCACAGTCGAGCGGATTGTCCTCGCCGCGCTTGAAGCCGCCGCCCTTAGGGTCGACTTCGAGCAGCCGGTGGATCGTCTTGGCCTCGAAGCCGGTCGTTTCGGTCATGCGCTTGGCCGCGCGGCCGGTTGGAGCGCATAGCAGAAGCCTCACTCCCTTCGCTGCAAGTATTTGCAGAATGGCATTGACGGTCGTCGTCTTGCCGACGCCGGGACCGCCCGTCATGACCAGCACCTTGGACATCAGTGCGAGCCGGATCGCGGCGATCTGGCTTTCGGCAAGAGCAAGCCCGATACGTTTCTCGACCCATGGCAATGCCTTGTCCGGCTCGATCCAGGGCCAAGGCAGCGTGCCGTTCGCAAGACGCATCAGGCGATTGGCGATGGTGCGTTCCGCCTGATGCAGGCCGGCCAGAAATACACAGGGCGTTTCGCCAACCCGGTCGGCGACCACCGTGCCCTCCTGGAGCTCGAGGTGGAGAGCGCTACGGACCAGTTCTTGCTCTACCTCGAGCAGCTTCTTGGCAAGCGGAACGAGTTCGTCGGTCGGCAAGCCGCAATGCCCCCCGTCCATCGCCTCGGTCAGCGCATAGGAGATACCGGCACGGACCCGCACCATGGCGATCTTCTCGATGCCGAGCTTCATTGCGATGGCGTCGGCGGTCTTGAAACCGATCCCGCGGATATCGCGCGCCAGGCGATAGGGGTTCTCGGTCATGACCTGGATGGCGTCTGCACCGTAGGTCTTGTAGATGCGCACCGCCCGCGCCGTGCCGACGCCGTGGCTGTGCAGGAAGACCATGATCTCGCGGACCGCCTTCTGCTCGGCCCAGGCCGCGACGATCCGACCCGCACGCACCGGGCCGATGCCGCCGACTTCACGCAGGCGATCGGCCTGCGTCTCGATGACGTCGAACACCTTCTCGCCGAAGGCGCGCAAAAGCTTCTTGGCGTAGGCTGGGCCGATGCCCCGGATCATGCCCGACGCAAGGTATTTCTCGATGCCTTCGACCGAGGTGGGCTCCGAGGTCTTGAGGAACCGGGCCCTGAATTGCTGGCCATGGGTCCGGTCGTTTACCCAGTCCCCCGAAGCGGTGATCCACTCGCCGGCGGATATTGTGGCGGCATGCCCCACGACCGTGACCAGGTCGCGGTGGCTCCTAGCCTTGACCCGGATGACACAAAAGCCGTTCTCTGCGTTCTGGTAGGTGACGCGCTCGACCAGTCCCGCCAGCACCTCTCGATCGGATTGACTGGGCTGTGTCTTCATGATGCCCGGTGCCTGATACGCTATTATTCGACACGTTAGCCGATGCGGCATGACGTGTAACGGTTGGGCGGGATGACAGGATCTGCGGGCTGCGTGACACGTCACGCCGCGCCATCGCCCATGATGATGGTTGTCTCCGCCGTGTCGCCCTTACTCGCCGGTGACCCGGCGTGTGTGCTCGAGCCGCATTTCCTCGGCGATACTGGTCCGTGACAACCGGATGAGTTCCGCGAACGGCGCATTCGGCCGGCATGAGCGGCAGGACAGCGATGGGATCAGGCTCGTGACCGCGGCGTCCTGGTGTCGATCGAGCCTGCGCAGGTCAATGCTGCTTGTCGATCGGCACGCCGGACAGCGCACCCACAGGAACCAATAGCCGACAGTGACCGCAGCGCCGATCGTCGGTGAGAACAATAAGGGCATTCGCCGGGCCTGGCGGTCGTTCCAGGCGATAATCAAGCGCTCGGCATCCTCGAGCACCTGGGCATCGGTCGGCCGCCTGGCGGCGGCCTCAGCGTCGGCCAGGGCCCGTCGGTCAGCTTCCAACTTGGCGCGGTTGAAGCCCATGACGCGATCGTCGCCATGGCGGCGTGAGAGTCAACCGGAGGAAGCCTGTAACACGTTACACCGGCATTCCATCTGCACCGGAGGAACCCTGTAACGGGTTACAGCGGCATGCCACCTGCTTCAAAGGCCTGATGCTCAAACTGGTGAACGGGGATGGGTGCGGCGAGCGGCACGATGATGGGATGTAACGTCGTTACAGAAGTCCGCGTGAATATGGGGAACGACAAATGACATCGGAGAAGGGGCTGAAATTTTTCGTGCGGCTAATTTGGTGCGATCTTTTTCGCTATTTTTTGCCCCAACGACGAGGATATTGCCTCGAATGGGAAGGGAATCGCCTTCTGCGAGCCGAAGTGAGCTCCCGGAAGGCGTAGCAGCCGGATGAGGTGGGGGAGGGTCGCGAGCGCGCACGCGAAATACGAAAACCTGCCCAGTCGCCGTAGAGTAACGTCGTTACCCCGACTCAAGCCCGCGGTCGTACGATACCATCAGCCGATCCAGAATGAGGGTGGCCACCGCGTCTGCGATCGCGCGTGGGTCATTAAATTTGTCGGCATCGAGATAGCCGGCATCTATAAACGCCTTGATCTCTGAGAGCGTTATTTCGACCTGGACGGGCCGCAATCCAAGGCGCCGCCGCCGCCTGTGGCGACGCACGCGCACGGCCACGGGAGAGAGGGAGGACGAATAGCTCACCAGTGCGGCCTGCCCTGAAGATCGTGCCCGGGCGTTGCCGGCGCCCCTTACCAAGGCGCATCGTGCCGAAGGTTAGCTAACGCATTCTTGATGCTGCGCCCGCAGACGTTCGTCGAGGATTTTGTCGAGCGGAAATTTTGCAATGGCGTGGGATTCTTCGGGATTAGTGGGGTTCAAAACTTTACTGACCGAAAAACGCCGTTAGGTAGATCAATAGCTTAGACAAAAACCCCATGTTCTACCGTTGAACTATTCCCCAATTTTCATGTCCGGCCAAGCGTTCGGACGAAACCGCGGTGGCGCGGTCTAAGACGACCAAAGCCCCAAGTCGGCTAAGCGGCCGGAGCGGGTTTTATCTATTGCAATTTTCCGGTCTTTCCAAGCCCGCCGCGCCAATCCCCTGTCTCGACCTTACCCCACGCGAATCGGCCGTGGCGGCCGGCCCGCCGCCGCAGTTAGTGGGCGCGGACGCCGACTTTCAGCTCGCCGAGCACGGGGCTCGAGCGGCAAACGATGGTGTCGCCGGGCTTCACCGGGCCGACGCCCTCGGGCGTGCCGGTAAAAATCAGGTCGCCGGGATAGAGCGTATAGAAGGACGACGCGAACTCGATCAGCCGTCGGCAACTGTAGATGAGGTCCGCGGTATTGCTGTTCTGGCGCCGCTCGCCATTGACTTCGAGCGATAGCGGCAGCGCATCGGGATCGGGAATTTCGTCAGCGGTCACCATCCAGGGTCCCGCGACCGCGTAGCCATCGACCGATTTGCGGAAGCTCCGGTCTTCCCGGCCGCGCACCGTCATATCGAGGCCGAGGCAATAGCAGGCGACGTAGTCGAGCGCCTTGTCTTGCGGAATATCGCTGCCGGTCTTGCCGATCACCATGACCAGCTCGACTTCGTGATCGGTGCGCCGTTCGGGAAATCGGATCGGGATCGCGTCGGACGGGCCGATGAGCGAGGAGTTGGCTTTGAGAAACATGCCGGCTTCGAGAATTTTCGACGACTGCACGTTGGCGATCTGCGAGCCGGGCTGCGCCGCCGCCGCCGTCATCTCGGCGATATGCGCTTGGTAATTGGTCGGCGCGCAGGAGAGTTTTGTCGGCCGCGCGACCGGAGGAAGGAGTTTAACCTCGGCGATCGGCTTCCCCGGCGAGCGATCCGCCAGACGCTCGAAGCGTTCGCGCCAAGCCGGCAGTGCTGCGACCACAGCGTCGCCCAGCATCGCATATGGCGCGGCGTTGCGGATTTCCGTCTGCGCTTCGGAAATGTCGTGAACCAAGTCCCCGCGCACCACGCCCAAACAGTCTTCGTCATAGCGGCAAAGCTTCATGGCAGGCTCCCTGAATCTCCTAATGCCCTTTACCGGGCCTCGCGGCCCGACAATCCGAACGTCACCGTCGTGACGCAGAGAAAACTCACGGCTGCCGACAATAGAAACACCGCGCGCGGCTGGCCGTTATCCATCAACATGCCGTACATGATCGGCGCGATGCTCGAGCCGATGTTGAAACCCGTCGAGACGAAACCGAAGACGCGGCCATAGGCGCCGGCCGGCGTCACCGCGCGCACCAGCATGTCGCGCGACGGATAAGTCGCGCCGACGCAGAAGCCGCTCAACCCCATTAGGAAAATGAGGATGACGGAAGGAAAATCAACAAGTCCGACCAGCGCGGTGACGATGCCGCCCGCCGTGAGGCCGACAGCCGCAACCGTGGCGTGGCTGCGGGTCCGTCCGGCAAGAAGCCCGCCGCCAAGCACGCCGGCAGCGTTCATGGCGAGAAGGCTCGTCAGCGCCACGTTGGCGACCGCGGGCGGCGTGTCGTGGAGCGCGCCGAGCGCCACCACGAGGTAGGTGTTAAGCCCACCGCCCATGACCGAGATCAGGATAAAGAACGCCATATTGAGAAGGATCGGCGGCGACATCAGAAAGCGCCAGCCGATATCCGTGCCGCCGGGTCGATCTTTCGCGCTATTTTTGCCGCCATGCGCGGCGGCTGGCTCCGGTTGCGCGATCAAAGCCAACAGCACAATGAGGCCGAAAACCGCCGAGCCGATATAGGCGCCGCGCCAGCCGAACATGCTTTGCATAAAGAGCAGGCCTACCGGCGCGATGGCCCCACCCAGCATGCCGGCAAAGGTGTGAAACGAAAAGATCTGGCTCAGCCGGTCTTGCGGCACATGATGCGACAGCAGCGAATAATCCGACGGGTGATAGGCGGTGTTGCCGATACCGGCGACGCCATACATGGCGATGAACACCCAATAGGATGGAAAGAGACCGGCGACCGCAAAGGCGGCGCTGCTCAGCGCCAGCCCCGCGATCAGCACCACGCGGGCGCCGACACGATCGACCAGAAAGCCCACCGGGGTTTGCAGCACGGCGGAGACCACGTTGAAGACGGTCAAGGCCAGCGCGAGCTGGGTATAGCTCACATTGAAGTCGTCGCGCACGAAGGCGAGCAGCGGCGCCAGCATGAGCATATAATAGTGGCTCATCAGATGCGCCGCGCAGACGCCGGCAATCAGCCGCGACTCGGCTGGCCGCATCGTGCGAACGGAAATAGCTTCAGTCATTGCGTATGGGTCGGCGCCGCTTGCTTCTTGGCGTTCTGCAGCGCTTGCCAGACCGTGGCCGGCGTGAGCGGCATGTCGAGATGACGGATGCCATAGCCGGAGAGTGCGTCGATTACCGCGTTCATCACCGAGGTCAGCGCGCCGGCGCAGCCGGCTTCGCCGCAGCCTTTGACGCCGAGCGGGTTCGTCGTCGCCGGCGCCGGATGATCGGCCAGCACGAACGACGGCATGTCGGCCGCGCGCGGCATCGCGTAATCCATGAACGAGCCGGTGAGCAATTGGCCGTCGCTGTCGTAGTCTACCTTTTCCATCAGGGCCTGGCCGATGCCCTGCACCACGCCGCCATGCAATTGGCCGGCGACGATCAGCGGATTGACCACGGTGCCGAAGTCGTTGACGCAGTTATACGACACGACATCGACGGCGCCGGTCTCGGGATCGACCTCGACTTCGGCGATATGGCAGCCGTTGGGGAAGGTGGAGGCGGAAGGGCCGTCGCTGACATGATCGATGTCGAGCGTGGTCGGCGCGTCGGCCGGGAGATTGACGCCGGAGCGCAGCTTCCGCGCCAGTTCCATGATCGAGACCGAGCGGTCGGTGCCGACGATCGTGAATCGGCCGCGCTCGAAGGCGATGTCGGCCACGGCGGCTTCAAGCAGATAGCTCGCCGCGAGCTTGCCTTTCTCGATGATTTTTGCGGAAGCCTCGACGATCGCGGTGCCGGTATGCATCAGCGACTTCGAGCCGCCGGAACCGCCGCCGGCAATCAGCCGGTCGCTGTCGCCTTGCACCAGCGAAATTTTCTCGAAGGGAATCCCGAGTCGCGCGCTTAACACCTGCGCGAACGGCGTGGCGTGGCCCATGCCGAAATCGAGCGTGCCAGTGGTCAGCGTCACGGTATCGTCGCCATTGAACGCGATGCCGGCCAGTTCCTTCGACGGCGGCGCGGTGACTTCAAGAAAGTTGCCGATGCCGAACCCGCGCAGCTTGCCGCGCCGCCCGCTCTCGCGCTTGCGTTTGGCAAAGCCTTTGCCGTCGGCAAGCTCGTAGGCCTGTTTGGTCAGCGCGACGAAGTCCCCAGAGTCGTAGGTTACGGCCGACGCCGTCTTGCGCGGCAATTCGGTCGGCCGGATCTGATTGCGCCGCCGCAAGGCCAGGCGATCGACGCCGAGTTCCGCCGCCGCGGCATCGATCAGCCGCTCCATATAATAATTGCCTTCCGGCCGGCCGGCGCCGCGATAGGCCGAGACGTGCGAGGTGTTGGTGAACACCACCTTGGTCGCGACTTCGATCAGCGGCGTGCGGTACATGCCCTGCACGTTCTTCACCGCATTGATGGTGCCGGGCATCGGGGCGACCGGGGAGAGGAACGCGCCCACATTGGCGAAACTCGTCAGCCGCACCGCGAGAAAATTGCCGTCGGCATCGAGCGCGAGTTCGCCATCGACATCGTGATTACGGCCGTGGCTGTCGGAAACGAAGCTGCCCGACCGCTCGTCGGTCCATTTCACCGGCCGGCCGAGCGCGCGCGCCGCATGCAGCACGCAGATATATTCCGGGAACACGGCAGCCTTCATGCCAAACGAACCGCCGACCTGCCCGGTAAGGATGTGAACGTCCTTTGCCGTCACACCCATCGCCTCGGCGATATTGGCGCGCATGCCGAACACGCCTTGCGAACCGACATGCAGGGTGAAGCGGCCGCCATCGAAGGCGCCGACGGCCGCGCGCGGCTCCATCGCGGCGACGACCAGCCGGCTGTTGATTAGTCTTAGCTTGGTAACATGCGCCGCCGCCGCGAAGGCTTTCTTCACCGCCTCGGCATCGCCGAAATGGTAGTCGAGCGAGATGTTATGCGGCACGTCGTCGTAAAGCTGTGGCGCGCCGTCGCGGACGGCCTGTTCGGCCGAGGTGACCGACGGCAGAGCTTCGATATCGAGGCTGACCGCTTCGGCGGCATCCTTGGCTTGCAGCAGCGTTTCGGCGACGACGTAGGCGACCGGGTCGCCAACATAACGCACTTTGCCTTTCGCCAGCGCTTCGCGGAGCGGCTTCTTCATCGGCGTGCCGTCCTGATTATTGAACGGCACGACGCATTTGAGCGGGCCATAGCCGGCAAGATCGGCGGCCGCATAGACCCGGAGCACGCCCGGCATTTTGGCTGCGGCCGCGGTATCGATGGCGCGGATCACACCATGGGCGACCTGGCTGCGGACGATGACCGCGTAGGCCTGGCCGGGAAGGCTTACGTCGTCGGTATAATGGCCCTTTCCCCGCAGCAGCATCGGGTCTTCGGTGCGCGGCACAGATTGCCCGATGGCGAATTTCTCAACGGCCAGTTGGTCGGGCGTCAATTCACCCGCTCGGCCGCTCGCAGACCGCTGTAAATCCATGACAATTCAATCCTGTAAGCTGCGGTAGAGGTGACATAATAGAGTTGCCGGAAGGCGGCAACTGGGCCCGGAACATGGCTCATAAGCCGCAACAGCACAATGAACGCGAAAGCTTGCCCTCCCGACCGCCGCTGTTACAGTTCGCTCGATTTGGGACATGAACCGAGACCGTAGCCGTCGAGCGGATAGCTCCGGCGCGGCGGGAAGGCGTTGGATGGACGACGAGGCCCGGCCGCCGGGCGGCCTCGACGCCAATGGGGTCGCGCGCAACAGGAATGCGCACGGCACCCGCTGGGGTCGGCGGACGCCCTATGGCATGCGTCGCGACAGCGAGCGCCGCGACAACTGGCGCACGGGCGTTACCGACCCGTACAGCACGACCTATGCGGCGCTCGATCTCGGCACCAATAATTGCCGGCTCTTGGTCGCGCGGCCGACTGCAGCCGGGTTTCGCGTCGTCGACGCTTTCTCCCGCATCATCCGACTAGGCGAGGGCGTTGCGGCGTCGCGGCGCATCAGCGAAGCGGCGATTACCCGCGCCGTCGAAGCGCTCTTGATCTGCCGCGACAAGATGCGCGCGCGCGGCGTCGCGCGGGCGCGGCTCATTGCCACCGAAGCCTGCCGCGCCGCCGAGAACGGCGCGGAGTTTCGCGCTCGTGTCGCCAAGGAAGCCGGCCTCGAGCTCGAGATCATCGATTCGGCGACCGAGGCGCGGCTCGCGGCGACCGGCTGCACCGAGCTGTTCGATCCGGCGGCGAGCGGGGTCATCCTGTTCGATATCGGCGGTGGCTCGTCCGAGCTGGTGCGGCTGAACCGGGCCGACGACGGGCAATCAAACAGCCGGCGCGGTCCGCCCGAGCCCAACATTCTCGGCTGGGCGTCGCTCCCGGTCGGTGTGGTCACGCTCGCCGAACGCTATGGCGGCAAGGCGGTATCGCGCGAAATCTATGACGCCATGGTGGACGAGGTCGCCGGCTTCGTCGAAAAATTCGCCGTAGAGCACCGCGACCTTGGCGGCTTCCACATGCTCGGCACTTCGGGCACGGTGACGACGATCGCGGGTGTGCATTTGCGCCTGCGCCGCTACGACCGCCGCCGCGTCGACGGCTGCTGGCTTTCCGATGACGAGGTTACGCGCGTCGTCGAAGAGCTGTTGGCGATGAGTTTCGAGGATCGCGCCGCCAATGCCTGTATCGGCGCCGATCGCGCCGATCTGGTACTCGCCGGCTGCGCCATCCTCGACGCCATCCGGCGCTCGTTCTCCTGCCCGCGGCTGCGCGTCGCCGATCGCGGGCTGCGCGAGGGCATGCTGGTCGAAATGATGCGCGAAGACGGTGCCTGGGGCGGGGCCTGAGCGGTTATGGCTCGGCTCAAGGACGAGAAGCCGCGCAAGCTGTCGTCGCGCCTCTGGCTCGAGCGTCAGCTCAAGGATCCCTATGTGCTGCGCGCCAAACGCGAAGGCTTCCGCTCGCGCGCCGCCTTCAAGCTCGCCGAGATCGACGACAAATATCATGTGCTGAAAGAAGGCGCGCGTGTGGTCGATCTCGGCGCGGCACCGGGCGGCTGGAGCGAGATCGCTCTCAAGCGTATCGGGCCGAAGGGGAGGGTGATCGCGCTCGATATTCTCGAACTCCTGCCGATCACCGGCGTCGAATTCCTTAAACTCGATTTTCTCGACGCTGCCGCGCCCGATCGGCTGAAAGCGCTGCTCGGCGGCAAAGCCGATGTCGTCCTTTCCGACATGGCGGCCAATGCCACCGGCCATCGCAAGACCGATCATTTGCGCATCATGGCGCTCGCCGAAGCCGCCAGCCTTTTTGCGCGGGAGGTGCTGGACGAAGGCGGCTCATTCCTCTGCAAGGTGCTGCAGGGCGGAACGGAGGTGGTGCTCCTCGCCGAGCTGAAGCGCGATTTTGAAAGCGTCAAGCACGTCAAGCCGCCGGCAAGCCGGACCGATTCCGCCGAGCTTTATCTGTTGGCGCGCGGGTTTCGTCATCGCAGCCGCGCGAGCTAGCGTGCTTCACCCCTAGCCTCGGCAGTTTTCCTTCCCGAAAGCTCGGCACCGGCATCCAGCGGCAGTTGATAGAAGAGAAGCGTCGCGCTGACCGACAGCAGGCTGACGATAAGAAACGCCGGTGGAAAGTCGCTGGCGCCCATCGTTGCCGAGCCTTTGACCGCCAGCGTCAACTGGACGACGAGCGCGCCAACGGCGACGCCGGTCGATAGCGCCAGCTGTTGGGCGACAGCGACCATCGTGGTGGCACGGCTCATCATCGGCGCGTCGATCTCCGCATAGGCGATGGTGTTGATGCTGGTGAATTGCAGCGAGCGGAAAAAGCCGCCCGACAACAAGATGGCGATCATCAGCCAGAACGGCATGCCGGGGGCGAAAGTCGCGCAAGCCGCGAGAAAGGCGCTGCTGACGATCGCATTATAGAGCAACACATTGCGGTAGCCGAAGCGGTTGAGCACGCTGGCGACGGCGGCCTTCATGAACATCGCACCGAGCGCCGCGGTGAAGGTGATGAGGCCGGATTGGAACGGCGTCAGATCGAAGCCGATTTGCAGAAGAAGCGGCAACAGGAACGGCAGCGCGCCGATGCCGAGGCGGAACAGAAAGCCGCCGACGATGCTGGCGCGGAAGGTCGGCAGTTTTAAGAGGCTGAGATCGAGGATTGGCGCCGGACACCGCTTGGCATGGAGCACATAGGCCGCGGCCGATACGGTGCCGATCACGAGCAGGGCTGCGACCACGCTCCAGGGCAGGAATTCGAGACCCATGGCGGAGAGGCCGAAGGCAAGTCCGGTGATGGCGAGGGCCGAGAGCAGGAATCCCAGGAAGTCGAACGGATCATGGCGCTCGACCCGCACATTGGCGATGTAGCGCGATGCGAGCGCGATACCGACGATGCCGATCGGCACATTGATCAGAAAAATCCAGTGCCACGACGCATAAGTGGTGATGAAGCCGCCGAGCGGCGGGCCGCAGATCGGGCCGATCAGCGCCGGCATGGTGACAAGCGACATGGCATTGACCAGGAGCCGCTTGTCGATGCTGCGCACCATGATGAGGCGGCCGACCGGCGTCATCATCGCGCCGCCCATGCCCTGGACGATGCGCGCGAACACGAATTGCTCGAGCGAGTGCGAAGCGGCGCAGCCGATGGAGCCCAGGACGAACACGCCGATGGCGGTGCGGAATACATTGCGCGCGCCAAAACGGTCGGCGGTCCAGCCGCTCGCCGGGATGCAGATGGCAAGCGACAGGAGATACGAGGTCACCGCTAGCTTCAAGGCGAGCGGATTGGTGCCGAGCGCACGCGCGATGGCCGGCAGCGAGGTTGCGATCACGGTCGAGTCCATGTTCTCCATGAACAGCGCCGTGGCGACGATCAGCGGCACGATACGGTCGTAGGGACGCGGTTCCATGCGCGGCTATCGACCCGGGCTCGGTAGGGCTCGACGAGCCGATATCTGCATCATGCCAGGCGTTTTGCCGCTTCCTGAACCATGCTGACGTCGGAATATTTTCTGACGTCGATATCGCCCTTGAGCAGGCCGACCTCCTTCTGCAGCCGCAGATTATTCTGTAACGCGGCGAGGTTCGGCATCCCGTTCGGGTCGCGATATTGGTCGCGCTCGGTGAAGGCCCAGGCGGTGCGCTCCGGCGGCACTTTGTTGAGCCGGGCGACGATGGCTGCGGCTTCCTCGTGGTTTTTCGGGTCGGTGTACCAGCGAATGGCGCGCAGGGTGTCCTCGAGAAAATCAACCAGCGCGGCGCGGTTCTGCTTGATGAAGCCGGTGCGCGCCGTCCACATCGTAAGCTGCGATACGCCCATGGCGTCTTTCTGCGTGAACAAAGTGTGGGCGATCTCGGTGAGACCGGGATCGAGCGAGAACGGCGGCACCGCGCTGATCAGATCGGCCTTGTGTTCGGCGAGCATGGCGCGCATCGCCGGAAACGGCGCCTCGACGACGGTGTAGTCCTTATTGGCCTCGAGCCCGTTCTTGTGCAGCAGCGCCCGCATGGCGATGTCGACGGCGCTACCCATGACATTGGTGGCCAGTACCTTGCCGCGAAGATCGGCGACGGTTTTCACCGGACCGTCTTTGAGCACCATGAACTGGTTGGTCCCGTGTCCGGGCACGCCGTCCTGGATCTCGTCGGCGATGACGCGCAGATCGTCCATATTGGCGTTTTCGATCGCCAGACCGAGCGACGCGAAGGCGAGCGGGCCGATGTCGAGCTCGCCCGCCGCGAGCGCGGTGATGACGGGCGGCGTGCCGGCGAAGCGGGTGGCTTCGGCGACGTAGGATTGACCGAAATGCTTGAGGAGGTCCTTCTTCTCCAAAACGAGCGGCGCCGTCGAGGCTGGCACCACCACCCAGCCGACGCGGATTTTAAGTGGTGCGGTTTGCGCCACACCGCGTGCCGCGCCTGCTGCAAGCGCGGCGCCGGCGGCCATTCCACCAAGCCCGAATCGCCTGCGATCCATCCCGTTTTTCATGGCGTCTTCTCCCCGTTTTTCGTGCCTGGCCCTATTATTTACGGCCAAGGCGTGCTATCCACCGCCGCCAACCCAAAAGCGGGTCATCGAGTCGGGCGAGGGGTCAAGTTCCACTCGCTCGTTAGGCGTTATTCCGATGCACCGCCCCGCCGTTTTGAGCCCTGCGGAGTTGGCAATGGCCGCGATTTCCAAAGAACTACCGCGCGAAGCATACACCTTCGATGACGTATTGTTGAAGCCGGGCCTTTCCGACGTGATGCCGTCGGAAGTCGATATCCGCTCGCGCATCACGCGCGGCATCATGCTCAATATCCCTATTGTCGCCTCGGCGATGGACACCGTGACCGAAGCCGCCATGGCCATTGCGATGGCGCAGGCCGGCGGCCTCGGCGTCCTCCACCGCAATCTCGAACCCGACGCCCAGGCCGCGCAAGTCCGCCAGGTCAAGAAATTCGAATCCGGCATGGTGGTGAATCCCGTCACCATCGCGCCCGAGGCGACGCTCGCCGACGCGCTCGCTTTGATGCAGGAGCATCGCATTTCCGGCATTCCGGTGGTCGAAGGCGGCGGCCATGGCCAGAACGGCAAGGGTCCCGGCCGGCTGGTCGGCATTCTCACCAATCGCGACGTGCGCTTTGCCACCGACAAGCGGCAAAAAGTCTCCGAGCTGATGACCAAGGACCGGCTCGTCACGGTGCGCGAAAGCGTCGACCAGGACGAAGCCAAGCGGCTTTTACATCAGCATCGTATCGAGAAACTTCTGGTCGTCGACGCCGATTATCGCTGCGTCGGCCTGATCACCGTCAAAGACATCGAAAAGGCGGTGGCGAACCCCAATGCCTGCAAGGACGAGCAAGGCCGGTTGCGCGTCGCCGCCGCGACCTCGGTCGGCGAAGCCGGCTATGCCCGCAGCGAGGCTCTGGTCGATGCTGGCGTCGATCTCGTCGTCGTCGACACCGCACACGGCCATTCGCAGCGCGTGCTCGATACCGTCACCCGCATCAAGCGCATGTCGAATGCGGTGCAGGTGGTCGCCGGCAATATCGCCACCGCGGAAGGCGCCAAGGCTCTGATCGACGCCGGTGCCGACTCGATCAAGGTCGGAATCGGGCCGGGCTCGATCTGCACCACCCGCATCGTCGCCGGCGTCGGCGTGCCGCAACTCACCGCGATCATGGACGCCGTGGAAGCCGCGATAAAAACCGATACGCCGGTCATAGCCGACGGCGGCATCAAATATTCCGGCGACCTCGCCAAGGCGCTGGCGGCAGGTGGCGACTGCGCCATGGTCGGCTCGCTGCTCGCCGGCACCGACGAAACCCCCGGCGAAGTGTTTCTCTACCAAGGCCGTTCTTACAAGACCTATCGCGGCATGGGCTCGGTCAGCGCCATGGCGCGCGGTTCGGCCGACCGCTACTTCCAGCAGGAGATCAAGGACACGCTGAAGCTCGTTCCCGAAGGCGTCGAGGGTCAGGTGGCCTATAAGGGCTCGGTCGCCAATGTGGTGCACCAATTGGTCGGCGGCTTGCGCGCCGCCATGGGCTATGTGGGGGCCAAAAATCTCGCCGAGTTTCACGCCAAGGCCGAATTCGTGCGCATCTCCGGCGCAGGTTTGCGCGAGAGCCATGTTCACGACGTCACCATCACGCGCGAAAGCCCGAATTATCCGGGCCGGACCTAAAACTTCTCATGCCAGGCGCAGCACCCGATCCCTTCGCGAAAATTCGCAGCGCCACCAATACGCATCGGGCGCGGCACGGCTGCGGCGCCTATCCTTACGATAACGGCCCGCTGCTCGCGGCGCTGGCGGCTGCCGCCAATGCGCGCCGTATCGTCGAGCTGGGCACGGCGCTCGGCTATACCGCGCTGTCGTTCGCCGCGGGTGCGCCGGATTCGACGATCGATACCATCGAGCGCGATCCCGAGCATGTCCAGCTCGCGCGCGACAATATCGCGGCCGCCGCGATGGATCACCGGATCACGGTGCATGAAGGCGATTTCGCTTCGGTACTGCCGACGCTCGATCCCGGCTACGACGTCGCCTTTTTCGACGGCGGCACGCCGGTGCCTGCGCTGCATAAGACGCTGCGCGGGCTCCTTCGCACAGGCGGCACGTTGATCACCGCCAATCTCAATCACGGCGGCACGGCGGATGCCGTGCGCAAAGCGCTGTTCGATGCCAAGGCCTGGCGCAGCGCGCTGGTCGATGACGACGGCGAAACCGCGATCAGCGTCAAATTATAACAGCCGGACTGAAGGTATTCGATGACCGTTCAAGCGATCTTACTGCCGCTCTTTTTCGAAGTGATCCTCACTTTCGCGCTGTTGTTTTGGCTCGCGCCGCTGCGGGCCCAAGATTTGAACTCGGGCAAGACACGGCTCGACGACATCGCCTTACGGCAACCGAACTGGTCGCAGCGATCGCTGCAGGTCGCTTATTCCTTCAGCAATCAGTTCGAGCTGCCGGTGTTGTTCTATGTGCTGACAATACTCGCCTACATGACGCATCTTGCCGGTGTCGTCTTTGTCGTACTGGCCTGGATCTTCGTGCTGTTTCGCTATCTGCAAGCCTATGTGCATGTGACCAGCAACAAGGTCCGCCTGCGCGGTGCGTTTTTCGGCATAGCGGCGCTGGCGTTGGCGCTCAACTGGGGGATTTACATCTTCGAGGTGCTGACGCTGCCGCGGCTGCTGCCTTGAAGATTTCATGACCCCGTCAGCCCGTCTCTCCGCCGCCACCGAGGTTTTCGCCGACATTGAAGCGCGCCGCCGCCCGGCCGTCGATGCGCTCAAGGATTGGGGGCTCGCGCATCGCTTCGCCGGCTCGGGCGATCGCGCCGCCATCGCCGGCCTTGTCTACGATGCGCTACGCCGGAAATCGTCGTCGGCCTGGTTGATGGGAGAGGCGACCCCGCGCGCCGTGCTGATCGGCATGCTGCGCCGCGAGCGCGGCGCCGATTTGGCCGCCATCGAGGCGCTGTGCAGCGGCGCGCGCTATGCGCCGGAGCCGCTGACCGAGATGGAGCGCAGTGCGCTCGCCGGCGAAGCGCTTGCGAATGCGCCGGCGCATGTCACGGGCGATTATCCGGAATGGCTCGACCCTTATCTGGCGCGTGTGTTCGGCGACGAACGGTCTGATGAAGGCGCGGCGCTGTCGAGCCGCGCGCCACTCGACCTGCGCGTCAATACGCTCGCCGCCGAACGCGACGATGTGCTCGCCGCATTGGCGCATCTCAAAGCCGAGGCGGCGCGATGGTCGCCGGTCGGGCTCCGCATCCGGCTTGGGGCGGACGCCAAGAGTCCGGCGATCCATGCCGAGCCGGTCTTTCTCAAAGGCCAGATCGAGATCCAGGATGAAGGCTCGCAGCTCGCCGCCTTGCTGGCGGGCGCCAAGCCCGGCGAGCAGGTCATCGACCTTTGCGCCGGCGCCGGCGGCAAGACGCTGGCGCTCGCGGCTGCGATGGAAAACCGCGGCCAACTCTATGCGACCGATACCGATAAGCGCCGGCTGGCGCCGATTCATGAGCGCCTCGCCCGCTCCGGCGCCCGCAATGTCCAGGTCCGCACCCCGAAAAGCGTCGGCGATACGCTCGCCGATCTTGCCGGCCGCATCGACCTGGTGCTGATCGACGCGCCCTGCAGCGGCACCGGCACCTGGCGCCGCAATCCCGACGCCAAATGGCGCATCCGGCCGGGCGCGCTCGCCGAGCGCATCAAAGAGCAGGATGCCGTGCTCGAGCGCGCCGCAGCGCTCTCCAAACCGGGCGGCCGCATCGCCTACATCACCTGCTCGGTGCTGGCGGAGGAAAACGGCGACCGGGTGAGCGCATTCACCGGCCGGCACCCGGATTTTTCCGTGGAAAAGCCGGGCGCCGTCATCAATACGCTCGGCGAGCGCGCCTATCTTTTTTCCCGCGCGGTGCTTATTTCTGAGCACGGTTTCCAAATGACGCCGCGGCGCACCGATACCGACGGGTTTTTCCTGAGCCTGTTGCGGCGCTCTTCATAACCTCTGGACTTCAATGACCGCAGCACACGAAGATTCACAATCTCACGACAAGATTCTCATCGTCGATTTCGGCTCGCAGGTGACGCAGCTCATCGCGCGGCGGGTCCGCGAGGAAAAGGTCTATTGCGAGATCGTGCCCTATCAGAAGGCCGAAGCCGCGTTCCGCGAGATGAAGCCGAAGGGCGTGATCCTGTCCGGTGGCCCGGCGTCCGTGCTCGATACAGACGCGCCGCTTGCACCGCTTTCGATCTACCAATCCGGCGTGCCGGTGCTCGGCATCTGTTACGGCGAGCAGGCCATGGCGCAGCAGCTCGGCGGCAAGGTCGAGGCCGGCCATCATCGCGAATTCGGCCGCGCCGAGATCGAGGTGACGACGCCGTGCGCGCTGTTCGACGGCGTCTGGGAGGTCGGCCAGAAATATCCGGTGTGGATGAGCCACGGCGACCGCGTCACCGCGCCGCCTGCGGGCTTCGACGTCGTCGGCACTTCGGCCAACGCGCCGATCGCCATGATCGCCGACGACAAGCGCAAATTCTACGCCACCCAATTCCATCTCGAAGTCATGCACACGCCGCACGGTGCTGCGCTGCTGCGCAATTTCGTGCGCAAGATCGTGGGCTGCACCGGCGATTGGACGATGCGCGCCTTCAAGCTCGAAGCGATCGACAAGATCCGCCGCCAGGTCGGCAAGGGCAGCGTGATCTGCGGGCTTTCCGGTGGCGTCGATTCCGCCGTCGCCGCGGTGCTGCTGCACGAAGCCATCGGCGATCAGCTCACTTGCGTCTTCGTCGATCACGGGCTGTTGCGGCTCGGCGAAGCCGAGAATGTCGTGGCGCTGTTTCGCGGCAGCTACAACATCCCGCTGGTCCACGTGAACGCGTCAGAGGTTTTTCTCAAAGCGCTCGAAGGCATCGACGACCCGGAATTAAAACGCAAGACCATCGGCAAATTATTCATCGACGTATTCGAAGCCGAAGCGCGAAAGATTGCAAATGATGGGAAAGGACTGGCCGAATTCCTCGCCCAAGGCACGCTCTATCCTGACGTAATCGAGAGCGTCTCCTTTACCGGCGGCCCCTCGGTGACCATCAAGTCGCATCATAATGTCGGGGGCTTGCCCGAGCGCATGAACATGAAGCTCGTCGAGCCGTTGCGCGAATTGTTCAAGGACGAAGTGCGCGCGCTCGGCCGCGAGCTCGGCCTGCCCGACGCCTTCGTCGGCCGCCATCCGTTTCCGGGGCCGGGGCTCGCCATCCGCTGCCCGGGCGCCATCACCCGCGACAAGCTCGATATTTTGCGGCTCGCCGACAATGTCTTCATCGAGGAAATCCGCCGCGCCGGCCTCTACGACGACATCTGGCAGGCTTTTGCGGTGCTGTTGCCGGTGCGCACCGTCGGCGTCATGGGCGATTTCCGCACCTACGATTTCGTCGTTGGGCTGCGCGCCGTCACCTCGACCGACGGTATGACGGCCGATTTCTATCCCTTCGACATGGCCTTCATCGGCGCCGTGGCGACGCGGATCATCAACGAGGTGAAGGGCGTGAACCGGGTGGTCTACGACGTGACCAGTAAGCCGCCGGGGACGATTGAGTGGGAGTGAAACAGGCCTGTTCGTTTCAAATTTAATCTCGCTGTACCGTGATCCAAACCAATTGATTTATGGTCTACCTTGCTCGTTTGGACATGATCTTTTCTAAAAGCAGATTTCTACCTTTTGGATCATGCTGTAATTATGGGGCCGGCGGGTGAAGTCGCGTATCGAGCGCAAATTGCTCCTGTGATTTCATTGCATAATCTCCCGCGGCATTCGTCGCAATGAAGATGATATTCCAGCTGTGCGTCGACACCGCGCTCGGGATAACGACGAATTTGTGCCGCGCCAGCAGGTCGTCGCCAAATTTTTGTTGGCCGGCCCCCGGAATTCCGGGCCGCAGCCAATTGGGGTTGGTGACGTGCCCCGGCTGAACGATGTGCACGTCGGAATGATCCTTTATATCGATCGCCGTGAGCGTATGAGCGACGATATCGAGGGTTTTAAAGCCCTTGTGTACCGCGACCTCCAAGATGGCGGTGGCGGGATCGATCGAGCAGTATACCGCGCGCACGCCCTTGCTGCTCCAGCGTCCGCCTTCCCTGTAACTGCCCTCGCCACTGTCCCAAGTTGCCGCGTAGATGTCCCGGTCGAGCCGCCACGCGATGAGTTCGCTGCCGCCGAGCGGGGCCGGTAGCGGCGTCACGTGTAGACCCCGTAATCAAGACGATTGAGAAAGCTTTCGACCAACTCAACCCCAGCGGGCGTGGCCAGAAGATCGATAGGCCGGAATTGGTTCAAGCCGGTCGCCGGGCGCTTCAACCATTGTTCGGCGTCCTCGCGCGAGCCGAAGACCTCGGTCGCTTTTGCTAAAATCTCGGCCAGTTTCCAAGTTCGTCCGCTCTGTTCCTGGTTGAGGACTTTTGCCCGCGCGCCGGTGTGGCGCTGATAAGTGCGCAGGCTCATGCCGATCGCATTGCCGAGTGCGGCATCCCAGGTCAACACGACAAAACTCTCGACCAGGTGGGCCAACGCCTTCCCCGGCAAACCGCGGATCAACAGTTCGTGCGCCTCAAGTGGATTATGCGGCGCGTTGCGCAGGGTCTCCCGGCCGCCAAGCATTTCCGCCACTTGTGCATAATTTTCCCGGACCTCGTTCATTCCGCTCTCCGTCACTTGTCGTTATTTATATGACAAATGTCGCAGAACAATTCAAGGCATAGCGGCACCGCCTCGTCCGGGCGGCAAAGCTGCGTATGTCTAGTAGGGCGGCGGCGAGCTTTCGATCCTCCGCCGTGGACTGGAGCACCGCCCCAGCCCACGGATCAGCACTCACCCCGCGAAATTCGCCGCGATCCTTTGCTGCAAATAGTCGTGCGCCGTGATCGGCGCATAACGCTTGCCGGGACCTTGAATGATCGCGTCCTTGTTGGCCTGACAGAAGAACGGCAGCGAATAGCGGGGGCCGAGATATTCGTCGGCGCGCGGCATGCGCACGCGATGCAGCGTCGATTGCAGTTTGTCGTCGCTCCAGCGCATCAGCATGTCGCCGATATTGCAGGTGATGACGCCCGGCAGCGGCTCGACGTCGGTCCAGGCGAACTCGTCGGATTCCTTGCCGGGGCAAAGTTGCAGGCCGCCCTGGCCGGTCTTTTGATGCAACAGCGTCAGGCAATCGAAATCGGTATGGGCGCCGGCGCGCCAGCCGGTGAAATCCTCGGGCTTAGCGTTTTCCATCGGCAGGTAATGCAGAAGTCGCAGGGTGCTCTGGTATTCGGGAGACAGCGGATCGTGGCACTCGGTGAAGAAGTCGGGCGCGCAGCCGAGCTTCAGCGCGAAGCAAGACAGCACTTTCATGCCGAGCGCCCAGTTGGCGCGCTCGAGCGCGAGCATCACCACCTTGAAGCCCGGCAATTCGTCGCCAGTCGGCCACAGCTTCGCCATCCGTGTTACGGTGATCTGATATGATTCCTTGTTGTCGGCGGTGCCGGTGGAGGGCCGCACCTGGGCCTTGTATTCCCAGCCCGCATTGGTGCCTTGGAGGAGCGGATATTTGGCTTTGGTCTCGTGCGGCAGCGCGAAGAAGCGCTCCGTCATCGCAAACCCTTCGTCGATCTGCGCCTGCGGAATGCCGTGATTGACCAGCTGGAAAAAACCGATCTCGGTCGATGCCTTCCAGAGTTGGTCGGCGATCTCGGGCTTGCGCGCTTCGAAATTGCTCATATCGATGCGCGGGACGTCGCGGGCTTTGGTCGTGCCCATGCCGCGGAAAGTCTGCTCTTTGTTGAGCTCGTCGAGGGCGTAAGCTGTGTTGCTGCCGGCGTTCATGAAATTCTCCATCGCGTCTGTCGGCGTTTGCCGCGGGTGAATACGGGCAAAGACCGGCCGGGCGCCGGGCGTGGGGTGCTTGCAGTTTGGTATCGCGTCGGGAAGAGAAAGCGCTTCACTCCCGGGCTCCAAAACGAACGGATCGTCTTTGCCGAGCAATCTCCCGGGCGTGGGGCCCTGAGCGCTTCTACTCGTAGCCAATCAATCAAATGCCGTTTCGCTAGGCAAGCTCATAAGTTAGGCAAACATTGCGACGGCTGCCGCCAAATTGTGTTACACCGGCGCCGCGGAGGGCTCGGCATGGCGAAAACCATCACCATCTACGGCATCAAGAATTGCGACACTATGAAGAAGGCGCGAGCTTGGCTCGACCAGCACGGGGTCGATTACGCGTTCCACGATTACAAGACTGCCGGCATCGAGCGCGAGCGGCTCGAGGCCTGGTCTAAGAAAGTCGGTTGGGAAACGCTGCTCAACCGCGCCGGCACCACATTTCGCAAACTGCCGGACAAGGACAAGACCGGACTCGATGGCAGAAAAGCCACCGCGCTGATGCTTGCGCAACCGTCGATGATCAAGCGGCCCGTGCTCGACCTCGGTGGCGGAAAAATAATGGTCGGATTCTCGCCGGAACTTTACGGCAAAGCCGTGGCCACCCGCGCGGTGTCCTAGAGATCGCGCAGCTTTTACCATTCATAAAAGTTGCCGATTTATCATTCGCAAAAGTTCCCATCGATTTCGCGGCCGTTCCGCGCTGTAGCGTGTAATGACGCGGCGATGGAACTTCTTCGAATTTAGCCCGTTCTTTACGCAATGCCTGACGGCCATTTTTTCGTCACCAATCGACCATGCTTTGCCCGAAGAAGTCCGGCTTGGTTGGCGGCGGAAGAGTGAACGGGATCGGCTGTTGGGAACTCGTTCGTTCGCGAAAGTGTCGGGCGCGAATTCGCGTCGGGGAATTGGGTGGAGGCTAGCATGACTATGCGTAAAATCGTCGGCGGCGTTGCGCTCGCCGCCAGCACCGCTGCGTTTGTTTGTTCCGCGCAGGCGGCCGATCTGCCGATGCGGCCCGCGCCGATGCCGCAGGCGCCGGTGGCCTATGCGCCGCCGGTTTACAATTGGAGCGGATTTTATATCGGCGGCAATATCGGCGGCGGCTTCGCCAATTCCAAATGGAGCGATCCCTTCACCGGCGGCAGCGACACCTTCAGCAAAGACGGTTTCATCGGCGGCGGTCAGATCGGCTATAATTATCAGTTCAATTGGTTGGTGCTCGGCGTCGAGGGCGATTTCGACTGGACCGGGCTCAAGGGCAGCGGCACCGATTCGATCGGCGATTCGATCAACACCAAAACCGAATGGACGTCGACCGCGACTGGCCGCATCGGTACGGCCTTCGATCGTCTGTTGGTCTACGGCAAGGGCGGTGTCGCCTTCGCGCATGATCACAGTACGCTCAATGACATCGCCGGCGGCGCGGCGAGCGCGAGCCTGACGCGGACCGGCTGGACCGCGGGCGCCGGCCTCGAATACGCGCTCGACAAGAACTGGACCGCTAAGCTCGAATACGACTATCTGGGCTTCGGCTCCGAGGCGCTGAACCTGCCGACGCCGGCATTCCCGGCCTATGCGTCGAATGCGTCGTTGAACGTGCAGGAAGTGAAATTCGGCATCAATTACAAGTTCGGGCCGTGATCGAGGAGCGCGAATAGGGGGCAGCGAATAGGGTGCTTTGCTTTCCTACTCGCTGCCGGCCATTCGCTAATCGACCTTGATCTTTGCTGCCTCGATCACCGGCGCCCAACGCGCCAGGTCGGCGTCGATCCGCGCGCGAAATGCGGCCGGTGTCCCGGTGACGGGCTCCATCAATTGAGTGGTGAGCTTTTCGCGGATCGCGCGCGAGTTCAGCGCCTCGGCGGCGAGCTTGCCGACACGCTCGATGATGTCGGGCGCGGTTCCGGCGGGCGCGATCAAGCCGTTCCAAGCATCGGCCTCGACGTCGACGCCGGCCTCCTTCAAGGTCGGGATGCCGGGCAACAATGCCGAGCGCTCGGCGGTCGTTATGGCGAGAATCTTGACGCTGCCGGAATTCAATTGCGGCACCACCGATATCGCCGGCAGGCAGACCATCTGAACGTCGTTGCGGATCAGCGCCGTCATGGCTTGCGGCGATGACGAGTAGGGGACATGCACCAGCGTGGTGCCGCTCTTCAGCGCAATCGCCTCCATGGCTAGATGCGACAGCGAACCGGTGCCGATCGAGCCGAAGGCGTATTTGCCGGGATTGCGCTTGATGAGATCGATCAGGTCGCGCGGCGTCCTCACGCCGAGGCTTGAATTGACCGCGAGCGCGCTCGGCTGCGACGTAAGCAGCGTGACGAGCGCCAGATCCTTGCGCGGATCGTAGGGCAGGTTCGCGAACAACAAGGTGTTGATGGCGAGCGGGCCGCCGATGCTGATGCCGAGCGTCGCGCCGTCGGGCGCGGATTTGGCCACTGCATCAGTGCCAGTATTGCCGCTCGCGCCCGGCTTGTTCTCGACGATGAACGGCTGCTGCAGTTTGTCGTGCAGATAATCGGCGAGGAGACGCGCCACGATATCGGGTGTGGCGCCGGCCCCGAACGGCACGATGATCCGCACCGGTTTCGCCGGCCAGTCCTGCGCGGCGGCCGAGAGCGTGCCGAGCGCGACCATAAGCGCCGTCAAGATGCTTCGTTTCATTGGGATTTCCCGCATTTCCCATCGACGGCGCAAGACGTATCATGGCGCCGGCGGAAGGCGAAGCGGGAGGCGATTTTGCGCAGCACCACGAAATTGCGGCAGCTCTTGGCCTCGGGCCATATCACCGTTGCGCCGGGCGCGTTCGACGGTCTTTCGGCGCGGCTCGTCGAACAGGCGGGCTTTGCGGCGATTTATGCAAGCGGCGGTGCGATCGCGCGCGCGGCGGGCGTGCCCGACCTTGGCCTCATCTCGCTGTCGAGCGTCGTCGACCGGCTGGCCACGATGGTGGATGTGGTCGATGTGCCGATCGTCGCCGATGCCGATACCGGCTTCGGCAATGCGCTCAACGCGCAAGCGGCGGCGCGCGCTTTCGAGCGCGCCGGCGTCGCCGCCTTCCATCTTGAGGATCAGACCTTTCCCAAAAAGTGCGGCCATTACGACGACAAGGGCATCGTGCCGGCTGCGGAGATGGTGCAGAAGCTCAAAGCCGTGCGCGACGCTTTGCACGACGCCGATTTTGTCGTCATCGCGCGCACCGACGCGATTGCGGTCGAAGGCTTCGCGGCAGCCATCGACCGGGCGTCGGCCTATGTGGAGGCCGGCGCCGACGTCATCTTCGTAGAAGCGCCGACCACGGAAGCCGAAATCGAGGCGGTCGCGAAGCGGCTGCCGGGATGGAAGCTGATCAATATGTTCGAGGGCGGCAAGACGCCGCTCCTGCCGGCGCCGCGGCTTGAGGCATTGGGCTACCACCTCGTGATCATCCCGAGCGATACCCAGCGCGCCGCCATCAAGGCAATGCAGCGGGTATTGGGCGCGATCGCCCGCGACGGCAGTTCCGCGGCCCTGCGCAGCGATATGGTATCGTTCAAGGAGCGCGAGGTGATCATCGGCACGGCCGGCTATCTCGAGCGCAGCAAGCGCTACGCCTGACCAAGCCGATCAGCGTCATTGACCGGGGCGGCGTCATTGACAATGCGAGCTTGCTCGCCATGATCCGAGCCGCGACGAGGCCGGACCGCGGTCTGGCCTCGGGAAATTTCAACTCGGAACGATCGGCGTTGCGGTAAAGGTTTGGACGTCATGGGACTAGCAGTTGAAATTTTGGGTCTCATCATCTTTCTCGGCGCGCATGTTTTTGTAACTATGCGGGAGCGGCGCGCGGCGCTGATCGCGCGCCTGGGCGAATGGCCCTATCGCGGGTTGTTCGCCCTGGTGTCGACCGTCGGCCTCGTCGTCGCCGCCTACGGATTTGCCAGCTATCGCGCAGCGGGGCCGCTAATGCTGTGGTATCCGCCGGCCTGGACGCGCCATATCGTGGTGGCGCTGATGTGGCCGGCGAGCATCATGGTCGCGGCGGCCTATATCCGCGGCAACATCCAGCGCGCGCTCAAACATCCGCTCTTGGTCGCGGTCAAAACCTGGGCCGTCGCGCATCTCTGTGCCAACGGCGATCTCGGCGGCATCGTTGTGTTTGCTTCGGTGCTCGCTTGGGCGGTGTTCGATCGTATCACTTTGAAGCGCCGCGCCGACCCGGGCGCGCCGCCTATTCCGGCCGGCGGCGGCAAAAACGATCTGATCGCCATTGTGGTCGGCACCATCATTTATCTTGCGCTCGGCTTCGTCTTCCATCCGATCGTCATTGGCGTGCCGGCGTTCGGCACGCCGGCGCTGGGGCATTACTGATGTCGGCACAAAACGAAACGCGGCGGCTGTCTGCCCCCGATATTCGCGCCCGCAAAGGCGGCGAACCGATCGTGTGCCTGACCTCTTATCATGCGCACACTGCGCGCATCGTCGACGCTCATTGCGACGTCATCCTGGTCGGCGACTCGCTCGGCATGGTGATGCACGGGCTCGAGACCACGGTGCCGGTCACGCTCGAGATGATGATCCTGCAGGGCCACGCCGTGATGCGCGGCTCGAAGCGGGCGCTGGTGGTCGTCGACATGCCGTTCGGCACCTATGAGGCTTCGAAGGAGCAGGCCTTCGCTTCCGCGGCGCGGGTGATGAAAGAGACCGGCTGCGGTGCGATCAAGATCGAGGGCGGCCGGCGGATGGCCGAAACCATCGCCTTTCTCACCGAGCGCGGCGTGCCGGTGATGAGCCACGTCGGGCTTACGCCGCAGGCGATCAATACCATCGGGTCGTTCCGCGCCCAGGGCCGTGACGAGAGCGACTGGGCCCCGATCGAGGCCGATGCGCGCGCCGTGGCGGACGCAGGCTCGTTCGCCGTGGTGCTCGAAGCGATTGCCGAGCCGCTCGGGCGGCGCATCACGGCCCAGATCGCCATTCCGACCATCGGCATCGGCGCCAGCGTCGCCTGCGATGGCCAGGTCCTGGTGCTCGAGGACATGCTGGGGCTGTCGCCACGGGTGCCGAAATTCGTCAAGCGCTTTGGCGAACTCGGACCGTCGATCGAGCAGGCTGTCAAACGCTATGCGGAAGAGGTGCGGGGCCGCAGCTTTCCGGGGGCGGAACACGTCTATCCGATGCGCCCATCGGCCGTGAGCAAGCTGCCCGAGCGTGGCAAGGGCCCGGCGCGGGCCTAAAGCCCCTCACGCTCTAAACCATGCCAAACGGTCGCGGTTGTTCGGGGATGCTTTTGCCTTGCTAGCGCCACATCATTAAACTAGTTGCAGCAAGGGTTTAGGCTTGCGAGGCGGGACGAAACGCTCGGATTTGCTGGGCTTGTCGAGGCGGGGCTATGGCCGCGGGCTAAGCGTGTATGTTGGGCCGAGTGGCTGGGACGGGTCTGCTGGGAACGGGTTTTGTGAGCGATATATTCCAGGAAGTCGATGAGGAAGTCCGGCGCGAGCAGCTCAATAGGCTGTGGCAGCGCTACGGACACTATGCGATTGGCTTGTGCATCCTGATCGTGGCCGGTGTCGGTGCCTGGCGCGGCTATGAGTATTGGCAGGCCAAGAAGGCGGGCGAAGCCGGTGCTGCGTTCGAGCAGGCGGCGACGCTGGCCCAGACCGGCAAGCACCAGGAGGCCGAGGCCGCTTTTGCGAAATTGGCCAACGACGGTACGGCCGGTTACCGGGTGCTGGCGCGGCTGCGTGAAGCGGCCGAACTTGCCCCAAGTGATCCCAAGGCCGCGGTCGTCGCCTATGACGCCATCGTGGCCGACACCAGTGCGGGCCAGCTCGTTCGCGATCTGGCGGCGGTTCGCGCCGGCTATCTGCTGGTGGATACGGCGCCCTATTCCGAACTTCGCACTAGGCTGGAGCCTTTGACCGCGGACGATCGGCCGTTCCGCCATAGTGCGCGCGAGATTTTGGCGCTGTCCGCCTGGAAGTCCGGCGACATGGCCGCGGCACGGCAGTGGACCGATCTGATCATGACCGACCCGCAATCGCCGCCGCAAACGCGCAGCCGCGCTCAGGTCTTGAGCGAGCTCATCGCCGCGAACGGCAAGGGCTGAGGCGATGTGTAGACGGGCAAGGCCTTCGTTGTTGCAGATCGGATCGGCGCTCGCACTCCTCGCCGTGCTCGCTGGCTGCACCAAAGGCGGCCAGTTCGATCCGACCGAGCTTCTCAACAACGATGCCTTCGACAGCAAGAAGAAACTGAAAGGCGACCGCGAACTGGTTTTTCCGAATGGCGTGCCGGGCACCACGACCGGCGTGCCGCCGGATTTGGTGAAGGGCTACCAGCCGCCGCCGGATCAATCCGATGCCGATGCAATTCCGCCAGCTCCCGCAGCGAAGACCGCGACTGCGGAAAAGCCCAAGGCAAAACCCAAGCCCAAGCCGAGGCTCGCCGCAGCGCCGGCGCAGCACCAGGATCCAGTCTGGAGCGGGACGCCGGCGGGATCGACCCGGATCAGTGTCAATCCGACGGCTAGTACCCCTTCGCCTTATGCGCAGGCGCCGCAGGCCTCTTCGGCGCAAACACCTTGGCCGGCGCCGCCGCCAACGGCACCGGGCCAGCAGGGTGGACAGCCGTCACAATCGATTTGGCCCAATCCTCCCACTCCGGCGCAGCCGAACCAGTAGCGATTATTCGCAATAAGGCGCATAGCGCGTAGCTGCGCCACCCGATCGTAGCCTAGCCCCTCGCGCGTGGCCTCGACCGGCGCAGCCGGCATCAACTTCAGCCATTCATTATGCAGTTATTGTCATGTCTTCTTCCGACCCAGCCTTCACCGTCGCAATCGTCGGTCGTCCCAATGTCGGCAAATCGACGCTGTTCAACCGGCTGGTCGGACGTCGGCTGGCGCTGGTCGACGATCAGCCGGGTGTGACGCGCGATCGCCGCGAGGGTGAGGGCAGGCTCGGCGATCTCAGGTTCCGCATCATCGATACCGCGGGTCTCGAAGATGCCGAGCGCGACAGCCTCTCGGAACGGATGCAGACGCAAACGGCGGCGGCCATCGCGCAGGCCGATGCCGTGCTGTTTGTCGTCGACGCGCGCACCGGCACGCTCGCGACCGACCGCGTTTTCGCCAATCTGGTCCGCAAATCGGGCAAGCCCGCAATCCTGGTGGCGAACAAGACCGAAGGCCGCGCCGCCGCGGCGGGCGTCTTCGAGGCCTTTTCGCTCGGCCTCGGCGAACCGGTCGCAATCAGCGCCGAACATGGCGAGGGCTTATCCGATCTTTACGATGCAATACGCACGGCGCTGCCCGAGGCGACCGCGGCGCGCGACGACGACGAGCCGGCCGATGCCGTGCCGGACGCGCAGCCGATCCGCATCGCCATTGTGGGCCGGCCGAACACCGGCAAGTCGACGTTGATCAATCGCCTCATCGGCGAGGATCGGCTCTTGACGGGACCGGAAGCCGGTATCACGCGCGACGCAATTGCCGTCGATCTCGATTGGCAGGGCCGGGCCATGCGGATCCATGACACCGCCGGATTGCGCCGCCGTTCGCGGATCGAAGAGAAAGTCGAGAAGCTTTCGGTCGCCGACACGATCAACGCGATCCGCTTTGCCGAAGTCGCCGTCGTTCTCATCGATGCGCTAACGCCGTTCGAAGAACAGGATGTCCGTATCGCCGACTTGGTCGAGCGCGAAGGCCGCGCCATCGTCATCGCGGTCAACAAATGGGATCTCGTCGAGCCGGAACCGGGCGCGCTGTCGCGCTTGAGCGCCGCGGTCGACCGCATGATGCCGCAGATCAAGGGGGTGCCGGTCGTCGTTCTGTCGGCGAAAAACGGCAGCGGCCTCGACCAATTGATGGGCGCGGTGCTCAAGGCGCACGACGTCTGGAATCGCCGCATACCGACGGCTGCGCTCAACCGATTCCTCGCCGACGCGATCTCGGCCAATCCGCCGCCGGCGATCAGCGGCCGCCGCTTGCGGCTCGACTATATGACGCAGCCGAAGGCGCGACCGCCGACCTTCGTGCTTTTTTCCTCACGCGCGAGTGAACTTCCCGAGACCTACCGGCGCTATCTGACCAACGGCTTGCGCGAGAATTTCGCGCTGCCCGGAACGCCGATAAGGATCAATATGCGAGCCAAGGCCAATCCTTATGCCGGCAAGAAGAAGCGGCGTTGAAATTCAGTTTGGCTGCAGGAACTGCAAAAACTTGCCGGCGCGGAAATCGTAGAGCTTGCCGGTCTCGGTCATGCTCGGCAGGCAGAGCTCGACGAGTTTGTCGGCGACCGCTTCGGCCGTCGGCAATGTCATCGGGTCTTCGCCGGGCATGACGGCGGCGCGCATGCGGGTGCGCGTCGGGCCCGGATTGAACAAATTGACGCGCAGCGGCGTCGACGCCGTCTCCGCGGCGTAAATTTGGCCGAGCACGTTGAGGGCCGCTTTCGACACCGAATAGGCGCCGCTATAGGCGCGCGCATGGGTGGCAGCGCCCGAGGTCACCAGCACGGCGCGGCCGGCCTTGGAGCGCTTGAGTAGCGGATCCATGGCGCGGATGAGATGCCAATTCGCCGTGACATTGACCGCGAGCGCCTCGTCCCAATCCTGCGGTTCGATGTGATCGAGCGGCGAGCGTTGGCCGACGACCGCGGCATTCCCGATCATTATATCGAGCCGCTGATAACGCTCGTTGAGCGCCGCGGCCAGCCGATAGATGCCCGGGTAGTCGCGCATATCGAGCGGCACCAAAGTCGCCGCGGCGCCGGCCGCGCGGGCGGCGTCATCGATCTCTTCGAGCGCGCCGACGGTGCGCGCCACCGCGACGACATGCGCGCCTTCGCGCGCCAAAGCGAGCGCCGTCGCCCGGCCAATGCCGCGCGACGCGCCGGTGACAAGCGCGATGCAGTCGGAAAGCAACTGGGGCACTTCTCAGCTCGCCTCGGCGAGCAGCGAGAGCTGCCGGGGCGCCGCGTCTTGCCCGCTGCGGTCGGTCAACGAGGTCGGATATTCGCCGGTAAAGCAATGGTCGGTGAATTGCGGCCGCACCGGATCGCGCGCTTTTTCGCCCATGGCGCGGTACAGGCCATTGACCGAAAGGAACGCCAGAGAATCGGCGCCGATGAATTGCCGCATGCCTTCGAGATCGTGGGTGGCGGCGAGGAGCTTGTCGCGTTCCGGCGTGTCGATGCCGTAATAATCGGGATGCGTAATCGGTGGCGAGGCGATACGGAAATGCACCTCGCGCGCGCCGGCGTCGCGCATCATCTGCACGATCTTGACCGACGTGGTGCCGCGCACGATGGAGTCGTCGATCAGCACGATGCGCTTGCCGGTCACCACGGCGCGGTTGGCCGAGTGTTTGAGCCGGACGCCGAGCTGGCGGATCTGCTGGGTCGGCTCGATGAAGGTGCGGCCGACATAGTGATTGCGGATGATGCCGAGCTCGTAGGGAATCTGCGAGCCTTGCGCATAGCCGATCGCCGCCGGCACGCCGGAATCGGGAACCGGAACGACGACGTCGGCTGCGGTCGGGGCTTCGCGCGCCAGCTCGGCGCCGCTCGCTTTGCGGACATCGTAGACGCTGCGCCCGCCGATGATGGAATCCGGCCGAGCGAAATAAATGTATTCGAAAATGCACGGCCGCGGCGCCATTGCCGGGAACGGCTTGTGCGAATGAGCGCCTTCGTCGTCGAAGATCAGGACCTCGCCGTTTTCCACGTCGCGGATATATTGCGCGCCGATGATGTCGAGTGCGCAGGTCTCGGAGGCGAGGATCGGACAGCCGTCGAGCTTGCCGAGCACCAGCGGCCGGATGCCGAGCGGATCGCGGGCGCCGACGAGCTTCTTGTTGGTGAGGCCGACGAAGGCATAAGAGCCTTCGAGGTGCCGCAACCCTTCGACGAACCGGTCGACAAAGCGGTTGCGGTTTGAGCGCGCGACGAGGTGAAGGATCACTTCCGTGTCCGTCGTCGATTGCATCATCGCGCCTTCGCGCACCAATTGGCGGCGGAGCGTCAGTCCGTTGGTGAGATTGCCGTTATGTCCGATGGCAAAGCCGCCGGCGTTGAGCTCG
>Ga0181526_10000726_pt1 | contig 33684 bp, 31 predicted proteins | sample PEATcosm2014_Bin_35_FD_119750 | JGI IMG/M metagenome (GOLD analysis project Ga0181526, IMG submission 119750) | Peatland microbial communities from MTU Mesocosm Facility, Houghton, MI, USA - PEATcosm2014_Bin06_30_metaG | ecosystem: Environmental > Terrestrial > Soil > Wetlands > Peat | place...
GGATTCCACGTCGACCATGTGGTGATCGATCAACGTCGCGCTCACATCGAGCTCGATGACGTCTCGGCCCGCATCTCGGTGCTGCCGCTCGCGTGGCAGACCATTCGCGTGCCGGAGCTGCGCGCCGAACATATGCTGGTTCATGCGCTGCACGTGCCCGCCGATCCGAAACCGCAGCCCCCGCGCTTCCTGCCCCCGCTGGCGCGCGTGCTGGCCAACCGCATCGTCGTCGACCGATGGCAGCTCATCACGACGAACGGCGTCGAGCTCGAATCCAGCGCGCTGAGCATTGCCGGGGTGGTGTATCCCGAGAGCATCCGCATCTATGCCGCTTCCCTCGATTACCGCGCCGTTCACCTGCGCACCAGCGGCGAGTTACGCGCGGCACTGTCGCTTGCGCTGACCGGCGATCTGCATGCCGACGCGCAGCCGCAGGGGCAGCCGCCCTGGACCGTCAATGCGCGCTTCGACGGCTCGCTGGCGCATCTCGGGTTCGATCTGCGCGTCAGCGAGCCATTCGCTGCCGAATTTCACGGCTCGGTCGACGAGCTCACGAGCCGCTGGCACTGGCAGGGTCGCTCGGAGCTGCGTCGGCTCGATCTGACGGTCTGGCACATGGGCAACGGCCTCGGGCTCATCAGCGGACCACTCGAGGCATCGGGCGACCGCGATGGCTTCCACGCTCAGGGCGCGCTGACGCCCCAGGCCTGGCACGCCGGCGCGCTGCAGACCGAATTCGCCGGCTCGTTCAGCGCGCCGGTGCTGACCGTCGGCCTGTTTCGTGTGCGACATGCCGCCTCCGGCGCGAGCGCGCAGGCGCAGGGCACGATCAGTTGGGCGCCGGGCGGCCCCTGGCTCGATCTCTCCGGCGACTGGAACCACTTCCGCTGGCCCTTGGCCGCCGCCGATGCGCGTGCGCAGAGCGAGCACGGGCGCTACCACCTCAAGGGCGCCCATGCCTACGACATCGAGACCGACGGCGAGCTGCACGTCGGCGCACTGCCGGCCATCACGATTGGCAGCCTCCGCGGTGTACTCGCCGCCGACGGCCTGCGCGCCGAATCGGCGCAGATCGCGGTGCCCAGCGCAGGCGCAGCAGCCCACGCGCAGCTATCCGGTGCGGTGCACTGGGGCAGCACCCACGACTGGCAGGTGCAGGCCCGCGTACAGGATCTGGACGTCGCTACGCTGCAGCCCGGGGTCGCGGGCCACGTGAATTTCCTGCTCAGCGCGGCCGGCGACCGGCTCGACGCGCAGGGGGAACTCGAGGCCCGTATCAGCGAGCTCGGCGGCAGCGTGCGCGGTCAAAGCGCCGAGGGCCACGGCGAGATCGCGCGCCGCGCCGGCGAGTGGCTGTTCCGCGACGTGCAGCTGGAGCTCGGCGCCACGCACATCGCGCTCGACGGCCGCGCGGGCAACGTCATGAATCTCAATTTCAAGGTCGATGCCGATGACCTTGCGCTGCTGCATGGCGGTGCGCACGGCCGGCTCGAGGCGCATGGCTCCCTGCACGGCGATCGCCACGATCTGACACTGATCAGCGCGGCCAAACTCACAGCCGTGCAATGGGAGGGGGTCGGACTCGATTCGATGGAGGCCATCGTCACGTTCGATCCGCATGGCTCTGGCCGCAACGACGCGCGTATCGATGTGTCCGGACTGACCATCGCCGGACGCCGGCTCGAGCAATTCAAATTGCGCACCGAGGGCACGACAGCGCATCACAGCGTCGCGCTCGACGCGCGCGCCGAGGGTATGGAGCTGACGATGCGCGGCGCCGGCCACTACTCGGCAGGCCAATGGTTCGAGCAGATCGAGCACGCGCAGGTCAGCGACGGTCGCAAGCTGCAGCTCTCGCTCGAGGCACCCGTGGCGCTCGAGGTGGCCCTCGACCGGCTGCACCTGGAATCGATCTGCATGCGCGATGAACCGGCGCGGCTCTGTGCCAGCGCGTTCCTCGATTCGGCGCAGCGCAAGGTGTCGATACGCGCCTCGAACATGCCGCTGCGCGCCCTGATCGCCGGTCTCATCGATTCGACGGACTACGAGGGTACGCTCAGCGTGCAGGTGGAGGCCGCCGAAGACGTGGATTCGCCCTGGCATGGCAGCCTCGACGCCCAGCTCGCGCAGGCCGCCATTCGCCGCCACTTCGCCAATGGCCGTGTCGAGACCCTGAACCTCGGCGATGGGCTGGTGCGCGCTGATCTGAGCGAGCACGAGCTCTCCGCCGGCCTGGGCCTCGATGCCGGCAAGGCCGGGCTCATCGAGGGACACCTGAGCGCACACGGCGCCGATGCCTCGTGGCGCGCCTGGCCGCTGACGGGCGATCTGGCCATCGATACCGATGCCGTCGGCTTCATCGAGGCCTACGTCTCGCAGATCGATCGCGCCAGCGGTCGGCTCAAGGCCCGCCTGGCGCTGGCCGGCAGCGTCGAGGCGCCCGAGATCAGCGGAGAGCTCGCCGTCAGCGCAGCACAGCTCGACGCCTATCAGATCGCGCTCTCACTGCGCGACCTGAACTTTGACGCGCGTCTTGCCGGCAACACGCTCGATCTGGAGGGTAGCGCGAACTGCGGGCCGGATGGGCATGCGCAGGTGAAGGGCTCGATCCGCTGGCAGCAGGGGCTGCCGTACGGCGATCTGCGGCTCACGGGAACGGATCTGCGCATCATCAATATCCCCGAGGCGCGCGTCGATGCTTCTCCGGATGTGGCGCTGCATCTGCAGGGTCAGCGTATCGACCTTAAGGGACAGGTCGCGCTGCCCTACGCCCGCATCGAGCCGGCAAACCTCACCAACGCCGTGCTGCCCTCCAGCGATGAAGTCATCGTGGGCCAGAGCGCGCCGCCGCGCGCCAACGCCTTCAAGGTCTACAGCGACATCTCGTTGCAGCTCGGCGAGCGCGTGACCGTCAATACCGCCGGGCTCTCGGGGCGCCTGAGCGGCAGCATTCGCGTCGCAACCGACGATACCGGCATCAGCCGCGGCAGCGGCGAGCTCAAGGTCGAGGAGGGCAAGTACCTGGCGTATGGGCGCAACCTCGACATCCAGCACGGCCGGCTGCTCTTCAGCAACGGCCTGATGGGCGATCCGGGCCTGGACCTGCGCGCCGTCAAGAAATTCCCCGACATCACGGCCGGCGTGAACGTGCGCGGCACGCTGCGCCAGCCGCGCATGACCTTCTTTTCGGATCCGGAGGTCGCGCAATCGCAGATCGTCTCGCTGCTGCTGGCCGGCGGCTCGCTCGAGAGCGTGCAAAACACGAGCACCACGACCGACCCCACCGCGCGCAGCAGCGCCTCCCGCGCCGACCTCATGCAGGGCGGAGCCATCCTTGCGCAGCAGATCGGCGGCCGTTACGACATCGAAGCGGGGGTCGAGCAGGATCTCGACAACGAGACATCACTGGTGCTGGGCCGATACCTGTCACCGCGGCTCTATGTCAGCTACGGCGTCGGCCTGGCCGAGGCGATCAACACGCTGAAGATGCGCTACACGGTCGGCGATCACTGGACCGTCAAGACCGAGGCCGGCACCCAGCGCAGTGCCGACCTGGTCTATACGATCGAACGGTAGCAGGGCCGCCGGCTATTTCTTCCGCCGCGCCTTCTTGTTCTTCTTCTTGTCGCGCTTGCGATCCTTCTTGGACTTCTTGGCCTTCTTCTCCTTCTTCTTATCCGGCTTCGCGGACTTGCGCGGCGTCGGTGCACGCCGGGCCGCACTCTTCTTCTTTGCTTTCTTTGGCGCCTTCCTGGCCGCCTTTTTCTTTGGTGCCGCCTTCTTGGCGGCCTTTTTCTTGGCTGAGGTCTTTTTCTTCGGCGCGGCCGGTTTCACGGCAGCCGGTGGCGCCGCGGCTGGCTTGGCGGGCGCCGCAGCCGGTGCCGGCTTGGGCGCGGAGGCCGGCTTGGGCACGGCGGCCGGCTTGGGCGCCGTCGCCGGGGTGCTGGCGGCAGCCGCGGGTTTCGGAGCCGGCTTGGCAGGCGGCGCCGCGGATGCGGCCGGGGCCGGCTTCGCGGGCGGCTTGGGCGCAGGCTTGGCGGCAGGCGGTGTGCCCGAAGAGGAAGCCGCCGTCGTGGATGCGGGCAGGGCGGCCGCCGTCGCCTTTGCCGCGTGAACGGCGAACGGCAAACCTGCGGGATCGGCAGCCTGCACGATGCGGCCACCCGGAACGTCCATCGGGCCATTGAGAATGCGTCCGCCGGCCTTGGAGATCGCGGCGGCCGCCTTGTCGGCGTCGGCCACCTCCGTGTAGGCCAGCCACGCGGGACCGGGCGTCGGGTGCGACGGCTTGAACACGCCGCCCAGCTGCACGCCGCCGAGACCGAAGATCCAGTAGAAGCCCATCGGGCCCATATCCATCTTGTTGATGAGCTGCCAGCCAAGAAGCGCCTGGTAGAACTTCAGCGCCGCCTCGGGATCGCTGGTCGACAGCTCGTGCCAGGCGAACTCCCCGGTCTGTGGAGCTCCGGTACGGGGGGTGCCTCCCTCCATGGGCAGCGGCTTCATCAAAGTGAAGGTCGCGCCCTGCGGGTCGGCGATGACGGCGATGCGACCGACCTGGGGAATGTCCGTGGCGGGGCTCTGCACCTTGCCGCCAAGCTTCTCGGCGGCGGCCACGGAGGCGTCCACATCGTCCGCGCCGATGTACGCCATCCAGCCGCCACGCCCTCCCTGGCCACGGGAGACACCCGCCACACCCCCGCGCGCCGCGTTGAAGATGGTGTATGAGGAGTCGGCGGGCCAGGCCTCGGCGCGCCAGCCGAGCACCTTGGAGTAGAACGACGCCGCGGCGGACGGATCCTCCGCCGTCAGCCCCTCCCAGATGAATCGTCCCTGAACGCTCGGCTGTGTCATGAGATTCCCCTTGACGTTATTAGTGCGGCTGAACTGGACGCAGCGGTGATGGAGAAGATAACCGAAGCCATCGTCGCTCGAAAGTACGGCGTAGTTTGCGTGCGCTGCGCGGGCCGCGCGCGCCCCAGCTGTGTGCGTGCTTGCATGCCATTGCATTTTTATGCATACTTATGAGACTTTATGCAAGAGCTGCCATGCTGACCGACCGCCAGCAGATCGACCGCCGCAACGCCATCCTGCGCATCCTGCGCAGCGGTGTCGTGCGGCGGCAGAGCGATCTCGCGCAGCTGCTCAAGCGCGACGGTTTCGAGGTCACCCAGTCCTCCGTGAGCCGCGACCTGCACGAGCTCGGTGTGCTCAAGGCAAGCGGCCGCTATCTCGTGCCGCCGGATGAGATTTCGCGCGCCAACGGCGATTTCGGCGCGCTGTCGCAGTTCGTGCGCACGGTGCGCACGGCCGGCAGCTCGCTCACCGTCATCCGCACCACCATCGGCGCCGCGGCCAGCGTCGCGGTAGCGCTCGACAAGGCCGAGTGGCCCGAAGTGGTCGGCACGATTTCCGGCGACGACACCATCTTCCTGGCGACCGCGGACGGCCGCGCGCAGCAAAGGCTCATCGACCGCCTGAACGCACTGTTCCGCACCTGAGAACCCCCATGCAGCCATCCCCCGACGCGCCACGCGACGCGACACCGATTCTGCTCGCCTATTCCGGCGGGCTCGACACATCCTTCCTGGTCCCGTGGCTGGCGCAGAACCAGCAGCGCCCCGTCATCACGGTGACGGTCGACACCGGCGGCATCGATGCCGGCACTGCACGGACGCTGAGCGAGCGTTCGCGCGCACTCGGCGCCATCGCGCACCATCAGGTCGATGCGCGCGCCGATTACTACGAGCAGGTGCTGCGCTTCCTGATCATGGGCAACGTGCGCCGCGGCCAGCTCTATCCGCTGTGCGTCGGCGCCGAGCGCGTGATGCAGGCGCAGACCATCGCGCGCATGGCGCGAGAGCTTTCGATCGGCACGATCGCACATGGCTGCACCGCCGCCGGCAACGACCAGGTACGCTTCGAGGTGGCACTGCGGACGCTGGCGCCGGAGCTGACCGTGCTCGCACCGGTGCGCGATCGCGCCTTCCGCCGCAGCGAGGAGCTCGAGTACCTGCAGCAGCGCAATCTGCCGATTCCGCCGTTCGGCGCGGCCTATTCCATCAATCGGGGTCTCTGGGGCGTCACGATCGGCGGCACCGAAACGCTGACTTCGAGCGGCAGCATTCCGGACGGCGCCTGGGTGCTCTCGCGCGACGCGTTCACGCATCCGCGTGCGCCCGAGCGGCACACCGTCTCGTTCGAGGCGGGCCGACCCGTGGCGCTCGATGGCGCGCGGCTCGATGCCGTGGCGCTGATCGAGCAGCTCGAGGCGCTGGCCGCGCCGTTCGGCATCGGCCGGGGAATTCATCTCGGCGATACCATCATCGGCACCAAGGGACGCGTGGCCTTCGAAGCGCCGGCGGCCGAGACGCTGCTGACCGCGCACCGCGAGCTCGAAAAGCTCGTGCTGACCGCGCGCCAGCAGCGCATCAAAGAGAGCGTAGCGGGACCCTACGGGGATCTCGTGCACGAGGGGCAGCTGCTCGATCCGGTCTGCCGCGACATCGAAGCACTGCTGGTTTCCTCGCAGCAGCGCGTCACCGGCGACGTGCACGTGCTGTTGCGTCCGGGCTCGCTCTTCATCGAGGGCGTGGATTCCCCTTATTCGCTGATGGCGGCCTCCAAGGGCGTGTACGGCGAGGCGGTCGGTGAGTGGACTCCCACCGACGCGCTCGGCTTCTCCAAGATCGTCGCGCTGCCGGGCGTGTTTCATCGGCGCGCCGGCGACGGCGCCGCGCGGGGAGCGAAGACATGAAAAGCGTGATCGTGGACAAGGTCGCATCGGTCGCGCAGGCCTGCGGGCTCGGCCAGGAGTTGCGCCTCTCGAGCGATATTCCAGCCGAGGAAGGCATCGTCGTCGTCGGTGAAGTGCTCAACAACAAGTCCACCTACAACACGCTCGAGCTCGCGAGCGGGCGCATGGCGAAAGTCGTCAAGGGCGACATCGTCGTCGGCGCACTCGGACCGCGCCGGGCGCTGTTCGGCTATTCCGGACATGTCCCCTCCTCGGTCAAGCCCGGCGATGTCATCCAGCTGCTCAACATTGGCGGCGTCATGGGCATCTGCGATTCCGCCACGGCCGACAAGGGCAAGCCCTTCGACTGCCGCGTGCTCGGCGTGGTGCTGCAGTTTCCGTACCTGGGGGAGCGTATCGGCATTCCCGCGCGCGTCGGCCATCGCGCGCTCGATTTCAACGCCTCGCTCGATACGCACGGGGTGCCCGTGGTCGCTCTGGCGGGTACCTGCATGGAGGCCGGCAAGACCGCTGCCGCGGCCGCCATCGTCGCGCGCATGCGCCATCGCGGGCTCGTGGTCGATGCGTTCAAGGCCACGGGCGTCTCGCTGCGGCGGGACATCCTTGCGTTCGAGGACGCCGGCGCGCGCCGCACGATGATCTTCACCGATCTCGGCGTCGTGACCACGACCGGACGCACCGGCCCTGCGCTCACGCGCACGATGCTGACCGAGCTGTCGGCCGGCAAGCCCGATGCGATCGTATTCGAGCTCGGCGACGGCCTGCTCGGCACCTACGGCGTCGATGCGATTCTCGATTGCCCCGATATCCGGCGCGCACTCACGGGCGTGGTGCTGTCCGCCAACGATCCGGTAGCGGCCTGGGGCGGCGTGAAGCTGCTGCGCGAGCGCTTCTCGATCGAGCCTTGCCTCGTGACGGGTCCCTCGACGGACAATCAGGTGGGCATCGAGATCATCCAGCAGCAGATGGGCGTCGCGGGGATCAACGCCATAACCGACGGGGCCGGACTGGGAGATGCCGTGATCGCCGCAATCGGCCTGCGCGAGCAGGCGCTGCGCATCGCCGGAGCCGCGGAGTGACGCGACGCATTCCGACGGTGGTGCTCGGCGGCACCGGCTACGTCGCCGGCGAGCTGCTGCGCCTGATCGCGGGGCATCCGAACTTCGCGCTCGCCGGCGTGATGTCCGACAGCCAGCCCGGAGAGCCCGTGGCGGGCGCCTTCCGCCATCTCGCGCCCGCCTATCCCGACGAGCGCTTCAAGACGCAGGCTGACATCGAAGCCATCGTCGCGCGCGAGCCCGCCGCCGCGATCTTCTCAGCGGCACCGCACGGCGCGGCCGCGGCGCTCATCGATCAGCTGCTGTGCGCCGCGGAGTCCGCCGGCCGCACGCCGCACGTGGTCGACATCTCGGCCGATTATCGCTACGGCAGCGCCGCGGCCTATGAGGCCGTGTACCGCCACCCGCACGGAGCGCCCGCGCGCCTGTCATCATTCACCTGCGCCGTGCCCGAGCATCTCGCGCGCGCGCCCACGCCGCACGTGGCACATCCCGGTTGCTTTGCCACCGCGGCGCTTCTGGCATCGGTACCGCTCATTAAATCGGGGCTGACGCAGGGACCGCTTTTCATCTCCGGCGTCACGGGCAGCACCGGCTCCGGGCGCAAGCCGGTCGAAGGCACGCACCACCCGTCACGCCACAGCGACTTCTATGCCTACGGCGCGCTCGCGCACCGCCACGCACCGGAAATCCGCGCCTGCGCGGCCGCGGCCACCGGCATTGAGCCGCAGATCGCGTTCGTGCCGCACTCCGGCCCGTTCGCCCGCGGCATCCACGCGACGGTGCAGGCGAGCCTGCGCCGCCCAGTCGATACATCGCAGCTGCTCGGCGCGCTGCGTGCGTTCTATGCCGGCGCGCCTTTCGTGCGCGTCAGCGACGCTGCGCCGCGCGTCAAGGATGTCGCTGCCAGCAACTACGCGACGCTGGGCGCCGTCAGTGACGGCCAGACCGTCGCCGTGTTCAGCGTGCTCGACAATCTGAACAAGGGTGCCGCGGGTGGCGCCGTGCAATGGATGAACCGTCTCTACGAGCTGCCGGAGACCGCTGGCCTCACCGCCCCCGCCGCCGGCTGGACCTGACAGCGCGTCGACACCAAAGAGTAAACCGCACATGAACGCCGAACCCACGAGCGCACTGCCGGATTTCCTGGCGCCCGTCTTTGCGCAGTATCCCCTGCCGGTGGTGTCCGCCGACGGCGTGTGGCTTGCGACCCGTGATGGCCGCCGCGTGCTCGATCTGTACGGGGGGCACGCGGTGGCGGCGCTCGGCTACGGCCACCCCGGCTGGACGCTCGCGCTCCGCACGCAGGCGCAGCGCTTGAGCTTCCAGAGCAACGCCGTGCCGCTGGAGGTGCGCACGCGCGCGGCGCAGCGGCTGATCCGCTTCAGCGCACTCGATTTCAACAGCGTGTTCTTCGTCAACAGCGGTGCCGAGGCCAATGAGAACGCCCTCAAGATGGCGTTCAACCTCACGCACCGCAGTCAGGTGGCTGCCGTGCAGCATTCGTTCCACGGCCGCACGGCCGCCACCGGCGCCATCACCTGGGGGGCTGCGGCGAAGTGGTATGGCTATCCGCGTACGCCGTTCGACGTCGCCTTCATTGCGCGTGACGATCTCGAGGACGTTGCGCGCCAGGTCACGCCGGCCACGGCGGCGGTCATCGTCGAGCCCGTACAGGGCGTCGGCGGCGCCTACGATCTGCGCAAGGATTTCCTGCAGGCGCTGCACGAGCGCTGTCGTGAAGTCGGCGCACTGCTCATTTTCGACGAAGTTCAGTGTGGCATGGGCCGCACGGGCGCGCCGTTTGCCGCGAGCCTGTACGGCATCCAGCCCGACATGATCACCACCGCCAAGGCGCTCGGTAACGGCTTCCCCTGCGCAGCGCTGCTCATGACGCCGCGCGTCGCCGCGGCGCTGAAGCTCGATGCGCTCGGCACGACGTTCGGCGGTGGCCCCATGGCCTGTGCATGCATCGAGGCGGTGATCCAGGCAATCGAGTCCGAGGATCTGCTGGCGCAGGTGCGGCGTGTCTCGACGCTGATCCGCTCGCGCTGCCTCGTCGGGCCAGTCATCGCCGCGCAGGGGGCCGGCTTCCTGCTGGGACTGCGCACCGCGCGTCCGGCCAAGGAAGTCCACGCCGCGCTGCTCGAGCGCGACATTCTCGCCGGAACCAGCGGCGATCCGGCGATCCTGCGTCTGCTGCCGCCCTTCATCCTCGAGGATGAGCACGTCGATCTGCTGCGCCGCGCGCTGCTCGACATCGGCAGTTGAGTGCACCGTGCGCCGCTTTCTCGACCTGGCGGATTTCTCGCGCGAGCAGATTGAAGAGCTGCTCGTCATCGCGCGGCGTCTCGAGCGCGTGCCCGAGCCCGAAGCGCTGCGCGGCAAGGTGCTCGGCCTGCTGTTCATGAATCCATCGCTGCGGACTCTGTCCTCGTTCCAGGCCGGCATGGCGCGGCTCGGCGGCTCGAGCTTCGTGATCACGCCCGGCAGCGGCACCTGGCAGCTCGAGACACGCCTCGGCGCGATCATGGACGGCGCGGCGGCCGAGCACATTCGCGAGGGTCTGCCGGTGCTGGCCTCCTACTGCGACGCCCTCGGCATCCGCGCCTTCGCAGATGGCAGGGACCTCGCGGCCGAGGTCGGCGATACCAAGTTCGCCGCAATGGCAGCGCTCATCGACAAGCCGCTCATCAACATGGAGTCAGCCATCAATCATCCCTGCCAGTCGCTGGCCGACTGGAAGACGCTCGATGAGTACCGCGTACCGCGGCACGCCAGGTTCGTGCTGAGTTGGGCCTGGCATCCGCGTGCGCTGCCGCTGGCCGTGCCCGCTGCCACGGTGCACATGGCCGCGATGCGCGGCATGGAGGTCGTGGTGCTGCGCCCTGAGGGCTTTGCGCTGCCGGAGGCCGTCATGGACAAGGCGCGCCGCGCGGCCGCCGCGAGCGGCGGTTCGGTGCACGAGACCGCCGATCGCCGCGAGGCGCTCGCGGGTGCGCACGTCGTCTATGCCAAGGAGTGGGGCTACACGGCCGCCTACGGCGATGCAGCCCAGGATGCGCGCGCGCGCGCGCAATTGCGCGACTGGTGCCTGAGCGAGGAGTGGTTCCCGCAGGCGGCCGAGGGCTGCTGCCTGATGCATTGCCTGCCCGTGCGGCGTAATGTCGCCCTCACCGATGCGCTGCTCGACGGACCGCGCGCCGTCGTCAAGCGGCAGGCCTACAACCGCATGCCGGCCCAGATGGCCGTGCTCCACCAGATGCTCTGCGGAGCGGAGTAACCCACCGACATGATCCTGCATCGATCCGATCACGCCGCGACCATCCACGCGCTGCGCAACGCCTCGCCTTACATCCGCCTGTACAAGGGCAAGGTGTTCGTCGTGAAGGCTGGCGGCGCCGTCTTCGGCGACACCGCGCTCACGCGCACGCTGATCGAGCAGATCGCGATCCTGCACTACCTCGGCGTGCGGGTCGTCATGGTGCACGGCGGCGGACCACAGCTCACTGCGCTCACCGACGCGCTCGGCGTGACCACGCGCATGGTGCAGGGACGGCGCGTGACCGATGAGAAATCCATCGACGCGACCGCCATGGTGCTCAATGGCCTCATCAACACGCGCATTCTCGCCATCTGCCGCGAGCTTGATATCGATGCCGTGGGTCTGTCCGGCGTCGATGCCGGGCTGGTACGCGCCCACCGTCGCGCGCCGGTGCAGCTCAACGGCGAGCCCGCGCCGGTGGACTTCGGGTACGTCGGCGACATCGACAGCATCGACGTCGGCGTGATCCGCAAGAGTCTCGACAACGGCTTCATGCCCGTCATCAGTCCGCTGTCGGCCGACAATCACGGCACGCTGCTCAACATAAACGCCGATACGGTGGCTGCCGCGATCGGCGCGGCGCTCGCGGCCGAGAAACTCATCCTCTGCACCGGGGCACCCGGCATTCTCGAGCGCGTGTCCGATCCGACGTCCGTCGTCTCCTATACCGACCTCGCGGGACTGGCGCGCCTGCGCAACTCGGGCGCCATCACCGACGGCATGCTGCCAAAGGCGAAGGCGATCGAGGACGCCCTGCGGGGCGGCGTCCGACGCGTACACGTGATCTCCTACAGTGCGCAGGACAGCATCCTCGCCGAGGTCTTCACCAACGAGGGCACCGGTACGCTGATCGTGCAGGACATTCAGGCCCTGACGCCGGCGGAGCAGTTCGGCGGCGCATGAGGCCGGCGCAATGAAGCGACTCTGGGACAAGGGCGCGCCACTCGATGAGCGCGTGCTGCGCTACACGGCGGGCGAGGACTATGCGCTCGATGAGCGGCTCGTGCGCTACGATGTGCGTGCCTCGATCGCGCACGCCGAGATGCTGCACGGGCAGCAGTTGCTGTCGGCCGAGGACCTGGGGCAGATTCGCGCCGGACTCGCCGCGCTCGCGGAGGAGCACGAGCGCGGGCTCTGGCACATCGAACTCGCCGAGGAGGACGGACAAAGCGCGCTCGAGCGACGGTTGACCGCCCGCATCGGCGCCGCCGGCGGGCGCATTCATCTCGGGCGCTCGCGCAACGATCAGGTGCTCACGGCGCTGCGGCTGTATCTGCGCGATGCCGTGACCGAGCTGCAATCGGCCACACAGCGCCTCATCGGTGCGCTCGAGCGACTGACACAGCGCGAGGCACACACGCCGCTGCCCGGCTACACCCACATGCAGCAGGCCATGCCCAGCTCGGTCGCGCTGTGGGCCGGCGGCTATGCAGCGGAGCTGGCGGACGACGCCGAGGGACTTCAAAGCGTGCGCCGGCGCATCGAGAAGAGCCCACTCGGCTCGGCCGCGGGCTATGGCACGCCCGGGCTGCCGCTCGATCGCGCGGCGACCGCGCGCGCGTTGCAATTCCAGAGCGTGCAGGAGCCCGTGACTGCGGTACAGCTCTCGCGCGGCAAGGCCGAATCCCAACTGCTGTTCGAGCTCGCGCTGCTGATGGGCGATATGAGCCGCATGGCGGCGGACCTGCTGCTCTTCTACACGCAGGAATTCGCCTTCATCGAGCTGTCCGATGCGTTCACGACCGGCTCCTCGATCATGCCGCAGAAGCGCAATCCCGATGTGTTCGAGCTGGTCCGCGGCCGCGCTGCCACGGCGCTGGCCTCGCTGACCGAAGCGCTCGCGATCTGCGCCAAGCTCCCCTCCGGGTACCAGCGCGATCTGCAGCTGCTCAAATTCCCGCTGTTTCGCGGCATCGACACCGCCCAGCAGACGCTCGAGATCGTAGCGGCGGCCCTCGATGCGCTAAAATTCAGACCCGAGCGCATCCGACTCGATCCGGCCGTCCACGCCGCCGAGCAGGCCTACGCGCTCGTGATCGAACACGGCATTCCGTTTCGTGAGGCCTACGGACGGGTAGCGGCGCGTTTTAGGCGCAAGGATTGATTGCCATGGAGCCGGAGCCTGCTACCGCTGTCAGCGTCAATCGGGGACTGATCGAGTACACGCATTGGATCTACGGCCTGCACGCCCTGTCGGTGCTCATCGGACTGCTCTCTGCGCGCAGCGTGGCCACGCGCTTCGCTTTCGGCCTGCCCTCGATCATCGCCGTCATCATGAACTATGCACGCCGGGCCGAGACCCGCGGCACGTGGCTCGAGAGCCACTTTCGCTGGCAGATCCGCACGTTCTGGTTCTCCTGGCTCTGGATCCTCGCCGTCTCGATCATCGCCGCGCTGCTGCTGATCCTGCTCATCGGCTTCGTGATCGCCATCGTGGGCTACGCACTGATCGGCGCGTGGATCATCTATCGCGTCGCGCGCGGCTGGCTGGCGCTGCGCGAAGGCCGCCCGATGCCGCTGCCGCCGGTGTGAGTCGGCCGACGTGAGTCCATTGCGCGCCTCCGCAGCCGACCGCATCCGTCGCGTGCGCCGGCCGGCGCTGCTGCTACTCGCGCTGGCGAGCGCGCTCGCATTGTCCGGCGCGTTCAGCGGCTGCGGCCAGAAGGGGCCGCTCTACCTGCCGCAGCAGAAGAAGACCAAGGTCCCCGCAACTCCGACGAATCCGGCACCGGACTCGCCGGAGGCGTCGCCCGGCGCGCCAGCACCGTCCAGCGAACCGGCACCGCACGCTTAAGCGTCGCGGCCGCACCCATGCCCCTGCCCGAACGACCGGACCTGGTGCTGATCGACGGCTCCTCCTACCTGTATCGGGCTTTCTATGCGCTGCCGCCGCTCACCAACTCCAAGGGCCTGCCGACGGGAGCTGTCTACGGCGTGTTGAACATGCTCTCGAAGTTCCTGCGCGAATTCCGGCCGCCGCACATTGCGGTCGTGTTCGACGCACCCGGCAAGACTTTCCGCGATGAGCTGTTCGCCGAATACAAGGCGCACCGCCCGCCGATGCCCGACGATCTGCGCTCGCAGACCCAGCCGCTGCTGGCAGCGGTCGAGGCCCTGGGCCTGCCGGTGCTGCGCATCGACGGCGTCGAGGCCGACGATGTGATCGGCACGCTCGCCTGCCGTGCGGCCGCCGCCGGCCAGAGCGTGCTGATCTCCACCGGCGACAAGGACATGGCACAGCTGGTCAATGAGCACATCACGCTCATCAATACGATGAGCGGCACGGTGCTCGATCGCGCCGGCGTCAAGGCCAAGTTCGACGTCTATCCCGAGCAGATCGTCGACTACCTCGCACTCGTCGGCGACAGCTCCGACAATATCCCGGGTATCGACAAGGTGGGGCCGAAGACCGCCGCCAAGTGGCTCAATACTTACAGCACGCTCGATGGGCTGCTCGGCGCTGCCAGCGAGATCAGCGGCAAGGTCGGCGAGAATCTGCGCGCGGGTTTGGCGCTGCTCTCGCTCTCGCGCCAGCTGGCAACGATCCGCACCGATCTGGAGCTGCCGCTCGATAGCGCGGGCCTGACACGGCGCGAACCCGATACCGCGCAGCTGCGCGCCATCTATACGGCGCTCGAGCTGCGCACGCTGCTGTCGCAGCTCGAGGCTGGCGCGGCGGCCGCGAGCGCCGATGCCAGCCATGCCGCCGCGGCCGCGACGATCATCGCCGAGAGCGTGGCCGGGAGCGCCGCCGCAGCGGGTGTGCGCGACGCGGCGGTGGCCGTCGAAGTCGCCGTCGCGCTGCCGTCCGACCCTGAGGCCGCTGCCCTGGCCGCGATTCCGCGCAGCTACGAGACCGTGCTGGATGAGGAGAGCCTCGCGCGCTGGTGCAAGGCGCTCGCGGAAGCGGAGATCTTCGCCTTCGACACCGAGACCACGAGCCTCGACTACATGAATACCCGCATCGTCGGCGTCTCGTTCTGCATCGAGCCCGGCCGCGCCGCCTACGTGCCGCTGGCGCACGATTATGCCGGAGCCCCGCCGCAGCTCGATCGCACGCGGGTGCTCGAGATGCTCAAGCCCCTGCTCGAGGATCCGGACCGCGGCAAGCTCGGCCAGCATCTGAAATTCGATATGCACGTGCTCGAGAACCATGGCATCGCGCTGCAGGGCCAGCGCTATGACACCATGCTCGAGTCCTATGTCTGGAACAGCACGGCCACACGCCACGACATGGATTCGATGGCGAAGCACTACCTGAACCTCGAGACGATTCACTTCGAGGATGTCGCCGGCAAGGGCGCCAAGCAGATCGGCTTCAACCAGGTCAGCGTCGAGAGCGCGGCCGAATATTCGGCCGAGGACGCCGACGTCACGCTGCGGCTGCACCGCGTGCTGTGGCCGAAGATCGAGCGCACGCCGCGACTCGCCGAGCTGTACACCGAGATCGAGCAGCCGCTGGTGCCGGTCCTGCAGCGCATGGAACGCCACGGTGTACGCATCGACCGCGAAATGCTGCGCGTACAGAGCATCGAGCTCGCCAAGCGGATGGAGGAAATCAGGGAGCTCACGCACCGTGAGGCCGGACAGGTCTTCAATCTCGAATCCCCCAAGCAGCTGCAGCAGATCCTGTTCGAGAAGCTGCAGCTGCCGGTGCTGCGCAAGAGCCCGAGCGGCGCGCCCTCGACCGCGGAAGATGTCCTCGAGGAGCTGGCGGAGAATCACCCGCTGCCGCGCCTGATCCTGGAATATCGCGGGCTCGCCAAGCTGCGCTCGACTTACACCGAGAAGTTGCCCGAGAGCATCGATGCGAGCACCGGCCGCGTGCACACGAGCTACCACCAGGCCGTGGCTGCGACCGGTCGCCTGTCCTCGAACGATCCGAATCTGCAGAACATCCCGATCCGCAGTCCCGAGGGCCGGCGCATCCGTCAGGCCTTCATCGCCGATCCCGGCCACGTCCTGCTGGCCGCCGACTATTCACAGATCGAGCTGCGCATCATGGCGCACCTCTCCGGCGACGAGGGATTGCTGCGCGCGTTCGCTGAGGACCGCGACATCCATCAGGCCACGGCGGCGGAAGTCTTCAGCGTGCCACTGGCGCAGGTTTCGGCCGACCAGCGCCGCTCCGCCAAGGCCATCAACTTCGGACTCATCTACGGCATGTCTGCCTTTGGACTCGCGCGGCAACTGGGCATCGCGCGCGGTGCCGCGCAGAGCTACGTGGAGCTCTACTTCGCGCGCTATCCGGGCGTACGCCGCTACATGGATGCGACGCGCGAGCAGGCCCGCCGCGTCGGCTACGTCGAGACCGTATTCGGCCGCCGCCTCTATCTTCCCGACATCCGCTCGCGCAATCGCGCCATGCAGCAGTACGCCGAGCGCAGCGCCATCAACGCGCCCATGCAGGGCACGGCCGCCGACATCATCAAGCGCGCGATGATCACCGTCGATCGCTGGTGCCATGGTTCGTCCGTGCCGGCACGGCTGATCATGCAAGTGCACGATGAACTCGTGCTCGAGGTCCGCGAGGACGGCATCGAGCCGGCGCGCGCGGCGCTTGGCGCGCTCATGAGCGAGGCCGCCCAACTCGCGGTGCCGCTGAAAGTCGAGGTCGGCAGCGGGATCAACTGGGATCAGGCGCACTGACGGCGCCGTCAGCACCGGCGCCGCGCATCCATGGAACCGCGAGGGCCGGCGCCAGTCATTACAGCACTCGCACGGAGGATTCCCATGCGACCGCCACTTCGTATCCGTTTGTCCTGGGGCTGCGCGGCGCTCGCCTGCGCGCCGCTCGCAGGCGTCGCGGCGGCCGAGGACGGCTTCTACCTGAGTGGTGCGCTCGGTGACGCGCAGCAGAACTACGGCCCCGCGGTATTCGACGCCCACGGCAGCCAGACCGGCTACAAGTTCGCGCTCGGCTTCCGACCGATCGACCTGTTCGCGGCCGAGGTCAGCTACGTCGATTTTGGCCGTGCCTTCGGCGGCATCAACTACGCCGACACCAACGCCATCGGCGTCTTCGCGCTGGCCTTCCTACCCATTCCGGTGGTGGACGTCTACGGCAAGGTAGGCCTCGCGGACTGGCGCACCAACGCCCAGTCGCCGTTCATCAGCTTCAACCGCAACGGCGCCGACCTGGCCTACGGTGCCGGCGTCGGCACCAGCTGGGGACGACTCGGGGCCCGCGTCGAATACGAGCGCTACGATGTTTCGCACTCCAACGACATGAGTCTGGCCTCAGTCGGCGTCACCTGGACGTTTCTGTAGCGCGCGGGCGACAGATCGATTGTCAACCCCTTGAATCAAATGAAGAATAATTAACAAAATTAAGGTGCCGCGCTGCGAACTTTATGACGCCTGGCGCGCTCTTACCTAACGAGTGTTTCGCACTCCCCGCTTCCCTCCCTAGGCGGGTAAGAGCTCGGTGCGTTGAGACCCGCATCGCGCTTTGTCTGGCCCCGGTAGTCACTCCCCAGTACTACCGGGGCTTTCTTTTTTGAGCTCCAGCCACGCTCCGAGCACCGCTCGGGCCTCCTCGAGTCCAATCTTCGCGTGCGCCGAGAACAGCTGCGCCGAGCCACGGCCCTGCAGCGCGCGCTGCGATGCGCCCAGCAGCCGCGCCCCTTCCGCGCGCGAGAGTTGATCGCACTTGGAGAACAGCACGTGAACCGGCCGCCCGATACCATCGGCCCATTCAAGCAGCTGCCGGTCGGCCGGCAGCACACCACGGCGCGCATCCACGATCAGCAGCAGGCCGCGCAGCGAGTGCCGCGGCGCGAGCGCCTCGATCAGGGCCGCCCAGCCCGCCCGTTCCTCGCGCGCGCCGGCCGCATACCCATACCCGGGCAGATCGATGAGCCGCGCATCGGGGGCGAGCTCGAAGAAATTCAGCAGCCGCGTACGCCCGGGCGTCTTGCTCGTGCGCGCGAGACTGCGCCGGGCCAGGATGGCATTGAGCGCGCTCGACTTGCCGGCGTTCGAGCGCCCGGCGATGGCCACCTCGGTCCCCGTGTCACGCGGAAACTGGGCAGCAGCGGCGGCACTGAAGAGAAAGCGCGCGTTGGGGTAGAAGCTCAGGGGTGGCAGCTCACACGGGAAATGCTCGAATGCGCTCCTAGTGTACAATTCTCCGATCCCTTTGCTCTGCAAAGAAAAACCGCCGATCAATTCGGAGTTGATTGCACATGACCGCAACCAAGCGCTGGGTATGGCTGTTGCTGGCAGTGGGCGCCGCACCCTTGGCCCTGGCGAAGGGCTCCGCAGACGCAGGAGCCGCCAAGGCCGTGACCTGCACCGCGTGCCACGGCCCGAACGGCAACAGCGCCAATCCGCTGTGGCCGAACCTCGCCAGCCAGAATGCTGCCTATATCGTCGGACAGCTCAAGCAGTTCAAGGCGAATACGCGCATCAACAGCCAGGGCGTCATGATGGGCATGGCGCTGACGCTGAACGATCAGGACGTGCAGGATGTCGCCACCTACTTCGCGACGCAGACGCTGACCGGGCTCGAGGCCGATCCATCCTACTGGCAGGCGGGTCAGAAGCTCTATCGAGGCGGGGATACCGCGCGCGGCATCCCTGCCTGCATGGCCTGTCACGGCCCTTCGGGCCACGGCAACCCGGCGGCGGGCTATCCGGCGCTGCGATCGCAGCACTCGCAGTATGTGGTCAAGCAGCTCACCGAGTACGCCACGGGCAAGCGCTATTCGGTCACCGACAAGGGCGACAACGCCGGCGGTCCGAACGCGGCGATCATGGCAACGATTGCGCAGCGGCTGTCGAGCGATGACATGCGCAACCTGGCTTCCTACGTACAGGGCCTGCGCTGACGTGATCAAACACGCGCTGGCGCTGCTGCTGCTTCTCGCGAGTCTTTCGGCCTGCGCGCGCGAAACGCCGGTGGCACCATCGACCGCGCCCGCCGCCGCCGCGGCCGCAGGCACGGCGGCACCGGCCGCGAGCGCGACGACATCGCCCAACGCAAGCGGCAAGGGCGCAGGCGATCTGGCCGCCGCCGCAGCCACCCAGCAGGAAGGTGCGGATCTCGCCGCCGCGTCCGATAGTGGCGAATCGCAACTCGAGCGCATTGCGGCGCTGCCGGCCGAGGGACAACTGCCAGCGGGCAAATGGGTGCCCGGCACCCATTACAAGGTCGTGGCGCCTGCGCAGCCGACCAACGTTGCACCCGGCAAGGTCGAAGTCGTCGAGTTCTTCTGGTACGGCTGCCCGCACTGCTTCGCACTCGATGCCGCCGTCGAGAGCTGGCGCAAGAACAAAGCCCCCTACGTCGAGTTCGTGCGCATCCCGGTCATGTGGGGCGAGGTGCACCGCGCGCATGCGCGGCTGTTCTACACGCTCAAGGCGCTCGGCAAGCTCGATGAGTTGCACTCCAAGGTGTTCGCGGACATTCACGTCGAGCATCAGCCGCTCTACGCGCCGGGCGATCCGCTGGCAACGCAGCGCCAGCAGCTGCAATTCGCCAAGGACAACGGCATCAGCGAAGCGGACTTCATGAAGGCATACAACGCGTTCGCGGTGCATACCGATCTCAACGAAGCCGACGATCTCGTGCGCCGCTACCGCATCGACGCCGTGCCGACCTTCGCCATCGCGGGCAAGTACGAAACCGACATGTCGATGGCCGGCGGCGAAGCGAATCTGTTCCAGCTCATCAACGATCTGGCGGCCAGCGAAAAGCGGCACTGAGGCCGACGCGGACCGAAGCTGTCAGCCGCGTCGCCGATGCGGTAACCTCTCGCGCGCAAAGCAGAGCGCCCGTAGCTCAGCTGGATAGAGTGGCAGCCTCCGAAGCTGCAGGTCGTGGGTTCGAATCCCGCCGGGCGCGCCATTTCACTTAGGTTTATCCGGCAGTCAGCGCAGCGGCAGCACCCCAGAACGCGCCCGCCGCCTTGCGTCGACGCATCAATCCGGCAAGCCCGGCACAACCGGACAACAGCAGCCACACCGCTCCGGGCAGCGGTACCGGCGTGCCGTCGATCTGCACATCGGCGATGCGCCAGTTGCCGGAATTGTTGTTGTATTGAACCGGAGCGCCGGCGACGACCGAGGTCGCCGACGCGTACTCGTTGCCGAGCGTCGGGTTGTAGGCCGACACCAGCCGGATGCCGAAGTTCGGATCGTTGCTCGCGCCCGTGACGGCCGCGAAGCTGATGCTGTCGGTTTGAAATCCGGACCCGGCAGTGCCCGTGGTGTTGTTGTCGACGGTCGCGCTGAACAGAGAGCCGATGTTGGTCCAGCTCGCACCGTTGAGCGTGTACTGCACCTGCAGATTGCCGACGCCCTGAGTCGTCGACGCCCAGTCAAACGACAGGCTGACGCCGGTATAGCCGGCGGTGCTGACGTTGAATTGCGCCCCCTGCGAATACTCGGGCGCCGAATTGTTCCAGCCATTGTTGGTCGTGCCCGTCGTACCGGTACCAGCCTGGCCGCGTATGCGCCAGACATCGCCGTTGCCCAGCGTTGAGCCGTTGGCGGTCCCCGAGGGCGAGTCGTTGGTGATGTCGTCCAAAGTAACGGCGCCCACACCGGTGCTCGTGCCCCCCGTGGTGTAGGTGTAGCTATTGGTCATGCCGAGAGAGACGGCGCTGCCCGATCCGGTAGTCGGCGCGGGCGTATTGTCGGGCTTGGTGCTTGGCTGTGAGCCGAAGTCCCAGTCCGTGATGACGTTGGCTTCAGCCACGCCGCCCATTGCGAACGCCAGTGCCATCAATCCTGCTTGTGCGACAGCTTTAGTCGGATTCACCTGTTGTTCCTCGAGCGATTGGGTTGGAGGAGATGTGATGCGCGTGTGTGCCGGCATTCACGCCGCCAGGCACCTGCGTCGCACAGCGGCACCAAGGCCACCGAGCCCGCTCAGCAGCAACCACGCCGCTGCGGGCAGCGGTACGGGTGCCAGGGCGACGCCGCGGTACACCTGGCCGAGCGCCGCGGTATCCAGCACCGTGAAGTTCTCGGCCGCAGCCTGTGCGGCCGAAGTGTCTGCGAGCGTGTCGGTGATGGCCACGATCTGATTCGGATCCGCACCTGCATCTCCGAGGTTGCTGCCGATCGTGGAGGTGACCGCGTAGAGCGTCACGCTGCCGTTGGCATTGACCTGGCCGCTCAGATTGCGCAGACCGTCCACGCTCGTCGTCAGGCTGTCGCCCGCGAGGCCGCCCGCGCCGCTGACCGTATAGCTCGAGCCGATCAACGAGCCGCGCAGCGTGTAATCGAGCTGCCAGGACCCATTGACCAGACTCCACTTCTGCAGCCCGCCCGCCTCGTAGGGCGTCGTCGACAGGTCACTGGTACTGCCCGAACCCTCATCGGCCACATACAGCGTCGTGGCATTGGCGAAGAACAGCCCAAAGGGATGGTAGACCGGGTCGGCGACAGTAGGCGTCGCCTTGGCGAGCGTGGTCGAGAATCCGGGCAGGATCGACATCTGTGGAGTGCCAGTCGCCGTTGGGCTGGTCGTGCTCGAGGTCATGCCGCTCGGGCCGACTGCGTAGACCGTATCGATGCCATTGCTGCCGCTGCCCTTGGAGACGTACAGCTCGCCGTCGAATACCGTCTCGCCGCGAAAATTGTTGTCTTTGGCGGTCTTGTCGGCCGCGTCGCCGTTCTGCGTGATGCTGTACGAGCCCACCTGCGTCGTGCCCGGCGTCGAAGCGGTGGCATTCACCCCCGGCGTCAGCAGCTGCACGCCGGTCGCGGCCGTCGTCGCGGGGCTGCCGTTGCCGTTCCCCGCATTACCGACCATGTAGTAGTAGCCGTTGCTGCCGAGTATCGCCGCGCGTCCGTTGTTGCCGTCGTAGGCATTGGTGGTCGTGACCGACAGCGCGTTGTTCGACAGGCTGAGCTGTCCGACTGCGCGATAGGTCGGCGTCTGCGTATCGGTGTTGCCGGGCTCGATGATTCCCGGCGTATTCGCATTCGAGACGTCCAGCACCGCGGGCGTGGAGTTGTACGCCATGAAAGTGAGAGCGTTGCCGGTCGGCGTCAGATTCAGTGCCAGCTCCGACTTGGAGGAAAAGCTGGTGACGAGGTTGATGCCCTGCTGCGCGGCGAGGCTGGTCACATTGACCGTGTTGTCGACGTGACCCGTCGTGGTGTTGATGTCGGACAGGAATATCTGCGAGGTGACGCCAAAATTGGCATCGACGCCGTCGTTATTCCAAACGTTCCCCGAGCAGTTCGTCGTCGTGCAAAAGGCGCTCGAAGCGGCGGTCGCGGTGGGCGTGGATAGGGGCAGCACGCCGGATTGGTTGGCTGCAAAGACCGGATCCGTGTAGGTGCTGGAACTGACGATCAGATCTGCGCCGAAATTGCCGAGCGGCTGCTGCGCGTGCGCCGGCAGAGTCCAGAGCGTTGCCAGTGCAGCCGCGAGCAGGATCGCCTCAACCGATGTGTGTGGTCTCATTCGAGAAAGCTTCCTCCGATATCTGACCGTGGCCCGCGAGCCCTTCGCGAGCATCGCGTGCGAGAACAACAAGAAGATTTCGATTTGATGAAGGATCGATATCAGAATTGTGATCGGCGGCATCGCCTCCGCCTCGCGCCCCCATGTGAGCCCAGACGCAGCGAATATGCACTCGGCGGCATAAAGTCCGTCGAATTCGCTCCGGCTGCCGCACGTAAGCCGCTGGCGTCGCTCGAAATTCGCCACACGACACCCGCGCTGGCGCGCGAGGTTCGTACGCACCGCAAAAGCGATAAAATGCCGCGCGTTGAAGGACATGAAGCCCCATCCGAAAGACTCCCCACGCCGCGTGAATTCAACCGCAACAGCTGGAGTGCGCGCGCGACGCCGCTCGCCGATTCTGCGCACCACACGCAGCGCGGCTGCAGAGGAGTCGATCATGAATCGGCAGATTTCGAGTGACGATGATCGCTGGCGCGCAGTCCAGCAACGGCAGAGCAGCGCCGACGGGAGTTTCTATTACGCCGTCAGCACCACCGGCGTCTATTGCCGCCCCTCGTGCGCGGCGCGCATGCCGCGTCGCGAGAACGTACGCTATTTCGTCGAGACCGCGGCCGCCGAACGAGCGGGTTTTCGCGCCTGCAAGCGCTGCCGACCCGATGCCGCCGCACCGGCGGAGCGACAGGCCGCCCTCGTCGCGCGAGCCTGCCGCGCAATCGAGCAAGCCCAGGAAGCTCCGAGCCTGGCGCAGCTCGCACAGGCCGCGGGCCTGAGCCGCTTTCATTTCCATCGCCTGTTCAAGCGCATCACAGGTCTTGCACCCAAGGCTTACGCGGCCGCACTGCGCGCGCAGCGCGTGCGCCAGAAACTGCCGGACAGCGGCAGCGTCACGGCCGCAATGTACGATGCCGGATTCAGCTCCAACGCCTGCTTCTATGCCCAGAGCACGGCCGCGCTCGGCATGATGCCGAGTGCTTACCGTCGCGGCGGCACGGGTGTGGCAATCCGCTTCGCCATTGCCGAATGCTCGCTCGGCTCGATTCTCGTAGCCGCCACGGATCGTGGCGTGTGCGCCATCACGCTCGGTGACGAGCCGGAAGCTCTGCTGCGCGACCTGCAGGACCGTTTCCCGCGCGCGCAGCTGATGGGCGGCGATGCGGCCTTCGAGGCTATCGTCGCGACAGTGGTCGGCTTCGTCGAAGCCCCGGCGAGCGGGCTCGATCTGCCGCTCGACCTCCAGGGCACGAGCTTTCAGCTGCGTGTCTGGCAGGCGCTGCGATCCATACCCGCGGGCGAGACTGTCACCTATGGCGAGATCGCGCGTCGGTTGGGAATGCCGCAGGCAAGTCGCGCAGTAGGCGCCGCGATTGCCGCCAATCCGGTCGCGGTCGCCGTACCGTGCCATCGCGTGATTCGAAGCGATGGCGGGTTGTCCGGGTATCGCTGGGGAGTCGCGCGCAAGCGCGTGCTGCTGGCGCTCGAGGGCCGGCACGCGTGAACACACCGGGCGGAGCGATGGCCACGCAGCCGTGGCCCGCAGGTGCATTGCCGGTCATCGCGGCCGGCGGAGCTGCGCCGCCTGCGGGCGCCGCGGCGTACGATTGGGCCGGGCTTGCGAGCGAGATCGATGCTCACGGCGCGGCGGTCGTTCCCGCATTGCTGACGGTCCCGGAATGCGCCGCGCTCATCGATTGCTACGATCGCCCCGAGGCTTTCCGAAGCCGCGTCGTCATGCAGCGGCACGGCTTCGGTCGCGGCGAGTATCAGTACTTCCGCTACCCGTTGCCGCCGCTGGTGCAGGCGCTGCGATCGTGGCTCTATGAGCCGCTGGCGCAGATCGCCAACCGCTGGAGCAGCCAGCTTCAGGGAGCGCTGCGGTTTCCGGCAACGCTGGCGCAATTCTCACGCGAATGTCACGCGGCGGGACAGACGCGCCCCACGCCGCTGCTGCTGCGATATGCCGCCGGCGACTACAACTGTCTGCACCAGGACCTCTATGGCGAGCGGGTCTTTCCGCTGCAGGCGACCGTGCTGTTGTCGGCGCCCGGCGAGGACTTCGACGGTGGCGAATTCGTGCTCACCGAGCAGCGGCCACGTGCGCAATCACGCGCCGAAGTCGTGCCGCTGAGACGCGGTGATGCCGTGATCTTCCCCGTGCACCACCGCCCGGTCCAGGGAACGCGCAACATTCATCGAGTCAATATGCGCCATGGTGTGAGTCGGCTCCGGCGCGGCATGCGATACAGCTTCGGTCTGGTGTTCCACGATGCAACATGACGTCCATGGCCGCTCCTAGCGCAATGCGTGCACGCGCCGGTGATCTGGCGACCCGGGATCTGCTGCCGCGCGAGGCGCTCGAGCGCCTCGCGCCCGAAGCGGTCGTGCTGCGTGGGTTTGCCGCGGCCGGCGCCCCGGCGCTCTACGCAGACGTGCAGGCACTGCTCGCCACGAGCGCCTGGCGCCACATGCAGACCCCGGGCGGCCAGCGCATGGCGGTCGCCATGACGAATTGCGGGCGCACCGGCTGGGTCTCGGATCGCGCCGGCTACCGCTATCAGAGTATCGATCCGTGCAGTGGCCGTCCCTGGCCCGCGATGCCGGCGCACTGGAGCGAGCTGGCCGCGCGCGCCGCCGCGCGCGCCGGCTTTGCGCGCTTTGCTCCCGATGCCTGCCTCATCAATCGCTATGAGCCGGGTGCACGGCTGTCGCTGCATCAGGACCGCAACGAGCGCGACTTCTCGGCGCCCGTGGTCTCCGTCTCGCTGGGACTGCCGGCGGTGTTCCTCTTCGGCGGCATGCGGCGCGACGATTCCGTCCAGCGCGTCCCGCTGTTTCACGCCGATGTGGTGGTTTGGGGCGGCGCGCAGCGGCTCGCCTTTCACGGCATTCAGCCGCTCGCCGACGGCCAGCATCCCGAACTGGGCCGCTGTCGCATCAATCTGACCTTTCGCCGGGCGCTGTAGCGCGTTTATCATGCGCGCCGGCAGTCTCAATTACCGGTCTCTGCGCCCGTGAACAACAACGACTCGAAATTCGTGAATGTCTTCAGCCTCGTGATCGGCTTGCTGGTGGCAGTCGCGCTGGCACTGCTGTTCCTGGCACGCTCCGTGGCCGCGCGCACCGAAGGTCGCGACGTCTATGTGGATCCGGCCTATGTCGACAGTGTGCTGCAGCGGGTCGAGCCCGTCGGCCAGGAGGCGGTCGCGGGCCAGGACAATTCCGCGCTGGCCATCAAGGCCCCGGCGGGCGCAGCCGCCACCACGGCGCTGGCCGTACCCAAGGACGGCAAGTCGCTGTTCGATGCGGTGTGCAGCGCCTGCCACGGTGCGGGCATTGCCGGCGCTCCCAAGGCCGGCGACAAGGCTGCCTGGGGACCGCGCATCGCCCAGGGCAAGGCAACGCTCTATCAGCATGCCCTTCAGGGCTATACCGGCAAGACCGGCGCGATGCCGGCAAAGGGCGGACGCACGGATCTGCCCGACGATCTGGTCAAGCAGGGCGTCGACTACATGGTGTCGCTGGCGCAGTAAGGGCCGGCGTTTCCCGCGAGCGGCCGTCGCAGCTGTACGGCTTCCGCCAGGTGCGGAGCCTCGATGAGTTCGCTTTCGGCAAGATCCGCAATCGTCCGGCCCAGCGCCAGCAGCCGGTGAATCCCCCGACCTGACAGCGCGAGCTGCTGTGCGCAACGCTTGAGCAGTCGCTCGGCCGTCCCGGGCAGCGCGCAGCACTGCTGCAGCTGCGCGGCGCTCAATCGCGCGCTGAGGCAACCCGAGCGCTGCAGCCGCCAGGCGCGTGCGCGCATCACCTGCTCGCGGACATCGACCCCGGGGGCATCTCGCTTCGCCAGGAATTCCGCAGCCGCCAGCCTCGGAACCTCGATGCGGATGTCGATGCGATCGAGCAGCGGCCCCGAGATGCGCCGCCGATAACGCTCGATGCGCGCCGCGCCGCAGTTGCAGCCGTGCGCGCTGTCACCGTAATAGCCGCAGGGACAGGGATTCATGGCGGCGATCAGCTGAAATCGCGCCGGCAGCTCCAGCCGAGCGGCCGCGCGTGCAATTGTGACGGCACCGGTTTCGAGCGGCTCGCGCAATGCTTCGAGCACGCGCCGATCGAATTCGGGCAGCTCATCGAGAAACAGTACGCCATGATGCGCGAGGCTGATCTCGCCCGGACGAATCTGCGGGCCGCCGCCAACGATGGCCTGGCAGGACGCCGAGTGATGCGGCGCGCGAAACGGTCGTCGCGTCCAGCGCTGCGGCTGCAGTCGCTCTCCCGCAGTCGAGGCGATGCTTGCCACCTCGAGCGCCTCGCCAGCCGTCAGCGCCGGCAACAGCTCCGGCAGGCGTGCGGCGAGCATGCTCTTGCCGCTGCCCGGCGGTCCGACCATCAGCACGCTGTGCGCGCCCGCAGCGGCGATGACGAGGGCGCGCTTCGCATGCCACTGCCCGACGACCTCGGCAAGCGCGGGGCTGGCCGATCGCCGGGCCCCCGCAGCCTCGTCGGCCGGCGGTGGCACGAGCAGGCAGTCCTCCGATGCCGCCTCGGCAAACAACCGCGCCGCCGCACGCAGTGTCGCTGCCCCGTAGGCGGCCGGATGCGCGCTCAGAGCCACCTCCTCGGCGTTGGCGGCAGGCACGATCAGTGCGTGCGCCGCCGCGCGGGCGTGCAGTGCGGCCAGGAACAGGCCACCGACGGGTTTGAGTTCACCCGCCAGTCCGAGCTCGCCATAGCACTCCATCGCGCGTCGCGGTGGCGCCGGCAACTGCTCGCTGGCGCTCAGCAGTGCCAGCGCGATGGGCAGATCGAAGCGGCCGCCCTGCTTGGACAGCTCGGCAGGTGCGAGATTGACGGTGATGCGCCCGGGCGGATAGGCATAACCGGAGCTCAGCAGCGCAGCGCGCACACGCTCGCGGCTCTCACGCACGACCGGCGCCGGCAGACCTACGACGGTAAAACTCGGCAGACCGGCGCCCAAATGCGCCTCGACCTGGATCAGCGGCGCCTCGAGCCCGAGCTGCGCGCGGCTCAGTGCGCGCGCAAAGCTCACGCGCGGCTCATCCGGGTGGCGATGCGCCGGGCGGCGGCGCGCTGGCCGAACCCGCCTCGGCGAGACGACGCTCGAGCACCGCAATTCGTTCCTCGAGCTGCCTCAAGGTCGCACGCGTGCGCTCGAGCACCCGGGTCTGGACCTCGAACTCGGTGCGCGTCGTCAGGTCGAGCTTGCCCAGGGAGGACTGCAGCACGGCGCGGAAATTGCCTTCGAGGTCCTGTCGAAGCAGGCGCGCCGATTCCGGCAGGCCCTCGAAGAGACGTCGTGCGATATCATCGATCCGTGGGGTCTCCATACCTTTACTCCTCAGGGGATGCACCGAAATCGGGCAGAGTCAAAGTCGCGCGCCTCCAAATGGATTCATCCTCTCCCGTGTCCGGTGACCAAGCGGGCGGAATTGTGCGGTTTAGTCCGTGGCATGCTTTCTGCACCGTAGCCTCAGCGCGATTTGCGGCTAGACCTAAGATTACGCGCGCCAGCAAATCCACGGGCTTCCAAGTTCAGGGTCCGATCATCGCGAAATGCAAATCATGAAAATGATCACCGCGGTCGTGCGGCCTTTCAAGCTGGACGAGTTGCGGCAAGCGATCGCGCAGCTCGGGGTCCAGGGCGTCACGGTCACCGAAGTCTACGAGGCTCAATTCGGGCCGAGGGCCAAGGTGGAGATCGCCGTGGACGATTCGATCGTCGAGCCGGTGCTCGAAGCCATCGCCAACGTGTCGAGAACCGGCCGCAGCGGCGATGGCCGCATCCTGGTCGGTGAGCTCGAGCAGGCCATCCGTATCCGAACCGGGGAGACCGGGACAGCGGCCACATGAATCCGCACACCTGAATTCGAGACGGTCTAGCTAAGATGATGAGCACTGGAGTCGCAAGGAATGCCTAGAGTAATGCACGATACGGCGCAGCACGCGTCGCGATGGACCCTGTCGGCGGGGCGCAGCCTGGCAGTCGCAATCGTCGCGAGCGCCACCCTGCTCGCTGCGGGACTGTTGCCGCTGACCAGCCACGCAGAGGAAGCGGCCGTGGCCACCGCCGCAACGCCGTTGGCGGCCGCCTCGGCGCCCACCGAGCCGACGATCGTCGGCTTCGACAAGATCAGCGCGGGCGATACCGCCTGGATGCTGACCTCCTCGGCCCTCGTGCTGATGATGACGATTCCCGGCCTGGCGTTGTTTTACGCCGGCATGGTGCGCAAGAAGAACGTGCTGGCGACGCTGGTGCAGAGCTTTGCGATCACCTGTCTGGTCACGCTGCTGTGGTGGCTGCTGGGCTATTCAATGGCATTCACGCCGGGAACGACGCCCTACATCGGCGGGCTCGGGCATTCGCTGTTGAACGGCGTCGTCTACCTGCACGATGCGTCCAAGCTCAGCGTGTCGCACCTGGGCACGACGATTCCTGAAACCGTCTATGCAATGTTCCAGCTGACCTTCGCGATCATCACACCGGCGCTGATCTGCGGCTCCTTCGCCGAGCGCATGAAATTCTCGGCGATGCTTTGGTTCATGGCGATCTGGCTAATCCTCGTCTACTGCCCGATCGCGCACTGGGTCTGGGAGCCCTCGGGCTGGCTCAATAAGCTCGGAGTGCTCGATTTTGCCGGCGGTACCGTGGTGCACATCAATGCCGGCATCGCCGGCCTTGCCGCGGCGTTGATGCTCGGCAAGCGCCAGGGTCTGGGCCGAGAGTCGATGGCGCCGCACAATCTGACCTACACCGTGATCGGCGCCTCGCTGCTGTGGGTGGGCTGGTTCGGCTTCAACGCCGGCTCGGCGGTGGCCGCCGACGGTCGCGCAGGTATGGCATTTGCGGCAACGCAAATGGCCACGGCGGCAGCAGCGCTCGCCTGGATGTTCACCGAGTGGGCCACGCACGGCAAACCGAGCGTGCTCGGCATCGCTTCGGGCGCCGTTGCCGGGCTGGTTGCGATCACACCCGCATCCGGCTATGTCGGTCCCTCCGCCGCCGTGCTCATCGGTCTGGTCGCCGGCGTGCTGTGCTACTTCAGCGCGACCTCGCTCAAGAAGGCCCTTGGCTATGACGACTCGCTGGACGCCTTCGGCGTGCACTGCATCGGCGGCATCGTGGGCGCGCTGCTGACCGGGGCGCTCGTCAGCAAGGACATCAGCGGCGTGGACGGCTCGGTGCTCACTCAGCTCTGGGGCGTCCTCACCACGCTGGTCTACGGCTTCATCATGAGCATGCTCATCCTGAAGGTGGTCGACCTGCTGGTCGGCCTGCGCGTTGCCCCCGACGAGGAGCGCGAGGGCCTCGATATCACGCAGCACGGGGAGAGCATCGAATAGGCAGCGAATGTGACGCGGGTCACCCCATGGGGCTAAAGTATGGTTGGATACTAGGGCTCCCTGGGAGACTCCATTGATGCGTCACGCTGCTGCCGTCACCCTCATTATGTCGCTGACTGCGGCGGTGGCGCAGGCCGATGTCTACCGGTCGATTGACGCACAGGGCCACGTTCAGTACAGCGACACGCCGACGCCGGGCGCCGAGCTGGTCCATGTGCAGGGCTCGACGAGCGGCGGCGCCAGCCTGGGTTCGGCCCCTCCCACCCCCGCGCGAGCGAACCCCGTCAACCCGGCGCAATCATTGACCAAGGCCAACGAGCAGACGCAGGAAACGCTCGACAAGCAGGCGGCGCAGAAGGCCGTGCAGCAGGATGTCGACCAGACCCACGTCGATCAATGCGCCAAGGCGAAGGCCGACTATGAGCAGGCGATTCAGGCGCGCCGCATCTACAAAACGGGTGCCGACGGCGAGCGTGAATACCTCTCGGATGCCGACGCCGAAACGCAACGTGTGAATCTGCGTCTCCAGATGCAGAATCTCTGCGGCTCCTCGCAGTAATCCAGCTCCCAGCGCAGGTATCACGGGGCTTCCACGCCCGCAGGAAGCGGCCACGTGCGCGCGGACGAATTCGATCGGTTATGCTCTGCGCATGCGGATCGAGTTCACCAAGATGCACGGGCTCGGCAACGACTTCATGGTCTTCGATCTGCCGCCCGATGCGCCGTTGCCGACGCCGGATCAATGGCGAGCGCTCTCCAACAGGCACACCGGTATCGGCTTCGACCAGGCCCTGGTGCTGCAGCCGCCGCGCCGCCATGGCACCGACGCGTTCTATCGCGTCTTCAACGCCGACGGCGGCGAGGTGGAGCAGTGCGGTAACGGCGCCCGCTGCGTCGCCGCGCTGGTGCATCGGCGCCATGGCCATCACGGCGATACCGTGGCCATCGATTGCACCGCCGGCCTCATGCGTGCACGGGTGCTGTCCGGCGATCTGGTGTCGATCGATCTCGGCGTGCCGAACTTCGACCCGCGCAGTCTGCCGTTCGACGTGCCGGCGCAGAACGCCAGCTACCGGCTCACCGCCGGCGGCGAGATCATCGAGACTGGCGCGGTCTCAATCGGCAATCCGCACGCGGTGCTGCACGTGGAGTCCGTCGACAACGCTCCTGTTGAACGCATCGGGCGCGCGCTGCAATCGAATCCGCACTTCCCGCGACAGGTGAACGTCGGGTTCATGCAGGTGCTCGACACCTCACACATCCGGTTGCGCGTCTACGAGCGCGGAGTCGGCGAGACGCTCGCGTGCGGCACGGGCGCCTGCGCGGCGGCGGTGGTCGGTCACCATCTCGGACTGCTCGGCACCGACGTCGACGTTCATGTGCCGGGCGGCAAGTTGAGCGTACACTGGGGCGGGCCGGGCCAGTCGGTCTGGCTCACGGGTCCGGCGCAGCTATCCTTCGAGGGGCGCATCGAGATCTGAGCGCAAACGGGAGCGGAATCGGTAGCGAGCGGACTTCAGGGAGAAGACAGGATGACGAGCAATCAGGTGCGCGGTCTGGCGGTGGATTCGACGGAAGAGCAGACGGTCGCGCAATACCTGCAGCACAATCCCGACTTCTTCGAACGTCATCCGCAGTTGCTCGCGCGCATGCGTCTGCAGCACCCGCGCAATGCCTCCACGGTATCCCTGATCGAGCGTCAGGTGGAAGTGTTGCGGGAAAAGTACGAAGCACAGGAGGCGAAGCTCGCCGACTTCGTGCGCGTCGCGCGCGCCAACAACGTGCTGGCGGAGAAAATTCATCGCTTCACGCGCCGACTGCTGTCGACCATGAATCGCGGCGATGCCATCAGCGAAATCGAGGCGAGTCTGCGCGAGGACTTCGATGCCTTTCATGCCGTGCTCGTGCTCGCCGCCAGTCATGCGCCGCTGGTTCCGGATGCCGACCGCTTCGTGCGCACGGTTGCTGCCGAGGACGTCAACTACCGCAGCTTCGAAACCCTGTTCACGGCCGCCAAGCCGCGCTGCGGCCAGATCCGCGACAGCCAGCGCGAGTTCCTGTTCGGCGCCGAAGCAACCGAGATCGGCTCGGTGGCACTCATACCGCTCGCGGGCAATCCGGCGCCGGGTCTTCTGGCTCTGGGCAGTGTCGATCGCGATCGCTTTCATCCGGGCATGAGCATCGAGTTTCTATCGCGCATGGGTGAATTGATCAGCGACGCACTCGCGAGGCCAGTGGCGCCCGTCAAACCCGTCAGCTAGGGCGTGAAGGCCGAGGCCCAGCAGTGGCTCGAGCGCTTCGAGCGTCACCTGGCCACCGAACGGCGGCTGTCCGCACACACCGTAGCCGCCTATCGCCACGATCTTGCAACGCTCAGCCAATGGTGTGATCGCAATGGACTGGACGACTGGACGGCGCTCGATCATCAGCATGTGCGCACCTTTGCCGCGCGCAGTCACGCCCGCGGCCTGAAGGGCCGCAGCATCCAGCGCCGACTCGCGGCGCTGCGCACCTTCTTTGCCTTTCTGCAGCGCGAAGGCGCCATGCGGCGCAATCCCGGCCTCGACGTTCCGGCGCCGAAGGCGGGCAGGCGCCTGCCCAATGTGCTCGACGTCGACCAGATGGCGCGGCTGCTCGCCTTCGAGCCGGCCAATGCGCTCGAGGTGCGCGACCTGGCGCTCATGGAACTGCTCTACTCGGGCGGACTGCGGCTCGCCGAGCTCACGGGACTTTCGGTCGGGGACATCGATCTGAAGCAGGGCGGCGCGCGCGTACTAGGCAAGGGCCGCAAGGAACGCATCGCGCCCATTGGCGCCAAGGCCGTGCAGGCGCTGCAACGCTGGCTCGAGCAGCGACCCGCCGTGGCCCGTCCGGACTGCCAGGCGCTGTTCGTGGGGCGCAGCGGCCGGGCCTTAAGTCCGCGTGCGGTGCAGCTGCGCGTGGTCGCGCGAGCCCGCGCCCAGGGACTCGCGCAGCGGGTGCATCCGCACCTCTTCCGGCACTCATTCGCCACCCATCTGCTTGAATCCAGTCGTGATTTGCGCGGTGTCCAGGAGCTTCTGGGCCACTCGGACATCAGCACCACGCAGATCTACACGCACCTTGATTTCCAGCACTTGGCCCGCACATACGATCAGGCCCATCCGCGCGCCAAACGCCGCAGGTGAGCCTGATCCCATGAGCGAACATTTTGACCCCCACTCGACCACCATCCTCGCCGTACGCCGCGGCGGCGCCATAGCGCTCGGCGGTGACGGCCAGGTCACGCTCGGCAACACCGTCATGAAGGGCAATGCACGCAAAGTGCGGCGCCTGTCCAATGGCAAGGTGCTCGCAGGCTTCGCCGGCGGGACCGCCGATGCGTTCACGCTCTTCGAGCGTTTCGAAGGCAAGCTCGAGAAGTACGGCAACCTGACCCGCGCGGCCATCGAGCTCGCCAAGGACTGGCGCGCCGATCGTTATCTGCGCCGGCTCGAAGCGTTGCTGCTCGTGGGCGATCCGCAGAACCTGTTCATCATCTCGGGCAACGGCGATGTGATCGAGCCCGAATACGATGCGGTCGCAATCGGCTCGGGCGGGCCGTTCGCGCAGGCGGCGGCTCGCGCGCTCACCGAGAACACGGAGTTGGATGCGCGCACGATCGTCGAGCGCGCGCTCGGCATCGCGGCCGACATCTGCATCTATACCAACCGCAACCTGGTGATTGAGGAACTGCGCCTGTGACCCCGCAGGCGATCGTTCAGGAGCTCGACAAACA